>Ga0209485_1000106_pt1 | contig 27004 bp, 28 predicted proteins | sample NCAS100_FD_187516 | JGI IMG/M metagenome (GOLD analysis project Ga0209485, IMG submission 187516) | Agricultural soil microbial communities from Utah to study Nitrogen management - NC AS100 (SPAdes) (version 2) | ecosystem: Environmental > Terrestrial > Soil > Agricultural land | place: USA... | reverse complement strand
TTTGGGACTCTCACGATCCCAGCAAGCGGATCAACTGATGCTTACTGCGGCATAACTCCACAGCTAAAATCTTAGCTTCTCCTCAGGAATTCTCTCAATTGAATCGATGCCCGGCAACTGCGTATGATGAGTTCTCCTCCCGCAACTCAGCCCTGTAGAGACTCACAGTCTATGAACTCAAGAGAATCAATGCTGCGCTTTGCGCTCCTCCTCTTAGCCGGATGTGCAATTGCTTTGATTATGGTGTTGGTCTGGGTTTGAGGGTCATGAACAAATGTTCCAAGGCCTGGATATGGCAGAAGCGTTAGGTGTCGCTTTTGGTGCGTGTTTAGTCATGCTCTCTTTGTGGCTGCTGTATCACTGGGCCATTAAACCCGAAAGAGAGAGCCGGAGACGAAATGCGTGGCGCACAATTGAGGAAATGCACCGCAACCATTGGGAGCATTTTCGAAGACGACCTTTACCGTTTGAAAAGCGATACGAAGCATCGACAACCCATGCAGAAACAAACACTGAAGGCGAACTTCAAGCCGCGGAATTAAATCTTCGATGATTCTTGATCGTTAGAGTAACAACTGAACACGCACAGGAAATGAGTCCTTATCTTACACTGCTGCGTCCAGCGCAATTGTGCAAACACATTTGTGCTTTGTGTGTTTTTGTGTGGTTGATGCTGCTCACTCCTGCAAGCGTCCAGGCACAAAGGCGCGGTGTGACACTAACGGGAGCCGTTGAAGAAACGGTCGCGCTTTCGATTGCGCCGAACTCCATTCATAGTGATGTCGATCTAGACGTCATGAGCACCGGTAGCAGCGTCCGAATAATTGCGGCTGGCACCGGCGATCAGTCGCCAGTTATTCGTGTGCATTTGCTGGTTCGTTCAAATATCGGTTTCAACATCTCTGGGATAATCGACTCGGAAACTGCCCGAATAACTCAACTCGCGGTGATAGACGTGCGGGCCACGGGGAGGCTGGTCCTACGAGAAGCAATTGATAACCTAAAAATACCGCAGGAGTTCGATACGCGAGGCCGAAAGGGCAAAGATTCTTCAGAGGAGGAGGTTTCCATTCTGGAAGCTTCACAGCCGTTCCTTCTGTTAAGCGGTCCGCGCGTTTCACTTGGCGGCACTCTTGAGTCTCCAAATAACGCCCTGGAAATAACCGTACTCATTCGTATAAAGCCCCGGTCAACGGGAGATTGGCGGGTCCACTTGACGTTCTCCACCACAAAGGAACAGAAGACGGACGCAGGTAGACCTACGCAACCCACAGACCTGTCGCTCTAAACTTCTCAACCGAAAATCCCGCCTGTGCGTTTCGGCTTCATCGTCGTTGTGAATGACGGGTCTGGTGAAGTGAATGTGTTTGTGTGCGCCTCCACCGGCATCGATGTCAGCGGTTTGAGCCAGGGTCAGACTATCGAGGTAACGGGCTTCAGCGGCGAGTTCGCCGATCATTTTGAAGTCGATCCTCGCACGGAGGATGATATTAGGGTTTTGTAGCGATCTGAATACGACAGACTCACTGACACCAGTAATTTCTTGACCTGACTCTCAAGCAGGCAGTAGGCTCACGCGCTTGAGTCGATGACCTCATTCAGTCCTCAAGCGGATTTCTAGTAAACAGTTCTGCCCGCCTACGGAAATCTTCCACCCCCCACCGGCATGCAGGGTGCTTCGTCTGTGCTGGGTGCGTGGGCGAATTCCATTTGCCTTTGATTCCTTCCCTTCACACCGGTGTGGACCAACGGCGGAGAAATCACTCTAAACTCATACCATTGAGACTTCGGCATCGGAAAGAGTTGATAGTAGTAATGGAAATGGTTGGCTTGCACGTGTTGCGTTGGTGACGGATTCAAGGTTTGTGGTCCTGGCCGCGTGGGTTTTGGTTTCAGAGGAAATCACCAAGCCCGAAGCCAATAGAACAAACACTAATATTGAAATGGTCAATCGATCGGGAGGTCTTTTCATTTTTATCTCCTGGAGATGGAAACTTGATTAACTGCTACAACTGTGGTTGAGAGGAGTGCGATTTCGCCTTTTTATATCACGGACATTCTGCAGACTGCGATGATTTTCTTGGCTGAGAAGTTCTGTCAATCGTCGGACTTCACTGAAGAACCTTTGTTCCACCTTGGTCCATCGCGGAGTGGTTTGGCAAAAACTTCAGCGCCACAGTCTGATTCAGTTTGAGGTCTTCGGCTTTATAGACTTCGCCCATACCGCCCCGGCCGATCAGGCCCGTGATGCGATAGCGATCGTTGAGAATAGTTCCCGCGAGGTACTTACCTTCGAAGCGCGAGACTGATGTTTTTTGAGAGCTTTTTGGAGTCTTGTTGTTACATGAAGGTCGACGAACTGTAGCCGCCCCACAGGAAGGAAAGGTACGGTCATCATCACGAGCGACCGCTGAGCATACCGGGCACATGAGCATGGTGCGGTATTTCATGTAATCGGCAGTCTGTTGTATCTAGAAACTTTGATCGTTGCCCTGATTTAACCTAAGATTTCCCGCGGCAATTATCGTTAAATGCGCACGGTCGAGAGGTATATATGGCGGAAGAACAACGGTCCCGGACCAACGCATGATGCGCCAACGAAGACGTAAGGGAATCAAGGCACTGCCGCATAGAAATGACCTAATGAAGCCGACGGTTGATGCCATCAAGGCGCTCGGCGGCTCCGGTTCGGTCGACGAGATCAGCGACAAGGTCATCACGATACTGGGAATTCCTGACGAACTTGCAAGTCGGCCACACGTCACAAAATACAATAGGCAAGACGGAAGAACACAACTTGAATATGAACTTGCATGGGTCCGAACTTCCTTGAAACAACTAGGGGTATTAGAGAATTCAACGCGCGGTATCTGGGCCGTAACGGGAAAGCAATTCATCGGCTTTAGTGCTGAGGAGGTCGTTTTTGCCGATCGAGTTGATTCAGAAGCACATGCCATTGAGTCGCTGGTTGAGTGGCGAGAACGCGTTAACACCTATTTGGTAGAAACGCTGTCCCCAAATGCTTTTGAAAGGCTGATTCAGCGAATGCTTCGGGAGACCGGTTTCACGCAAGTCGAAGTATCGGGCAGAACAGGTGATGGCGGAATCGACGGACAAGGCATCGCGAAGGTTAATGGCATTCTGAGCTTCAGAGTCGTTTTCCAATGCAAGCGTTACCGTGGTGCAGTCGGACCTTCTGAGGTTCGCGATTTTCGAGGCGCCATGCAGGGCCGCGCTGATAAGGGTTTGTTAATCACCACGGGCTATTTCACTCGAGAGGCTACAAGGGAAGCCATACGTGATGGCGCGATCGCCATAGATCTCATCGATGGGGAAAAGTTAGCGGAAAAGCTAAAAGAGCTTGGACTTGGAATAAAGATTGAGCGGGTGGAAACTGTTCTTATAGATGAAGAGTGGTTCAAATCAATTTAAAGCTGATCAGGATCTTGAATTCTGCTCGATGTGCGGAGCCGTGGCTGGTGATTACTGGCAGACGCGACCTATCCGACCGGTTCTACTCAGATTCCGCCCGCGTTTTGGTGACATAACGCATCGCTGGACGATTTGCGACGAATGTGATGAGGGCCTGCGGAACCTAAATCGCCGTCACATACCTTCATCCGCAGTTCGACGCCGATTGAGCATTTCCACGCGTAAGCCAAAACTTTTGATCATTCGTCCGAGATAACTTAAGATTCAGTGGTCCACCCCCCTCAGATCTTCGGCTCTAAAATTTGACGGAGGAACTGAAATGCCAAAACGCATGGTGTTGCTGAGTTTTCTTCTTCTACTTGCCGCAATCTTCGGTGGGCTCTCTCCCAAGCCTGTCGGTTTAACCGCACCTAAGCCCGCTCCTTTTTTCACCAACATTTCCGTTTACGGCGCCTGGCACTGTGGCAACGACTTCTGCACCTGGGCCAGCGTTCGTAACATGACGGACTTTGACACCAAGAACCGCTGGATCATTAACCGTGGCGACGGCACACCGTCCGTTAACCTCATCGTGCTCAGTTTTGTTCATCCGCTCAGACTCCTGAACAAAACGAACGACGCCGGCAATTCGCAAGGCATACCGATCGGCATGAACCAGGCAGTAGTTGACTACTTCAAGGCACGTGGTATTCGAGTCCACTTGTCGATGGGCGGAATCACGTACACCGACGCATGGAACCAGGCGCTCGCTACTAACCCGACTCAACTCGGTCTCAATGCCGCTGAGGCGGCGCAACGTTTAGGCGTAGGATTTGAAATCGACTACGAAGAAAACACAAACCCGAATCTTCCCGGTTTGCAGGCGTTCATCAACGCGTATCGATCGGTTCATCCGTACGACGCTTCCGGAAATAATCACCCGGCGCGATTGACGATCGATCTCGCAGCCGGTGATCGTTGGCTGATCGCGTTGACGCGTAAAGCAACTGCCGACTGGTTGAACACAACAACGCCCGTGTTGGATTACGCAAACGCGATGGTTCCGGCTCGGCAGCCTAACAGTGCCGCAACAGCGACAGCGGATTGGCAGGAACACGTCGATGGTAAACCGCAGTTTGCGCCGCCGATCCTGCCGCTGGCGCCGTGCAAGTTCACAGGAGGGCTATACATTGTCACCGGAACCAGGGCCGCGCCGGAATGCACAAGCTTTAGCGCGTCGCTCATCAACTCAACGGGAAACTTTGTTCAAACAGTCGCACCGAACGGCGCAGGCACGACGAGTGGGATGTTGGGTTACATGTTCTGGGCGGCGGAATGTCCATCGACGCGGCGCGTGTGTACGACGCCTCCGAATTCGTGCGAGGGCGGCGTAGGCGTTGGCGCAACTACTTACGGCATTCCAATCCCAATGCCACCGCTACGTCAAAGCTAACCTGGCCAGTGGTCAGTGGTCCGTAGTCAGTGGTTCTTGGCATGTGACTAGCTTGGTGCAAAACTGACTAATGACTAATGACTACTGACTACTGACTACTGACAAATAATGAAGACGCTTCTTGTCATCACGTTTTGTCTCTTTAGTTCGGTTGCGTCCGCGCAGACGAATTGCTTGCAAACGGCGCGTGAAGTTTCTCCGCAACTTTCGGCCGAAGCTCGGAGCGACTTTGAGACAAAACTAAACGAGGCGCGGGAACTCTACGAGAAAGATCGAAACTCCGCTGATCGGGTTATCTGGCTCGGAAGACGTACCGCCTACCTCGGACGTTACAAAGAAGCGATTCGTGTTTTCACAGACGGCATCAAGCAGTTCCCTGCTGATGCCAGACTGTATCGACATCGCGGTCATCGTTTCATCACTCTGCGATGTTTCGACGAAGCGATCGCCGATTTGAAAAAAGCGTCGACACTAATCAAGGGCAGGCCCGACGAGATCGAACCTGACGGCCTGCCTAATGCTCGCAACGTTCCCACCAGCACGCTGCAATCGAACATCTGGTATCACCTCGGACTCGCTCATTATCTGAAACGCGATTTTCAGAGTGCGCTAAGCGCGTATCGTGAAGCAGAAAAGGTTTCGACTAATGCCGACATGCTGGTCGCGACCACGCACTGGCTTTACATGACGTTACGTCGTTTAGGACGTGAAGACGAAGCGCGCAAAACAGTCGCGGCGATTAAGGACGACCTCGACATCATCGAGAACGCCGACTATTACAAGTTGATCCGAGTTTACAAAGGAACGGACCCGGCGGCGGACCTCTGGAAAAAACTTAACCTACCCGCCAACAACGTGAGCAACGCAACCCTCGGTTACAGTCTCGGCAACTGGTTTCTTTACAACGGTCAGCGCGAGGTGGCGATCAAAACCTTCCAGCAAATCACCGCGGGAGACCAGTGGTCCAGCTTCGGCTACATCGCCGCAGAATCAGAACTAAATCGAAACAAATCAAAAACCAACCGTAGATCGCCCTTCAAACAATTCTCAGAAACGAAACCGAACTTTCATCGCATATAGAACTGAAAGGGTGTACTCTCGGCGAATCCAAGAGGAACCATGACCGGCATTTTCGGCGACACGCTTAGCTTTAAACAGGAGAACGGCCCTGATGTGTCTCTTGTCGTTAATGGCGATGAGTCGTACGCGCGCTACGAAACAACCGACGGCTACACAGTGATCTATGACCCTGAACTCGGCCTCTACACGTACGCCCTAACCGACGACAAGGGCAGTTTCGTCTCCAGCAAGACTCCGACAAGCGAAGAACCTCCCGCGAATCTGCCGCTACACCTTGAAGAAACTTTTTCCGTCCGCGCTGCGAAAGCCGAAGCAAAAATCAAGAAGCGCTCCCCGTCCCCGCCCGGGGACTAACCCAGGAAGCCCCGCCGACTAACAGGAGACGGCGGCGCCGCTTACTCAATCGCTCCAAAGAAAGGGATACCCTCATGAGCGGAATTTTCAACGAACAACTGACTTTCAAACAAGAGAACGGACCCGACGTCCGGCTCGTGGTCATTGGGGACGAACACTACGCGCAATACGAAACCATCGATGGTTTTACTGTCGTTTACGACGTCGGAAAGGGATTGTACTGCTACGCCCAAACCGTCAACGGTCGCTTCGTTTCGACCGGCATACCGATGAGCGTCCCCCCGCCACCAGAACTTCGCCGCCACATAACCGAATCAGAAGAGGTACGCCAGCAGAAGTTCACGCTGCGACACGCGACACGCCAGCCACCTCCGGCGATATTCACCGCCGCCGACACATTTGAGACGCTTGGTCCAAACAATGGTCTTCTCAACGGCCGTCGCGTCAGCACCGGAACCGTGCTCGGGCTTACAGTCCTCGTCGAGTTTCAGGATGTAACAACGACGATCACGAAACAGGATGCCGAGGAGATGCTGAACGGGCAGAATTACACTCGTAACGGCAACTTCTGTTCGGCACGCGATTACTTCTTACTCGTATCAGGCGGCAAGCTTGACTACACAAACGTGGTTGTTGGCCCAGTGAAGCTCAGCCGCAACCAACAGTTTTACGTGACCAATTCGCTCGTGCATGAGGCGATGGCACTGGCTGTAGCCACCGGGATCGATCTGAAACAGTTTGATTCGCGGAACGACGGAGTTATCGACGCCGTCAATTTCCTTTACGCCGGCCAATCGCGTTACGAGGAAGAATTGTGGCCGCACAACGCTTTTCTCGAAATGCGGTTTGGCAACATGCGTACAAACTTCTACCTGTTGACGGGTCTCGGCAGCAGCTCCAGCGATCTGACGATCGGAACTTTCTGCCATGAGAATGGTCACCTGCTCTGCCGTTTCCCCGACATGTACGACTATGGCAATCGCGACGGCGATGGCGTTAAGAGTGCCGGCATCGGCTCGTACTGTTTGATGGGCTCAGGCAATCACCTGAACAACGGCCGCACGCCCGCGCCGGTCTGCGCCTATCTGCGCGAACTCGCCGGCTGGTGCGACATCCGCATCGATCTCTCTCAACCCGGCATGAAAGAGGCGAGACACGCCGACTATCGCACGGTGATGAAATACCCGACTGACAAGTTCAACGAGTACTTCATCGTCGAGAACCGCACGAAGATGGGATTGGACCAGCACCTGCCGTCGAGCGGACTCGCGGTCTATCACTGCGACACTGATGGGTCAAACGAATTGCAGGAAGGCTCGTCAACGCGTCACTATCAATGCGCGCTGTTGCAGGCAGATGGCCGCATGGACCTCGAGCGCAACGGCAATCGCGGCGACGGCGGCGACTTGTTCGCCGCCATCGGTGGAACCGCGCTATCGCACGCAACAACGCCTTCGTCGCGTCAGTGGGACAATGTCGATTCGCGTTTGGTCCTGTCGCAAATCACTGCGCCGGGACAAATGATCAATTTCCGTATCGGGCCGGAAGTTGTGGGCCAGGTTGTTACCCTCGAGGTCACACCGGGACTCGCGATTCCGGACAACAATCCGGCGGGCATCTCGAGTCAGCTTGCACTCAATCAAGCGGGGCTCGCGCGACGGATTCGCACGGGTGTCGGCATCACGCATACGTTCATCGGCGATCTTCAAGTCGAACTGGTTAGCCCGTCGGGCGACCGAGCGTTGATTCACGATCGCAAAGGTGGCGATCAGGACAATCTCCAGCAGACGTTTGATTCGAGTGCAAACGCCGCGCTGGCCGCACTCATCGGCAAACCCGCTGCGGGTAATTGGGAACTGCGCGTGCGCGACATTGTCGGTCAGGACACGGGCAGGCTCGATGCGTGGAAACTCGAGATCGAGCTCGACGGTCTTGCCAGCCAGGTGGAACGGCATGAACTCGAACCGAATCTTACGATTCCCGACAACGATCCGACTGGCGTCAGCAGCTCGCTGGCGTTTGCCAACCAGGGAACGACGCGACAAGTCCGGTTCGCGCTACAGATCGAACACACCTTCATCGGCGACCTGCGCGTCGAAGTATTCGCGCCAAACGGCCGGCGAGCGATCGTTCACGCACAGAGCGGCGATGGTGCGGACAACCTGACGTTGGATCTCGACTCCAACTCACCATCCTCGGCGCTTTTGCCGCTTGTCGGTCAGCCCGTCCAGGGGAACTGGGTGCTCCGCGTCACGGATCTCGTAGGCCAGGACGTGGGTAAATTAAAGAAATGGAGCCTTGAACTGACACCGCAGTTGTAAACGCGGGCTCGGTTTTGGGAATCGAAGACAACGCGAGCAGAATTCGGGATCTTGCAACCCGTTTTTCTGTTCGCGTTTGTTTTGTCCTAGAAGTCGTACACAGGTTTTCTCTGAATTCTCTGCGCCTTTGTGGTTAATATTTGCTCAGGAAAACGACAGAGTCGCAGAGAGCACAGACGTTGCATAAAGAAGCAGTCCAGCAAGAGACTTTTGAGACAAAGCCCTCGCGTTTGTTTGTCGCCGCGTGCGACCCTTTGTTATGTTAGGCGCAAGGAGAAGTATCATGAAGATTACATTTCGACTTCTGCTCTCCGTTTTGCTGCTCCTCTCCCTGGTCACCCCGTTACTCGCCGATACGATTCGTCTTAAAGACGGCAGTGTCATTCGCGGGCAGGTGATCGGATTTAAGGACCAGCAGTTCACGATTCTAATCGGCGGTAACGCCAGAGGCAGGCGCGGGCAAACTACTGTTTACGTCGAGGATGTTGAGTCGATCGAGTTCGATTCGGGTTCAGGCCCGTCCACAGCGACCGATGACAGCAGTATGGCGCGAAACAACCCGCCACCGCTGAACAACAATCGCAACACAAGTTCAGAACCGCCGGCGGCAGATCCTCGAGTCGATGGGCCACCGGTCTCATCGGCGCCACCGACCTTTTTTACGATTAAAATCGCCGTGCGAGCTGACGCCTCAAACAATGGTTGGACAAACAGCGGCCTCGTCGTTCGTAAAGGACAGCGCCTTCGCATTAGTGCCTCGGGTCGCGTGTCGCTCGGACGCGGACGCTTTTCGATGCCGGGCGGTCTCGCCAGTGTGAACGACAACGACAAGCTGATGCGGAGCGAAGCGACTGGGGCGCTGATCGCCGTCATCGGTGACGACAACGACGAATTTATTCTGATCGGTCCGCGCAGGGAGTTCGTGGCGCAACGCGATGGCGTACTGTTTCTAGGTGTCAACGAGGGCGACTTGACAGATAATACCGGCAGCTACGACATTGTTATCGAAGCAGAAGCCAGCGGCCGCTGAGGGCGGTAAAACCGGTGGAAAATCCGTGTCTTCAAAGACACGGATTAAAACTGGGTAAACTTCGGCTGCGGCGCGTGCATCACACCCATTTGCTGTCCTCGCTTGTCCTCGGGAGTTGAATACTATGAGATTTAAACGCGCATATCCGCTTTTTGGTATCGTTCTCTCATGCCTGCTGATCGCCGGACTCTACGTGAATCCGGGATTCTCGCAGTCGCGCAGGCAACCCCCGACCTCGAATGAAAAGAAAAACAAGCGACCCGGCGACAAGCCGACGAAAGAAGGCGATCAGGAGCCACTTCCCAAGGACCTCGAACCAACCGCGCCAAAAGACGTCGAGAAGATCGCAATTACGACCCAGATCGTAAACATCGACGCCGTCGTCTATCACAAGAAGAGCGGCCAGATCGTGACCGGGCTGAAGAAACCAAACTTCGCAATCTACTCAGACGGCACGCAACAAACGATCACAAACTTCTCCACGCCTGAAGCGCCGATCACGGTTGCGATGGTCGTCGAATACAGCAAGTGGACCGATATGTTCGGACTTTACGGAAGCGGCGGCTACGAACCAGGAACTTACGAAGTGATTCGCCCCACGGCGATGTTCCTTTCCCAATTCATCAAGCCGCCAGATGATTATGTTTCCGTGGTTGCTTTCGATATTCGACCGACTCCGTTGACGGACTTCACAAACGACCCGGGCCGGCTACAGCAAGTGATTAGTTTGCTGTTGCGGAACCAGCCCGCTTTCCGTGAAACCAACTTGTACGACGCGCTGAAGTTCGTGCTCGTCGGTGGACGCGGTGACTCGGTCGTGCTCGAGAATTCAGAGTCCGACAAGGCTGACTACGCTGGTCTCGCATCAGTCCAGGGCCGGCGTCGCGCGGTGATCCTCATCGCGTCCGGACTCGACACGTTCAGTAAGATCAACTACGACAACGCGCGTAAGATCCTTCAGAACTCCGGAGTTCCGGTTTACATCATTGGGACCGGAAACTTGTTTAAGAAGAAGTACGGCGACCAATTGCCCGCGACCGACGGAGTGTTTGGCATGCCCGGGCGCATGAGTTGGCTGCAAGCCGACAACGCTTTGGGTACGTTTGCAAAAGAAACTGGCGGTGCTTACTTCCCGGTGACTTTCGAGGGTGAATTGCCTAAGGTGCTCGGCAACATCAATGCGCTGTTGCGGAGTCAGTACAGTCTCGCGTTCAATCCCGGCGACGTTCGCGACGGAAAGCAACACAAGTTGAAAGTCAGCGTCGACGTCAATGGCGATGGGACTTATGACGACAAGGAATACGTGATCCAGGCTCGTCAGTACTACAACGCGCCAAAACCGGAAAAATCAGAGAAGGACAAGAAGTAGTCATTTCTCATTTGACATTTTTCATTTGTCATTTGTGGAAGCAAAAATCACTTAAGCTCGGGGCCTGCTAACCTTAAAAGCGAGCCTCAACATTGCTCCAAATGAGAAATGGCAAATGAAAAATGACAAAATGATCAGGCTCCGTAAACTCTCAGACGAAACTCGTCGTTGAACGAAACCATCTCGGCTTTGCGGTTCGAAAACCGTTTAGTCTCACGGAGCATTGCCGGTAGACCACGAAGCGGCAGCTTCAAACCGTACGCTGCGCTCGTCAGTACGGACGCGAGTTGCGGATTCAATCGTTGCGGCATTCCATAGCGGATCGCTTTTTGTGCGACCGGCGAGAAACCAATACTCCTTCTCGAATTCACAAACTCCAGAGAGTGGTCGTAAACGTGCAACCGGCTTGGCAGGTCGCGCAGCGCGAGATCGCGGTGGGCCAACATGTTTGCAATCGCTTCTGCTACGACACCACGGTGATAGTTGGCCCGCGCCGGCACCGGTGAGTCGTCTGCGACTGTCTCGGGCAAATTCTTCGGTCGCACTTCGCGCAGATCGCAGTAACGGCTCACAAAACGCATCAACGTCTCGTAAATCGACAGCAGATTGCCCGTCACTTTCACGCGCTCGATAACGGGCGATTGAGGAGAATCACCTGAAAACCGCGTCGCCGTCACCGAACCGCGCGGCAGTAGCTCCGCAACGCGCTCGTCATGACCGAAGAGCAACAGTCCTGCTACAGTCGGCACCAGTTCGTGGCCGTCGCTTGTAGCCATCAACAGGTCGCGTTCGAGTACGTCACTTGTCGGATAACCCACTACCGACGCCTGTTCAAACGCACCGCCTTCAAACTCCCGGAGGTAGCTCCACAAGTGCGCTTCGTCGATGTCGGCGATCGTCGAGCCGAGCGCCGGGACTGCTTCGTAACGGAGCGGCCGCGCCTCGTCGAGCAGCGCGGAGATCTCTTCGCGGGATGCCTCGCGTTTTTCCGCTCCGATGCGCAAATAGAACCGGCCGTCGCGTGTGCGATATGGACGACGTTTCGTTTCGATCTCGAGGGCGACGATACGGCGGCCATTGTCGAGCGCGACGCGATCGATAAAAGGGACCAGCGGTGGTTGCACTTCTTCGCGACAGATTCGCACCAGATCTTCCTGCACCCGCTCCGGATCGTCGACGCCTTCGACGCGCAGTTGATCGTTGACGCCAAAGACAATCACGCCGCCGCCCGTGTTTGCGAGTGCGACGATCTCCTGCGCGATCTTCTCCGTGTTTGAAAGTTTTACTTTGAGTTCGAGAAACGTGTCCTCGCCGCCGCGGACCAGCCGCAGTAGTTCGGTTCTCGATGTTTGGGGAGCAGGGGTCGAGAGGACGTATTCCTGGAACGAACGCTCAGTAGTCGGTTCGTGCCGTTGGTTGCTGCGAAATCTTCTGCGAGCCATTGGAGTAGTTCTGGGGAGGACTAGTGTACCACGAACTCCGGAAGACTACGTGAGCACCGCGCCGGTTCCTTCTTGCGCCTTTGCGCCTTTGCGGGAACTACTTCAGAAAACTATCCCGCAAAGACGCAAAGTCTGACGCCCTGAAAGGCAACCATTACCTACTCATCGGACGCCTCCCGCACCGTTTCGAGTATCTCGATCTCGCGCCTGGCGAGGTCACGGCCCTGGGCGTTGATGACTATCGCATAGACCACAATTGCGATGATCGCGAACAGCGCCAGCGTTGCATAGCTAATAAGAACGCTGCTTGTGAGATATCCGACGAGTGCGGCCAGAAAAGGCGGAGCGCCGAGTACGATGATCATCGGGATCAGCAATAGTCCGGCGACACCCGAGACGTTCATGCGCTTCCCGAACTGCATCCGTTTTGGAAAGCGGATCGAAACCCAGTTGCCGTAAATGGCCATGATCGCCGCAAAAACGACGAAACTGAGTGATACAAAAACAATGTCGCCCGCGGACATGTCGCGAAACACGGCGGCATTCAAAATCAACAGCGCCACGGAAAACACAAATGCGACGATCGTGACGGCAATGTTTTTGCCGATGAGTATCTTTCGCCTGTCGATTGGCGCGAGGACGTAACTGCGCATGCCGCCTTCTTCGAACGCAAAGAGATTCGCCGAGATCCCGCCGAGAATCAGAAAGACGTAAAGCACTCCACCGCTCGCCAGCAGTCCTGACAAGTACGCCATGAACTCGCCCGCGTGGGCTGATGATCTAAGATCTCCCATCCGTCGGCGATTGTAGAATCGAATTACAATGAGGATCAGCGGCATCAGCGCCATCATCTTGATCTGCGCGTTGCGCATCGCGTAACGCAGTTCTTTCTCGACGATCGCAGAGATTTCCGGTGGCAACAGCGGCAGTTGCCATCCCGTGTAGACAGGTCGAGCAGAAGTCGTGTCCTCAATCGCTCGACGTCGTCTTCGTCCACCGAGACCGAGTGCCGCACGACGCGCGATCCAGTAAGTACCGGCGATCAGTACAGATGTGTAAGCACTCAACGTGATGAACGCGACTACATAATCAACTCCGCTCTGCGCCGCGCCGCTAAACAACACAGCGGCTGCTCCCGGCGGCGTCCAACGCAACGAACGCAACGACTCTGCGTGGCGAAACAGTGTCGGAGCGATCTGCCCGGCGAGCGCGCCGCTTAGTCCTGCGACCGCGCCAATCAGCGCCACGATCGTTTCGCCGCGTGCGCGTCTGCGTTGCAATAGCGAACCGATCGTCGTTGAGAGCCACTTTGAAAGCGACACGCCGAATAATGTCGCCGGCACCGCTCCAATCAACGCAATCGCCAGATTGCCTGAACCCAAACCCGCACCGATGCTGATCGCAATCATGGCGGGGACAGCAAACACTGAATGTAACGTCGTGAACTCGCTGATGAAGTCGACGGCAAACAGTTTGCGCAACGTGATCGGATACATCAGCAGTTTGCCGGCGTCGAACTGCTTGCTGCCGCCGATGCTCAATGGCACGGTGGCCCACATCAGGTACAGGAATCCAAGCATGGAGAAGAAGATGAACTCCGTCGTCGCCGCGATGGGTAGTTCACCTCGCGAATTCCGTTTGAGGACTTCACCGATTATGTCCGGATTTGTGAGAGCGTAGGCTGCCGCGCCTAAACCCGCAGCCACGACGAGTGAGAACGCAAGAGCCGCGAGCATGCCCAAAACAGTCGCCAGCTTGTTGACGACGGCTTTGCTGGACCGCAGCGAATTACGCAGCAGTCTCCACTTCAACCACATTAATGTGCCGAGTTGCGACATTCAGTTTGTGCTTAGTGCTTTGTACTTGGTACTTTGGTTAACGCCGCGCAGAGGACAAATTACCAAGCACTAAGCACAAAGTACAAAGATGCTCCAAAACGCATACGTCGGACTGGGTTCGAATCTCGGCAACCGGGCCGGTTGTCTCCTGCTCGCCGTGCGCGGCATGCTCGAGGCAGGGCTCGACGTGATCCGTCTTTCGCACATTTATGAAACTCAAGCCGTCGAAAATGAAAACCAGCCGGCGTTTCTAAACCTCGTCGCCGAGCTGCGCGGTTCGACACTTCCCTCGCCCGAAACAGTCATGGCGCGACTCCTGCGCATCGAGTATTCACTGGGCCGGACGCGCGAGATTCGCATGGGTCCGCGGACCATCGATCTCGACCTGCTGATTTGCAAAGATGCAGTTGTGGAAACCGAGTTTCTTACGCTTCCACACCCGCGTTTGCACAACCGTCGCTTCGTTCTAGTGCCGCTCAACGAACTCGTTCCGACACTCATTCATCCCGTCTTCGGCAAGTCAATTGGCGAACTACTGGCGAACACCAACGACAAATCGTCGGTAGCTCGATGGAAGTGCTAAAAACGCCGATTGCCGCTATAATGCCCGCACTTGTTATCAGGCCCGCGACATAGCCAAACTTTCCATCTTTCTGGCAATTCAATTGTCCACAAATCGTGGTGTAAAGAGAGCTGAAAAATGCCTTATCTGAAGCCTGAACGTCCGGAGAAGGTTAGTGCCCCGTCTTTGCGATCCAGCAAAGAACGAGGCGAACGATTGGTTTGTCTGACAGCTTACGACTATCCGACGGCGCGCATCGTCGACGAGGCCGGAATCGACGTAATACTCGTCGGCGACAGCCTGGGAAATGTGGTGCTCGGTTACGGCAACACCGTTCCCGTGACACTCGACGAGATTCTGATTCATTTGAAAGCTGTGCGTCGCGCGGTACAACGTGCATTGCTCGTCGCCGACATGCCTTACGGAACGTTTCACACGGGCGGCGACGACGCTGTGCGCAATGCGTTGCGTCTCGTGAAAGAAGGCGGCGCGGAAGCGATCAAACTCGAAGGCGGTCACAAGCGTGTGCAACTGGTCAAGCGGCTGGTTGACGAAGAGATCAGCGTGATGGGCCACATCGGATTGACGCCGCAATCGATCAACCAGCTCGGTGCGTATCGCGTTCAAGGTAAAACGGCGCAGGCCGCGCAACAGTTAATCGACGACGCGAAAGCGATGGAAGACGCGGGCGCGTTTGCCGTGGTGCTGGAAGTAGTGCCTCGCGAGATCGCGAAGTTGATCACCGAGAGCATCAGTATTCCTACGATCGGCATCGGCGCCGGTGTTCACTGTGATATTCAAGTGCTGGTCCTGCACGACATGCTGGGGCTGTCGTTTGGCAAACAGGCGCGCTTTGTGCGCCCTTATGCAAACTTGCGCGAGGTGATGACTGACGCCGTCACCAGGTATGCGGACGATGTTCGAAACGGCACGTATCCTTCGCAAGCGGAGTCGTATGGTCTACCCGCCGAGACCGCAGAAGAGCTTGATATAGAGATTCCCGCGAGAAACTCAAAAGGCGAGAAGTCCTGATTCCAACCTCAAAACTATGGAAATCATCAACCGCCGTCAGCGCATGACTTCCGTCGCGCGCAAAATCCGCCGTGAACAGGACAAGACGATTGGCCTCGTTCCCACGATGGGGGCGCTGCACGAAGGACACCTGAGTCTGGTGCGCGAAGCGCGCAGGATGTGCGACGTCGTAGTTGTTTCGGTGTTTGTGAATCCGACGCAGTTTGGACCAGGTGAAGACTTCGAACATTATCCACGCGATCTGACAAAAGATACGGCGCTGCTTACCGACTACAATGTCGATTACATTTTCGCGCCGACAGTTGAAGAGATTTACCCGCGCGGGTTTTCGAGCTATGTGAACGTCGAAGGTTTGTCGGAGCAACTCGAAGGCTCGTCGCGTCCGGGCCACTTTCGCGGTGTGGCGACAGTAGTGACGATTCTTTTGAACACCGTCAGGCCTGATTTCGCGTTCTTCGGACAGAAAGATGCGCAACAGGCGCTGGTGATTCGACGCCTGGTGAAGGATCTCGCGTTTGATACCGAGATCGTGATCCTACCGATCGTGCGTGAAGATTCGGGACTGGCGATATCGTCGCGTAATCTGTATCTGACACCGGACGAGCAACAGTCGGCGACGATCATTCACCGCGCGCTTGGACAGGCGAAAAATGCGTTCAAAGACGGTGAACGCAGTGCCGGACGTCTCGCGGAACTGATTCGCTCAACAGTCGAATCGGAACCGCGCGCGCGTCTCGACTACGTCGCCATCACGGATGCTGAGACGTTGGAGAAGGTCGACCGGATTGATGAACGGCCCACGCTCATCGCCCTTGCCGCGTACATCGGTAAGACGAGGTTGATCGACAATACGATTTTGAATAAGGTCAAGAAGAAAGACGGTGCCGCTCCACAGTAAGAAACAGATCGGGTTTACACTCAACGGCGAACACGTCGAAGTCGCCTTCGCCCCGCACAAGACGCTGCTCGAAGTCCTGCGAGAGGATCTTAATCTCACCGGGACGAAGCATGGTTGTGAACTGGGCGAGTGTGGGACGTGCGCGGTGCTGGTCGACGGGCGTTCGATTCTTTCGTGCCTGATGCTGGGGCTCGACGCCGCCGATCGTGAAGTAAGGACGATCGAGGGAATGGCCCAGGGTGCAGAACTTCATCCGTTGCAACAGACGTTTGCGGATCTCGGCGCAGCGCAATGTGGTTACTGTTCGCCGGGTTTTCTGCTCGTGGCAGAGGAGTTGTTGAATAAAACGCCAAACCCTTCGCGAGCTGAGATTCAGGAGGCGTTGTCGGGTAATCTGTGTCGCTGTACCGGGTACATCAAGATCTACGAAGCGGTTGAACTAGCAGCAGCGCAGATGCGGGGCGAAGACAGTTCCCGCAAAGGCGCAGAGGCGCAAAGTTAATGCTGGTTTAATATTTCTTTGCGTCTTTGCGCCTTTGCGGGAAAATTCTTCCGGTAAGTAATGTCGAATAAAGACTTCAAAGTAATTGGTAAGCCGTTTCGCAAGGTCGACGCGCGCGCAAAGTGCGTGGGCCAAACGAAGTTTGCCGACGACATTGTTCTGCCGCGGATGTTGTTCTGCAAAATCCTGCGCAGCCATCTGCCTCACGCCTTGATAAAGAACATCGACGTTTCGAAAGCGCTGGCATTACCCGGCGTTTTTGCTGTTATCACCGGAAAAGATCTGCCGATTCCGTACGGTATCCTGCCCGTTAGCCAGGATGAACATGCGCTGTGCATTGAGAAGGTCCGCTTCATCGGCGATCCGGTCGCGGCTGTGGCGGCGATCGATGAGGACGTTGCCTTCGATGCGATGAACCTTATTGAGGTCGAGTATGAGCCGTTGAATACGATCTCGACGATCGAAGAGGCGGTGCTGATCGACGAGCCACGGATTCACGATTACGGCGATGGCGGAAATGTGCACAAGAAGGTCTCGTTGGAATTCGGCAATGTTGAAGAGGGTTTCGCTGAGGCGGATCTCGTTCGGGAAGACATGTTCTTCTACGAAGGCAATACGCACCTGCCGTTGGAGCAGCATGCGGCTGTCGCGCATTTCGATTCCGACGGGAAGATAGTTCTTTGGAGTTCGACGCAGACACCGCACTACGTTCATCGCGCACTCGCAAAAGTTCTCGGACTACCTGCGAGCCATATTCGCGTGATTGCGACGCCGAATGGCGGCGGGTTTGGCGGCAAGAGCGATCCGTTCAATCACGAGGTCGCAGTTTGCAAGCTCTCGATGATCACGGGAAGACCCGTGAAGGTCACGTTGACGCGCGAAGAAGTTTTCTATTGCCACCGGGGCCGGCATCCCGTTTTGATGAAGATCAAAACCGGTGTGAAGAACGACGGCGCAATCACCGCGATGCACTTTCAGTCGTACCTCGACGGTGGTGCATATGGCAGTTACGGCGTGGCGAGCACGTTTTACACGGGCGCGTTGCAGACCGTGACGTATGACGTTCCGCGTTACAAGTTTCAGGGAATTCGCACCTTCACGAACAAGCCACCATGTGGACCAAAGCGCGGTCACGGCACGCCCCAGCCGCGCTACGGACTCGAAGTTCAGATCGACAAGATCGCCGAGCAGTTGCGACTCGACCCGGCGGAGATGCGGCGTAAGCATCTCGTGCCGCCGAACACCGTGACCGCGAATTATCTGCGCATCGGCAGTATGGGGTTGGGCGAGTGCATCGACCGCGTCGTTGAAGGATCTGATTGGAAGAATCGTTTTCAAAAGCTGCCGTACGGAAAGGGCGTTGGAATCGCGTGTAGCTCGTACATCTGTGGGGCTGGATTGCCGATCTACTGGAACAACATGCCGCAGTCGGGTGTGCAGCTTCGACTCGATCGCCAGGGCGGTGTATGCGTCATGTGTGGATCGACCGATATCGGTCAAGGATCTGATTCGATACTCGCTTACATCGTTGCGGAGGTGTTGGGGATCGATCCGTTCGACATCCGCGTCATCACCGCCGATACGGATCTCACGCCTGTCGATCTCGGAAGCTATTCGAGCCGCGTTACGTTGATGACTGGAAACGCCGCGATTCAGGCTGCTGAGCGGGCGCGTGAATTGTTGGTGATGGCGGTGGCCGAAAAGCTCGGCGTACCGATCGAGAACCTTTCCCTCGGGGAACGCCGCGTGTTTGATGTCGAGAATCCTGAGGTTGGCGTCTCGTTTGCGGAAGCGGTTGTGTTGGCGGAGTCGAAGTTCGGGACCATCGGCACGGTTGGTTCGTATTCGCCGCCGCGTTCGCCAGGAAAGTTCAAAGGATCCGGAGTTGGACCATCGCCCGCGTACAGCTACTCCGCGGCCGTTGCTCAAGTCGATGTTAATCCTGATACGGGAATTGTCGTCGTCGAAAAAGTTTGGATTGCACACGACATTGGCCGATCGATCAATCCGATGCTGGTGCTGGGCCAGGTCGAGGGCAGCGTTTACATGGGACTCGGCGAGATCCTGATGGAGGAGATGACGTACCGCACGAATCGCAACGTCGTACACAAGTTCCCATCGATGCTGGAGTACAAGAGTCCGACCACGATGGAGATGTGCGACGTCGAGACGTACCTGATCGAGGATCCGGATCCGAATGGACCATACGGCGCGAAGGAGGTGGGCCAGGGACCGCTGTTGCCGGTTCCACCCGCAGTTGCGAACGCAGTCTACGACGCCGTCGGCGTACGTATCGACGAAGTTCCAATAACACCTGAGAAAGTTGTGCGCGCTCTTCGTGATAAATCACGCGGCCGGGACGCACGCTACGGGCCTGACTCCGTCCCGCCAGTCTCATGGCCCGATCCATTGCGAGTTTTAACGCCGGCGGAAGGCGGCGACGGCACCGAGATGCCGCACGTGGCAGTGCACTCTTGAATTTGATGTAAACTGCGGAAGTAAGAACTAGTTCGACTCAATCCTCACTATGAGATTCGAATGGGACGCTAATAAAGCGGCGTCAAATCTTCTGAAGCGTGGCGTTAGCTTCGGTGAAGCGACCGAAGTATTCTATGACCCAAACGCGCTTGAAGATTACGATGAGTTACATTCAAGCGCTGAGGCTAGGTTCTTTGTTATTGGTCTTTCGAGCAGAAGACTGTTGTATGTGATTTACGTCGAGACCAAAAGCAGCGCGGTGCGAATAAATCTCGGCCCGGAAGCCAACTAGAGCAGAACGTAAGGTTTATGAAGGAAGAACCAACTGATATATCGGAAGGGATTTCAATCATCGAAGATGATGGTGAAACTGTAATCATCGAGGTGTCGGAAGAAAACTATCAACGCGACTTGGCCGCTGGATTGGACGAAGATGAGATTCTTAAGCCCGGTCGCCACAAGCTCAGACGGGGTGGCTTTCTCGCTCGTCATCCAGAGTTGAAGCCCAGGAAAAAGAGCGCGTAAGGGGAAAGACCCACGATGATGAGGTTGCCGAAATTTGAGTATCACGTTCCGCGGACGGTCGCGGAGGCGGTGAGGATTATGGGTGAGCGTGGGCCGGTTGGGCAGTTTGTCGCCGGCGGCACCGACCTGTATCCGAATATGAAAAGACGGCAACAGGTTCCGAAGAGCGTCATCTCAGTAATGCGCTTGCAGGAGTTGAATCAGATCACCGGCGATGGAGCGGGTGGTTTGAGAATTGGCGCATCCGTGACGCTGACGGAGATCGTCGAGCACCCGATCATCAATCGCGATTACCCTGTTGTTGCTAAAGCGGCGCGAACAATCTCGACACCCATACTGCGAAACATGGGAACGATCGGCGGCAACCTCCTGCTTGATACGCGCTGCAACTACTACGACCAGAATTACGAATGGCGCAAGGGTATTAACTTCTGTCTCAAGAAGGATGGAGACATTTGCTGGGTCGCGCCGGGTAGCTCGAAGTGTTGGGCCGTGCAGTCGTCGGATCTGGTTCCGGTGATGGTCGCGATCGGCGCCAAACTACGGTTCGCTTCAACGCTCGGTGAACGACTGATCGACGCTGCTGGTCTCTACAATGACGACGGTATCGACTACCTCCGCAAGCGTCCCGACGAACTTTTGGTCGATATCCAGCTGCCACCGACAAACGGTTGGCGCGCGTCGTATCAGAAACTCCGCCGCCGCGGCGCGTTTGATTTTCCGGTGCTTGGTGTTGCTGCCTGGATAAAAACAGACGGAGCTGCCGTGACAGACGCGAAAGTGATACTCGGCGCGATTGCTCCATCACCGGTCGAGATCAAAGAAGCCGCCATCGCACTCACCGGCCAACCGCTCGACGAAGAGCGCATACAGGCAGCGGCCGAAGCTGCGTACGTCAAAGCGCGGCCGCTAGATAACACAGATTTCGTTTATCAGTGGCGCAAACAGATGGCGCGCCAGTACACGCTTCGAGCGTTGCGAGAGCTCCAGATGTGAATCAAGTGGCCGCAATTCTTCTAGCCGCCGGACAGTCACGCCGCATGGGCGACTTCAAGCCGCTACTACCTTTCGGCAACAAAACAGTCATCGAATCCTGCATCGACTACCTCCGAGAAGGAGGTGCAGAACCGATCGTAGCCGTCCTCGGACACCGCGAACACGAAATCCGAGACGTCATTAAGAACGTGACCATCGCCATCAACCCCGATCCGAATAGCGAAATGGGTGCTTCGATTGCAGCCGGAATCCGTGCAGTAAACGACGCTGCGAAGTGCGTCCTTATCGCCCTCGTCGATCATCCTGCCGTCCCGGCTAGCGTCGTCACCAACTTAATCGCCGAATGGCAGCGTGGGGCCAAAATTGTGATACCAACCTGGCAAGGTCGCGGCGGCCACCCGGTGCTCGTAGATCTCAGTTTTCGATCAGAGCTTTTAATGCTGGGCCAGACCGGCGGGCTCCGCGAACTGCTGAAAACGCACCAATCTGAAGTCAAACGCCTCCCCGTCGACTCCCCGTTCATTGCTCGCGACATGGATACGTGGGATGATTACGTCGCACTTTACGAGGAGGCTTTCGGACACCCGCCTCCAGCCATTTAGATCGCACAACGTTAAACCCCGGGGGACTCATCTAAAACACGTCGAACGCCCAGATTTTGGCTGTTCGGTGAAGGAGAAAAGATGGTTTTAAACCCTCAAAAAACGTTCGTGGCGGGCTTGCTCGTGGCTTTATTAACAAGCGTGGCCGCCGCCCAAAACCGGGTCGACTTCTCGCTCCGCTCAATCGACGGGCAAACCGTCTCGTCGGATAGTCTGCGCGGCGAAGTGGTGGTCCTTGCGTTCGGCGCGTCGTGGCTGCCGCTTTCGAAAACCCAACTGCAAGGCGTCAGGAAACTGGCCGACGAGTACAGCAACCGCAACGTAGTCGTTTATTGGGTCAGCACGGAGTCAGACGACTCGAAATCGAAAAATTTTGCGAGCGATCAGCAACTAAAATCCTTTTCGCAAAAGTACGGTCTGAACGTGACTGTGCTGCGCGATCCGAATGGCGTTGTGTCGAAGAAGTTTGGTGTGGACCAACTGCCGTCGATCGTGATTCTCGACAAAGAAGGAAACATCGCAGGCACGCCGATTGGCGGCCTCGATCCGCTCGGCAATCTCGCCGCTCAACTAGCGCCAAGACTGGACAAGCTGCTTTAATCTCGCCTGATGCCTTTCGAATTGATTAATCCGCAATCGCTCGGAGCACCCAGCGGATACTCAAACGGACTGCTTACCGAGGCAGGTGGTAGACTGCTCTTTATCGCTGGCCAGATCGCGTGGAATGAGAAACACAAGATCGCCAGCGACGACTTTGTCGAACAGTTCGACAAGGCACTCGAGAATGTCATGACGGTCGTCAGCGAGGCAGGCGGCAAGGCGTCTGACATCGCACGGCTCGTGATTTATGTCACTGACAAGAATGAATATGTTAAACGGACGGGAGCAGTCGGCGAGCGGTATCGCAAACACATGGGCAAGCACTTTCCCGCGATGGTGCTGGTCCAGGTGGCGGGTCTGGTAGACAATGCGGCGAAAGTAGAGATCGAAGGGATCGCGGTGTTGCCCGCATGAAGCAGCCGGCTAGTTTTCTTTACGAACAAGACGATGACGGTGTAGCGACGATCACGCTCGATCGCCCGGAGCGTTTGAACGCGCTGACGTTTGAAGTTTATCGCGAGCTCACTGATCTATTCGCCGCATTACGCGACGAGAAAGACGTTCGTTGCGTTGTTATCACCGGCACGGGACGCGCGTTCTGCTCTGGCGGCGACGTGCACGACATCATCGGCGAGCTGTTCGGTCGCAACATGGAAGGACTGCTCGAGTTCACGCGAATGACGTGCGAACTCGTGCATAACGTTCGCGTGTTGCCTAAGCCCGTGATTGCAAGTCTGAATGGCACAACCGCTGGCGCCGGCGCTTGTATCGCGCTTGCCTCCGACATCAGGCTGGCCAGCGAAGACGCGAAGATCGCGTTTCTGTTTGTGAAAGTTGGACTGTCCGGCGCCGACATGGGCGCGGCGTACTTGCTGCCGCGCGTCGTGGGACTTGCGAAAGCCACTGAGTTGCTTTACACCGGCGATTTCATCAGCGCCGCTGAAGCTGAACGGATCGGTTTGTATAATCGCGTCGTTGCGCGTGCGGAACTCGCAACCGTGACGCGCGAGTTTGCGCAGCGACTCGCGCGCGGTCCCGCTTTCGCGTTGGCGAAAACGAAAGAGATGCTGAACCGCGAGCTCAATATGAATCTCGAAACAGCACTCGAGTCCGAGGCGCAAGCGCAGGCCATCTGCATGCAGCATCCTGATTATCGTGAAGCTTACGAAGCTTTTGTCGCGAAGCGAGACGTCAAGTTTCAGTAAGTACTTTGTGCTTTGTACTTTGTGCTTGGTCGTTGTCAGTGGTCCGTGGTCAGTAGGAGTTCCAGCATTGACGCAGAACGCACTGACCACTGACCACTGACCACTGACTACTGACAAACCAAGTACAAAGAACCAAGTACTAAGCACGGCGCACCATCAATGGATTCTCTGATTTCGCAACTTCCCTTCTTCGAACCCCAACACCGTAATCTCGCCCAAACCGTCGCTGCTTTTGTCGACCAGGAAATCGAGCCGCATGCAGGCGCCGAAGACGACGTCGATGGGCTTGCGAAATATTTCGTCACCCTTCTGGCCCAGGCCGGGCTGTTGAAGTACGCAGTTGCGGCGCAGCAAGTTGAGGTTCGTTCATTGTGTTTGATTCGCGAAGCTCTCGCGTACTCGTCTGCACTCGCGGATCTCGCTTTTGTCATGCAGGGACTTGGAACGTACGCCATCGCCAAAGCCGCGCCGGATCATGTTCGCGATTTTTGGCTTTCGCGAGCACTCGAAGGCAAAGCGATTGCGGCGTTTGCCCTGACTGAACCCGAAGCCGGATCCGACGTCGCTGCAATTCAAACGACCGCGCGCCGCGACGGCGAAACGTACGTGATCGACGGTCGCAAGCGATTCATTTCCAATGCAGGCATCGCAGGTTTTTACACCGTGTTCGCGCGCACCGGAACGCGCGCTGACGGACGTGCCGAGTTGTCGGCATTTGTTGTCGGCTCGAAGATGCAGGGTTTTAGTGTGGTCGAACGAACTCCGCTGATCGCGCCGCATCCGATCGGCGAGATTGCGTTCGAAGGTTGCCGCGTTCCGGCCGAGGACATGGTCGGCAAGGAAGGCGACGGTTTCGTACTCGCGATGGAAACGCTCGACACGTTTCGGGCCAGCGTCGGTGCGGCCGCATGTGGCATGGCCCGACGCGCGCTCGACGAAGCGGTGCGTTACGCTTCAGGTCGCAAACAGTTCGGACGCCCGATCGCGGAACATCAACTGGTCCAGGAAAAACTCGCCGACATGGTGACCGAGCTCGACGCAGCGCGACTGCTGGTGTACCGCGCCGCCTACGTTAAAGACACGAGCAATCGACGCGTGACTCGCGAAGCGAGCGAGGCGAAGTTGTTCGCTACCGAAGCCGCGGGCCGCATCATCGACAGTGCGGTCCAGATTCATGGCGGCGTCGGCCTGGTCCGCGGAAACGTCGTCGAGCAACTCTACCGCGACGTCCGCGCGCTGCGGATTTACGAAGGCACCTCTGAGATCCAGAAACTGGTCATCGCCAACCAACTCCTGAAGGAACAGTAGGTCCACGACGGTGAAACCACTTTCGCGAGATACAACGGTTGACGCGCAACGTAAGCACTACCAACTAATGCGACGCTTGACGCCCACTCAAAGACTGGCACTGGCCTTCGAACTCACCGACGCAGGTCGTAAGCTGATTCTTGCCGATCTCCGGCACCGATTTCCTGGCGCAAACGAAAGCGAGATTCGGAAGCGTTTTATTGCTCGCGTCCTCCCTCGCGAAGACGTTATCCGCGCCTACGGTTTCGACCCCCGCTCGGAGGGGTTCTGAAAACATTAGATGGATGTTCCCTTCTCAGTCTTGTCGCAGGTCGCCCGGGCTCTTGAGTATTTGAACATTCCGTACGTCTTGGTAGGTTCCTTCGCCAGTTCAATGCACGGAATGTATCGGTCGACTGCGGACATAGACATTCTCGCGGACATCGAAGCCGAGCAGGTTCATCCGCTTTTTAAAGTCCTCACAGAAGGCTTTCACGTTGATGAGCACGCGATGCGTGATGCTGTCGCGCAGCGCCGATCCTTCAATGCCATTCACTTTGATTCAGTTTTCAAAGTAGATGTGTTTGTACCGAAAGACGATGAGTTTGCTCGTGCTCAACTCGATCGTCGTCAGTTAAGAAAAATCTCGCCCGACACAGAAGAAGCCGTGTTCGTTGCTACCGCGGAAGATACAATTCTTGCCAAACTGCGCGGGGATCAAGCGGGTAAGGAAACTCCAATAACCAGTGGAATGACGTTGTGGGAATCCTGGGGACGTCGCGCGATACTCTGAACTTGGATTACTTAAAGGACTGGAGTGAAAAGCTCGGGTTGACAGAACTCCTTCAGAAAGCCTTAGACGAGGTGCGAGAAGAGCCGGGCGTATGAGGATCACGATTATCGGTGGCGGGCCGGCGGGTTTGTATTTCGCCATCCTCATGAAGAAGGCGGACCCCGCGCATCTGATCCGGATCTACGAGCGGAATGGACCAGACGATACGTTTGGTTGGGGCGTTGTGTTTTCCGGCAAGACGCTTGCGAACCTTCGGGCCGCGGATGCGGAGTCGCATGCCGAGATTACGAGCGAGTTTGAGGCGTGGGACAACGTCGACGTTGTTCGTGGCGACGAAAAGATTTCCATTCACGGGAATAGTTTTTCGGGAATCGCGCGACTGCAACTGCTGAAGATACTCCAGCGAGGAGCACAGGGGCTCGGCGTTGAGGTCAACTACAGAACTGAGATACAGGATCTTGAGTCTCTACGAAACGATAGCGATCTGTTTATCGGTGCCGACGGCGTAAACAGCACGGTCCGGCTTCGTTACGCTAAACGATTCAAGCCGGATCTCGACCAACGTGCGCATCGTTACATCTGGTACGGCACAAACCAGCTCTTTCATGGTCTAACACTTACTTTCCGTCAGAACGACGCCGGCACCTTCGCTGCTCACTCTTACAAGTTCAACAAGACGACGAGTACCTTCATCGTCGAATGCGATCCGCAGACGTGGGAACGCGCAGGCTTTGCGACGATGAGCGACGAAGACACGCGCGATTATGTCGGTGACGTTTTCAGCAAGGACTTACACGGCAACCCACTTCTGTCCAATAACTCGAAGTGGATCAACTTTCTGCTGGTAAAGAACACGGATTGGTTCTTCGACAACGTCATATTGCTCGGCGACGCGTTGCACACAGCACACTTTTCGATCGGCTCGGGAACAAAGCTTGCGATGGAAGATGCGATAGCGTTGGCCCAGTCGTTTACAACGACGAGCGACGTGCGAGAAGCGTTGAAAAACTTTACCGTATCGCGACGGCCGGTGATCGAGGACTATCAGGCCGCCGCATTTGAAAGCATGAGGTGGTTTGAGAATGCCGCGCAATACATGGACCTGAATCCAATGGAGTTGGCCTTAAGTGTTATGACGCGAAGTGGGCGGGTAAGTATTGAAGATCTGAAGAAACGTTCTCCAGAGTTCATCCACAGGTATAACGAATTAACTCCAGGCGGGCGGC
>Ga0209485_1000103_pt1 | contig 27338 bp, 28 predicted proteins | sample NCAS100_FD_187516 | JGI IMG/M metagenome (GOLD analysis project Ga0209485, IMG submission 187516) | Agricultural soil microbial communities from Utah to study Nitrogen management - NC AS100 (SPAdes) (version 2) | ecosystem: Environmental > Terrestrial > Soil > Agricultural land | place: USA... | reverse complement strand
AAAACGCTTTGGTGAAACTCCTCTACGACCAGTTCTCGGTAGAGACCTAGAGCGAGGCCCATTCCACGTCCGGAAAGAAAAGTAGCAACGACGGAATACAGACCTAACTGCAACAGTGAAAATCCAACCGCAGCGGGAATGTGAATAACAAAAGGCTGTAGAAATCGACCTTTCGCAAACGGAAAACGCGAAGCTACTCGAATAACAAGCGGAGTCAGCACTGCCCAGCAGTAAGCGCACAGCAGCCACGGAAGCAGATGTCGTGGCAGGTCTGACAGCCCTTTGGAAATTTTCTGCCTGATAAGACTCTGGCTCGCAAAGAAAACACCATAAGCAGTCCAAGCCAGAAAAATGAGCCCCAGCCGGATGTAACTTTGCTTTTGTTCGTTACGTCGTGATCAAAGAAGTCCGAAAATTTAATTTCATTCTTTACGGAGACTTCGCTTATAGCGTTGAAGCGCGCGGTGTGATCGATGAAACTGAACATGGCGTTTCTCAACGCATAAAAATTCCCACAGGAAACACCTCTTCACTCAAGCTTGTAATTCGGCGTGTCAAACAGTAGCACCGCATACTGTTGTATCCGCGATTCAAAAACCTCCTCAAGCGCATGAACCTGTCTTCATGACGATGCCAAAGTGTTGCTGTAAGGCCGCGTCATACTCCTGCTGGTTCCCGAGGTCGCGCTCGTGACGCTCACCATCTATTGTTTCGATCAGACGCATGTCACTCAGCGAGATTCGCCCTGATTCCGTCGCACGCGAACAGATGCGTTTCTGAGTGAAATGTGACTGCGGTGAAGTTTGCTGATAGCGGCACATTTCGGCGAAATGCTCATACTCGTACGGCTGTAGCGTAAAGCGATACTGCGGTGTCCAGGTGTTCGCTTCACGCCGCACGAGAATCAGGTAACCGTCTTCATCGATGATTTTATATGCGGGTTCACGTCCTACCTGCTCGCTTCGATCATCGAGCAGCAACGGTTCGAGGAATGAATCGCCAAATCCCACGTCTACCAACCAGCGTTGCGCTCCATTGACCATGAGGGTCATATGCTCGAAGGGCGGGGTGTAGCCGCCATCTTTCTTAGCAACTTCAGCCGCGAGCATCGTCACGTCAAATCCAAGCGCGCGGAGTAGCGCGGCAAACAAACCATTACACTCGTAGCAAAAACCGCCACGCCGGCGCTTCACGATTTTGGTAAACAGCGCTTCATCTTCAAGGACAATCGATTCGCCCGCATGAATGCTCAAGTTTTCAAAAGGCACCGTCTGCAAATGTGCGACTTGCAACGCGCGCAGAGTTTCAGCGGTCGGAACGGTTGTCCCGTGGTAGTTAATCCGTTCAAGGTAGGCAGCGACATCCACAAAATCACTCACGATTATTGTCCTTTTATCACCATTGAAACGTTTGTACAGGTCTTCGTCATTTATAGATAGCCGGCTCCGGATTTACCGAGGCTCCTCAGCTCAGTACGCAAAGGGATGGAAGTATGTCGTCTCCGTCAACGAAAAAATTCTCTGGCATCTTCGTCAGCTACCGTCGTGAAGACAGCGCAGGTCATGCCGGGCGCCTATTCGATCGACTCGTCGAACACTTCGGCCGAGGCCGAATCTTCATGGACATCGACACGATCGAGCCTGGCGAAGACTTTGTCACGGTGATCGAAAACGCCGTCAGCTCATGCGACGTGCTAATCGCAGTTATAGGCCGAAGTTGGCTGTCACCAAACGGATCAGGACGGTTGGACAGACCAACTGACTTTGTTCGTTTAGAGATTGCCACAGCGCTTCGCCGTGAGATTCGCGTTATCCCGGTTTTGGTGCAACGAGCCAGCTTGCCGAAACCGCAAGAGCTGCCCGAAGACCTCGTCAACCTCACTCGCCGAAATGCAGTCGAGCTTACCGATCTTCGCTGGCAGACTGACGTCGAGCAACTCATCAGCGTCATGGAAAGAGTTCTGGCCAAGCGAGCTGAACCGGAGCAGCCCGCCGAAGCAACCCACTTCGATGAGCAACAACGCTACCAGGAAGCAGAAGAAAAGCGACGCGTTGCTGAGCGTGAACCTGCAACTCTACTCACAACGGGAACTGTGTCAGTTGCTAAAAAGCACTCGCACTTAATACTCATTGCTGGAGTTTCTCTTGTTCTGCTGCTCGCAGCGACGATCCTGATCTGGCTATCGCAAAGTGCGCCCGAGTCATCCGGCATCACTAATTCACCGGTAGCAACACCGACTCAAACACCGGTTCCGACGGCAACGCCTGAGAAAAGCGCAGCGAATGTGACCGCTAGCAGTGGCGAAGAGGTCGTCGACCTCGGCGACGCCTTATGGAAAAGGGAGGATAACGGGGACGTGCTGCAAATTTCTCGCAAAGGCAACGATGTGATTGCCCTGATGTATGGACCGTCGGAAGAGGCCGCAAGGCGAGGGCGAAAAAGGGGTGATGTTGCGTTCGAAGGTTCGGTCGAAGGCAACACAATCACCGCCACCGCCTACCTCCTCTTTTCTGCTCCGGATGTGGAAAGATGCCCGGAGTTAGCCGGCGATCACCGATTCGCGCTCGAACTCACACTGTCGGAAGACGGGAACACACTGAGCGGCACCAGGGAGAATTTTGAGCTGTCTACCGAATGCAACATCACAAAACTCCAGCCCAAGAGTTTGACCTATACAAGACTTTCACGTTGAGGCCTTAGTAAAACAGTATTGCCTATCAGAGTTGATTGTAATATCTATCAATTCTGATATCTCTTTTCTCGTTTTTGTTCCCACGCAGACTTCGAGTGACGAGGCTCTGCCCACGATTTTATTAAGGCTATTCCACCATTACATTTGCCGACTAACTAAGAGGTGTGACCGCCGCACGTCTGGCACAACGATAGCAGTCGAATCCCAACGTAACGGGCCAAGATCACGATCACTTAATAACCGCTCAGTGAACGTAATGGAGGAAGACATGAACACACAGTACCAATCAGTCAGAGACTTGGCGGCGAGAGTCGCACAGGATCCAAAGCTTGCAGAGGAGATCAAGGAAGACCCCGCGGGAACTCTAGCGCGCGCGGCGGCGCCCATACCCGATACTACCGTGTACAAGATTATTGTGTCGGCACTCGGACTTGCCGTCTTGGTTGCGCTCGTTGGTTCTATCATCCTTGTCTTGCGGGATAAGACCAACCTGGAGGTGTTGACCGCCCTCGGCTCTGCGGCAGTGGGCGCGCTAGCAGGTCTTCTGGCGCCGTCTCCAGCAAACGGTTGAGAGTCTCAGCCTTTCCCTGACAGCCGGCAAATGTTCAATCGTAGTGTCTACCTGATCAGAAAACGGGGGTCCGCGATATCTCGGTATCCTTCGCACACTGATACCGCTACTGGTTTAAGATGACTGGCTATAATCGACAGGCTTGTTAAATAACTCTTTTAGAGAAAAAGGAGTGCAACATGAAGGACCAAACGACTCTCGAGACAGTCACGCGACGCAATTTTAATAGGAGCATACTGGCCACCGTCGTGGCCGCACCAATCGGGCTTTCGATGGCCTGCAATGGAGAGCCGGCAAATGACTGTAAATGCCCCGATGGAAAGGGACAGCCTTTTAAATGTGCTGTCGTCCCGGAGGGTTTAGAAATTGAACCGCATGAGCCACCTATTGGCGTAAGCAACGGTTCACTGCGAATGGAATGCAAGTCCAACATGGTCAAGCAAACCGTAGGTTCCGGACAACGCCCATACAGCTACAAGATACCGAAATACACCGGCATCTATTTGCTGCAAGTCTTAACCGAGAGGGAAAAATACTTTACCAATTTCTTCTACTACCTGGCCTTTTACCCTTGTTATCTTGGCCTGTGGTTACAGAAGAAAGCACCGGCAGGAAGCGCTGATCCCTGGATTCCCAAAGACACTAGCGGCGAGCCTCAGGTGCTCTTCACGTTTGTCAAGACTGGCCAGCTGATCGAGTTTGTTCTGGAGATCGATAAGGAGTTTAGTTACGCTGATTCCTATAAGCCTTCTCGTCCTCACCGCTACGAGCACCCAGGCTATTCCGGCGAACATTTCAGGATAGCAAAATGGAGTCTCTTCTATCCGACTCCGGCAAACGTAATAACCGGAATTGATGGCTCCAAATTTGAGGAGGATCTTACGCTGCAAGGTTCAGATATTAATGGCTTCCAGCTCGCGGTCACGTTTGAACATGTAGACCACTATAAGAATCGACTGAACCTCACATAACGCTCACAGCCCGGCCAGGAGGGCCGCCGCATTGTTTAATTTTAGACTCACAACGAGAATCGCGATCGCAACTGCTCTATTCGCTCTTAGCCTGGTCCATACTTTGTGTGGTTCGCCAAACACGCAACCGGTCCAAGTCAATCAGTCTGAACAGCTCCCGCGTCTAGCTTGCCAAGCCGGTGAGGTCGTGCCTGATGAGGTATTGGTTACCTTCGTTCCTGGCACGGCTCAAAACGAGGTTGAAGTAACAATCGAGAAGGCCGCGGAAGCCAACCGTCCCGTAACTTTTCGACAGATTAGCTCCGAGTTGAATATTTACCTGGTCCGTGGACGTGGTCTGACAAAGGATGTATTTCTCCAGCAACTAAACGTCATGAATCTCGAGAACACCGTTGTGGCGGCTGAACCCAACCTCGTGTTTTGCCTGGAAAGTGGCAGCTACGACCAGTGGGCCCTGCGAGATTATAGCCCTGGTATGCCAGGAATAAGCGCTGTATCGGCGTGGACGCTCACTCAAGGCAGCGATAAGGTCGTTGTCGGAGTAATCGATACGGGAATGGACATTACTCACCCCGATTTAGAAAAAAATCTCTGGCAGGCGCCCGCGAGCTTCGTGTTCAGGTACAACGGCAAACCATATAAGTGCCGTAACGGTTGGAATGCGCTCGATCACAACTGCAATCCCGATGACTCTGGCTGGCATGGCACTCATGTCGCAGGGATAGTTGGAGCAAAAGGCGGGAACGGATTTGGAATCGACGGCGTGAATTGGCACGTCCGTCTTATGCCTCTCAAAGCGTTTGATATAGATGGTTCGGGTAAGTATGCTGCCGTTATCGAAGCTATGGACTTTGTACTTCAGGCGAAACGGCAAGGCGTCGATATCCGAGTGGTAAACAATAGTTACGGTGCACGCTGCAAGGAGAACAATTCTTGTTCAGTATTACCAGCCTTTGAGAAAACGCTAGAGTTACTAAATAGAGCTGGTGTTTTATTTGTGGCTTCGGCGGGTGAGAAGGGACCTGAACACGATAATGATCGTTTTCCACACTATCCCTCGAGCTTTCCGCATGACAACGTAATCTCAGTCGCCTGGACCGACAAGCGTGACGAACTCACCCCTGATTCGAATTATGGCTTTACAAGTGTCGATCTGGGAGCGCCTGGCTCAGCGATCTGGTCGACGATTCCGCAACGATATACAGCCCTACAGGGTTATCACATCAAAGGTGGTTCATCCATGGCAGCTCCATTTGTCAGTGGGGCCGCTGCGTTAGTCTTATCCGTTTGTCCTGGGGTAGAGGTGAAGGACCTGAAGCACATGCTGTTGTCTACGGTAGATCTGGTTGAACCATTGAAAGGAAAGACCGTTACTGGTGGCCGGCTTAATGTCTATAAGGCCGTACAAAAGTGTCGCGAGAGTATCGTGCGCTAACTACTGTGACAACACAGTTGCAGCCCGAAGTAGCTCATCGAATCGCTTAACGTCAGCGCGAGTGAGGTATGAGTTAAAAGCCGCGTCTCCCCATCTCTGGCGCAACGAAGTCCGAGCCCCATCAGCGGCCAACAAACTTTGGCGCGCCTTCGGATTATCCTGTAACAACGCGCTGGCCTGACCGGCTATGACAAGGGCCCGCCATTTAGATTCAAACTGATCGCTTTCGTTTGCCAGCTCGCTGGCCTTGATCGCATTCGACAGTGCGTCGTTGGGAGTTTCGTCCATTAAGACTTCACTCAACGCCAACAAGCTTCCCAGCACCAGCTTGGGGTATCCCGTTCGCGATGCTAGCTCAACTGCCTGTTCGCAAGTTTTCTTTCCGATGGTCTTATCCCCGGAGTAAAACTGGGCCAGTCCGAGCGTGTATTGCGCCTCGATCGCGGGATGTTTAGTACGTGAGGTGTCGGCCGCAGCGGCTTGCTGCGCAAAACGAATTGCGTCTCGAAATTTTCCCTGACTCAATGCCATGGGGGCTTTGAGTGAGTAGATTCGACCCCATAGCTGTTTGAACCCGTCAGGTTTTTCCGCGAGTGCTGTTGCTAAATTCAAATCTCCCGTGGCCTCATTATACTGGCCTAACCGCCATTCCATCTCGGCACGACCAATCAACGTGTACCCGCGATAAAGATCGTTTCCGAGGTTAGTGAAGATGGTATAGCTCTTATTGAGATGGTCCAGGGCCTCTGGATATCTTTCCTGCTCACCCAGGACAGTCGCCATGCTCTTATGTAAGAGACCAATTTCGCGCTGACTATTTAAAGTCTCTGCAAGTTTCAGAGCTTCGTCGAAGGCCGTTAACGCATCAGCAAGTTGCCCCTTCAAAGCTCGCGCCTGCCCAATCAGGGTTTGTGATTGCATGACTTCTTTGCGATACACGTTCTGCTGGAAAAACGGTAAAGCGGCTTCAATAAAAGGCAAACCCTCGTCAGGTTCGTCTTGTTGAATATGCATGCTGCCCAGGGCAAACTGAGCTCTAGCCTCGCTCACTCTAACCCGGTCAACTCGCGCATGCTCCAGGGCCTCCTTAAAGTTTCGTTCGGCGTTGGGTATATCGCTCGCAAAAAAGTAAACATAACCGAGCTCGATGATTGCTTGCGTCTTCAAATCGCTTAATTCGTTCGCTGACGCAGCGTCAAGAGCCTCGGTCGCATATTGTTTCGCCATCTTCGGGTCTCTCGATTGGCGATAAACACTGCTGAGTTGCAACAGGGCCTTTATTTCCTGCGATGGATTGCGAAAGGTCCTGATTATTTGTAACGCTCCTTCCAAAGATTCTCGAGCCTTTTTTATATCGGGTTTTGAGACAAACAAACCACCTTGTTGAATCATCACTTCCGCCATACCCTCAGGGTTGTACTGAATGTGAGAGAGCTCAAGGGCCTTGGCGAGTGATGATTCACCTTCGTCGAGTTTCTGTTGCCTGACGTGAACAATGCCCATGCGAAGAAACGCTGGCGCATACTGCGAATCATATTTGATGGCCTCTTTGTAACTTAGGATCGCATTCGCCAGGTCGTCATTCTTCTCATAAGCTCTACCAAGATCGACATAAAGATGAGAGACCTCGGTAGTTGGGACGAGCGGGATCATCTGACGGTAGCTTTCAACCGCACCCTGAAAATTGTGGGAGACCTTGGCATTGATCGCCCTGAGGTACAACTGATCGATTGGCGAAAAGGACGCGTCGCTTACAAGAAGATTCGCTTTGGAGATTTCTGCCGTTGCCTTGTCGAAATAACCCAACTCAGCCAAGGCTTCAGCTCGTCGTGCATACGCCAAGGCAAAATTCGGATCTTGCTTAATGGCCTCTTCCATTAGATTACTGGCCTTATAGTACGCCCCCTCTTGTAGCGCACCGATACCCTGGGTGTACCATCGCAGTGCTTCGGTAGAGGGTTGGTAATGACGTGCGGCACCATAACGCCAGGCAGCAAAAGCGCTGGCTGCGATAAGAAGACTAACGATCGTCACAAATATGAGTGACGGCCGAGAGCGTTTGAGAATGTTGACAAAGGCAAGAGGCGATCTGGTTGCGACAGTGAATACTGAGGGTTTGACTGGACTTAGTAACCGCCGTGGTTCGCTTGGTGAAGTCGATACGGCGTTTAAATCTTCGACGAGGTGTTCGGCAGTTTGATATCGCGCTTCGCGTTCCTTCGCCAAGCTTTTCAGCGTTATCCGTTCAAGTTCAAGCGGTACGCTCGGGTTTAGCCTCGAAGGTGGCACGGGATCGTCGCGAATTAGCTTCGCAATAACATCTGCATCCGTGTTGCTTGCAAATGGAGCGCGCCCGACAATGCATTCATAGAGTACGGACCCTAGTGAAAAGAGATCGCTGCGCGCATCGACTTCCCCACCTAGTGCCTGTTCGGGCGAAAGATAGATAGGCGTTCCCAGGATGATTCCTTCGCGCGTGCGCGTATTTTCCGGTACTGAAGAATCTATTGCTTCCTTACTCACCGGTTCTGTGGCAATGTGTTTCGCCAAACCAAAGTCCAGCACCTTGACATTGCCCCGCTCAGTCACAGCAATGTTAGATGGTTTAATATCGCGATGAATAATTCCGTGACGATGCGCTTCCGAGAGAGCCTCTGCAACTTGTCGGACAATCTGAATAGTTTCGAAAACGTTGAGTGATTGTTGTCGAATCAAGTCACTTAGCGTCTTCCCATTCACCAGTTCCATGACGATGAAAGGTTGTCTGTTCGGGGTCTCACCATAGTCGTAAATTGTCGCTATGTTGGAATGTGATAGCCTTGAAACGGCTTGGGCTTCTCGCAAAAAGCGAGCACGGAAATGCTGATCTGACTGCCCATAGACTCCTCGTATTGTCTTTATCGCAACCTTGCGGCCCAATGTGGTGTCTTCAGCGAGGTAAATTACACCCATACCACCTTCGCCGAGTTTTTCGAGCACGCGATAGTGAGAAATGGTCTCGCCAATCATGAATAACTTCTAAGAACGAGGCAAAAGGGATATGCGCTCTGAAGTGCGGCTTGGGAACTGAGCGGTCGCAATTGTCCCTTTAATGTGCCACTAATTCAAGTGTCGGGGGGATGATGATCCGAATTGGGCGCGAACCACGTGCGAGCCAGGACAAATACTTTGCCGTTATTACACTAGTCTCTGGCCAAATAATCAGGATCGCGTTTCCACCCGGTCAGCATCGAATAAAAATTGGACCAACCGTGCAGGGCCACCATCAACAGGTGGCCCGGCACGAATGAGAGAAATCCGATCATCGCGGCAAAGTGATAGATGCGGATCATCCCAAAACCTCCCAGCAGCTTCACCGGCAATGCAAACTGCGTCGGCTGGAAAAGCAGAACGCCGGTGATCACCGCAACGACACCAAAAACAATAGTCGAGGTGTATGCTAATTTCTGGAGCGGGTTGTATGGTTCGTATTGCTCAGGCTTCGGTTTGAACAGGAAATAGTGGCGGACCATCGGCCAGACCCCCCGAAATTCCTGGGGTCGCAGAATCACTTTTCGCCATTTCTCACTGACGATCAGATACAACACATACGCGACTCCCGTCAGCGTAAATATCCAGGCAAAGGTCAGATGCCATTGCAAGGCGCCACCCAACCAACCACCGAGTCGCATCGCTTCCGGGAAATGCAGAAAGTTTTCTTGTGGAATCTTGGCCCCAAAGCTGGGAAAGGCCATATAGATTTGCAGGCCGCTCATGGTCAACACTACCAGCGAGATGGCGTTTAACCAATGCGTAAAACGCACCAGCCACGAATGCTCCTGCGCGAACGTTTGACGCACGCCATTGTGTTCAACTTCAAGCGTGTTTATCGTCAAGCCTGATTTAGTCGTTGCCATAAGTTCTCTTTTCAAATTCCGCCGTACCAGGAATAACCCTGGTCTTCCCAGAAACCCTTCTCTTTGCCGAGCACGTTGCTGACCCGAATCGAGTAGACATACTTCGCCGATTTGTAGCCAAGCTTTACCGGCATGTGCAGACGCAGTGGCGCGCCGTGCTCTGGCGTCAAAGGTTGGCCGTACATTTCCCAGCAGAGCAGTGTTTGCGGATGCAGGCAGCTCGCAATGTCATAGGATGAGTAGTAATCGTCGAGGCATGCGACTTCGACAAACCGCGCCGCCGGATCTGCGCCCACCATTTGCAGAAAATCGCTGAGTCGCGCGCCGGCGAAGTTACCGATCACGTCCCAGCCTTCGATGCAGATGTGTTTGACGTTCTGCGACTGCTTTGGCAGCGCCTTGATCTGGTCCAACGGATACTGGCCAGGCCGTGCGACCATGCCCTCTACTATCAAAGACCAACTCTCCAGATCATTCTCCGGGTTGTAGTCAGAATAGCTGTTGATCGGAAACTGCTCGATCGGCGTTAACTCGTGTTCGCTGAAGATCTGAGCCAGACGCCCAGGACTGAAAAAAGTTTGAGCCGCTCGATCCGTCCAGCCCAGTCCGGTTTTCAATAGCCCTTCGCTGAATTGCGGCAGGGTCAACCCAGCAACAACCAGAACCGGTGTCAACTTGAGCAGTTCGCGGCGGGTCATGCGTTTCAACTCCCGTGCGGACATTGCGGGTCTTTGACTGTCGTCATTCATTTCCGAGTCCTCAAAAGCATGGGCGCGAAAGACTCACGTCTTAAGCGCCCATGTTTAATCCCAGCGGGGCCGGGGCTGACTGATTCATCACTGCGGTAACAGCACGCGATCAACGACGTGGATGACGCCGTTCGACTGATTGACATTGGTGATAGTGATCCGGGCCGTGTTGCCCTTGGCATCGGTGATGTTGATGTCACTACCACTCATCGTGGCCGTCAGTTCACCGCCCTGCACGGTTTTCAAAATCGCTCGTCCATTGCCCTGCTTGATCATCCGTTCCAGCGCCTTTGAATTTAGACGCGCGGCGATGACGTGGTAGGTCAGCACTGCGGTCAGTGTGCCTTTGTTTTCAGGTTTGAGCAGTGTATCGACGGTTCCCGCCGGCAGCGCGTCGAAGGCTGCATTGACAGGTGCGAAGACCGTGAAAGGGCCATTTCCTTGCAGCGTCTCAACCAGTCCGGCGGCTTTGACTGCGGCGACCAGTGTGGTGTGATCCTTCGAGTTAACGGCGTTCTCGATGATGTTCTTGTTGGGAAACATTGGCGCACCACCGACCGTGACTGGCTTTTGCGCAAAAGCGGTGCTGGACAGCATTGTCACTAGCGCCAACAAACTCAATGCAAACAACTTTTTCATGCGTTCTCTCTTTCTCGTAATCCAGAATTTTTGAACTCTTGCCTCCAAGAGCCTCGCTCTTTGGCTTTCACCAAATGTACGGACGCACTGAGTGGTTTGGATTGTTTTATTGCTAGACACTGTTCAGCATTTGGGTTTAATAATTCTTGGTTCCTCCAAGTCTGTCCCAACGGAGTTGACGAATGTCGCGAAATACACACTACCGGCGAGTAAGACTTCTGTTGCTACTCGATTGCCTGGTGATCGCGCTCACGGCGCCCTTCTATCCGCCCGCTCACTCGCAGAGTCGGACACTAGGCAAGGTCGTGATCAAAGTTACCCTGAATGACAATGAGAAGACCGCGAATCTGGTCCAAAACTTCGGCTTGGTGATTAAGAAGCTAAATAACGATTCGCCAAAGAACGCGATTTCCGCAATTCGGGTCAAGACGACCGCTGATGGGTCGGTCTCTCTTTCGCTGATACCGGGCGATTACGTTGTCGAGTCAGAAAAACCACTCATTGTTAATGGGAAGAGTTATGAATGGTCCGTCAAGCTGAAGGTTGAAACAGGGAGCACAGCCTTGCTGGAGATGGACCATGACGATGCGACGATCACAGAGGCAGATGATGCACTGAGGCGAGGACGAATTCTTGACGAAGCCGATCTGTTGAAGGTCTTGAGCGACGGCGTTGTAAATGTGCAAGGTGAGCTGGCTCACGGAACTGGATCAATTGTTGATACCACGGGGCTAATCCTCACCACTCACCACGTGATCGAAAGATCGAAGGAGCTGCGAGTTCAATTTGACGGCAACAAAAAAGTGGCGGCGAAACTCGTCCTGGATGACCCTGATTTGGATCTCGCTGTATTGTGGGTAGACCTGTCCAGCTGTTCTTCCTGTAAAGCTTTAACAATTGAGGATCCCAAGGGCGGAAACAACATAGTCGTTGATGGAGCACGAGTCTTCACGATTAACAGTGCTCTAGCTCGAGACAAGATACTCATGAAAGGCACGCTGAGAAACACAGGAAACGGCATACTCCCCGATTTTAAAGTCGCGAGCATCGATTCAGGCGCTCCTGTTTTCAATGCCGTGGGCGGAATAATTGGGTTACTCAAATTCGTGGATCCGAACGGGACGAAGACTGGGGCTTCAGGAGTAATAAGAATTCAAGACTCTCAAGTCCTTCTTGCAAAGGCGAGACAAATGATAAAGGAAGCTACCGACTTGCCATCAGCGGAGATGCTTCCAATCGAGCCCATAGACTCTTTTCCCGCGGGAGTGTTGAAGAATCAAGTCGATCTCAAAAAGTTCAAACCAAAAGCTTACGAGGCAGACTTCGGGGAATATCAGTTGACGATTATCACACCCGTGCTCAAGTACTACCTCATTGAGCAGAACCGGATCGCGTTTGAGCGCCAGCGGAAGAAAATCGAAAAGGGAGGCACGCTTACCGCACCGGTCATGATGAATAGCTTTCACGAGCTTCGCAACTGGGGTGAGTATGTCAACGAGATGAGGCCGGTGGTGCATCTGCTTGTTGTTCCGGAGGTGAGCGCTACTGGGAAATCCAGATTTTTGAGCCTGCTGACTTTGGGAGTTGGACTGATGGGCGGTTCGGCAATAGTTTTGCCCCCAGATTTTAAATTTAAAGCGGACTTTGAAGAGATGTCGCTGACGTGCGACGGCAAGCCGGTTACGCCGATTCAGCGTGGAAAGATTGAATTCGTTAAGAGTTTATCAAGCTACCTAAAGATAAAGCCGCGCAGCGCCTATGCGGGCGTTTATACATACTCAGCGGAGACCTTCGCGCCTGAAAAGTGCAAGCAGATCAGTTTACAAGTCGTTTCGCAACAGAGCCCTACGACTCCCGAAATCAAAGTCGTGGATCGGAGGATGGTCCAACAGGTGTGGAGTGATTTTGAACCTTATCGGCACGTGTTACTCCCTCAGGAATCTCCAAAATGAAAATCAATTTAATCAGGATCCTTGGTGGGCTGATGCAAAGTTAAGATCGCTTTGCCGGTGCTGAAGTTTCAATCGTTGCCTTAACTAAGGCGATTTGATTCTGAATCTAACTTTATTGCTTGTCTTCCCTCGAACCGTCACCTTCACTTGCAGCTCCTGACCTGGTGGCAAGTTGGGAGGCAGCTTCGCAACGATCTGGGTTAACCGCCCGAAACCCGGCACCTTTCCAAAGGACTCCACCGTAAGCGGATAAGCATTCAGCTGACTGTCTTCGGCAATCGCCGTTACGGCTGACTGATTTTCACCAGGTAGCACGGCTAGGTTGTCTGCGATGAGCATGATCCGAGTCTGTTGGTCCGGGCTCAAATTGAACGGCGTTGTAAGCGGGAACGGACCGCGCAACATGCTCCCCGACTGCAACGCGATCAGCGTTATCGCTGCTTTCTTCCGCAAGTAGAGTCGGAGGCGCATCGTTAAGCAACGTGACCTCGAAATCGATCATTTGGGTTGCTGCACTGCGACCTCCCGATTGGTCGTTCACCGTTACCTGAAGCACATAGGTGCCAGGCGCCGCCAAAACGGAGGTGTGAACGAAACGACGAATGTTAAAAACAAGTTAAAAGGGAGTTTAGTCCGATTTTATTCTTCCGTCGCCTGCTGTTGGCCGGTTTAAGCCAAAGGATTCTGCGGTGATTGAACATCATCAGCGCCGCGCAAATTACAACTTTAACTAACCATCTCGTCACTGGTTTCCCGCCGTTCCTCCCAATCTGAAGTCGTTTCACTGCAAACATCCCCAACACGGAGAACAATTTAATTAGCATAGGGGCGAATTATTCTGGAAAGGACAATCCAATGAACCGAAGAGAGTTTGTGGTGGCAGGTTCGTTCACGCTGGCAACCCTCGCCTTCACCGCATCTGCGCAGGAAAAGAAACAGTATGTCTGTCCTCCCTGCGGTTGCAGCAATGATGGCACGTCGCATAACGAGCCGGGCAATTGTCCCGCTTGCAACATGGTGCTGATCGAAAAGACTGCGGCAATGAGTGAGCTGACCGGTATTCCCCGCTTCCTTAAACTAAGCGACAACGTTTGGACCGGTGGACAGCCGTGGCTCGAACATCTACCCAAGCTTAAGGACGCGGGCCTCAAGGTGATCATCAACTTGCGTCCTCACGTCGAGTATCAAGGCGGGCGCGAGGAGGCACGAGTGAAAGAATTGGGGATGAGCTATTTCAACATTCCCGTCGACGGCCAGGCGCCTGATGAGCTGGACGCTGACGACTTCCTCAAGCTCACAGACGAGCAACTCAAGAATGGACCAGTATTTATTCATTGCGCGGTTGGGACTCGCGTCGGTGGTTTCTGGATGATTCGCCGTGTCCTGCGTGACGGGTGGGGGTTCGAAAAGGCATTGGAAGAAGCAAATCAAATCGGGTTGAACAACCACGCGCGGCTCACCGAGTTCGCTAAGGAATACATCGACAAAAAGAAAAAGAAGTAAGTGGGAACAAGTTTATGAAGTCCTTTGTTGCCCTTGCACTCTGCCTCGCGTTCGCGACAGCGGCGTATTCTCAAAACTGGCCATCGTTTCGCGGAAAGAATGGTGCGGGTGTCGGCGATGGCAACGCACCACCGACCAACTGGGACGTTGAGAAATCAATCAACGTTTCATGGAAGACTCCGATTCCAGGTCTCGGCCATTCGAGTCCGATAGTCTGGGGCGAACGCGTCTTTATTACGACTGCGGTGAGCAGCGCTGCAAACTCGCAGTTCGTACATGGACCAACACAGTCAGCGGACTCCGCCGACGACACGTCAAAGCACAGTTTTCGAGTTTACTGCCTCGACAAGAACACTGGACGCGTCATTTGGCAGAAAACAATTCACGAAGGCGTGCCCAAGGTCAAACGTCACGTAAAGGCGAGTCATGCGAATCCGACCCCTGTTACAGATGGGCAGAAGGTCGTCGTCTCTTTTGGTTCAGAAGGTCTTTACTGCTTTGACTTCGAAGGAAAACTTTTATGGAAGCAGGATTTGGGAATTCTCGACGGCGGGTGGAGCGCCGGTCCTGAGTTTCACTGGGGCTTTGCCAGTTCGCCCGTCATCTATAGACATCTGGTGATTATCCAGTGCGACACGCAGAAGCAGTCGTTCATTGCGGCGTTGAATCTTGCCGACGGGAAGCGTGTCTGGCAAACGCCGCGCGAGGAAGATAGTTCGTGGAGCACGCCTACGATTTACGAACACGGCCATGGTGCTGAGTTAATTACCAGCGGAACGAAATTCTACCGCGGTTATGATCCGCTGACTGGCAAAGAGTTGTGGCGACTTGCGGATGGGGTGGACGTGAAAATCCCAACTCCGATCGCCTCGCACGATCTGTACTTTCTCGGTGGCGGTTCATCGCATGAGCGACATGAGTTTTATGCCGTCCGCGCCGGAGTCAAAGGAGAGATTAAACCTGCGGAAGCGGACAGTAAGAGCATCGCGTGGCGTAGCACACAGATCCGACCACACATTGTTACGCCGATTGTCTATGGAGATTATTTGTACGCCTGCACTGACCACGGCATCCTGAGTTCGTACCATGCCAAAACTGGCGAGCAGACGTTTCGTGCCCGGCTAGGCAGTGGCGGCTCATTCGTCGCCTCACCTGTGGCAGCAGATGGAAAACTCTATTTCGCAAGCGAAGACGGCGATGTATTTGTCATCAAGGCTGGTCCAACCTTTGAATTGCTGGCGCGAAATACAATGGGAGAAGTCATCATGTCCACCCCCGCAATCGCCGGAAAGATGATCATCATCCGCGGTCAGCAACACGTGTTCGGTATCGCGCAAAAGGATTAGTTGGTTGTATTTTATGGATCGCCATGCCACGTACGTGCGCGATCCTGTTGCTCGTTCTCATCATCCTCTTGGTCTACCCGCCGTTGGGCCAGGCTCAGGTTAATCGACGTCTGGCGATTGACTACGTCAAGCTCGGGACGACGGAGTTGGAAGCAGGAAACCTCGAAACCGCCCTCGCCCATTTTCAACGTGCCATCGAACTCGATCGCAACTTCGGAGCTGCGTACTTTAGTCGTGGTCTGGTCAGAAAGCGGCAGCGTGATTACGACGGCGCGATTAGCGACTTCACACGTTCTCTCGAATTGAAGCCGATGCCGGAAGCCTACCTTAACCGTGGCGCTACGTTGAAAGACAAGGGCAATTCATATGCGGCGATTATCGATTACGACAAAGCGATCGAGATGGAGCCTGATTACGCCGATGCCTTCTTTAACCGTGGAATCGCAAAAGACGATAAACGAGACATCTTTGGCGCGATTAGTGATTTCACACGAGCCATCGAACTTGCTCCGGAAAACGCTCGAGCATTTGTCGGTCGCGGATTCGCCCGCATGAAGTTAGGCGACGTTGATGGCGCAATGGCCGATTACTCAAAGGGCATCGAACTCAACCCGCGCGGCTTTCTCGGATTCTACAATCGCGCTTTTGTTCGCAAACACAAAGGCGATCTCGAAGGCGCGATCAATGACTTAAACAAAGCGTTGGAGATTAGCTCGACCGACGTCGATGCTCACTATGAACGTGGCATCTTACGAGGTGCTACAAAAGATCTGAATGGAGCCCTCGCAGACTTTGCCAAAGTAATCGAACTGGATCCGCGTCACGCGAAGGCCTACGCAAATCGTGGCATGATCATGTTGCTGCGCAACCAGGACACGGAAGCACAAAAGCAGCTTGATAAAGCGGTAGAGTTAGACAGCAGCTTAAAACCCGCTTTGCAAAAGTCGATCGATCAGATCATGAAGACGCGCCAGTCGCCCACAGTGAAGCCTTAACGCGCGAAAACACAAAGAGAGGCAGAACAAGAAGGAGGATGCGAGTCAGAAGCTTCAGGTGACAATGAAGCTTGACCGCCAATCACAAGCAATCGGGATGTCCGCAACTACAGTTCGTCTCAGTCCCACCTGACGCATTCCTGCAATGCAAACTGCAATACTCATCGTCGGCGCCTCGTGAACATTTGCACGGCGCATGAGCACATTTTTCCGTAGACGGTTCGTTATTCATCTCTCTCTCCTTCGTCGCAATGTTGTATGCAAACTGCCCAAAGCTGGTCTAAACTCTACCACACCGATTTGAAGCGGGCCTCAAGCAAAGCAGCTCTTTCGCTAAGTTAGACCGCTGGGTATTAATTGCTCCTAAGTTCCCATGCTCAACGCGATGCGGATAACTGGCCCACTCGGTCGTCGGACTACGATCCCGAATAACTCATGTATGAAAACGAATATGGGCGGCTCAAGCAACGGGCCGCGCCGTTTCACATCAGAACACTCTTCGCGCACCCTCCTGCCACCAAAACTTAACAACGAAATAGACGAACCGTTACACGCTCGTAAGGTTCACGGTGTCTAATAGACCAATCTAAAACGAAAGGAAAAATAAATGGCACCGAAAGCTGCGTCAAAGCAAGGTCGAGAAAAGGCTTCGAACATCTTTAAAGAAGCCACCGCGTTCTCGAGCTTTTCTGTGAACGATGTGAAGAAGGCAAAGGAATTTTACTTTGAAACACTCGGACTCGAGGTCTCCGAAACACCCGAAGGACTGGAGCTCCGCTGCGGCGACAACGTCATATTCCTATATCCGAAGCCAAACCACGCTCCGGCTTCTTTCACCGTCCTAAATTTTCAGGTCGACGACATCGACCAGGCAGTTAAGCAACTCTCCACATTAGGAGTAACACTCGAACGCTACAACCTGCCTGACATCAAGACCGACGAACGAGGCATCTTTAATGGTCCAGGTCATCAGATAGCCTGGTTCAAAGATCCATCGGGCAACATCTTGTCAGTGATCGAAGAACAGTGAGAAGCAGAAAGGATTGACATGGCATCAAAACCAACGCATGAACAAGCACAACTACACCTCCAGGTTTACGATCTGCGGCGCGAGGCCAAGCTTCGTGAGGCCCGCGACTGGTTCCAACAGCACTACAGGGCAAACACAGTCGAAGAGGCGATGCGTCTTGCTCCGATGGGCACTCAAACCGGCAATTACGTCGGCATGGTGATTGGCTACTGGGAACAGGCCTGCGCACTACTCAACTACGGTCTGCTTAATGAAGACCTCTTCTTTGAGACCAGCCCCGAATTTTTTGGAGTCTGGGAATTGCTCAAGCCTACGGTCCCGGAATTTCGCAAACAGTTCGTTGAGCCAAACATGCTTGCGAACCTCGAAAAGGCGGCCCAGCGCTACGAAGCATGGTCTGAACGTCGCGCGCCCGGCCACATTGCAGCAATGCGGAAGATGATGCAGCAGGAACAACGTTCTGCGTCTGCAAAGACGGCGTGAAGTATCCCGTCTGAATCAATAGCGCCTCTGACCTCGTTGTTATCAGGTCGGAGGCGCTATCATTTACCTCATTTCCTGATCTTACCTGAACTAAATCCGGCATCGCGCGTGGGAAAATTTATGAGTAGAAAGCCCAAAAACCACGCAGCGTTTTACCTCGCGCTTCTAATCACCAGCATCATGTTAGGTGTGGCGATCCCTTCGGCCCGCGCTCAAAAACCATTCCCAGGCAAACACAACGGGAAAATCGTCTTCATCAGTGATCGTGACTACAAAGGGTTAAGCGTCTGGTCAATGAATCCTGACGGCAGCAGTCCGACTCGTTTAACCGACGACACGTCGCGAGGTAAAAAACTGCCGGATTTCTCTCCCGTCTACGACAGCAATCCAGTCTGGTCGCGTGATGGCACAAAGATCGCTTTCATTAGCAACAGGGATTATCACTTCTCGCTTTACGTGATGAACGCTGACGGCAGCAACTCCCGCCTTGTGACAGACAGAGTGATGGAAGTCGGCCAACCAGCTTGGTCACCCGATGGCGAAAAGATTGCTTTTTCTGTCGGCGGGGGAGGCACGATAGGTTTCGACGGACCAGTCAGCGATATTTACGTGATCAATATAGATGGAACCGGATTAACTCAGCTCACGCGAGATTCCGGCATGAACGGCAGTGCGAACTGGTCACCTGACGGTAAACAAATTGCTTTCAGCAGCAGTCGCGACTCTTTTCCTCAATCGAAGATCTGGGTAATGAACGCGGATGGCAGCAATCAACGAATACTACCCAATCCTCAAAACACCACAGGCACTGGATTTGGCGGCAGTCAACCCGTGTGGTCCCCTGATGGCACTAAGATTCTATTTACTAGTGCGCGACTCTGCGGACGTACTGCGCCAGGCGGCATCTACGTGGTTGATGTTGACGGTGGCAACAGCCGGCTTTTAACTAACGATCAGAACAATTGCGGTAGCTATTCTTCGGCAAGATGGTCGCCCGACGGCACCAAGATTCTTGCCGGCTTTGCTCCCGAACAAAAAGGCATTCTCGAGCCTGCACCACAAATTGTTGTAATGAATGCCGACGGCAGCAATCAGGTTAATATTTCGAATCGTGGTAAGTATGGCTTCAATAGTGGGCAGTCCCAATTCACAGACGTTCACGCTGACTGGCAGCCACTTCCTTCACCGCGTAATTTCAAGTCGAGTGTCGTTGGTTTCAGCGAAGCGTCCTACACTGCTTATAACGATGTGGACAACGTACCGATCACCGTTACGCGCACCGGCAACCTCGACGACGTCGCATCGTGCTTTTACGCCACCTTAAGTGACAACCCGAACATAGTTTATTACGACGCTTTCGGCACGCTGCGTTTTGCTCGCGGCGAATCAACCAAGACGATTTCCATTCCCAATCCGCTACGAAAGTTTAATCTCAAGACCTCCGTTACTATTATCCTGTCTGATAACACGGGCAACGCAACTTTCATCGGAGGGATTAAGGAAGCCGCTTTGACGATTTTGCCAAAACGACGCCTCGTCGCGCGCTCAGCAAGAATTGCAAATAAAAGACACACTTATTTAGGTTGACACCTAAAAGCGTCTCTTCTTAAGTTCCCACACTTTTTCTCCGTTCTTCCCTTTCTCAAACCTCCCGTGTGCTCCCTCAACAGCCCTGACTCACAAGGAGCCGTCAAATGTTTAAAGCAACACAGAGACTGTCACTACTTATCGTCTGTATCCTGGCTTTGCTCCTGTGTCGAGTGCAGAGAATCCGCGAGTCGCTCGCGCGGCGGGTTTTGTGTCTTACGACTCGAGTTATGCGGGCGACTGCTGGTATTGGGATGAACAAATGCACCAGTGGATCGGTGCGGCCCGATATCAATATGACAATTGGCGTCACACAAACACTGACAGCACCGTGCGGACTTTTTCACCGCTCACGATTACGTATAGCGGTGTTTGTCCGGATGATAACAGCACCGGATCTCAGTATTCAGCGGATGGTTGGCGTATGGTGATTAACACGCCATACAACGTAACGGTCTTCAACCAGTTCAATCAACAAATCTATCCGTAAACACAAATTCGATCCTCAGAAGACCGGGATTGAGTTCGTATATTTGGTGGTGGTCGGAATTTTATTCGGCACGTCCGTCTTACCGGAATCTCAGGTGCCCAGATTCCCGGATATCTTCGAATTTCCGTTTGGTATACAGACCCCACCCAATTTTCGTTTCGTAAGGAAGTTCCACCCATCCCTCGATCTCGGCGGAGTCGTAGAGTTTTATGTCACCTCGGTGGATGGCCCGCTTCGACGTCGGCGACACCATAATCCGTTACGGCGATATCAGTTTCCCCAGCGTGCCGTTCACAATCTCAAGCGCGACGCAACACAACCTTCAAGTATCGTCAGGACTAGTTCCGTTTTTAGCTCCAGAATTCACACGGCTGCCCAAAGTCCGGGATAGTCGGTAACGAGCCCCGCTTCATTCACTTTTATCTCGCGGACAAATTCGCCGTTGTTGCTGGAGTAGCGGTAGGTAGTTTCATCGAGTCGCGAGTAGATCTGCGAAAGCGGTTCAAGTTCGAAACTGGGGAAACGTAACCACGCAGCTTTGACTTCCGCTTGTTGTCCAATGGCAAGACCGAGACGCCGAATCGGTAACAGGTTAGTTGAGGGACTGAAATTTAGATCCAGATCAGTGCAGCCGAGTACGGCGGGTTTTTCTATTCCATTCAATTGCCAGCGCTGGAGAGAATCGACGGAGACTTCGATATTGACGTTGTCGTTGCCAAGCCAGCCAGAAACAGAACCCGTTAGTGTCTTCCAACTCGAGTCACATTTGATCTGATAAGAGAGCCGGCAAGGACGACCATCGTCGTTCAGGAAAACTGCTGTTCCTTCGAGACACCATTCATTATCGACCTGGTAGAGTCTGCAAGACTCGTGACCGGGTTGGTCAATTCTGCGCCACAGCATTGAATGCACCATGGCGACTACGACTGTTCCTGGCGTCGCTGCCGAAAGGTGTGCTCGATAGCTTCAGCCGCGAGTTTCGTTGCAACGTTGGTGAGATGTTGTTCTTCGCCATCGGGATTTCGTGGCTCGCGATAGTACATCGCAAACGAACCAAGCACTTTGCCTTTGCTCGACAGGATCGGAGTCGACCAGCAGGCGCGCATACCGATTGCGATGCCGTATTCGCGGTAATCGTCCCAAAGCGGATCAGTAAGAATGTCGCTGACGCACACCGGTGTACCGCGAAACATCGCAGTTCCGCATGAACCATGCTTTGGCCCAATCGGACTGCCGTCGATCGCCTTGAGATAACTCTCAGGCAGGCTCGGCGCGACTGCATGTCGTACGTGATTGCCGTCGTCGCTAAGCAGCAGTATCGAAGCGACCATGTCAGGCGTTTGCGATTCGATCATCAACACGAGTTTCGATAGGATTTCGCTGAGCGGGACGTTGGCGGCGATCATCTGCCTGACCTCCTCCTGTTGCGCGCGAAACTCTTCACTATCTTCTTGCGGCGGATTGATCGCGGGTAGTTTCTGAGTTTTCGCAAGAGTTTCGGACGTCTCGTTGGGCTTTCGTTCGCTCATATTAGTTACTTTCGGAATGCGACTAAGACCACGTGAATGAAGGGTCCCAGCACCAATTGAACTCCGGTCGCGAGAAGCAAGATAATCCCGGCAGCCACAGCCGGCATACCACAGTTCATTCCGCTAGCGGCAGCTTCACGAATTCCTGCAAAAAACAATATCGGCGCTAACCAAAAGAATATGACTGCCGGTGCAAGACTCGCCGCGGTTCTTGCTATCCATCGTGGAGCCCAATGGAGTCGGTAATAAAGGAGAATTCCGAGCAGGTGTGGAAACACGAAGACGCTGGCCAACAAAATGAATCCCCAGGCCCTCATAAGCGACTGCATCGACTCAACCTCTCAACGCAACCCTGACTGTGACTTGTCTGCTTGCGAATGTATCCCAAGAAGGCGACACTCAGCAATAGTCTATGTGCGGCCGGTTTACCCTAAAAAATGTGGAACGACTTTTGGATCGATTGCGAGCTCGCGGTGTCGACGTCGATGGTATCAGCGATCTGGTTCCCCACTATAACGTCGCGCCATCCCAGGAAATTTTGACAGTTGTCCAGCAAGCAGCGAGGCGTGAAGCGACGTTCCTTCAGTGGGGCCTGATTCCGTCGTGGAGCAAAGAGCCGAAGGGCTTCATCAACGCGCGAGTCGAGACTATCGACGAGAAGCCGAGTTTCAAAGAGTCGTTTGAAAAGAGACGGTGCCTGATTTTCGTTGACGGTTTTTATGAATGGGAAAGGAACGGGAAGATTTCTCAACCCTATTACTTTCAACTCAAGCAGCACGAACCGTTTGCCTTTGCCGGCATCTGGGACCGTTGGCAGTACGACAGTCGCTCAATCACTTCGTGCGCGATCGTCACTACCGCAGCAAACGAGTTGTTAGCAAAAATCCATACTCGCATGCCGGCGATCTTGCGACCCGAATCGTATGACCTGTGGCTTAGCGATCAGTCGCGCGCCGCGGATTTGAAAGACCTGCTCATTCCCTTTCCCGCCGGCGACATGATGAGCCACGCCGTCGGTTATGAAGTTAACGATGCGAAGGTTGACCACGAGCATCTGCTATGCGAAGTTGAACCAAACGTAGGCGTCAATCTCCGGTTGTTTTAGTATACCGGGCGATCATTTTTCACATTTCAGGAGGATTCGTATGCTCACACGAGCCCAAGCAATTTCTCTGCGAACAGCCTTGACGTTCGCTGTCTTGTTCACGCTTTCGGCCTCGCTTTATGCCGCGCAGAAAAACAAGACCGGATTCACATCGTTTGTTGCCGGTAATCCTGCCGACGCGCCACCCGCTCCGGGGCTGAGTCCTGGATTAGTGTTGATGGGAGGAGGAACAGACGTTGACGCTGCGTTCCAATGGATGTGCGGCCGCGCAGGGGGTGGTGACTTCGTTGTGATCCGGACTACCGGTACGGACGCTTACAATCCTTACATCCAGGAACTCTGTCCGCAGATGGATTCAGTGGAAACGATCATCATCACGAGTGTAACCGGCGCCAACGCCGCGTATGTCAGCAATCAAATTCAAAACGCTGAAGCGCTTTGGATCGCCGGCGGCGATCAGTCGACCTACGTCAACCTGTGGCGCGGGACCGCCGTGCAGAGCGGTGTTAATTTCCTGCTCAATTCCAAGCTGGCGCCCGTTGGCGGAACCAGCGCGGGCCTGGCCGTGCTCAGTCAATTTATTTACACGGGCGCTGTCGGTTCTGTAACGTCGAGTCAGGCGTTGGCCAATCCCTTCCATCGTTATGTCACGCTTGATCGAGACCTCTTTCAATCTTCATTGCGGCTGAACAAGCTTTACGACTCGCATTTCGTCACCCGCGATCGAATGGGAAGGTCGCTCGTCTTTCTCGCGCGGATTGTGAACAACGGATGGGCCGCGCAACCACGCGGGATCGGAATCGACGAGGAAACGGCGTTACTGGTGGTGCCCGATGGCGGGGCTACGATGGTGGGTACGGGCGCAGCATATTTCCTTCAGGCCCCTGGGCCGGCACAGGTGCTCGCCGACAAGACGCCGTTAACTTACCTGAACATTGGCGTCTACAAACTGCCGCAGGGAGGCACTTTCAATTTCTCGACCTGGACCGGCACCGGAGGAGTTGCCTACGCGCTAAATGTAAACAACGGATCGGTGACTTCAACGCAGGCCGGCGGAAGCATTTATTAGCAACTAACGTCGTCGCTTTTCGTGGGTGTTGGACCAACAGACGCATTGACATTCCTCGCGGTTTCAGTTGGCGCACTCGCAGTCGCATTACTTGCGTGCTACGTTCCGGCCAGACGCGCGGCAAAGGTCGATCCGCTGATTGCGTTACGCAACGAATGAGCTACTGTTTACCGTTTTCCGGAAGCAACCGGTTCGAGTTCGTAGTAACCGCCTGCCGCCATTCCGGATAAGAACAGGTGTCCGTCTTTGATAACGAAGTTCCGCACCGCAGCGCCTTCTGTCACGACCTGATCGTGAAGCGATCTCGCACCACACTTTGCAGTTGTCCTAGACCACGAGCCAAACTGCAATTCGCCTTTTGCGGTTGCTTTCCATGTGCTGCTGCCACGATTGCAATCGACGCGTGTCGTTACGCGGCCGTTTGAGCCAAACGTGATCGTGTACTTCGATTTGTCGTCCGGCGAGAAAATCCTCTCATCTGGTCCCTGAAACTTGACTAACTGCCACGACGTGCCGCTCAGCGCGCTACTACCGCTCGACTTCTGCGCCTGAACCGCGATGGAAGTTAAGCAGGTAGCAACGACGACGACAGACCCAAACGACAACAACTCTCTGATTGCGTTCATTTTCATGAGCTGTAACCTTTCAAGTAAACACTAAGACACACGTGTAGCGATTGCCTTGCCTGTTAACCAGTTACTAATCAATTGGGCATCGGCAAAGACTCTTCCAAGCACCCTGTAGTTTGAGGCAGCTAGAATTCTCGAATCAATCGCCTTCTCCTTGATCACCTTGTACGGCTCCTCCTACGACGAGTGGATAAAGTAAATGTCGTCGCCGGTGTTGACGATAAAGCCGACATGAATGTCGAGGCCAACGATGTAAATGCCCGATCCCCAATCCTTAATGGCCGCCACAAACTCGCCTATCGGCACACCCCTGAATCGCTTCACGAAATCATTCGTCGTCAAACTGAGGATGATGTTTTCTGAGGCCTGTTGGGCCAACCGAACTCGTTGGACTTTCAAACCTGCATCGCGAAGGACGGTCGAGACAAAGTATCCACACGCGATCTTTCCTTGCTGCGGGGTCTCCGAAGTGCCGTTGAAATCCCACGCTGTGCCGTACCACGCGGGAAACACATCGTTGTAAATAGAGCCGAGGATAACTGTGCGCGCTTCGCTGATAAGCGCGGTCCGCTGTGACGGCGAAGCGGTTTGAAAGCGTGTGGCCAGGGCAAGGCGTTGGGCTTCGAGTCGGGTGATTGTCTCCTTGTAGTCGAGAGTGTTCGGAGTGACGGTTCGCTGGAACGAAGGCTGTAGCTCGATCGGACGTTTAATCGCGAAGAGTAGAGCAATGCCGCCCACCGCACATAGTGTCACGCCTGACAACGCGTAAAGTTTGGTTCGTCGCATATTCTCGTTGAGCCGCCGATTCGTAGGCTAAACAAGAGGGCAAAAGATTGGCAGGGGCGGGAACCCAGCCTTGAGTGTGGCTATCCACAGGGCGACGGTTAATTGATGTACACCAACGGGTTCTCTTCTCGGTACTTTCTGAAGCTGAATTCGTATGGCAGAGGCCTGAAGTAGAGCAGCGCGGTGTCGAAGTTCATCGTGTTGGCGAAGTCATACATCTCCCGCAGTTCTTTCGAGACTTTGGTTGCGTGGCGGGAATCGTTTACCGGCACGAACACGATCATTTTGAATTTTTCGTCGAACGACGTCTCGGACCCGACAACTCTTGCATTCTCAGGACGGAAGTTACCTAACTTTCGGACCGACTGGAACAGCGTGTCGTAGGTGAAAGTGAATTTGAAGGCGAAGCTGGATCCGACGAGTTCTTCAACGCCGGAGCTTCTCGGATTACCGCGCACATCTTCAAATCGGGGCGTCCGATTAATTTTGGCCACTTGTGATTCAAGAGGAGCCACGAGCTTCTTCTCGACGAGGAGATCGAGAAACAGCTTCGTCTTCTCGTTCTTCTTTTTTGTTAACTCCGCATCTCCGGCGAGCTTCATTATTTGTTCTTCGTCCTGCTTCAGATAAACGAGGACGTACGCCTGATGCTCGACATGCTCGTGCGGCCCACCGTTTTTCTTGAACAGGAAGTCGACCGTCAGCGCGGGATTTTGACGACCGCCGTCATGGTAGATCAAAACTTTCGGCAGGTACGATTCCCAAACTGGCGCATCTCTTTGCGCAAATGTTGTAGACACGTAAAGCAATGTGATGAGGATTGATATGGAGGCTATGCGCATGGAACACCTCTTTCAAAGACCAAACAATTCATGGTAACTCCACAGCTACGTGTCGAAGCAGTTCGTGGGGAATGTTGGATCCTGTAACCAGCAGCACAACACTGCGGCCGGAATATGTCGTTGGGTTCTGAAGATAAGCTGCAGTGGCGGCGGCGGCAGCAGGTTCTGCGACGAGATGTTCCTCGAACAAAAGCGTCCGCACACCTTGAAGCAATTCGTTTTCTGAGACCAACGTCACTTCGTCAACTAATTCGCGAATCGCTCGCACGTTGCGCTCGAGCGGAACCGATGTCGCCAAACCATCAGCAATCGTATTGCACGTTTCGGTCGTGACGACACGATCTTCCTTCCACGATCGCACGTAAGCGGGTGCTTGCTCGGCCTGAACACCGACGATTTTGACGGCCGGATGCCGGCGCTTTGCTTCCGCTGCGACTCCTCGGATTAAAGCGGTATCTCCCATTGGTACGATGATCACATCCGGCGACGGCAGTTCGTCAATAATCTCGGCTGCGATCGTTGCGGTACCAACGGGAACTAACTCATCGCTAGCGTCATTCAGAAAGTAGTAGTCGTGGTCCTGTGCGAATGCTGCGGCTGCGTTTCCCAGGGCGTCAGGTTTCCACGCAACCTCCTCAACCGTCGCACCAAGGCCGACGATTCGCGCACGCTTGATTGGGTTTGGAGATTCGGGAAGGAAGATCGTTGCGGGAAGTTTCGCAAGCCGCGCTGCATAAGCGACGGCCGCTCCATGATTGCCCGTGCTCGCAGCTACGACGCCCTTAACCGATCGCTTCTGAAGTGTTTTCATCAAAGCGTACAGCGCACCGCGTGGTTTGAATGATCGTGTGGGCAACTCCGTCTCGAGCTTTAGATGTATTTGGGTATCTGAATCACTCGCGATTCGCTCCGCGGGTACCAAGCGGGTGGGCCGTAGGAACGGCCGCAACAACGCGCGCGCATCGTTGACTTGTTCGCTTGTTACGTTCACTCGTTAATGTCTCAGCCTCGCCGGCGTAAGGCCCAGGCGGCAGCAAAG
>Ga0209485_1000102_pt1 | contig 27795 bp, 16 predicted proteins | sample NCAS100_FD_187516 | JGI IMG/M metagenome (GOLD analysis project Ga0209485, IMG submission 187516) | Agricultural soil microbial communities from Utah to study Nitrogen management - NC AS100 (SPAdes) (version 2) | ecosystem: Environmental > Terrestrial > Soil > Agricultural land | place: USA... | reverse complement strand
GGAACAAACTTCGCTCTGTTGGGTGATGAGATCTATCTGCGTGCTGGTCGTCGCATTCCCGCCAGATCACACTACGGCAGTTACCCGCAGATCGAAGACGGCGTTGGCATGGTCCGCGCGTTCGCAAACGACTTCGCGCGATGGACCAAACGACTCGAACGTCATGGCGACGTGAAGAAGCAAGCGGCAACGATATTCACTGGAACGCTCTTCGCACCCGTGTTGCGAGAGATGATCGACAAATGGAACTCGCGTTTTGAAACCGAGCTTCGCGTCGAACCGCTCGAGAACACTTACTTCGGCGGCGACGTTTCAGTTGCGGGCCTGCTGACGGGACGCGATCTTTTAGCAGCGCGTGACAGGGTCACCGGCGAGTTTGTTTTGATTCCCAGGCAGATGCTGAAAAGCGATGACGCGATCATGTTGGACGGGATGCGCATCACTGAAGTAGCGAAGGCGATCGGCTGCCCTGTTTACGCTGTTAGTATCGAAGAGTTGGCTGCGCTCCTTTTGAATAAGAACTAATCGCATGCGCAACGCCGATCGTTCCACTCCTGTTACGAGACGTATACTTGACGTCGGTTGTGGCCAGAACAAGTTTCCCGGCGCGATCGGTATCGATGCGAACCCGCGCAGTCACGCTGACGTCATTCATGACCTCGGCGTCATTCCATATCCATTCGCTGACGATGAGTTCGACGAGATCATTTGTCGTCACGTGATTGAGCACGTGCCTGACGTACTTGGGTTCATTTCCGAACTGCATCGCATCACGAGACCCGGTGGCAGATTGAAGATCGTTACGCCTCACTACTCAAATCCTGACTGGGCAACAGATCCGACGCACCGCAACCACTTCAATAGTTACTCTTTCACTTGTTTCATTCCCGCACGCACTCCGTTTCCGTTCTACACGACCGCCGAGTTGAAACCGGTGACGACTCACGTGAGTTTGGCAAACCTCTGGCGGGCTGTGGGCCTGGAGTTTTTTGTTAACCTCGACCAGCGCTGGCCTTCATTCCGCTTCACCCGGAAATTCTGGGAGTTCTACCTCTCAACCATCTTCCGCGGCAAAGAACTCCACTTCGAGTTCGAGGTCATCAAGTTAGCCCGAAAAAACACCGGCTGAATCCACGAATTTGAACGGCAATCCATAAACCTGTATGCTATGCGGGCTTCAATACAAGGAATCGTACAAAAACTCGAATTTTTAATACGAATATTTGCTGGCTCAGCGTTTGCCTAGTTAGCCGTCATACAGGCCCAATTGGTAACTGGGCACTCCATTCTTACCAGTCACAAGTAGCGGGTTCGGCTTCTTCGTTAGAACGAGTTGCCCAGCAACCTTCCTTTGCCGGGCAAGGGCAAAAACATTATGGAGGATTACGTGATGAGAAACGGTTTACGGACGTTTTTACTAGTGCTCCTCGCGCTAGGCGTCTGCGCAGTTCCCGTTTTCGCTCAAACGGGCTCGACCGGCTCTCTTTCGGGAACAATCATGGACCCGAAAGGCGCCGTCGTGGCTGGGGCTTCTGTGAAAGTCGTGAGTAAGGCAACCAATCAGGAGTTTACAGCGCAGACGTCCGACGATGGTACCTTTACCATTCCGACATTAACCGCCGGCGTTTATACGGCCACGGTAACGGCTAGCGGTTTCAAGCAATCAGTAGTGACCGATATCAAGATCGACGTTGGCAAGCCTTCGAATATTAACGTTGAACTGGAGATCGGCGCGGCCAATGAGATCGTGACTGTGGTAGGCGGCGGCGAGTTGTTGCAAACGCAAACCGCAACCGTCGGCACTACGCTCACCGGGCGTCAGATCACTGACCTGCCGACGGCATCTCGCGATGCGCTGGACCTAGTGCTCGCGCTTCCCGGCACTACGACCCCCGGACGTCCTCGCACCTCTTCGGTAAACGGCTTGCCGAAAGGCGCATTGAACATCACCCTTGACGGTATCAATGTTCAAGACAACCTGTTGAAATCGAGTGACGGTTTCTTCACCTACATTCGCCCCCGTACAGACGCCATTAGCGAGGTGACAGTTTCGACTTCGAACCCGGGCTCAGAAAGCTCGGCCGAAGGTGCGGTCCAAATTAAGTTCGTCACGCAAGGCGGTTCCAATGATTATCACGGCGGCGTTTACTGGTATCACCGCAACCCGTCGTTGAATGCCAACTACTGGTTCAACAATCGCGACCTTGCTCCCGATTTTGTAACCGGGAAAGCGCCGCAACAGCGCATTCTGTTGAACCAACCCGGCGGCAAGGTTGGTGGTCCAATCGTCATTCCGGGATTGTTCAACGGCAGAGACAAAGCTTTCTTCTTCGTTAACTACGAGGAGTATCGCTTGCCGGAAAGGAGCCCACCGCGTACTCGAAACGTATTTAGCACTGCTGCGCAATCAGGCATCCATCAATTCACGACGACCAACGCCGCGTATGCAGCAGCGCCTCCGGCGAACGTCACCTGCACGGGATCAGGAACGTTCACCTGCTCGGTCAACGTGTTCACTTTGGCCGCCAACGCAGGATTGATCGCGACGCCTGATCCGACGATCAACAGTCTGCTTGGAGACATTCGCAGTGGACTGTCCGGTGTCAACGCAGTGTTCCTAAACACTGGTAACCCGAACATCCAACAAGCGACGTTCTTCAACCCCGGCGGACAAACGCGACGCTTCCCGACCGTGCGCTTTGACTTCAAACTCACGGACAAGCATCACATTGAGAACATCTGGAACTACCAGCAGTTCACATCAGTCGTCGACTTCCTGAACGGCGTCGATCCCGCGTTTCCTGGATTCCCGAACTTTGGCAGCCAGGATTCAAACCGCTTCTCCAACACGACGGCCTGGCGTTGGACCATCACCAACAACCTCGTGAACGAAGCGCGCTTTGGTTTGACTGGCGGCACGGTTCTGTTCTTCCCGCAAGTCAACCCGGGACAGTTTGACAACCAGGGCGGAGTGAGTTTGGCAATCAGCGCCGCTGGTGTTTCAAACGCTACGGTCGTGACTGCTCCGCAGCGTCGCAATACTCCGGTCAAGCAGTTTACTGACAACTTGAGCTGGACGCGTGGTAACCACTCGTTCAACTTCGGCGCCAGTGTCACGCGAGTGAATTTCTGGCAACAGTTGATCACCGTGGTCCCGACAGTCAACTTCGGCATCAGCTCGACGTTGGCTGCCGACGCGACGGCATGGAACGCGTTTGGTTCCTTGGCTCAGACCGTGAACCAGCAAGGCGCCGCCGCAGCGCTCTACGCAACGTTGGCTGGTCGTATCTCGTCGATCACGCGTAACGCGCGTCTTAGCGAGGACACCAATAAGTACACGTTGCAGGGCGACCTAATCAGTCGTGCTCAACAAACTGAGTACGGCACGTACGTTCAGGACACCTGGCGCATTCGCCCGAATGTGACTCTGACTCTCGGCCTCCGTTGGGAAGTTCAGGGGCCGTTTACTCCGTTGAACGATACGTATGCCAGATCATCGTCGTTTGCGGGCCTCTATGGTGTGTCAGGCGAGGGCAACCTGTTCCAGCCCGGCACGCTTACAGGAAGCCCGACTCAGTTGGTCCTGTTTGAAAAGGGAACTGCCGCATACGATACGAGATACGACAGCTTTGCGCCGAGTATCGGCATCACGTACAGCCCGAACTTCCAAAGCGGTTTCATGAAATCGCTATTTGGCGAGTCAGGCCGGACGGTGCTGCGAGGCGGTTACTCAAGGGCTTACGTTCGTGAGGGCGTAAACACATTCCAGAGCCTGTATGCTTCTAACGCCGCGAGCGGCGCTCAGTTGGCGGGCGGTACGATCAGTGCCACCCAAAACATCACGGGAACTCCATTCCCGCTGACTTTCGGAAACTACTTCCGTAATGGCGTGCCGGCGGGCCCGAACTTCCAGTCAGAGCCGGTTTATCCGAACTTCGGATCCATCACGGACTCGATCAACGAATTCCTCCCCAATCTGAAGATTGGGCATGTCGATTCGTTTACCTTCGGTATCCAACGGGAGATCAACTCCGATAATGTCATCGAGATTCGATACATTAACAATCGGGGACGCGACCTCTGGAGGCAATACGATCTGAACGAAGTGAACGTGATCGAGAATGGATTCCTGAGCGAATTCCGTCTCGCGCAGCAAAACGTGTTGGCGAACCTCGCCGCCGGCCGCTTCGGCTGCACCGTCAACGTTAATCCATGCCCGGCGGCAAACCGTGTCCTAACGTTCGCGCATTTTGGCACGGGAACCGGCACGTCACCACTGCCGATCTTCTTGGCCCATTTTCGTGGGACGCCGATGGCAAATGCAGGCAACTGCACTCCGCTACCGGCAACGGGCGTTGGTTCTTGCGCTGCTCTTTACAGCAGCTCGCTGTTCTTTAATACCACCTTAACCGGGACCCTGAATCCGCTCAGTCCGACACCGGGTGGCGGGGGTACCTTCGGCGGATTGGCGGGCATCCTTGCAGGAACTGCGAACGAAAGCTTGTTCGCTGCCAACAGGATTGCCGCAGGCCTTCCAGCCAATTTCTGGGTCGTCAATCCTGGCAAGCGCGGGGGTGCGTTCCTGATTGACAACAGCAGTCGAACCTGGTACGACGCGGTGACGTTTGAATTTCGTCGCCGCATGTCGCGAGGACTGCTGGCCCAGTTCAACTATACGTTCGGAAAAGCGCTGGTCAACAACTACGCCAGCAGTTCCGCCGTGTTTGACCAGCCGGCCACCATCCGCGATATGACGTTCGAAAAGAACCACGCACCATTCGATATCAGTCACGCGGTGAAGGCCAACTTCATCTACGAACTACCCGTTGGTCGTGGGAGGCAGTTCTTCTCCGGCGCCAATGGTTGGGTCGACAAGCTGATCGGCGGTTGGGGCTTCAACGGCAACATTCGCATTCAGACCGGAACACCTTTCTCGTTCGGCAACGTGCAACTCGTTGGCATGACGAAGAAGGACCTTCAGGATGCGATTGGCATCTACCGGGGCCAGTCTGATGCGGATGGAATTAACCGAGGTAGCGTGTTCTTCCTGCCGGAAGACATTCGCCTCAATACGTTCCGGGCAAACAACATAACCTTCACCGCCGCTGGCGCGACCTTTACCCAGGGCGCGCCAACCGGCCGATTCATCGCTCCGGCGGGATTCGGAAACTGCGCTCAGGCTTTTGGTGGCGGGTGCGGCTTCGAGAGACTCGTGCTCAAAGGACCGGCGTTCTTCCGTTCTGACCTGAGTATCGTTAAGAAGGTCAACTTCACGGAGACCATGAATCTCGAGTTGCGCGGTGAATTCCTGAATGCTTTCAATAACATTAATTTTCTTGTTGGCAACGCCAGCAATGACGTTAATGAAATCGGCGGTTTTGGCGCTGCTACTTTTGGGCGTTACACAGCAGCTTACCAGGACATCTCGACAACGAATGATCCTGGCGGCCGTCTGGTCCAATTGGTTGTCAGATTCAACTTCTAAAAGAGTTGACTGCGACCGTTGTTTCGGGGAGAGCAGATTTCGATCTGCTCTCCTCGGTTCTTCTTAGTCGAGCCTGGCTTCGCGACCTCCTCGCCAGCCTCCTCGGAGGCCCAGATGAAAACTCTCGAGCGGAGAAGTTTTCTCTCCTTAGTTTCCAGTGCAGCACTTGGTTCAGCCCTCTACCCTGCCTTAGGACTCGGTAAACGAAACAATCAATCGGTTACACCGATCAGCACCAATACGTGCTGGCTGGACGTCTGTGCGCCGTTCATCATTCAAGACTCCGCACTCGGAATCGATTCCGAGATCGTTCTTACGTCCGACAATTTCATCGGCGCTTCAGGTTACGCCGACGGCGAGGACGCGACGGAGTATCAAGTTTATCTTTACGACTTCGAAGGACATCCTCTTGGTGAGAGCGGAGTCGCACGGCGTCTCACTGCCGGTGCGATGTGCACGACGGTGATACCGGTCGCCGAGCTTGTTGGACTACGCAAAAAATTCTGGGGTGGGATGAAGATCCGCCTGCGGCCGAAAACGCGCGTGCCGACGCACGCGAGCGATCTGTTCAGCTCCGCGTTTGTTCGCTGGAAAAGCCGCGATACGTTTACCAACGTGCACGCCAATCCCGATCCGTTGCAGTGGCAACGCGCGGACAGCTTTTTCTATTCGATGCCTTTCCCGCCGCTCGACGATTACGATTGCGTCTACAGTCTTTTCAATCCGTATAAGGAACGTAGCGCCGGGAATGTGACGCTTTACGATCACCTCGGCGCGACGTTGAAACAACTTCCGTACGACATGAATCCGCACTCGTCACTGCTCGTCGACCTGCGCAAAGGTGAGTACGCGAACAGTTTTGAAGAAACGTTCAGTCACAAACGAACTGCGCACGCGAGTCGTGCGGGCGCGCGCGGTGGGACGGTTGCGGTTACGAATCGTCAAGGCTCGGTAAAGAACTTTGGTTACATGCTGATCAGGCATACGGACAATCCTCGCTTCAGCATCGAGCATCCGATTCATCAACAGTCGTACAACCCGTCGGCCGCGAGGGTTCCTTTTGATTCAGGCGGAACGTTCAAGGCGCAGAACATTCTTTACACGCCGCTGGTGTTTCGTTCAAAGAAGATTGGCGGTGTCACACTGGAGTCGCGTTTTCACCTGAGCTCTGGTGCGCCGGTTGAAGAAGTTCTCTGGCTGAACCCGTTTATTACAGACCACGGCGGCAAAGTGGTCTGGCAAACGGGCGATGGATCAAGACTTCCGTCTTCGATTCCCGAGAAGCAGATCGAGCGTGGTGCGATTAAGCTGCGTGGTCAACAGAGCTGTGTCTTTGATTGCTCGCGCACCGATTTACCGAAAGGCTTCTCAGGTGGTTTGTCGTTGGCGACTACGCCCGTTGTGAATCACACGTTGATGAAAGTGGAAGTTGCGGTTAGTGAGTGGAACGCCACAGCGTTTACCCATTTCCGGCCTGGTCTCGCGGCGGCGCGCAAGTATCAAAAGCCGTCGTTCCGTTCGGGGCTTGGCACCGACTACATCGTTGCCGGCGCTTCTTTATTTGCGCGGGAGAACAAGATCGTCCGCGACGAAATCATCGCGGTGATCAATATCGATGACAAAAGTATTGCTGGAAATCCGACGCTCGAGATTTTTACTTCCGCGGGACTCGCGGCCCGTGTGCGTTTGGGAGAAGTGCCGGCTTTTAGTTGCCGCCATTACTTGCTTTCGTCATTGCTATCTGGAAAGATCGGCCCGAACGACTTGAGCCTGAGACTGGTCGACGAGCAGGCGACTCTGCTGATGTCAGTCTTGCATCTTGATTACGAGCGTCGCGACATCGCGGCGGACCACGGGTCAGATCGATTTTCAACCTTTAGCGAGTTTACTTGCGACCCTCGGGCTTAACGTTTTAGCCCTGACGTTCAAAACCCATCATTATCTAAGGAGCGGTTGTAATGAGAACAGTAGTATCTGCGTGCTTAGTGGCTTTGATGTTCGCCTTTGTGGCGGTAGCTCAAAAACAAAAACCCTGGACCGAATGGACGAAAAAGGACGTCGACAAGACCCTGAACGATTCAGCGTGGGGGCAGACACAGACTGAAGGTGGAAGCTCCAGTTCACAGTCAACCGATAGCGCCGTTACACAAGTTGCCGCTCCAAGATCGTCCGATCGTCAACTCAGTACCCGTCAGGGCGAATCCGGCGAAGGTAAACCGGTGAGCTATGTGAAGTACCACGTGCGTTTCCTGTCAGCCAAGCCAGTGCGCGCCGCGTTTGCGCGTCTGGTGTTGTTGTCGAAGACGGAACCTAACGAAGCTCTCACCACTCAGCTTCAGGGCTTCATCGATCGTGACTTTTCGGAGTACATCGTGGTATCGGTAGGCGTCGAGGTCGGCGATCAAAAGATGGCTGGTCCAATAATGCAGGCCTTCAGCGGTGCGAACGCCGAAGCTCTTCAAAAAACTGTTTACCTCGAACGCAAAGACGGCAAGAAGCTGTTCCTGATGGACTACCGGCCGCCGGTCGAAGATGGGATGGGTGCAAAGTTTGTTTTTAAACGTGTGGTTGATGGTCAGCCCTTCTTAAGCGAGAACGACAGTGTTCGTTTCGTGGCCCAGATGAACGAGAAGATGAAACTCGACACTCGTTACAAACTTTCAAACATGCTGTACGACGGCAAGCTGGAGTACTAACGAGCTCCCACAAATGAAGAAATCTGTTTTTGCTTTACTACTAACCGCGCTGCTGCTCGGCGCCGTCAGCGCGCAGGAAAAACCATGGACTCAATGGACCAAGGTTGAAGCGGAGAAGATCCTGAACCACTCACCGTGGGGTCAAACTCAAACCGATACCGATACGTCAGAGATGATGTATAGCCCAACCTCACAGTCGGGAATCAGCTCCTCAACGCGCACCGGTGTCATGGGCACGACGACTGAACGCCAGTCGGTGAGTGGCAGTCGCGCTGCCCAGGGCGCCAAGAATCAAGCAATCTCCGTTAACTACCACATTAGATTGCTGTCCGCGAAGCCGGTGCGCCAGGCGTTCATGCGCGTAATCGAACTCGCACAGAAAACTCCCGACAAAGAATTGCTCGATGGACTTCAATCGTTCGTGCAGCGCGACTTCAGCGACTTCATCGTCGTTGCTGTCGGCTTCGATTCGACTGATGGTCGCTTTTCTGGTCCAGCGCTTCAGGCATTCGCGTCGAGCAATCTCGGTACGCTCAAGAACAAGACCTATCTGGAACGCAAAGACGGCAAGCGAGTGTTTCTGATGCAGTATCACGCGCCAATCAACGACGGACTCGGAGCGAAGTTTATCTTTCCGCGATTCGTCGACGAGAAAAAGTTTATAAGCACCGACAGCGGTTCGTTTCGTTTCTACAGTGAAGTGAACACCCAACTTAAACTGAACGTCTCTTTCAAGACTTCCGAATTGATGTACAACGGTCAGCTCGAATACTGATAACAAAAGGAGTCCGCCCAATGAAGCATTCGCCGATCAAGACGATCTTCGCTTCAGTCGCATGTGCGGTTTTGTTGTGTTCGTCGTTCGCGTTGCCGAGCGTTGCGCAAAATCAGAAAGAGAAGCCGTGGAGCGAGTGGACGCAAAAGGAAGCTGAAAAGGTGCTCAGCAGTTCACCCTGGGCCCAGGCGCAGGTTGATACTGACACGTCGGAAATGTTCTTTTCACCAACCAACGATCCACGCGTGCGCGGACGCGAACAGTCAAGTGAAGGTCAGCGCGTGGAAAGCGGTGCGAGAAATCAAGCGGTCAATCTCAAGTTTGTAGTTCGCTTTTTTTCTGCGCGGCCGGTGCGACAAGCATTGGTGCGATTGCTGGAGTTGAAGAACAAACCTGAACCGGCCGTGATCGAACGCATGCACGCGTTTGCAAACGTGAAGAGTGGTGAATCGATCATTTTGACGTTGAGCGTCGAGAGTACGGATCAACGTTATACGGGCCCCGCGATGCAGGCGATGAACAGCGCGATCACGGCGACGCTGAAGAACGAAACGTATCTCGAGCGCAACGGTAAGCGTAATTTCCTGCATGAGTATGTGCCGCCGGGTCAGGATGGCTTCGGCGCGCGCTTCATCTTCCTGCGGACCGTCGATGAGCAGCCTTTCGTCAAGGAGAATTCCGGCGAGGTTCGCTTCTTCACAAAGTATCCCAACGGCATGAAAGTCGATCGCCGTTTCAAAGTCAGCGACATGATGTACGAGGGTCAGCTCGAATATTGAGAGATTTTGATAGCCTCCGACTCGCTGCTGAAAACCAATTTTTTGCACACAACCACGGCATCTATTCAAAAATTCGGATTAAGTTCTCCAAAGTTTTGCCGAATCCCCGGCGGGCCGCTCGCTATCCCCAGCCATGTCTATGTTTTAGGAAACGACACTTAAGGCATGCATGTTGCTTAATAACATTTATCCGAAATTTTCCTGACTTGTGTTTCGGATGTAGTCATTTTGATTCCGGCCGCTCGAACTGTTCGGGCAACCAAACGAAAATTCGATAGTAACGGCAGCTTAACTTCTCCCGGGTAAGCGCTTCTTGGTGGCTCAGATCACTGATTACGGTGATCCCTCTTGTTTAGCAAATTTCTGCACGCGGAATCGGTTTCGCTAGGAGGAAAAATGAGAAAGTTTACGAAGATTCTGTTAGTGGGCTTGGCGTTTCTTGTCGCTCAGATCGCTGTTCAGGCCCAGACGACAGGTTCCCTGTCAGGAACGATCACTGACCAGAACGATGCGGTGGTGTCAGGTGCTACCGTTACGCTTCGCAGCAATATTGCGGGTGGGGAGCGTAGCGCAATAACCGACAGCAACGGGGCTTTTGATTTCCAGGCTCTGTTGCCGGGCACCTACTCGCTCTCTGTAGAGGCTAGCGGTTTCAAAAAAGCAATCGCGAGAGAGATCGTTGTGTCTGTCTCTCTTAATACTCAAGCGAACGTTCAGCTTGAGGTTGGGTTAGCTGGCGAGTCTGTTACCGTCACCGCAACCCAGGAAGTAATCAACACCGTCAGTCCCTCTCTCACGAACGTCATCAACACCAGGCAGGTGGCTGACCTGCCGCTGGGAACGCGGAATCCGCTTCAGCTCGCGGGACTTCAAGCCGGCATCGCAGTTGACGGAGATAACGTGCGCGGATCGTCTATAGCCGGCCTCCGGCAGACGGCGACCAATGTAACGCAGGATGGTATCAACGCGATGGACAACTTCGTGAAGACGAGTTCACTGTTTGCCATCAGCACTCCGTCCTTGAATTCGACTGCCGAGTTCAGCATCACAACCGGAACCGTTGGTTCTGAGCAGGGACGAGGCGTGGGCCAGGTGACGCTGGTCACGAAGTCAGGAACGAATGAGTTTCATGGCGGCTTGTTCTACATGAACCGTAACGACGCGTTACAAGCCAACACCTTTTTCAACAACGCGCTCGGAACTCCTCGCGGACGTCAGAACCAGCACTTCTTTGGATTCGACATCGGTGGTCCAATCTACATGCCGCGGTTTGGAGAAGGCGGGCCAGTGGTCTGGAGTGGCAAGGACAAGGCTACGTTCTTTTTCGCCTACGAAGGTTTCAGGGATAACTTTTCCGCTACTCGAAACCGTACCGTGCTGACTAGCGAGGCCCGGCAGGGAATATTTCGCTATACGCGAATCTGTCCTGCTCAGCCGACTACTTGCACGGCCGGCGTCCAGACCGTGAATCTCCTGGCGATTGGAAATCAAAACACTTTGAATCCAATAACGATGGGGATCATCGGCAGTACGCCATTGCAAAACAACACAGACGTTGGAGACGGTTTCAATACTGCCGGATTCCGTTACAACGTTAACGGCATAAGCAACAACGACAAGTATGTGGGTCGATATGATCATCAGTTGGTAGAGAACACGCGGCTCGGCTCTCATAAGTTCGAGTTCGTGCTCAACTACTTCAAGAATATATTGTCTCCAGATACGTTTAATGGTCTCGAGGCGCCATTCCCGGGTTTAGTCAACTCTACGCAGGGCGGCCCGCGCTGGTTGGTTACTGGAGCCCTGGTCTCAAACTTTGGCGCCAGCATGACAAACGTTTTCCGCGTCGGAAAACAATGGGCGCCGGTTGGGTTCCTGCTCGAGCAAGATCCGACCGAACCGTTCATTGGTTTTCAAGGAATAACCCTTCCTTACGCTGGTGGCGGATTTCAGTCGCAGGGACGGGATACGCAAGTTTGGCAGATCACTGACAACTTCTCCTGGTCACGGGGCGCCCACCTGATTCGCTTTGGTGGCGACTATCAGCAGATCTTCGCTGATACTTTTAATGATGCGGGAATTAACCCGTTCATCACGTTAGGGACGCCGTCACACAACAGTGGTGGCATCGCAGACTCCAGTTTCCCGTTCTCGAACGCCTCCATAAGGACTTCGGGTCGCAACGTGTTTGCCAACCTCGTCGGAAACTTGTCGAGCGCTTCAGCTACACTGAATGTTACCAGTCCGACGTCCGGCTTTGTTCAGGGGGCCACGAGGTCGAGATTGTTCAACCAACGTGACCTGGCGTTGTATGTTCAGGATCAATGGCGTGCTCGCCACAACCTGACACTCAACTTCGGAGTGCGTTGGGACTACATGGGTGTTCCCACAATTCCTAACGGTTTGGCTATCCAGCTGACGGATCACCGTCACATCTTCGGCGTATCGGGTTTCGGCAATCTCTTTACTCCGAACGCTTCGGCCGGTGCCGCTCCCGCAATCGGGACACTGGATTTCGTAAGCGGCGAAACAGGCAGGGGTTTGTACAACAATGACTGGAACAATTTCGCTCCGTTCGTCGGATTTGCCTGGTCGCCAGACTTCAACGGAGGGCTCGGAGGTCTGATTTTCGGTGGACCGGGTAAGAGTTCCATCCGCGGCGGCTTCTCCATCAGTTACATCCGCGATGGTTTCACTGTTATCAGCAATGCGATGGGTGTGGGTACAACCAATCCAGGCTTGATCGCAAGCACTGCGAACACTACTCCGACGGGAGTGTTGACCGGGGCCGGTGTCGCGCTTCCTTCGGTGACGTTCCAAATCCCGATCAGCGACAGAACGAATAACCTGTCCAATCCGAACAACTCGTTGTGGGCGATTGACCAGGACCTGAAAACTCCGTATGTGCAGCAATGGTCATTCGGCTTCGAAAGAGAGATTGCGAAGGATACGGCGTTCGAAGTTCGTTATTCGGCGAACCATGCGATAAAGCTATACCGAGCAGTTGATTTCAACGAGATCAACATTTTCGAGAACGGCTTCTTGAATGAGTTCTTGAATGCACAACGGAATCTTGCTGCGTTTACATCGGCTAATCCGTTATGTGGACAAACCGGTCAACCAGCATGCAGCTTCGCGCCGGGTTCTGCACCAGGTACCGTTCCGCTGCCAATCTTCGCCAGGTTCTTTGCTACGGGAGTATCGGCAGCAAATGGTTTCCAGAATACGACCTTCATCAGTCACCTCAACAACAATAACGTTGGCTCGATCGCTTCATCGCTGGCCTTCAGCAATATCTACAGGGCTTCGCGTGAACTCGTGGCCAATGGGATTCCCGCTAATTTCTTTTTGGCAAATCCCAATGCCCTTGGTTCTCGACTTCTGACGAACGATTCCATGTCCAACTATCATTCGTTGCAGGTCGAACTTCGTCGACGGTTCTCGGGAGGCCTCATGTTCCAGGCTGACTACACGTTCAGCAAGGCACTTACGGATGCTCCAGACGCTCAGGGCAACAACCAGAGCACCCTGGAGAATTTCCGCACGTTCCGCGACAAGCGCCTCGACTACCGAAGGTCAACCGATGACCAAACCCACCGATTTGTGGCGAATACCATCTACGATCTTCCGTTTGGCAGAGGGCGAAATTACCTGAGTGGCGTGAACAGCTTCGTTAATCAGGCAATAGGCGGCTGGTCCGTCGGCGGTATCGTTGTCTGGGCGACACGGCCTCCGTTCTTCGTCACCTCGGGTCGTACCTCGTTTAACGCATGGCCCGCTGGTAGCCAGGACGGGAATCCGGCACAGCTTCTGGGCATGACATTCGAGGAGTTCAAACAGAATGTTGGGGTGTTCAGAACGCCCGGCGGTGTGTTCTGGTTCAATCCTGAATTCCTGAACATCACTACCAACCCGACTACGGGCCGGGTGGTTAGCTCAACCCTTAAACCTGGATTGTTGGGCCAACCCGCACCTGGAGCGTTTGGGAACTTCCCATTGAACAGCCTCGATGCCGGCAGGTACTTCAATCTGGACATGAGCCTTACGAAGCGGTTCCCCATTGGTGAGCGTGTCACCTTCGAATTAAAGACTACGTTCATCAACATTGTGAACAACGCGAACTTCAGTTTCGGCAGTACAGCGTTCGACTCGACCAGCTTTGGTCGTATCACTGGAACGCTGTCTACCCCAAGGGTGATCCACTTCCAGGGAAGTTTGAGGTTCTAAGTTCCTTATTTCGAAGTCATGAGGTTCTTGTGACTCTCAAGGAATAAACTTAGCCACTTGAGGCGTTGCCGGAGTAATCCGACAACGCCTCTTCTTCGTTCTGTGATCATGCCGGATCTGGTTCGGCTTCTTTGAGTGAAAGGCAACGTTATGAAAGTTCACTCACAGCCCAAGTGGGCACATTTTATAGCTCTTGTTTTCTTATCATTTTGTCTCGCCGGTCCTGTGCGGGCGCAGATCTCGACCATCTCCGAGAGCGAAAGTCAAACTGGTCTGGGTGGCATGAATTCAATAGTCGGAATGGTCTTCGCCCCTTCGGGTCGTCCGCTGGAGACACGTGTGCGCATTCGTTTGTCGACAATGACCCGCGGCGATCGTATCTTCACGACCAATAACAACGGCGCCTTCGCGTTTCGCGGACTACCCACCGGGAGCTATACGATCGCAATCGATAAAGAGGCCGACTACAAACCTTTTTCGACCTCGATCGATATCATTCAGTTAAGAGGATCACCCGCTCAGACCCAGACGTTGAATATTCGGCTGGAGTTTAAGGACCGAGGTGAGGTTAAGCCCGCAGTTGTAAACGCGGAGTTCCTGAACGTCCCCAAGAAGGCACTCGCGTACTACAAAACCGCTATGGGGCACATTGAGAAACGTGATCGCGCGGGGGCTATAGATAATCTGAAATTAGCGATAACCGAGTATCCGTCCTTTACGGCGGCTTTTAATGAACTCGGCGTTCTGTATCTCAAGATGAACCGTCTGGAAGAGGCCGATCAGACATTTCAGAGCGCTCTGAAGATTGACCCAGAGTCGTTTCCGGCAAACGTCAACCGTGGCATCACCAACGTTATGATGAAGCGGTATGGTGAGGCGGTGCCTATCCTTCGCAAGGCCATAAAGAAGGAAGACAAGTCTGCGGTCGCGCACTATTTTCTCGGTCAGGCGATGGCGAATCTGGGTTTGTTCAATGAAGCCGAAAAAGAACTCCAGACCGCGTTGAAACTCGGCGGCACCGAGATGAAAGAGGCACACCGAATACTCGCAATCATTTACAGTTCTCGGGGAGCAAAGAAAGAGGCTGCGGACGAACTGGAGGCTTATCTGAAAGTGGCTCCCGACACGCCGGATGCTGAGAAGCTGCAAGCAATGATCCGTCAACTAAGAGAACCGAACGACTAATTTAGAAGCTTGCACACCATATCGCGCTGCTTCAACTGGTTCGACTGTTCTGCTCGGACGAAGTTTTTCTTCCGGGCCTTTTTTTTTAATGGTAAGCTTGATCCGCTGCTTAGTTAAATTTTTCGGCTGCATCAATTTCGCCAAGTCGAAAACCAGCTTGATGTCGACGTTGTCAGCCAGTCAACTTCCTCTCGCACCGCTCGGTGCCGGCGACTTGATCGATCGCGCTGTAAGACTGTATCGACGGCATTTGTTTGTCTTGATCAGGACAGCAGCGCCTCCCGTCATCATCGCGACCGGTGGATGGATCGTCTTCTCCCTTGCTTTCCAACGAGTGTTCCTCAGTGATGGTACGAGCGAATTGGCGGGCTATGCTGTTCTATCGTTCGTTGCGTTGGCGGTGACCTTCGTTGGCTACCTTTTAACCCTCGTGGTGATGGGCGGCGCGAGCCGGACGTTGGTGGCCCATCTCCTGCGTAACGATCCGGTGACTGCGCGCGCGACTTACAGCGCCGTTCGCGCGCGATTTTGGGGACTCATCGGCGCTTCGATAATCGTTTTCATCTGGATCAGTATCGCCTTTATCGCCGTGTTTATGGTCTGGTACATGGTGATCGGTCTCATCATGATCGTCGTCATGGTTTTAGCCTCGACCACGTTCTTCATTATTCCGGTGCTATTCGCCACCGTGACGGTGATAATCGACACGATGCTGGCAATTTGGGCGTTCTTTTTTATCGTCGCGCGAGTCGCGTATGTGCCGCAGATATTGCTGGTCGAGGGCAAGGGCGTTTTTGCATCAGTGTCGCGCAGCTTTAGCCTCGCGCGTGGTAATGTGCGGCGGTTGATTGCGATGACGATCTTTACGACCTTCGCCACCTATTCCGCCCTGATGATTCTGGTGGTTCCGCTCGGTTGGTATGGTTATCTCGCCGGAGTCGATCCATTCAATAGCGCGAACTGGCCGGCGTGGTATGCGATCGCTTACAACGTACTTGCGCCGCTAAGCTCAATTCTGTTGACGCCGGTTTGGATGCTTGGTCTATCGTTGCTTTACGTCGATGAACGAGTGCGACATGAGGGATACGACATTGAGTTGATGGCGGCGCGACAGTTAGGTGAACTGCCAAACATCGATGTTACTTCACCTTTAGGAACGGCGCTCTCGTCTAACGAACGACCGCCCGTGCTGCCAACCGGGCCGCGTCCGTCGACTCGAATTCTGGATCTCAGTTGATTACGTTGAAGAAATTCACCGTCAAATATCGCGTCTGGTCGCGCCTGCTGCTCTCGTTATTCTTGCTGTGCTTCGCGCGTTCGACCGTCAGTGCCATTCCGCTTTCTGAGTACACCTCAGCCATTGAATCCGCTATCAGCGACATCGGATCTCTACTCGCTCGGGACGGCCACGAAAGCGACGACGATTACCAAACCCGTTTCTCGACTGCCATAACAAACGTGCGCACGGTGTTGCCGAGAAACCAGCAGGTGGAGTTGGAAAAGCTTACGTGGACCACCGACAACTCCTGGCTTCATAGTGCGCTCGACGATTTGGAACGTGCCAACATTGAAGAACAGCCCGCGAAGCTCCGGAGTGTCTTGGATGCGTTGAATGCTCTCAACGAACGAGTCGGAGAGCTGGAAGATGCGCAGCGAGTTGACGAGCATAAAGGAGCGTCGAAACAGAAATTGGAGGGTATTCTGTCGCGTCCCGAATATGCGTCTGCGGCACAAGGTCCAAACGCGATCACGAGGCTGCTGCGCGACTTGATTCGTTGGATCGAGAGCCTGATGCCCAAGCAAACGGAGATGGCACCAGGTCGCGCCAGGTTTATCAGCACGGCCGTCATCTTCGCGATCATCGGCGTGGCGGTGTTAATGATTGCCTACGTCGTCTGGTTGCTATTCAAACGATTCTACCGGCCGGTTGAAACAAAACCCCGCCAGAAACGCGAACCCAGAATTGTTCTTGGCGAACGGCTTCAGCCGGAACAAACCTCCGCCGATCTTCTTGCCGAAGCCGAGGCTCTTGCGCGCAGTGGCGATCTACGTGCGGCAATTCGGAAGGGTTACATCGCTTTGCTCGTCGAATTAGGCGATCGCGATTTGATCAGTCTGGCTCATTACAAAACCAATCGCGACTATTTACGAGCGGTCAGTAATGTTCCGCAGCTTCATTCACCACTGAAGAGACTCACGGAAAGTTTTGAGCGGCACTGGTACGGCTTAGCACGGGCAACACAAAACGACTGGCAGGACTTTCGCGCGCGCTACCGCGAAGCGTTGCAAACCGGAAACTAGACCTCGATGCGCCAGCGACTCACAGTTATACTCACTTTCGTAGTGATAATCGGCCTGCTGGTGATTATCAATGCGCTCTCACACGTGAAGGAAGACGATTCGCGCGATCTTGAATTCGCTCCTAACCGATCAACCTACCACTCCGGACCAACAGGCCTGCGCGCGTTGCACGATTTTCTTAACGAGTCGGGTTATCGCGTCATGCGCTGGCGTGAACCAGCTGCGAAACTCCTGGGCCGGTCTGGAGAAATGGTGAGAACGTTGGTTGTGGTCGGCGAAACTAAATTGCCGCTTGAAGAAGAGGAGATATCCGCGCTCAAGGGTTGGGTAGCGACGGGCGGACGACTCGTTGTTGTCGATCGCACGCCTGACCGAAGCCTCTTGTCGACAGATACAGGATGGGCAATCAGCGTCAACTATGGTGACTTGCCAAATCTCGACACGAATCCCAGCGACGTCACTCAGATGACGAAGGATGTAACTGAGCTCAAGCCGGTTCAACCAACGCTGGTTACGAGTGACGTTGAGAGCGTAATGCCTTCCCGGTTCGCGTCGCGATTTGTGATTGCCGCAATACCGAAGCCATCACCGGTCGCCATTTCCCAATACCGCGAGGGACAGACGGTCATTGGGATGCCATCGCCAACGCCGGAGGAAGACGACGCATGGGTGCCATCGAGCGGTCAACTGCCTGAGGAAGCATCACCACCACCCGCCGCGTCCAGTTCGCCAGTCGTTATAGAAGATGACGACGACGACTATTCGGTCAACAGTGCGCCCGTCATTCATGTGGGCGATGCTAACGGTGCGTTGCTCGTGGACTATGCCTACGGCGGTGGTCACGTAATTTTGCTGAGCGATCCCTATGTCGTCGCAAACGGCGGCATTGTTCAGAAAGACAATCTGATGCTGGCCATCAACATGCTGGGTGGACCACAGACGACAGGCCTTATCGCTTTCGACGAATATCATCAGGGCCGCGGCATTACTCAAAATGCGTTTGCGAGCTACTTCGCAGGCACCCCAGTACTCCCGATCGCGGGCCAACTCGTGTTGCTGGTTCTGGTAGTTCTTTGGACTAACGGTCGCCGGTTTGCTCGTCCTTTGCCTCTGCCACAGGTTGATCGCCGTTCGAGTCTCGAGTTTGTGGCGTCGATGGCCGAGTTGCAGGAACGGTCACGCGCCTTTGACCTGGCTATCGAAAATATTTACACGCGCACTCGCCGCGTGCTCGCACGTCACGCGGGCGTGGACTACAACAGTTCGCGTTCAGAGATTGCGCAGCGGATCGCGGAGCGTTCTACAATTGATCGAAACAAACTGGAAACGTTGATGCGGCAATGTGAGGAGGCAATCAACGGCGAACCGATAACCTCGCGCCAGTCGATTCATCTGGTTAAGCGCCTCCGCGAGATCGAGCGGTTTCTTGGTTTAAGGATGCGTTCTCGCGATGTCCGACAAGCAGCAGAAAACATTTAATCCGTAGTCAGTGGTCCGTAGTCAGTGGTCCGTGCTTACTATTTACAATTGAGAACAACTGACCACGGACAACTGACTACGGACAAAAAACAAAACGCAAAGGACAAAGCACAACTAAGAACACACATATGCCTGAGTCAGTAGCCTCTACCGTCACGCACATCAAAGATGAATTAAGAAAAGTAATCGTCGGACAAGATGACGCGATCGAACAGATCCTGATCGCGTTGTTGGCCGAGGGCCACGCACTGATAGAAGGCGTTCCCGGTATCGCCAAAACTCTGACGGTCAAAACTCTCTCGCGTATCATTAACGCGACGTTCAGCCGCATTCAGTTCACGCCCGATCTGATGCCGTCAGATATCACCGGCACCAACGTCTTCAACATCGCAACCTCCAGTTTCAACCTGCGGCGTGGTCCAATATTCACGGATCTTCTTCTTGCCGACGAAATCAATCGCACGCCTCCAAAGACGCAGGCCGCCTTGCTCGAGGCGATGGAAGAACGTCAGGTAACTATCGACGGCGACGCGTATCAACTACCGCCGCTCTTTACCGTCCTGGCTACTGAGAACCCGATTGAATACGAAGGAACATATCCATTGCCGGAAGCGCAACTCGATCGCTTTCAGCTAAAGATTCTTTTGACATATCCAAGCGAAGAGGAGGAGCGTGAAGTGCTCGCGCGGTGGGACGCAGGTTTCAATTCAAAGCGGTTGGACCAGGTTGATATTCGACCGCTGCCCGATCCCGATGCCATCCTGCGTTGCCGTGCGGAAGTTGCACGCGCGCGCATGGAACCAGGAGTGCAACACTACGCAGTTGATCTAGTTCGTCGAACACGCATCCATCCGTTTATTCATTACGGCGCAAGTCCGCGCGCATCAGTGGCGTTGCTGTTATGTTCAAAAGCGCTCGCTGCGATTCGCGAGCGCGACTTCGTTACGCCTGACGATGTTAGGGATGTTGCATTGCCCGTTCTTCGTCATCGACTTTCTTTACGCGCTGAAGCTGAACTCGACGGCGTGACGCCTGATTCAGTTGTTACTGACATATTAAAGGCCGCTGAAGTACCTCGATAACTGACCTCACAAACAACGTCTACTATCGCCACTCGTCGGGCAGTTAAACGGTCCTCCTTGTACCCGCAAAGACCCGTAAAAATACGTGCAAAAAATGGTATCTACGTCCAGAAAATTAAATGTCACAGGAATGTCTGTTTGGAAAACTGAAAATTCGTTTCGTTTTTTGGATTGAACAGTGGTGTGCGCACAAAGCTACAGCGCGGCACTGCTAAGGATTTTGCATAATATCCTAAAAGACGGATACAGGTACATTCTTTGCATCTCCGAAAAACGGTTGGTCTCCCCAAGTGTTCCAACTTTGATATCTCACGAATCCTAACAGTGAGATTTATGTTGATAAGGACGGCTAGTATCGCCTCGTTGGGCAGCAATTCCGTAGCGCCAAGCGGTTTCACTCCGAGCAAAGTTGATTCCTCGGCCGCCTTTTAGTCAGGTACAGGTTTCTTAAAGGAGCTCACGATGAAGAGACTGATATTTACCGTGCTGATGCTCTGCTTCTCATTTGCAGGGGCGTCAGCGCAGACATCTAACACCGGCAGCCTCGTCGGAACCGTCTCCGGTCCTGACGGTTTGATTGCAGGCGCCACTGTGACAGTTACTGACGATAAAACGCAGCGGACCGTCACAGTCAATACTAACGATCAGGGAAGCTTTACGATCTCACAACTCGATGTGGGCGAGTACACAGTTACCGTCACATCGCCGGGATTCAAAACCTTCACGGCAACGAAAGTAAAGATTGACGCCGGAAGACCCTACACTCTTAATGCGACATTAGAAATTGGCCAACTCCAGGAAAACGTGACAGTGGTAGCAGGTGCCGATGTCGTCAATTCGGTAAATGCTGAACTGAGCACTACCGTCAGCCCACGTCAGGTTTTGGATCTCCCAATCAATGGACGCAATCCTCTTGCTCTGCTGAATCTGCAAGCTGGGGTGAACGCCACAAGCAGTTCGATAAACGGGCAGCGTTCCTCTTCAGCAAACTATACTCGAGACGGAATCAATGTTCAGGACAACTTCATAAGAACGGGTGGTTTCGTCCAAGATCGCCCCACGGTGGATGACACCGGCGAGTTTACCGTCGTCACGCAAAACGCGGGCGCGGAAGCAGGCGGAGGCGGATCGACGCAGGTGCAGCTCGTAACTCCCCGCGGTGGAAGCGATTTTCACGGTGCATTGTTCGCCTATAATCGCAACTCCAAACTTGCTGCGAATGAATTCTTCAGCAACGCGGTTAGATCTCCAAGACCCTTCCTTAACCGCAACCAGTTTGGCGGAAAAGTTGGCGGTCCTCTGGCGCTGCCTCGCTTTGGCGAGGGTGGTCCCTCGCTTGTCCGCGGCAAAGCTTTTTTCTTCGCCTCGTATGAGCGTTTTCTTCTCCGCCAACAAGCTACGATCACCCGAACGGCGATTCTACCTTCCGCAAGGCAAGGCTTCTTTACTTACGTCGACAATGGTGGCGTGTCCCGTACGGTCAACGTTCTCACGGGAGCAGGTCTAACTGGACCAATTCCCGCCTCGTCTTTCGGAGTGCTGGCGGTTGATCCAGTGATCCAGAGCCGCATTTTGAACAATATTCCCACTGCAGGTAACGGGGATTTGTCGAATGGCGGCCTCACTCAGCTGCTTACATTCAATCAGGCTGACAACGACACCCGTAATGGTTTCGCAGGACGTCTTGATTTCAACATCAACGACAGCAACGAGCTCAACTTCGTCTACAAATACAACGACAATGATGACGACCGCCAAAGCGATGGTGGTGGATTCGATACTCGCCCGTTCGTGACACAGGGAGGTCCGACAAGCCTTTATATCGGCACCTACCGTAGAACGTTCGGCAGCAGTTTCGTTAACGAAGTACGTGGTGCGTATCAACGAAGCGAGCCCTTCTTCAATCAGGGAAGTGTGCCGCAAGACTTCATCATCGGCGGACTTCCTTTCGTCAGTAATCCGCAAGCTACCTTTAGAGATCAGGGACGTAATACTGATCTCTACGTGTTGCAGGACAATGCGTCCTGGACATTTGGTAACCACACGTTTAGGTTCGGCGGACAGTGGGAAGCACACCGAATTGAATCCGAAGTAAACTTCGATACGATTCCAACCTTTAGCATTAGTACGACGGGTAACCTAAACACCCCACGACTGCCGCTGGGTCTCTTTCCGGGCGGCATTAATGCTACAGACCGAGGTCGCGCCGATGCCCTTAGATATTTCCTCGGCGGTATCATCGGGTCAGGTGTCGTAACGGCGAACTTTGTAAATCAAAATGAAGGAACTGTTCTTGGCGCTCCCAATATCGACAGGTTTAAGTACGACACCCTCGGGTTGTACTTCAGCGATCAATGGCGCGTCTCTCCGACTTTGACGTTGAACCTGGGTTTGCGCTACGACATTTTCACTGGATTGGAAAATCCTGACGTGGCCTACCTCGAGCCTGTGATTCCCGCCGGCTCAAATATCCGCGAGGCCTTGCTCAATCCGAACGGTACTTACGATTTCGTAGGTACGAACACCGGACAGCCAGGCAAGTTCTTCAATACCGATAAGAACAACTTTGGTCCGGTACTCAGCTTCGCGTGGTCGCCCAACTTCAAGAATAAATTCCTGGGCAGCGTGCTGGGTAGTGAAGGTCGAACGGTGATTCGCGGTGGTTTCCGCATAAGTTATATCAACGACGAGTTTATCCGTTCAGCTGACAACGCTCTTGGTGGAAACCAGGGCTTGGATCAAACATTCAACCTGCTCAATCTGAACCGGCGAGCGAGCAACGTCTCGATTGCACTGTTCCCACCCGTAACCACGATTGACCTGCCGGTGAGTTTTCAAGAACGCAATTTCACCCCAGGTCAGAATTTCTTCAACACGGTGTTTGCGGTTGATCCCAACATCAAGTTGCAGCACAACTACGAGTACAACTTTGGTATCCAGCGAGAGATCGGCTTCAATACCGCGGTTGAGATTCGATACGTTGGCGGTCGTAGTGATACGCTCACGCGCGGATTCGACTTCAACCAAATAGACATTTTCAGCACGGGATTTTTGGCTGATTTCCGGCGCGCTCAGGAAAACTGCCGTTTGGCGGCCGGCGGAAACCTCAATAACTGCGTGGACGCCCGTTTTAATCCGGCGATTCCAGGCAGCCAGCCATTGCCCGTTTTCAATCAATTGCCTTTCGGGGCTTTCCTGAACAACCCGGTAATCACGGCCCAGTTGATCGCGGGAACACCGGCAGACCTGGCTCTCACGTACATTCAGAATGGTCTGGATATCGACGAAAATGCCAACGGCGTAAATTTCCGGCCCAATCCGTTCGCCGGCGTCGTTGACTTGCTTACGAACGGCGGCAAGTACCGCTACGATTCACTGCAAGCGGAAATTCGTCGTCGTTTCACTGGAGGCTTCTCGCTTCAGGCAAACTATACGTTCCAAAAAATCCTGACCGACGTGCAGAGCGATCAGCAAACACGCTTCGATCCATTCCTCGATGTAAACAATCAGGACCTGGATTACGCGCGCGCTGATTATGATCGAACACACACGATCAACTTCAACACGATCTATGAATTGCCATTCGGCGCCGGCAAGCGTTGGTTAACTGACGGCTGGGCCGAGAGGATTTTCGGCGGGTTGCAATTCTCCTCGATCGTGAACATCAGTTCGGGACCGCCGGTCGGCATCATCGATCCACGCGGTACTTTCAATCGAGGCGGAAGATCGGGCCGTCAGACTGCCAGATCGAGTCTATCTCCTGATCAGATAAAGGACCTGATTGGCATTCACAAGACGCCGAACGGCGTATTCCTTATTGATCCAAGTGCGCTGTTCGCAACGGCTGTGCGACGCAACGCGGCAGGAACGATCGTCGAAACGCGAACCGGGATCGATCTAACCCAACCGCTCCCGCCGGGATTTACGCTCAGCGAAGTCCGTGGCGCTGCGGCGCTCAACCAACCAGCGTTTGCGGGTCAGGTGTTCTTCCGGAACGCTCCTGGTGAAACCGGGAATCTTCCCAGAGCTTTCCTGAACGGTCCCATCTATGTCAATTGGGATGCCGGGTTTATGAAGCGAATTAGATTCGGCGAAACGATGAGACTGGAACTCCGCGCTGAGGCGTTCAACGTGCTCAATCGCGCGAACTTCTTTATCGCGGATAACAGCGGGATCTTCAACGTTAACAGCACGAATTTCGGAAGGCTGACAACGACGTTTTCGCCTCGCATTATGCAACTTGCCGCTCGGTTTGAGTTCTAAACCGGGCGCTCGTTAACTCCACTGGGTTTTACTTCGGGCGTTGTTCCACTGGACAACGCCCGAATTTTTTATTAAATGAACCGTGGCTGCAATACTGAAAAAAGGGAGTAAACATGAAATCTCGCTATCTGGTACTTACCCTAATCGTTTGTTGCTGTTTGGTAGCATCGTTATACAATCCCATCGTTCACGCCGATGACAAACTAAAGCCCGAAGACATCGTCGCCAAACACCTCGAAGCTATTGGTTCGCAGGAGGATCGTGCTTCAGTTAAAACGCGCGTAATATTAGGGACCTCGAAGTACGTCCGGCATGGTACGGGAGGCGGGACAACGGAAGGTCGAATAGTGCTAGCGTCCGAAAATGAAAAGTATATGTTTGGGATGAAGTTTGGGGTTCCTGGATACGATGTCGAGTCAGTAGGATTCGACGGTAAGGAGTTGACCGTGGGGTATGTGTCCCCCGGTGTCCGGTCACCTCTGGAAAACCTATTTCGAAACAATGAGTCGACTTTTAAGCATGGCCTCCTGGCGGGCACGCTCTCCTCGTCGTGGCCACTCCTGGCTATCAGTGAGGAGAAAGCCAAGGTCAAATATGCTGGGTTGAAAAAAGTTGATGGAGCCAGTTTACATCAGTTGAAGTATCAACCGCGCAAGGGCTTCGACTTGGAGGTCAGCCTTTTCTTCGACAGTGTTACTTTTCACCATGTCAGAACTGAATACTCGCGTGTCGTTTCTGCGAATATAGGTAGCGGTGGTGTTGATTCGTCAGCCAGCCAGAGGGAAACGCGTTATAAGTTGGTCGAAACTTTTTCCGATTTCAAAAAGGAAGGCAATCTCACCCTGCCACACGAGTATAGAATCCAATTGCAAATTAGAGGCAACGTTGAAATACACGATGAATGGACCGTCACGTTAAAAGATTTCGTCTTCAATCAACCGATTGAGCCGAAGGATTTCGTGGTCGATGTCCCAGTAAAAACTAAGTAGGAAAGATGATGTTCGGCGACTAAACCGAAGTTCGAAATGCGAGGTGACACATGAAGGGTCCCGCTTTGCTGCTGCTGCTTCTTTTCATACCGTTGGTTGATGTCTCTGCACAGTCTTCCCAGGCATCAGAAGCGCCGGACCTAACAGTCACCAAAAAGATTTGGCGAAAAGAGATCCACCATCCGGCACTCACCGCCGATCCATTTCGCTCCAACGATGAGCAAGCGGAGTTGCAACGAGTTCAAAAGGACAACTCTATCCGTAATTCTACGAGAGTGAGAGAAGGTAATACGCCACAGCCGGTGGTGCGGAACACCAAGCCCATGCCAACTCAGTCCGACGGGCCACAAGTTTGGTTTGCCTATCGGGTAACGGTAAAGAATTCAGGCACGAAAACGATAACGGCCCTGGAGTGGGATTACCTATTCTTCGATTCGGAAAAAGCGGAACGGGTCGGGCAACATTCCTTCCGACACAGGATAAAGATTCGGACAGGTAAGTCGACCGAGTTGATCGGTCAGTCTAATAAACCACCTTCTTCAGTAGTAGACGCGACAAAAGCGAAGAATGGAGACGCCCAATTGTCTGAAGAGGTGATTATTCGCCGGATTGAGTATGAAGACGGATCAGTCTGGCAGCGCCCACCCAATTAAACCGTCAACCTTTAAGTTACTGAAAGCGATTGCGCTCACGTTAAAGTTGTGACACGCAGCACTGCTCTGGTCTAGAATCCTGCACGTTGCGCTTCGTTTTCACTAAACTCTTTTATTTCCTGCTGGCCCTGGCGTTCGTCCCCCTCGCATTATCGGGCGGACGCCCGTGGCTGGCATGGCTCGCACTCGGTTATAACCTTCTCCTGATCGCTGTCGCCATCGTCGACGCACGCCTCAGCAAGCTTCCCAAAAACTTAAAAATCTATCGGGAGTTCGGTGGCCGCTTCGCGATGGGCGCTGAAACCGAGGCGAGGATCCATATTCATAATGGATCCAACCGCGGCATCACACTAAAGCTGAAAGACGAGTATCCGCCGCAGATGATCCTGAGCGGATCACGCGACGTTGATTTGCGCGTTGACGCACACAGCACGGCGACTTTGATTTACGGCGTGACGCCGCCGCGCCGCGGCAGGTTTGAGTTTGGTCACACCGCGGTTCGCTTTCGTTCGCAGCTCAACCTCGTGTGGTGCGAGGCGCGCGCGTCGGAACCGATCACGGTCAAAGTTTATCCAAACATGCGGCGGGCGCGAGAGGCGGAGTTGAAAGCGCTGGGCGCGCGGTCACTCGTCTCCTCACATCGCAAGACTTCCTGGCGTGGCGAGGGGCGCGAGTTTGAATCGATGCGCGACTACGTTCGCGGCGACGAGTTGCGCCACATCTCATGGACGGCAACCGCACGCCGCGGAAAACTGACCACGCGGCAATATCAAATTGAACGAGATCAAACCATCCTCATCGCACTCGATGCCGGCCGGTTGATGACCGCACGCATTGAGCAGGAGACGAAACTCGATTCGGCTGTTCACGCCACCCTCGCGTTGTTTTCAGCAGCGGCGCGGGCCGGCGACAACGCGGGCCTCGTAGTGTTTGGCCGCCGGATCAAGAGCTATCTCGCGCCGAGTCGTGGGCGCGACCACATCGAAGCAGCACTCGAAGCCCTCTACGCTGTCGAACCTGAGATGATCGAGCCCTCCTATCCTCACGCGTTTGAGTTTATCGCTGCCAACAGTAAGCGACGCGCACTTGTAATCCTGTTGACTGATCTGGTCGATGAAGAAGGTTCGAAAGAGTTGCTGACGTCGCTTCACCTGTTGCGGCCGCGCCATTTGCCACTCGTAGTTACGATCGCCGATCGTGATTTGAAAGCGGTGGTGCGTGAAACGCCTGACACGATTCGTTCAGTGTTCACCCAGTCTGTGGCGGAAGAGATCATTCATCACCGTGAGGCGGCACTACGTTTGGTTGAATCTACTGGCGGCCTGGCGCTTGACGTAACCGCCGCGGCGCTTGCGCCGGCGTTACTGGAAACTTACTTGCGCGTGAAAGAACGCGGGCTGTTGTAAGACTCCGCTATTTGTGGCCGGCAAATAGCAGGTAGGAATAGAGCGCGACACCAGTCACCGCCGCGACGCTGTACTTGATTCGCGGATCGATCAGCGCCGGCGAAATGAACCCCTCGATAATTCCCGCGATCACCAATAGAATCGATATTCCCGACATCAAGCGAACTGCTTCCATGCCTCGTGTTTTCAGTGCGTCCGCGCGAGTTAGATCACCCGGCATGATTATCGCGGTCCCAACCAGCAGTCCCGCTCCTCCGGCGATGAAGATACAGGTCAGCTCGATCACGCCGTGGGCCACCATGAACGTCACCAGGTCGTTTCCGAAACCCGCGCTATAAGTTAGTGCGAGAACTGAGCCAATATTCGCGCCGTTATACGCGAGATAAAAAAGCGTTCCGACGCCGAATGTCGCACCGAATGCAAACGTGTAGATCGTGACCATGATGTTGTTTGTCATGATCCCGCTGGCACCGAC
>Ga0209485_1000101_pt1 | contig 27932 bp, 15 predicted proteins | sample NCAS100_FD_187516 | JGI IMG/M metagenome (GOLD analysis project Ga0209485, IMG submission 187516) | Agricultural soil microbial communities from Utah to study Nitrogen management - NC AS100 (SPAdes) (version 2) | ecosystem: Environmental > Terrestrial > Soil > Agricultural land | place: USA... | reverse complement strand
CGCAAGATTGTGGGTCACGAGGCGAACGTATTGGTCGTTTCCAAGTTTGTCCGCAAGTTCGAGGGCGATCCTGAACTGCTGTTCCGCCTCGGTCCATTTCCCTTGCACGATCAGACACAGGCCGCGTGTGTTGGCGCACTTCATGAATGTTTCCGAAGTATGCGAGACGAGAGTTTCGGCACGCTCGATAAGCGAGAACGCCTCCGCGTATCGACCGCGGCGACGCGAAAGACTGGCAAGAGAGTGAAGAGCTTCGCCTTCTCCGGTCGAATCGCCGGTCTTGTGTAAAAGCTCGACGGCGCGGTTTAGAAGTTTCGACGACTTTTCAAGTTCGCCGTGAAGCCGTGCAACCTCAGCCTTATGCAGCAGCGAGCGTGGATGTTCCTCCAGCGATCGGTCGGGTATCTGTTCCGCGAACAACCCAAGTGAAGTGAACGCACCGGCGGCGATCCACTCGTTCCCCGTTTCTGCGATGACGGACGCTGCGCGATCGAAGTTTCGCGCTTCAACGAGGTAGGGCAGGGCCACCTCCCACTTTCTGCTTTTCAGAAAGTGGTCGGCGATCCGGTTTCGTTCTTCCGCGACGCGTGCCTGGCCCACATCGGATCGCAGGCGACGGACAAGGAATTCGCGGAACAGAGGATGGAATCTGTATTCCTCGCCAGTCTGACGATCACCGGCAACGGTAAGAAACACGTTCTTCTGCGCGAGTTCAGGGAGTGCCGCCGAGCAGCGCAACTCCGGAAACAGCGTGCTGCATAGATCGAGCTGCAGCGATTCGAGCAGAGAAAGATTCATCAGCAATCTCTGCGTCTCAGCCGTCTCCCGCGAAAAAACCTCTTCGGCGAAATAATCAAAGATGTCGCGTTCCGATTGCTGCAGAATGTCACGCAGATCCAACGCCGCCGGTCCATTTGCAGAATGCATCTCCTGCTCGGCGACCTGACGTACAAGCTGAAGCGCAGTTATCCATCCCTGGGTCCGCCCGCGATACTCGACTATCTCTTCAACTTTCAGCTCGACGTTGAGCGTTTGTTTGAACAGCTCTTTGACTTCGTCGTCGGTAAAAAGAAGATCGTCGCGCGTTATCACCAACGCAGCCGACTGCGTCTTTCGGCGCATGGTCGCGAGCGGCGGAAGGTCGCGGGTCGTTATGATCAGATGGACCAGGTCGGACGAATATTGCAGGAGTCGATCGACCAGCTTGTGAACGATGGTATCGCGCCCGATATGGTGATAGTCATCCAAAACAAGAATGAATGGTTGCTCGACCGATTGAAGTATCTCGTTTATCAACAGGTCGGCCGATCGTTCAGGAAAGCGAAGCACCTCTTCGTTAGCTTCGCTCAGGTAAGGAAAGATAGCTTCGCCGAATGCCGGATAGAGATTCTTGATACCGTGCGCGACATAACCGAGAAAGACGACTGGATCCGCGTCAGTATGGTCGAGTTGGTACCAAACTGTGGGCCGTGTCTGGCTACGAACAAAGTCAGCAATCAGGGTGGTCTTGCCGCATCCGGCATCCGCCGCAACCATTGTTATGGGAGAGCCCAGGTTGGCTTGCAGCTTTTTGGTAAGCCGCGGGCGCTGGAGTAATTCGGTAACAGCGCGCGGGGGAAGCAGTTTTGTGCGAAGAAAAAAGTTTCTGTCCTGCATCGCTTCGACGACACCTGTCGATAAGGCTGTATTATGCCACGCCGTTCGGATGCAGATCGAAGGGCTCAGTGATAGGTTAGGTGTTTGATTTGAACTCTGCCTATCTTGCGTTGCTCTCCGTCTCTGCGGTTATCTTGCCTTTACTCCACATTTACCGCCGAAACAAAGAAGAACGCAAAGAAGATTTCCAAAGTAAGACACCACCACTTATAGCCGGGGCTTAGATGGCTTGCCGCCGTTGATGAACGGAAGGAGTTTCGAAACTCGCCCGAACGTTTCGGCGTGAAGGCGCGCCGCTTCGGCTGGCGAACGCCCGACCTGCTTCAGGAGCAAGATCGTCTCATCCCGGTCAAAGGCGAGCGTTTTCTCATCGATAACGTCAAGCTGCTGTTTCGAACGCAAACGCCATAACGGATTCGGCGGCTTACTCCGGCACAAAAGAAGCAGATCCGCAGTTTCGGAAAGCGACGGCTGCAGAATACTGAAGAACCCACCGAACCAATCGGCGTCGAACAAATGGTGTATGCCGTCAAGCACGAGCAATGGCCGATGATCCTTATCGGCGGTTTCCAACTCGGAAAATATATTAAGGAAGAATAGCGCCATCGCGGCGGGCGATGAATTAGTAACGGCCGGCAGTGAATCAGCAACAGCTTTCTTGCTTCCAACCACTCGAAGCACGCTCGCTGCGAGGTAACTGGCGAAAACATTCCAATCGATGTCTGACGATTCCACCGTAAACCACGCCGTGGTTTTTCGCGTTCGGGCATATGCCGCGGCGGTTGACGTTTTACCGGTCCCCGCACGACCGGAAATCAGGGTCGCGGCGAAGCGGGTAAGAGATTTGTCGAGTTTTTGAATGAGCCTGGGCCGTTCGATCAGTCCAGTACAGTGCGGAATTTCAAGCTTCTCATTCAATATATGCACGTCGTCGCGTTCGGCTTTTGAAGGCGTCGCGGCGGTGGTGCGGGCCGCCGGAGAATATCGTTCCGTCGAATCAAAATGGTCTTGGAGGATGAAGCTCATACTCATCGTTCAGAGCATACAACCCCGTCCTTGAGAAAAACTTGACCCACACTCAAGTTTTTCTCAACCAATCCACCATAGAGTCCGTTCCAAGTTAGGAAGCCCCAGTTAACCGCGTTCGAGAATCGGCACCGTTCGATGCAATACAAAGGCAAAGATTGGACAACTGCATTCCAACGCTGGACGCATATAATACGCCCGCTCTTGGCGTCCATTATGAGTCTGAATTGCGCGCGGAAGCGCGGATCCCGACCAAATCAGATGAGTAGGTTCCTGGCACTCCTATTACTATTCCTGCTGACGGCACATCCCGTGTTGGCCGGCCTTTTTGTCGTCAAGTCAAACGGAATCACGCTAACCGGCGCGGACGGCATCCAGTATGTTGGGATGAACGGAATTACGCTCACGGGAGCAGACGGGATCTTCAACTACAGTTCGAACGGCATCACGCTTACCGGTGCGGACGGTATTACGTTGACGGGGGCGGACGGCGTCACGTCAACAGGTGCCAACGGCGGGACGTATACGGGACCGAACGGTATCACGCTGACAGGAGCAGACGGCATTACTCTGACCGGAGCTGATGGCATCACGCTGACGGGTGCCGACGGCATAACATTAACTGGCGCCGATGGTCGGCAGTACACCGCTGACTCGATCATCATTCGCCGCCCGAACGGAATAACTTTAACCGGAGCTGACGGCATCACGCTGACAGGAGCCGACGGCATCACGTTGACAGGAGCCGACGGTGCCACGCGGGTCGGCGTAAACGGGATTACACTTACCGGCGCGGATGGGATCACGTTGACCGGAGCCGACGGCATAACACTCACGGGTGCTGACGGCATCACTCTGACCGGCGCCGATTCGCTTACGGGCTTTGGAACGACAGGCGTCCTTTTCGACCACACAAATCCAACAGGCATAACGCTGACAGGAGCCGACGGCATCACGCTCACCGGTGCCGATGGAATTACGCTCACCGGTGCAGACGGCATTACGCTAACCGGTGCGGATGGCATAACGCTCACCGGCGCGGACGATAATATGGGGCTTCAGGGTGTAGATCCTGAGCTTGTCGTTGTCCTTAATAACGCGACGGACGACAGCAACATAAACGCAGTGATCGTCTATCACTCATCGGTGACCGACGCTGACATCGCGCAGCTTCAGCAGCTCGGCATCATGGGCGGAACGCGTTTGCGTATGCTGCCGATGGTTTACGTCACGGCAACAAAATCGCAGCTTCTCGCGGTTTCACGGCTGCCGGGAGTCCGCTCGCTCTACGGTAACCGCACGCTGACGTTCAACTCCGATCCTTACTTCAACACCACGGGTGTACAGCGTGTTGCGCCGGACGACGACCTTCGTCAGGAGAACGGTGCTATGCCCGTGACCGGCCGCAATGTGACGGTCGCGGTGCTCGACACGGGTCTCAACGGCCAGCATGCCGATCTTGCAGGCCGAGTAGTTCAGAATGTTCGCTTAGCCGATACGCAAAGCGTCCCCGCGTCGTTTACTTATCCAGCTCCGGTCGAGAATCTCACGAACACGGATCTCCTGAGTGGCCACGGAACTTTCGTCGGCGGCGTGATCGCCGCAAGCGGAGCAAACTCGTCGGGACGGTTCGCCGGTGTTGCTCCAGGCGCGAGCCTTCTGGGACTTAGTGCCGGCGATCTAAACCTGATGTTCGTCCTTTCGGGATTCGATTATCTTCTCGAGAAAAGTGCCCAGTACAACGTGCGGGTAGTGAACTGCAGCTTCTCGGCGAACACGGTCTTCGATGTTAACGATCCCGTAAACGTGGCGACCAAAATGCTGACTGACACGGGCGTTAACGTTGTATTCTCGGCCGGCAACACCGGGTCCGGAAACGGAACGATGAACCCGTATGCGATGGCTCCGTGGGTGATCGGCGTCGGCGCGACCGATGCGGCTGGCACGCTTGCGGTCTATTCGTCACGCGGCAACTTCGGCGACGCTTTGCAGCACCCGTCGCTCGTCGCTCCTGGAACGAACATCATCAGCCTGCGGAGTGCGCCGACTGTTACTGGAGTCTCGGGGATCGCGGGTGCGGACCTTCAGCGTCTGTCGGTAACCGAAATGCCGTACTACACGACGGCGACAGGCACATCGTTCTCCGCCCCGCAAGTTGCCGGTGCCATCGCGTTGATGCTCGAAGTGAATCCGAACCTGACTCCGGCAGACGTCAAGGACATCTTGAGTCGCACGGCAACGCCGATGCCTCGATACTTTTTCCACGAAGCCGGTGCCGGGATGCTCAACACGTACGCCGCAGTGCTCGAGGCCGCGTTTCCGGAACGCCATATGGGTGGATTTCGCTCAACGCTCTCGCGCAACGCCATCCGGTTCGTAACGCGCACGTTGCAGACGTTTGAGCAGACCGTGTTTCCGAACGCTGCAAGCTCGGTCAACGTCGCGATCCCGCAGAACACAATTCAGGCCGGCGTCAATATCTATTGGGACCTCAGTGCAAACGATTTTGGACTGAGAGTTTATGATCGGTCGAACTCATTACAGGGTGAATCGAATTATCTCAACCTGCCTGGCTTCACCGGACGCCGTGAGAAAGTAGTGCTGCGCAATCCGCTAAGCCAAACGTTTCGTGCGTCGATATCGCATTCAGGTTATGTGGGGACAAGCCAGCAAGTCTTCGGCGCGGTCGATGTAACGCAGGTTGAGTATCCGGTCATGCTCGATCTTTCGACCCTCTCGCCTGAACACGCCGCACAGGTCGAGAAGAGCTTGCTCGCAAATCTGATGCTGCCGGAAGGCCGAAAATTCCATCCAAACGCAGCCGTCAGCCGCCTCGAACTTGCTGAGTCACTGCTCCGGGCGGGGTTGGTGCCGCAATACATGGCGGCAACTGCGATGTTCACTGATGTTCGCGACGTGAACTGGCGGAACGCAGTTGAGAGCACACACGCGTTTCCGTCGGGTTCACTGTTTTATGATGCGACGCTCGGCAGGAATTTCTATCCATTCAACGGAGCCACGAAACTCGCGGCAGCGATCGCGTTCGTCAGAGCTGCCGGCCTCAAATCTCAGACCGCCACCGCTTCGCTTCCGCTGACCATCACCGACGCCTCGTCGATACCTCTCGCGTGGCGAGGCTACGTCGCCGTCGCTCTGCAGCGCGGCTTTCTTTCCCTCGACGGCAACGCCTTCAACCCCTCGCGGAGCCTCACGCGGGTCGAACTCGCAACCTCGCTCAATACCCTCGTATCGCAATAACCAACATAGTCTGACTTCTTATGTGTACGGTGAAAGCGTTGTGTGATTGGACCGCCTTCAAGAGTTAGCGGATCCACTCCCTCTTCTCTGCTTGAACAACTGCTATGTATTCGAGCAATGCCCACAATGGAAGATGGTTGTTATAAAACTTGCTGTAATCTTCCTTGTGCTATATTGCACTCAAGTGCGTTATGTTCTGCTCAAACGACTGTTTCTCGCTGAAAATGCTAATTTTTACTTGGGAAGGCACTGTATGCAGTGGCGAATTCAGGATTCATAACCCCAAGGTCGGCGGTTCATCCCGCCCCCCGCTACCAATTACCTCTTAATATTCAATATCTTATAAGAATTGCCTCTCCCATCTGAGTACAGGTGTGTGGACGCTTTGTGGACAGAACAAACCAGCAGAGGACGCATTACAAACTGTAGCGCATGCTAGGGAACGGTAGAGGATGTGAAATGCTCGACGATTCAAGGGCTCTGCCAATTGCTCTAAATTAAAGACGTAAGAGCGTAGCCGACCATGGTTGAAACGCCGACGCTCGGTGGTTGAACTATTAACGTTCAAATTGTTCACTTCCCGAGTGGTGCCGGTGAGCAGTTTCTTCGGGACCGAGTTGGAGAGTGAACCTTGAGTGGCCCAGTTTTGTGCCAGGTACTAAGGTCATTAATGAACGGACATAGCCTGGCAAATGAACGTGAAACTGCAAACAACACGATTGGCCCACAAGCTACACGGCCACAAACTCAAAGCTGGTGCGAGTGTTTCTCTCATTTTTATAACATGTGGCGTGTCATGAATGAAGGAGAAGCTGCAGAAGAAGCGTGTTGAATCAGCTCCTATGGGGTGAGGTTCATCTGTGTCAGCAGCTTTGTGTACCGCGGGTCATCACGTAAGTTGTCATATGCCGGCTGAATCTTGATTAGGGCAACCCAGCCGTCGCGCGCATCGACGGCCTTTTCAAGCCAGGCAAAGGCTGCATCTTTCTCCCCAGCGAGCGCGTACACACCCGCCAGCAGAGTCGGTGGAAGATGTTCGTTTTTAGACTTCTGCTCCAGCAGATTTATCCGCATTCGCTCGAAACCTCGCCAGCCCAACTCCTTGAATGCTTTCCGCAGTCTCTCGATCTCTTCGCGCTCCAAAAACCCTCTGATCCGTCCGTCTTCTAGAAACTCTTCGACCGCTTCCTTGTGCAAACCCGTGCGCTCATACACTATTGACATAGTCCATTGGTTCCTATGGATTGCCGCCGGCTCCACTTCGCGCATCTTCTGATAGTGACTAATCGCTTCATCATACTGCCGGCGGAAGAGCAAGAGTACTCCCTGAGCTTTGTTTACACGGATAGATCCGGGAGCTAGTTCTTGAGCTCTGTCCAACTCGAATTGCGCCTCATCGAAACGTTCCTGACACATCAGGTACCAATGATAGGCTAAGTGAAAATAAGAGACGTTCGGGCGGAGCTCAATGGCTCGTTTGAATTCTGTTCCAGCGCCTGTCCAATCAAACTCATACTGGTACTTAAGTTCGGCAAACGCGTTGTGTGCTTCGGCTAAACTGTTGTCTAACTCCAGCGCTTTTAAGATAGCCGCCTTCGCTAGTGTCACTCGCTCAGGAAGGTGAACTGTCGGGTCGCCTGCGGATATATAGAATTCGGATATGCCGATATAAGCCTTTGCGAATTTCGGATCCTTTTCCACCGCCTTATGGTAATACTCCAGACCCTTTTTCCAGTTATCGGTTCTATTCCCGGTTTGCTTTTCAAGAAAATAGTCACCGAGTAAGGCGAGTTGGTATGCTTCCGAATCATTCGTGTCGTGCTTGGTCAGTTGTGCTCGCTCCTCACCACTTAGCTTGAGCGATAACGCTTTTGTCACACGCTCGGAAATGGAGTCTTGCAAGTGGAAGATGTCGCTAAACTGCGCATCGAACGGCTCTGAGAAAATGGTCGCGCCAGTCGTTACGTCTATCAACCGCACGGTCACCCTTACACGATCGCCGACTTTTTGTATGCTGCCGTCCAACACGGCGTCGGCCTCGACCTCCTGCCCAACCTTAACAGGGTCCTGCTGAGCGTCAGCGTACTTACGCACGGAGCTCAGCGGTTGCACGACAAGCTGGTTGATATTGCTGAGTTTGGTAATCAATGCCTCAGCCATTCCCATTTCCAGGGATTCATGACGGCTCTCACTACTCAAAGGCTTAAACGGCAACACCGCAATTGTCCTAGCTTTTCCTGGCGCTAGCGTAGCAACACGTCGACTCCAGGCCCCGTAGCTAAAGACAAGCATGCCCGTAATGATCAGGCCAACGACAATCTTCAAACTCAGTGAGTAAAAGTGCCAATGAGCATGCTTCGTCTTCTCCTCATGCAGGCGTGAGGGCACAGCTTGCTTTTCGAGAGGCGCCTCCAACTGAGCTACGAAGCGAAAACCCTTCTTTGGTACGGTCTCGATGAATGATTCTCCGTTTGGTGCTTGTCCAAGAGCTTTCCTTAGAGTTGAGATGGTGAAGGACAAATTCGCTTCCTCAACAATCTGGTTCGGCCATAAGCGCTCGATCAACTCTTCCTTTCCAATTAGGTGACCGCTGTTTTCGACCAATATGACTAGGAGGTCAAAACACTTTGGTGTGAGTGGAACTGGTCTCTCGTCACGCAACAATCGGCGCTCCGCAGGGTCTAAACGGAACGCTCCGAACTGGTATTTGCGTTTTGCCTCCATAAAAAACGCTCTAAAGTATTTCTAAGGAATTTCTATCAAGCCTCTAAAGATATTTCTTCGCCCTCGCTGTAACAACGTCGGGCGAACGTACGCGGTAGGAGAGTCGGCTCGATGTTAGATCCGACAGAAGAAGTGATTGTACTTCTGGACAGTTGCCACAACAACAAATTTCCCAACACGTCCTAATGAAAGAAGGCGTCATGTCCTGGATAAACATGCTCCAACCAACCAGAAAGGTCATCAGAAAACCAATCATTCTTTCCATATTTTTCGTCGCGGTAATTAATTCAGCCTTAGGACAAGCTGTAACACGCGAGCGCCAGCCGTCACGCGAAGCTGTGGCGCTCACAAATCTTGGGTTCACTTTTAGTAAGTCAAGTCAATATACGAAAGCAGTCGCGGCGCTGACGCGAGCAATCGAGCTTGAGCCTGAGTTGGCAGAGGCCCATTATTTGCTCGGCGCAGCGTACAACAACATGGGCCTGCACTCAGACGCAGTCAAGGAGTTTTCGGAGGCTATCCGCCTAAAACCCGGGTGGGGGGAGGCGTACAGTGGGTTAGGTGTGGCGTATAACTGCCTAAAGCTTTTCGACGAGTCTGTCAAAACACTCCAGCAAGCGATCAAGCTCGCACCTAGTTGGGCACAACCTTATGTCAATCTGAGTGTCACCTACGCTAATCAGGGACGTTTCCAAGAGGCAGCAGAAGCGAGCCAGCATGCGATTCGGCTTGACCCGAATCTGCCCGAAGCTCATCACAGATTGGGAATTGCGTATGGACACTTGCGCAAGCACAAAGAAGCAGTCATTTGCCTCAGACGCGCAATTTTCCTTCGGCCGGATTATGCCGAGGCTCATATGGATCTCGGTGCTATCTATCTGCGACTCAGCAAGAGAGCTGAAGCGATTGAGCAGTATCGGAAGCTTCAAGTTCTGAACTCCAGCTTGGCGACAGAGCTATTCAAATCTATCTATAAAGGTAAGATTCTTACTGTTTCTCAATAACGCGGCTGCTAGGCACCAACAACGATCCATGATAGTGCACCGTTCCTCAGAATGCATCATTGGGGCAAGCAGGAGGGGCTTTGAAGCTGGGTGTAAGGATCGTCGAGGTGGCGACTCGCTTCGTTGGCCGCTTTATTTTCCCGGGTTCAGCCTTGATTCTTCTCGCGGATCCGCTTCACAAAAGTTGTGGCCAATTTGTGGACGGAATAAACAGCACGTGAGGAATAGGGAACAGTCACCATTGGGAAGGGATGTAAAATCATCGCAAATTCTTGGCGGCTGCAACTTCCAAAAAGGCAAAGCCTTGCTCTTTGCCGACGTCTAATTCATAACCCCAAGGTCGGCGGTTCGATCCCGCCCCCGCTACCAATAAAGTCAATAACGTACCTTGGTTGTATTATCAGACTTGGAGTTCTAACCAACGCCACTCTCTTACTGTTATTCGCTGCAATTTAGCCGAAATCAGAATTACAGCAACTTTACAACAACGTGACGAATGTCTCCGTCGAAAGCAGTTGCCCATTCTGTGTCGTCTGCCTCTTTATGGTTAATGCGGTGTGGCCAACGCTCGTTCCAAAATTATTGATTTCCCGGTGGGCACGCCTATTATCTTTGCCGGCTTAGAAATCGATCCGCAAGTAATTAGTTCGTATACCCAGACCCCGTTAACCTCTCGGTTAGAAACATCCATTTTCGACAGGTAATGAAATGAAAAACCTCCCACTATCCCTACTCGTATTGATCTTTACTCTGTTCGCAACGACCGCTTCGGCGCAGGTTGATTCAGAACAAAGCACGCAATTTCCAGATAGACGCGACCCACACAGGTTCAATTACTACGCAGCACGTGATACCGCCTCTGAAACAGCGATGGGTCGTTGATTTCGGACAAAACATTTCCTATCCGCTGATCGCCGATGGCAAGGTCTTTGTCACTATAAGGAACGCGAGTTCCGGAACGACGCTCTTTGCACTCGAATCGCAGTTTGGTGGACTTCTCTGGTCGTTTGAGCTCGGCGGATTCTCACAATGGTCGGGAAGCTGCTACGAGAATGGACGCGTCTTTTCCGTGAATGGCAGTGGTCTGTTACGCGCCTTTGACGGCGCGACGGGCGACGTTATCTGGAACGTCCAGCTTCCCAATCAGCATGTGTTTTCTGCGCCGCCAACAGTTTCCGACGGTGTGATCTACGTCAGTGGTGCTGGATCAGGTGGAACTGTTTACGCCGTCAACGCAGGTTCTGGTTCTATTTTATGGACCAGGCAAGTCGCGAATGGAGACAAGAGTTCTCCAGCCGTGACCGGCGATGGAGTTTACGTTGCGTATACCTGCCCGAACGTTTACAAACTGAATCCCGCAACAGGCACACCGATCTGGCAATTCTCTACCGGTTGTTCGGGAGGTGGTGGTAAAACTCCCGCGCTGTACAACGGGCGCCTTTATGTCCGCGATTTTTCGGACGTTATCTTTGACAGCCAGACAGGAACGATTGTAGGCAACTTCAATGCGAAGAATACGCCTGCCTTTTCCGGTAACAGGGGCTTCTTTCTAAATGGTCCAAAGTTTTTCGGCTCATTTGGAACACTCGAAGCTCGCGACGTAAACACCAATTCAGTCCTCTGGAGCTTCTCGGGAGATGGGTCCTTGCAGTCTGCCGTGCTCGCCGTCAATGACTATGTTTACGTCGGTTCGGCGCAGGGAAATTTGTATGCGGTTAACGCCGCAACCGGTCAACAGGTCTGGGTCACGAATACCGGCGACAGCATACCTTTTGTTGACGAACTGAATGTGTCGCAGCCTCTGACAAGCTTTGCCGCAGGCGAGGGTCCATTAGTCGTACCTACGAACACAAAACTGATCGCGTACGAAGGCGACTCAACGCCGCCCACGCTGACATTCGGCGCGCGAACACCAGCACCGAACGGCGCAGGCTGGAACAACACGCCAGTCGATATACCATTCACGACTGCTGACGATTTGTCGGGAGTGCAATCGTCTAACCCAGCGAGTCCGCTACAATTTACTGCAGAAGGAGCGAATCAGACTCAGCAGGTGACAGTCACTGATAACGCGGGAAACACGGCCACGTTCACCTCGCCCGCAGTCAACATCGACCTTACTAAACCATCAAGCACCGCTGTGATTCCGGGGGCTAGCCAGGACCAGGAATGGTTTAGCGGACCTGTGCACGTGACGCTGAACGCTACAGACAATCTTTCGGGAGTGAAGCCAGGCAGTTTCTTTAGGCTCGATGGAGGCGGGCCGAACTTAATCTTCGGCCTGTTTCTTATCACAAGCGCCGGCACTCACACTCTCCAATACGCGAGCGAGGATCGCGCCGGGAACGTAGAAGCGTTTAAAACGCGGATCATTAACATTGATCCGACGCCTCCCGTAACTCAGGCGGCTGCTTCGGGCATCCTCGGAACGAATGGCTGGTATCGCAGCGCAGTGCAGGTTTCGCTGAGCGCTGCTGACAATCTGAACGCTGTGCTGGGATCGTTCTACCGAATCGATGGCGGTGTTACACAGACCTACGCCGGTCCTTTCGTTTTCTCGACGCCGGGCGTGCATACGATTGAGTACTGGAGTATCGACCACGTCCACATTGAGGCGACGCGCATGCTGTTGGTGAAGATCGATACTGTCGCTCCGGTTGTCACGGCGGCAGCAAATCCATCGACTGCGCCGAAAGGTCCGAAGCCGGTCAATGTCACGATCTCCGGAAGTGTGACGGACGGGGTCAGCGGAATTAGCAGTGCCAGCTTCAACGTGATTGATGAATATGGTACGACGCAGCCGAGTGGACCAGTTACCGTGCAAGCAAACGGGAGCTACTCGTTTACCCTCGCGTTGCCCGCGAACCGACCTGGTAAAGACAGGGACGGTCACCTGTACACCATCGTTGTGAGTGGCTTTGACCACGCGGGAAATTCAACAATCTCGACAACAACGCTGCGGATCAATTAAAAGACGGGCGCTAACGGGGCAACTGTTGGGGCGGCCCTCCGTCGCCGCCCCTACAACGCATCCGGTAAAGCAGTTTTGTTTTCGCTTGTCGGGTGCGTAGCGATCGTGTAAGTCTACTGGCGACGATGTTGTTCCGCAGGCGCAGGTTCAGTAACTCTCTACGAAGACCTAGAATCCCATCGCGAAATAGATGTAGCCCTTTGGAAAGTGAACGTCGAACGCCTCGACAATCAAATTTAGTCCGATCAGCAAAAGGAAACTCAAAGCCAGCATCTTGATCGTGGGATGTCTGGAGACGAATGCGCCGACTGGACCGCAAAGAACATCATGAATGCGATTGCTACCACCACCGCCCACGGTCATGATCCAAAACGTCGTCAACGATACCGATGGCAGTAATAACTGAGTCGAGTGAGAACACTACGTCGAGGATGAGATCTAGGTTTAGAGATTATGATGTTGCTACACGAGCAGTCCTGATATAAATAAGTTCGGTTGCTCTGGCATTCAAATAGAGAGTTGGTCTATGAAACGTTCACTTATACTGCTTGTGCTAGTGTTCATCTCCTCAGCTAACGCAAGCTCCTTTGGACAGTCGATCGTTAATAGCGAATTTGTCAAACTGAAGGGCGACGACGGGATAACCTTGCATGGTGTGTTGTGGTCACCTGCGAGCGGTAAGGCACGCATAGGAATTGTGATCGCTCCCGGCGGAGGCTCAGAGTTTTACAATGACTTGCTCGTTTGGTTGGGTGAGCACTTCGCCCGATCCGGCTACATCGCGCTTACGATGAACCGCCGTGACCACGGGTCGGAGCAGTGGTATCACAATTTTGAGCCGTCTGCCATGGATCATAAATACATGATCGACTTCTTAGCAGCGCGCGGTGCTCAAGTCGTGATTCTAGCCGGGCACAGTTATGGTACTGTGACCGCCCCTTACTACCTGATGGCGTCCGATGACTCCCGCGTCAAAGCGATCATCCTCTACGGGGCGCATGGTTACAAGCGCGACGGACTCACGAGGGCGTTCGCCTCCCAGGCCGAGTATGACCAAGTCGTCGCTAAGGCAAAGGAGATGGTCGCAGCAGGGCGGGGCAAGGATACATTTCTGCTGCCGCCAATATTTCCCGGGGGACAGCCCAGGCCCAGCTCTTACGAGGCGTTTCTAAATAGAGGAGGGCCCGATACTAAAGCCGTACCGGTCGAGATTATCAGGAAGGTTCAGGGCCGACCCATCCTCGCGATTCGCGACCCTGCCGATCCATTTCTGGCGACGATTCCGCCCGCCCAGCAGCAGTTGCAGGAAGCAAACAAGAATCTGGAGTACGTGCTGCTGCCTGACACTAGGGGCGGGAAGATGGACACCGCCGCACACCAGTTCCGAGGCCGAGAGGAAGAGATCTTACGCATCACATTAGAGTGGCTCAAGAAGCATAAACTTGGCCCATAGCCAAACCTAACAAAGGTATGCAGCGGAAGCGCAACACAGTTCTCAAAGTAGTTCGCAATCTTCAAATCTGTTTTCAAAGGAGTCTTAAACGTGAGTCAGGCAGCAGCCACCAAACCAGCCCCAACCGAACACGCGCCCGAGTTTTCAAAGTATGTCACGCTTGTGGCGGAAGGCGACATAATCCAAACCCTGGAACAACAGATCGAAAACAGCTTGTCGTTGCTGCGAACTCTTCCCTCTGACAAGGCCAACTTCCGCTACGCCCCAGACAAGTGGAGCGTGAAGGAACTGTTGGGTCATCTCATCGACTCGGAGAGAATCTTCAGTTATCGCGCCTTATGTTTTGCACGAAACGACCAAACTCCACTGCCCGGGTATGAACAAAACGATTACGTGCGCGATGCAGACTTTGATAGTCGCAATCTCGCCGACATGGCGGAGGAATTCTCGACTGTTCGTCGAGCAACGATTCAACTCTTTCGACCCTTAAATGAAACGGAGTGGTTGCGACACGGAAAGGCAAATGAGAATGATGTCAGCGTTCGTGCGTTGGCTTACATCATTGCCGGACACGAACTGCATCACATAGGCGTCTTGCGCAGTCGTTACTTGCAGAGTTAGGAAGAACTCATCCGATAATAGGATGTCAAGACAACCTCTCGAGTCAGGAAGGGCCAAGCTGGCAAAAGAAGAATCTCCAGAAACAACCTTTCAAGTTGGGACGGGGGCAGAGCGGACCCAGGCAGCTTCCGACCTTTCAGCAACTTCAATCCGGGTCTCAGCCTTGCAACGATGTAACACCACAGGGCGAGCGTAAGTAAATCGAAAGAAAGGCCGATCTTTACAAACGCGCTGAGAGCAATGGCGATTGCGACAATCGACGAAGCAACCATCGAAGTTATCGCGAAGTAATACCCTCGCGCCTTTGTCGGGATTTTCCTCTTTCCGCGCGGCCGCTTCCGCAATTTATATATCAGCACGAGACACCTACCGGTACGAGCAGCATTCCAATCACCCCAAAGATCTGGGCCATCGTCGATAGCGCCACCGCCAAGCCGTCGTACTTTCCGGAGAGGAATGGATAAAACGTACATAAAAATAGAAACGTTATTAACCCGCTTACTCGGACAAGATGTAAAGTCATTTCGCCAACTCCATTCAAGCCGGCTCGGTAACGTGGCGAATTCAAGACGCTGATTTTCCCCGCTAGTGTGCGATTGAACCTCTCTGATCTTGTCAGATTTCAAATGATCTTCCTTGTTTACGTTCACTGGTTCTGCGCCGCGACTCCGGTCCTTTGTTCGGCAACGATCTGCCAGCGCGCCTCGCGCCTGATGTAGACGTGGATGTACCTGATCCTCCTCTCCGCGAACTCCCGGCCAGCCCCCCGATCTACGCTGACCCAGACCCCGGTAACGACGGCCGTGTCGCCGTAGACACGCACGCGCACGTCCTCGCTACGTAGCGACTTGACCTCCACGACGCCCGATTTAGTGAAGCTCATGTGGTCCTCCCTGCCCATGATCTTGCCGTTGCCGGGCGTGTAGGTGTAGTCGTGGGCCAAAAGGCGCTCGTGTACCGTAGCGTCTCGGCGCGCAATGGCTTCCTCGTACTCCTTGTTTAATTTCAAGACGTCCCGCTCAGCGTCTGATTGCGCGAGCGACGGGGCGGAGGAGATGATTGCCAGCAACGCGATTAAAAGTAGTCTCTTCATGTCTCTCCTTTGCACCTGAGGACCGGAGGGTTGGGTCAGTCGCTCTCGCCCGTGCCGTCCGCGTTAATCATGAGGAGTTGAGACTGGTCACCGCCACCGACCCGCCAGTGGAACACGATCTTCACGCCGGCGGGCGTCGTTGGCGAAGCAGCCACTTATCTTAGTCACATTTTTCGTGACGTGCTGGTCAACTGAAGCTGCCCAACTGATATGTGTTTGAGCGTGCCTCGGCGGTGACGCTCACGACCGCATATATCTCGTCTGCGTGCGGGATTGTTTGCACTTGGCCTTGAACAACAATTTGGTTGGCTCCAGGGTCTTCGTTCAAAATCTCTTTGTCGACTTCCCGCGACGGTTCAGTGAAGCTCTGTTCCCCCGCCTGCGCTGTGATAATTTTGAATTTCTTCTTTAGTTGCAGTTGGTTTCCGTAACTGAACGTGTAGAGTGGCTGCGGACCATTGAGAGTGACGACTGCCGGTTCATCGTCGCCTGATATGTCTTCACCGAAAAGGCTGATCGCTACTTTGAAGTTCTTGCCAGCCTCGCTGGGGCTGAATACAAGCTTGTAACTTACGTCAACCTTCCGCTTGTTACCGGCCACTGATGTAATGGGAGCGAGTACAACTTCCTTTACTTCTGCCATGATAATCTCCTTTCGAGTCCTTGAAAGTTTATTGATTGAGTATCCGAAGCCGCGATACGTAAAATTAGTTCGCGTCTACGTAATGCCCTGAAAGTGTCAGGCTCAATGAAGCGGGTCCCTTTTTTCCCTTATCCGTGTTCGGACGCCTGAAGATGACTTCAATCTCGGTGCCCGGATCGGCGTAAAGCTGTAGCAAACTGCCGACATTCCAGAGGGGTTGGAAAGTCTGTTCGATGGTGGGGTTAGGAGGTAGAGACGAAAGCACCGTCGCCAAGAGGTGCTGAAAGGCAATGTTGTCGGTGTTTGTTTTAATCCGAACCGAAGGGTGCTGGCATTCGACATCGAAACTTGCACAGAACTGTCCGCAACCCTCAAGAATCGTATTAGTTTGAGCTACACCGATTGCCGAAATGATAACCAGAAGTTTGCCGGCCGGAACCGCAAATGTAGTCGAAACTTCATGCTGTCCATCCGCTAACTCGAGAGACGCTGACTTTTGAAACTTGTCCTCCAACCTCATACGCGGAACCACAGACAGCGACTCGCCCCGCGAAGTGGACACTTGCACCGGGCCTGTAACGGTCGTTGCAATCGCGTTTTCGTTGTTTATCCTGACATCGCCGGTGACGCGGGTGATGCCCTGCACGATGACTTGAAGCGGGTTAGATGCGGTGTTGCAAATCCTGATGCAGTCTTCCCCGACGCGCTGCGCAAAGGCGCGACCCGGCGTAGTGAACGACAGCGTGACGGCGAGAATAACGAGTCCAGTCGAAGCGAGCAGGCAGCTTTTGAATCTCTTCATGGCTATTCCTTTCAAGTTTCACAACCCTCGTGGGTCGGTGTGTCTTCAGTGCCTCTCCGGCACGTTTGTTCCTCTAACCGTTAAAGCGCAAACCGTCCCCGATAAACACAATTCCCAGACCAGCTAATCAACCCGCTTCAGACGGCGCGGGGAAAACCCCTTGAAAGTGCTAAACTTTGCGTGAGACTGAGTCGCACCAGGCAAGCAATAAAAGATCAAGATGACAAATCCCACGCCTCGCGAAGTGACGCAACTGCTCGCTGAGTGGAGCGGCGGCGACGAGGCGGCGCTCGGCGAGTTGCTCCCGCTGGTCGAAAAGGAACTACATCGGTTGGCCCAACATTACATGAGTCGCGAGCGTCCCGGTCACACGCTCCAGACCACTGCGCTCATCAACGAAGCCTACCTTCGCCTGGCCCACGGAAAACAGAAACACTTTCAGAACCGCGCGCACTTCTTCGCCGTTGCAGCCAACCTGATGCGGCAGATCATGGTGGACCACGCCCGGGCGCGGCAGTCAGCAAAGCGCGGCGGCGGAGTTCACAAGGTCTCGCTCGACGAAGCGGCGGTTGTCTCCGACGGGCGCGCCGCGGAACTGATCGCTCTTGACGAAGCTTTGCACGAGTTGATGCGCGCCGCGCCGCGTCAAGGTCGCGTGGTGGAGCTCAGATATTTCGGCGGGCTGAGCGTCGAGGAGACGGCGGAAGTCCTGAAGGTCCACCCGAACACCGTCTTGAATGACTGGCGTGAGGCCAAGGCATGGCTCTATTCCGTGCTCAGTGAGGAGGATCCTAATGAAGGCTGAGCGCCTCCAGCAGGTTTCTCCGATCTTTCGTCAGGCAGTGGATCTTCCATCCGAAGAACGCGCTGCGTTCCTCGCGACCGCATGTGGAGACGACGCGGTGTTGCGCGAAGACGTTGAACGGCTCCTGATCGCGCACGAACAAGCCGGCAGCTTTATCGAATCGCCGGCTTACGAGAGAGCTGCCGAACTGCTGACGGACGAACCGGCCTCCATTGTGGGCCAACTCATCTCGCACTACAGAATCGTTAGGCCGCTCGGCATTGGCGGGATGGGCGAGGTCTATCTGGCGAGCGATACGAAACTCGGACGTTCCGTCGCTCTAAAGTTTCTGCCTTCTGATGTCGCTTCTGACAAAGAAAGGATGCGCCGTTTTATTCAGGAGGCAAAAGCCGCGGCGACGCTTAATCATCCGAACATCGCTCACATCTACGAGGTAGGGGAAACTGGCGACACGCACTTCATCGCGATGGAATACGTTGACGGCGTGACGCTCGGAGACAAGATTCACAGGGAGCGGGCCCCGCTAGGAAAACTGCTCATGTATCTAACGCAAGTTGCGGCGGGCTTAGCGAAAGCTCACGCGGCGGGCATCGTGCACCGGGATTTGAAGCCGGACAACATCATGATCGCGCGCGATGACTACGCGAAGATTTTGGATTTCGGATTGGCTAAACTGGTCGAGCCGCAAAGAGCCTCGGGCGCGGCAAGGCCCTCTTCCGGTGAAACCGCCACCGCTATTTTGGCCCAACACTCCATGCCGGGCATGATCATGGGGACAGCCGGATACATGTCGCCCGAACAGGCTCAGGGTAAAGTGCGAGAGCTCGATCACCGCTCGGACATCTTCTCCTTCGGCTGCATTCTTTTTGAGGCTACGACTGGACAGCGGGCCTTCGAAGGTCAAGATCCGCTCGATTCGCTGCATAAGATAGTGCACGCGCCGGTTCCGCAGATTAAGAACTTCAACTCCTCAGCGCCAGATGAGCTGCAACGAATCGTTCGCAGATGTTTGGCGAAAGAGCCCGACAAACGGTACCAGTCAATCAAAGAGGTGGCGATCGAGCTGGACGAGCTGCGGCAGGAATTAAAGGAACAGGCTGAATCAGATCATTCGGTTCATCCAGACTCAAATAGGGCGGAACTGACTACCACCTCGCAAGGCGCAAGGGTTAGTACTGGCTCGGCGGTTACCTACACGACACAAACAGAAGCAGCTCACTCGACCTCCAGCGCCGAGTATTTAGTGAGCGGTATAAAGAGTCATAAGTTCGGCGTCTTACTCGCCCTGATAGGCGCTGCGGTCATCATGGCTGCGGCTCTCGGGTTATACAAATATTTCTGGTCCCGCCCGACACCGCCGGCGCCTTTTCAAGCGATAAAGATCACGAAGCTGACCACCAACGGCAAGGCTACAGAGGCTGTGATCTCGCCCGACGGTAATCAGGTAGTTTATGTGATTGCGGACGGCGGGCGGCGAAGCCTCTGGCTCAGGCAGGTCGCCACGTCGACCGAAGTTCAGCTAATCGCGCCCGAAAATGTTTACTATTGGGGCCTGACTATCTCACCCGATGGCAATTATCTGTACTACGTTTTTGGGGGTACCGGCGACCGGAATCGCGTGCTGTACAAAATGGACGTCCTGGGGGGTCCTCCCAGAAAGGTGGTCGATGACGTTGGCAGTCCGATTAGTTTCTCGCCGGATGGCAAGCAAATAGCCTTTGTACGCAGCGGAGAAGTAGAAAGCGCACTGATGATTGCAAATGCGGACGGTACGAAAGAGCGAAAGATCGCCGCACGTCAGCGCGGTAATGGCACGTTCGGGAATCTTTCCTATGGGGGGACTGCATGGTCGCCCAACGGGAGGAAGATCGCATTCATTGATGGTATTGAGTCGAACCGTGGATTTCAGACCGTGGTGGAAGTACCGGTCGAAGGTGGAGCGGAACGCCCTCTGACTTCGCAACAATGGCAGCAAATTCAGCGGCTGGCATGGCTCTCGGACGGCAGCGGACTGCTGATGACCGCCGCCGAGCAGGCGTCAGATTTACGCGCCAAACAAGTCTGGTATCTTTCTTACCCGGGCGGCGAAGCGCGAAAAATTACCAACGACCAGAGTGACTACCTGAATATCAGCCTCAACGCAGACTCCAGCATTTTGGTAACAGTGCAGGGAGACCGGGATACGCACATCTGGGTCGCGCCGGACGGCGACGCCGGCCGCGCCACACAGTTGACCTCGGTGTCCAGCGAGTTGGACGGGTCGGTCGGCGTTGCGTGGGCGCCTGACGGCAAAATCGTCTATTACTCGCGGGCGGGCGGCAAAGAAGGCATCTGGATCATGGAGGCGGATGGGAAGAATCGAAAACAAGTAACCTCGGGTGAGACCGTAGATATCTTCCCTTCAGTCTCGCCCGACGGACGCTACATTGTCTTTGCATCTGATCGTACAGGCCAGCGGAACATCTGGAGGATGGACATCGACGGGAGCAATCCAAAAAGATTGACCGACCGTGGAATCTATCCGCAAGCCACCGCCGAGTGGATCGTCTTTCAGATGGGACGCAATCTCTGGAAAGTTCCGATTGACGGCGGCGAGGCTGTGCAACTTGGTGAGAATATGACGTGGAGTGCTGTCTCACCTGACGGAAAGCTGATCGCCTGCGTGTTGAATAAGACCGGCAGGGTCTTCGAGAATGACCTGGCCGTTCTGCCGATCGATGGCGGTTCGCCTGTCAAGGTCTTCGACGCTAACCTAAGTATTCCGGCGCGTATTCGTTGGACGCCTGACGGCCGCGCGGTGACTTACCTTTCGCCGCAGAACGGTATTTTCGACATCTGGAGTCAACCGCTTGACGGCGGCGAACCGAAGAGGCTGACGAACTTTAAAGCCGATGCAATATTCTCATTCGATTGGTCGCGCGATAACAAACTCGTCATCTCTCACGGCACCTCAACATCGGACGTCGTCTTAATCAGGAACGCCAGGTAACAGCTAAGGGAAAGCAACGTGAAGGCTGAGCGCCTACAGAAAGTCTCTCCGATCTTCCATCAGGTAGTGGAACTGCCACCTGAAGAGCGCGCCGCCTTTCTCGCGTCTGCCTGCGAAGGAGATGCGACCCTGCGTGAGGACGTCGAGAAACTCCTCTCCGCGCACGATCGAGCCGGCAGCTTTATTGAAACGCCCGCTTATGAGAGAGCTGCCGAACTAATGACGGACGAACCGGCCTCCATTGTGGGCCAACTCATCGCGCACTACAGAATCGTTGCGCCGCTGGGCAGGGGTGGGATGGGCGAGGTTTACCTGGCTCGTGATACGAAGCTGGAGCGTTCCGTCGCGCTAAAGTTTTTGCCTTCTGATGTCGCTTCCGACAAAGAAAGGATGCGCCGTTTCACCCAGGAGGCAAAGGCCGCGGCGGCACTTAATCATCCAAACATCGCCCACATCTACGAGATCGGTGAAACTGCCGCCACGCACTTTATCGCGATGGAATACGTTGACGGCGTAACGCTTAGCGAGAAGATCCATCGCGTGAAAACTCCGCTGGGCCAACTACTCAAGTATTTAACACAAGTTGCGGAAGGGCTGGCTAAGGCGCATGCGGCCGGAATCGTGCACCGGGATTTGAAACCGGACAACGTCATGATCACCCGCGACGACTACGCGAAGATTTTGGATTTCGGACTGGCTAAACTGGTCGAGCCGCAAAGAGCCTCGGGCGCGGCAAGGCCCTCTTCCGGTGATACCGCCACCGCTATTTTGGCCCAACACTCCATGCCGGGCATGATCATGGGTACAGCCGGATACATGTCGCCCGAACAGGCTCAGGGTAAAGTGCGAGAGCTGGACCACCGCTCGGACATCTTCTCCTTCGGCTGCATTCTTTTTGAAGCTGCGACAAGACAGCGGGCCTTCGAAGGTCAAGACCCGCTCGATTCGCTGCATAAGATAGTGCACGCGCCGGTTCCGCAGATTAAGGACTTCAACTCTTCAGCGCCAGATGAGCTGCAACGAATCGTTCGCAGATGTTTGGCGAAAGAGCCCGACAAACGGTACCAGTCAATCAAAGAGGTGGCGATCGAACTGGACGAGCTGCGGCAGGAATTAAAGGAACAGGCTGAATTAGATCATTCGGTTCATCCAGACTCAAATAGGGCGGAACTGACTACCACCTCGCAAGGCGCAAGGGTTAGTACTGGCTCGGCGGTTACCTACACGACACAAACAGAAGCAGCTCACTCGACCTCCAGCGCCGAGTATTTAGTGAGCGGTATAAAGAGTCATAAGTTCGGCGTCTTACTCGCCCTGATAGGCGCTGCGGTCATCATGGCTGCGGCTCTCGGGTTATACAAATATTTCTGGTCCCGCCCGACACCGCCGGCGCCTTTTCAAGCGATAAAGATCACGAAGCTGACCACCAACGGCAAGGCTACAGAGGCTGTGATCTCGCCCGACGGTAATCAGGTAGTTTATGTGATTGCGGACGGCGGGCGGCGAAGCCTCTGGCTCAGGCAGGTCGCCACGTCGACCGAAGTTCAGCTAATCGCGCCCGAAAATGTTTACTATTGGGGCCTGACTATCTCACCCGATGGCAATTATCTGTACTACGTTTTTGGGGGTACCGGCGACCGGAATCGCGTGCTGTACAAAATGGACGTCCTGGGGGGTCCTCCCAGAAAGGTGGTCGATGACGTTGGCAGTCCGATTAGTTTCTCGCCGGATGGCAAGCAAATAGCCTTTGTACGCAGCGGAGAAGTAGAAAGCGCACTGATGATTGCAAATGCGGACGGTACGAAAGAGCGAAAGATCGCCGCACGTCAGCGCGGTAATGGCACGTTCGGGAATCTTTCCTATGGGGGGACTGCATGGTCGCCCAACGGGAGGAAGATCGCATTCATTGATGGTATTGAGTCGAACCGTGGATTTCAGACCGTGGTGGAAGTACCGGTCGAAGGTGGAGCGGAACGCCCTCTGACTTCGCAACAATGGCAGCAAATTCAGCGGCTGGCATGGCTCTCGGACGGCAGCGGACTGCTGATGACCGCCGCCGAGCAGGCGTCAGATTTACGCGCCAAACAAGTCTGGTATCTTTCTTACCCGGGCGGCGAAGCGCGAAAAATTACCAACGACCAGAGTGACTACCTGAATATCAGCCTCAACGCAGACTCCAGCATTTTGGTAACAGTGCAGGGAGACCGGGATACGCACATCTGGGTCGCGCCGGACGGCGACGCCGGCCGCGCCACACAGTTGACCTCGGTGTCCAGCGAGTTGGACGGGTCGGTCGGCGTTGCGTGGGCGCCTGACGGCAAAATCGTCTATTACTCGCGGGCGGGCGGCAAAGAAGGCATCTGGATCATGGAGGCGGATGGGAAGAATCGAAAACAAGTAACCTCGGGTGAGACCGTAGATATCTTCCCTTCAGTCTCGCCCGACGGACGCTACATTGTCTTTGCATCTGATCGTACAGGCCAGCGGAACATCTGGAGGATGGACATCGACGGGAGCAATCCAAAAAGATTGACCGACCGTGGAATCTATCCGCAAGCCACCGCCGAGTGGATCGTCTTTCAGATGGGACGCAATCTCTGGAAAGTTCCGATTGACGGCGGCGAGGCTGTGCAACTTGGTGAGAATATGACGTGGAGTGCTGTCTCACCTGACGGAAAGCTGATCGCCTGCGTGTTGAATAAGACCGGCAGGGTCTTCGAGAATGACCTGGCCGTTCTGCCGATCGATGGCGGTTCGCCTGTCAAGGTCTTCGACGCTAACCTAAGTATTCCGGCGCGTATTCGTTGGACGCCTGACGGCCGCGCGGTGACTTACCTTTCGCCGCAGAACGGTATTTTCGACATCTGGAGTCAACCGCTTGACGGCGGCGAACCGAAGAGGCTGACGAACTTTAAAGCCGATGCAATATTCTCATTCGATTGGTCGCGCGATAACAAACTCGTCATCTCTCACGGCACCTCAACATCGGACGTCGTCTTAATCAGGAACGCCAGGTAACAGCTAAGGGAAAGCAACGTGAAGGCTGAGCGCCTACAGAAAGTCTCTCCGATCTTCCATCAGGTAGTGGAACTGCCACCTGAAGAGCGCGCCGCCTTTCTCGCGTCTGCCTGCGAAGGAGATGCGACCCTGCGTGAGGACGTCGAGAAACTCCTCTCCGCGCACGATCGAGCCGGCAGCTTTATTGAAACGCCCGCTTATGAGAGAGCTGCCGAACTAATGACGGACGAACCGGCCTCCATTGTGGGCCAACTCATCGCGCACTACAGAATCGTTGCGCCGCTGGGCAGGGGTGGGATGGGCGAGGTTTACCTGGCTCGTGATACGAAGCTGGAGCGTTCCGTCGCGCTAAAGTTTTTGCCTTCTGATGTCGCTTCCGACAAAGAAAGGATGCGCCGTTTCACCCAGGAGGCAAAGGCCGCGGCGGCACTTAATCATCCGAACATCGCCCACATCTACGAGATCGGTGAAACTGCCGCTACGCACTTCATTGCGATGGAATACGTTGACGGCGTGACGCTCAGCGAGAAGATCCATCGCGTGAAAACTCCGCTGGGACAACTACTCAAGTACTTAACACAAGTTGCGGAAGGGCTGGGTAAGGCGCATGCGGCGGGCATCGTGCACCGGGATTTGAAGCCGGACAACATCATGATCACCCGCGACGACTACGCGAAGATTTTGGATTTCGGGTTGGCAAAACTTGTCGAGCCGCAAAGAGCCTCGGGCGCGGCAAGGCCCTCTTCCGGCGAAACCGCCACCGCTATTTTGGCCCAACACTCCATGCCGGGCATGATCATGGGTACAGCCGGATACATGTCGCCCGAACAGGCTCAGGGCAAAGTGCGAGAGCTCGATCACCGCTCGGACATCTTCTCCTTCGGCTGCATTCTTTTTGAGGCTACGACTGGACAGCGGGCCTTCGAAGGTCAAGACCCGCTCGATTCGCTGCATAAGATAGTGCATGCGCCAACTCCGCAGATTAAGAACTTCAACTCTTCAGCGCCAGATGAGCTGCAAAGAATTGTCCGCAGATGTTTGGCGAAAGAGCCTGACAAGCGATACCAGTCAATCAAAGAGGTGGCGATAGAACTCGACGAACTGCGGCAGGAATTAAAGGAGCAGGCGGTCGTAGACCACTCCCTTCAGCTGGAATCAAATCGCGCGGAACCCACTACGACCTCGGAAGGCTCAAGGGTTAGTACTGGCTCGGCGGGTAACTACACCACACAAACAGAAACAGCTCACTCGACCTCCAGCGCCGAGTATTTAGTCAGCGGAATAAAGAGTCATAAGTTGGGCGTCTTACTCGCCCTGATAGGCGCGGCGGTCATCGCTGCCGGTTTCGGAGGGTACAAATATTATTGGTCTCGTCCGACAAAGCCCGCGCCTTTCCAGGACATCAAGCTCACCAAGTTGACCTTTAACGGCAAAGCCTATTCTGCTGTTATCTCGCCCGATGGCAAGCAGGTGGTTTACGTTGTTGATGACGGCGGGCGGCGTAGCCTCTGGCTCAGGCAGGTCGGGACGGCGACCGACCTTCAGCTGAGGGCGCCGGAAGATGTTAACTACTTCAGCCTGACCATCTCGCCCGACGGCGAGTTTCTTTATTACGCCAACGAAGGCCCAAGCATTCAGAACCGTGTGCTATTCCAGATGCCGGTTGTCGGCGGCACTCCCAGAAAAGTGGTTGACGACATTAGCTGTCCCATCGGCTTTTCTCCTGACGGTAAACAGATCGCTTTTGTACGCAGCAGACTGCGTGGTGGGATGCGCAGCGGACAGCCCGGTGGGCTCGAACAGGGAGAAAGCGCACTGTTAGTTGCCAACGCGGACGGCACGGAAGAGCGAAAGATCGCCACACGCAAGGGAGGAAAACGGTTTGGGAATTTTTTCAATGGTGGGGTCGTCTGGTCGCCCGACGGCAAGAGGATCGCGACCATCGCCCACGATAGGGATTCCGCCGGCAGATTCACGACCGTGCTTGAAGTTCCAGTCGAAGGTGGGGAAGAACGCATCCTGACTTCGCAGAGGTGGTATCAAATCCAGCGACTGGCTTGGCTCTCGGACGGTAGAGGGCTGTTAATGACAGCGGCTGAGCAAGGGTCGGAGCTTCGCTCCCAGCAGATATGGCATATCTCTTATCCGGGCGGCGAGGCGCAAAAAATCACGAAAGACCTGAATAATTACGAGGGCATCAGCCTTAACGCGGACTCCAGCGTTCTGGTGACGATACAGAAAAATGAGGCTATGGATATCTGGGTCGCGCCGGACGGCGACGCCAGCCGCGCCACCCAGTTTAAATCCGTATCCAGCAACCGGGACGGGTTCGACGGGGTAAGGTGGACGCCCGACGGCAAAATCCTTTTCAACTCGATGGCGGGCGGCAACGAAGGCATCTGGATCATGGAGGGCGATGGAAAGAATAGAAAACAATTATCCACAGCCGAGTCTATGGATTATGGTCACTCAATTACTACAGACGGGCGCTATATCTTTTTCACTTCGGAGCGCACGGGCGCGCCAGCTGGTTGGAGAATGGACATTGACGGAGGGAATCCCAAACAATTGACGCGCGGCGGTGTGCCAGCTGGTACCGAATGGTTGGTCTACCAGGACAGACAAACTCTGTGGAAGATGCCGATTGACGGCGGCGAGCCCGTACAACTCAGTGAAGAACGTTTGGTACGGTGCGCCACATCGCATGATGGAAAGATGATCGCCTGTTCGCTGGAGACCCTGGGCTCGCCCGCCAGGCTAGCGGTTCTGTCTATCGATGGCGGTCCCCTCAAGGTCTTCGACGCTAAATTTCAACTCCCTGCACGTATGCGTTGGACGCCCGACGGTCGGGCGGTGACTTATATCGGAAGCCAGGACGGTCTGGCCGACATCTGGAGTCAACCGCTAGACGGCGGCGAACCGAAGAGGCTGACGAACTTTAAAGCCGATGCAATATTCTCCTTCGATTGGTCGCGCGACAACAAACTCGTCATCTCACTCGGCACCGCGGCATCGGACGTCGTCTTAATCAGGAACGCCAAATAACAGACGTGACCGCTCATAGGCCACCTGGGTAGCCAGGAAATCCGCCTATTCAGCAAACGTTAGGCAGGCGAAACTTCAAAATCCCGCTGACGAGACACGTTGAAATTCAGCGGAATTATCTATTTCCAGGCATGGATAGATTCGCTACTTTGGGTTGGTCCATATAGTCCCGAAATCTTGCGCTTTCTTGGGTTTGTCACGGGGACTAGGCTTGCAAGATTAGAATCCGAAGCTGGTAATCTTTTGCCCAAGGTTAATGCAAATGAAACTTCTACTCATTCTTCTCTTCCTGGGAATCCTGCCCGCGTTGCTTGTTGGCCAGTCAAAAGAACGCCTGGTTGATACTGGACCAGGCTTCAAGGGCCCCGTTGGTCTACAGCTTTATAGTCTTCGCGATCAGTTTAAGAATGACGTTCCAGGCACACTGGACCAAGTGAAAGCATTAGGCATCACGTACGTCGAAACGGCAGGTACTTATGGAGTTCCGGCGGAAAAGTTTCGCGCTCTGCTTGACGAAAGAGGACTCAGAGCCGTGAGTGGCCACTTTCCTTACGAGCAGTGTCGCGACAACGTTGAGAGCATTGCGGCCGAAGCGAAGACGCTGGGTTTGGAATACGTCGGCTGCGCTTGGATTCCGCACAAGGAGCCGTTCGATGAAAAGGCATGTCGCGAAGCTGCCGGTGTCTTTAATCGGGCCAGCCAAGTTTCATCTTCAAGCGTGGCGTGGTGTTCGCGATGCTGACGTGCTCGGCATCTACAGCCCCAATGCCCAGCATGCTCAAGCGACAGCGGCATTAGCACGCGACCTCCGCGTCGGGAATGCA
>Ga0209485_1000095_pt1 | contig 28829 bp, 30 predicted proteins | sample NCAS100_FD_187516 | JGI IMG/M metagenome (GOLD analysis project Ga0209485, IMG submission 187516) | Agricultural soil microbial communities from Utah to study Nitrogen management - NC AS100 (SPAdes) (version 2) | ecosystem: Environmental > Terrestrial > Soil > Agricultural land | place: USA... | reverse complement strand
GGGATCGATCCCGGTCAGGCCTGGAAACGCGCTGACCAGCGCGTCGGTCGCGACGTTGCCGGGCGCGCCCGGTGCGTAGGGACAGCCGCCGATCCCGCCGGCGCTGGCGTCGAACACGGTAATGCCCAGCGCGTGGGCGGCGATCGCGTTGGAGACCGCCTGGCCATAGGTATCGTGAAAATGGACGGCAAGGTTCCTGGACGGTAGGACGGCAGGCAACAGCAGATCCAGCAGTCGAGTGACTTCTTCGGGCGTGGCCCTGCCGATGGTGTCGCCGATGGACAGCTCACTACATCCGAGCTCGAGCAGCGCCCGGGCGACCGGCAGCACCTGGTGCGGCGCGATCGGCCCCTCGAAGGGACAATGGAACGCGGTTGAGATGTAGCCGCGGACTGGTAGGCCGGCCCGGGCAACGACCGGGCGGAACCGCTCCAGGGCTTCGGCAATCGAGGCGTTGGTGTTCTTCCGGCTGAAGGTCTCGCTCGCAGCGGTAAAGACCGCCACCTTGTCCACTCTTGCCGCCTTCGCCCGCTCCAGGCCCTCCAGGTTGGGCACCAGCGCCATGTAGGTCACGCCGGGGGCGCGCCGGATCCCGGCAAAGACCGCTTCCGCGTCGGCCAGCTGGGGAATCCACTTCGGGCTCACGAAGGAGGAGACCTCGATCTCGTCGAATCCGGCGGCGGAGAGGGCATCGACGAATGCGATCTTCACCTCGGTCGGTACCGGGCGGGCCTCGTTCTGGAGACCGTCGCGCGGGCCGACTTCCACGATCCGGATGTCCGGTCGCTCAGCGGTACTCATAGATCACTCCGCCCCTGAAGCCGTGAACTTCGTGCCAGCGTCCCGGCGCCAGGGACTTCACGATCTCGAACCGGACCGAGTCGGGGACGCCGGCATCACCGGGCCGGGCATCCAGAATCATGGCGTACCGCGGCCGGTAACGCTCCTGCACTTCCTGATGCACCGACGGCTGCCGGCTGGAAGGGAGCGTTACGGCCGGCCGACCGGTCGCGAAGTTGATCCGGGTGGCAAAGTTTCCCTGGATCACCGCGTCGGGCGGTGTGTGCACCCTGATCCACTCCGAGGCCACGACCCCGGGATGCGGCTGGGCGCCCGGCGGAGGGTAGGCCCGCCGGTACATCCGGGGCAGGGCCTGCGATAACGACCCCACCAGGAAGAGCGCCACCCCCCCGTAAACCAGGGTCCGGGTTCGCCGCGCGGTCAGGGCCTGGAGTCCCCCGCGGAGCGGCCGCCATCCTAACACGGCGGCGCCCAGGAGCACGGCCCAGAAGCCGGCGGCGGCGAGGTCCTGCCGGGACAGCGGCCGGTCGGCCAGGACAATGCCCGCAAGCGCCGCCACGCTCAGGGAACCCAGGAGGATCCGTACCGTGGGGCGGTTCGCTGTGATGCTGTCCCGGGCCCACTCCAGACCGCGCACCAGGTAGATCCAGAGCAGAGGCACTACCGGGAACAGGAATCGGGTCCCCTCGTCGAAGGGCCAGAGCAGGATGATGCCAAGGAAGAAGACGCAGTAGATCGACGCGAAACGTGCCCCGAAACGCAGCTCCCGCCAGAAACCGGCCAGCAGGATCGGAACGATCAGGGCCACCGGGGTGTACCAGACCGGCTTTATCCAGGTCGCCGGGGTGAAGAGCTCGCCGAGGTGGGCAACCTGGATCACGAAGTTGCGCCCCAGCCGGTGCAGGAGTCCCGCGAGGGAGACCGATCCCAGATCGGGATCATGGGGATCGGTCGCGAGCAGGAATCTCAGGTAGGAGTCGCCTCGGCTCTGGGAATGGGTGAGCACCTGCTCCGATGCGCTCCAGGCGAACCACGCGGCGGCAACCGCTAGTCCCGCCATGAGTGGGATGCCGGCCCGGATCCACTCGCCAGCTGGCTTGCGGGGGCCCTTCCAGACATCCCAGGCGAGAGCCCCGGCGGCGGCGGCCAGTGCCGCGACCCCGACGGTCCGGATCGCCGGAAGGGCTATGAGCAGCAGGACGCCCGCTGCGGTCCAGAGCCAGGCCTGCCCCACTGCGCGGGGCGGCTCGCGATCGGCCCAGAGCAGCAGCGCCATCGACACGGCGAGATACAGCGGCTCCGAGAGCGGGTTGCCGGTCGCGATGGTCAACAGGGTGACCGAGCCGACCGTGAGGAGGGCGATGGGCAGTCCGAGCCATCCCAACCGTCGCCGGACGTAGATCCAGGTGAGCGGAAACGCGAGGCTCGCCAGCACTGCCGCCCAGCGATTGATGACCGCGAAGGACCCGTCACCGATCCATGCGGCCGGGGCCAGGGCGAGCGGAAAGCCGGGAGGGAATCGTACCTCGGGCCGGCCATTGACGGAGTAGCTCTCCCCCGAGGCAATCCGCCGGGCCAGTCCGACGTAGTGGTCGGGATCACCGGCAAAGGTATAGGCCGTGGTCGCCAGCCCCGCGAAGATCGAGGCCAGTGCCAGAGATACCAGCACGACGACGGCCAGCTCGCCCCGCGGGGCCGGACCCGGGCTCATTGCAGGCGGCGGACTCGGGAGACTGCCCGCAGATGCTCCTGGTAGGTGCGCGAAAAGATGTGTTTACTCCCCGGTCCGGCGACGAAGTAGAGGTAGGGAACCGGCGCCGGCCCCAGGGTCGCCTCGATGCTCCTGCTGCCCGGAGCGCCTATGGGCCCGGGGGGAAGGCCGGGATGCAGGTAGGTGTTGTAGGGCGATTCGAAGCTGTAGTCCTTCTCGTAGAGCCTTGGCTTCCTGCTTCCGGTGGCCAGCTGGATCGCGTACTGCACTGTGGGGTCGGCCTGGAGCGGCATGCCGAGCCGAAGCCGGTTGCGGTAGACCGCGGCCACCAGGGGCCGGTCGGAGTCGATCGCCGCCTCCCCCTCGACGATGCTGGCCAGGGTCACCACGTCGAGCCGGTCCAGGCCCTGGGCGGCGGCCATGTCGGTCCAGCGGGGATCCCAGTCCTTCCGGAACGTCTCCGCCATGGTGCGCACCAGCGTCGCGGCATTCACACCGGGAGCGAACAGATACGTCTCGGGGCGGAGAAACCCCTCGAAAGACGGAGCGGGAACTCCGAATTCGCGAAGCAGGGCGGAATCGCGCGCCGCGGCCAGGAATTCATCCCGGGGAATCTCGAGGGTCCGGTTGGCGATGTCTGCGATTTCGTGGAGGGTCAGGCCCTCGGGAACCGTGACCCGGAGCAGGACCGCGTTTCCGCTCGCGATCGCCCTGAGCGCCGACCGGGCGCCGCTCCCCCGGGGCAGCTCATAGGTGCCGGCGCGGAGCCGGCGCTCGTATCCGCCGACCTTGGCGACCAGCCGGAACCACACCGGAGACGAAATGATGCCGTGCGTGGACAGGCTCTCCGCGACGACCCGCACCGTGGCGCGGGGAGGAATGGTCAGCCGTTCGAGCGGCGCATTGGCCGGCGGACCGCAGGCGGCAAGGAGGAGGAGAGCAGCACACGGCCGGCGCATCAGGAGCGGGCGTTGCGCCGGGTTTCCAGGAAGTGCTGGAGCAGGATCGTCGCGGCGAGGGCGTCCACGTCTTCGCGCCGCCCCCGGGTGCCGCCGTCCTGCTCCCGGATGGCGGCGTGCGCCCGCGCGGTGGTCATGCGCTCGTCGACCATCTCGACCGGGAGATAAGTCCTGGCGCCGAGCTGCGCCGCGAGCTCCCGCGCTGCAAGGGCCGACGGCCCGTCGTCCCCTTCGGGAGTCAGCGGGAGTCCGACCACCAGCCCCACCGGGCGGTGGGTGGTTACATGCGCCAGGAATTCCGGCATCCGGAACCGTTTCCCGGCGCGGCGGGTGATCGTGCCGAGGGGCGACGCGATGGTCTGGGTTTCGTCGGAGAGGGCGAGTCCGATCCGGCGCTCGCCCCAATCCACCGCCAGGATGCGGCCAGCCTCGGGAATCGTCACGGCCTACTGGTTCATGGTGGCGAAGAATTCCTTGTTGGTCTTGGTGCGCTTCATGCGCTCGATCAGGAATTCCAGCGCCTCCACCGGCGGCATGTCGGCGAGGAAGTTCCGCAGCAGGTACACCCGGTTGAGCTCGTCCTTGTCCATCAGGAGCTCTTCCTTGCGGGTGCTGCTGCGCTGGATGTCGATGGCCGGGTAGATCCGGCGGTCGGCCAGCCGGCGGTCGAGCACCAGCTCCATGTTGCCGGTGCCCTTGAATTCTTCGAAGATGACCTCGTCCATCCGCGACCCGGTGTCGATCAGCGCGGTCGCGATGATGGAGAGGGAGCCGCCGCCCTCGATGTTGCGGGCGGCGCCGAAGAAGCGCTTGGGCTTCTGGAGCGCGTTGGCGTCCACGCCGCCGGACAGGATCTTGCCGGAGTGGGGCACCACCACGTTGTGGGCCCGGGCCAGCCGGGTGATCGAGTCCAGCAGGATCACCACGTCCCGGCCGTGCTCCACCAGCCGCTTGGATTTTTCGATCACCATGTCGGCGACCTGGACGTGGCGGTCGGCCGGCTCGTCGAAGGTGGAGGAGATCACCTCGGCCTTGACGTTCTCCTGCATGTCGGTGACCTCCTCGGGCCGCTCGTCGATCAGCAGCACGATGAGGATCACGTCGGGGTGATTCTCCGCGATGGCGTTGGCCAGCTTCTGCATCAGGATGGTCTTGCCCGCCTTGGGCGGCGCGACGATCAGGCCGCGCTGGCCCTTGCCGATCGGGGAGAGCAGGTCCACCACCCGCATCGAGAGGTCGCCCTTCTTTCCCTCCAGCCGGAGCTTGGATTCGGGGTAGCGGGGCCGCAGGTTGTCGAACGCGATCCGCTGCTTGGTCTTTTCGGGCTCTTCGTAGTTGACGCTCTCGACCTTGAGCAGCGCGAGGTACCGCTCGCCCTCCTTGGGCGGCCGGACCTGGCCCATGACGGTATCGCCGGTGCGCAGATCGAAGCGCTTGATCTGACTCGGGCTGACGTAGATATCGTCGGGGCCGTAGAGGTAGTTCCAGTCCTGGCTTCGCAGAAACCCGTAGCCTTCCGGCAGGATTTCGAGAACCCCTTCACCCCGGATGACCGTGTCCGATTCGAGCAGCGATTGCTCGATCCGGAAGATCAAATCCTGCTTGCGCAGGCCGGAATAGTTGGTGATGTTGAGTTGCTGGGCGAGCGCGTGCAGCTCGGCCACCGATTTCTGCTTGAGTTCGGAGATGTCCACGGAGCAAACCTGGTGCGCGTCAGAGGAAATTGAGAAGGACCGCGGCTGGAATCAGTGAGAGGACGATGCTCGGGTCAAGATCGAGATCGGCACATTGAAGGCGTCCAGGGCCGCGCTCGCGTGCGCTGGATCGGACGGGTCGGCTCGGAGCTGGTCGTCTGGGATGCCCTGATCTTACCGATCCGAAACTTGGACGTCAAGAGGCGCGATGGATGAGCTCATCCGGGTCCTGTCGGCGTGGCGGATCATGCGCGTCGGCACCCGCGAAGTAATCGACGGACTGGTGGTGCCCGAGCACCGCGGTCCTTCGCCCGCGCTCCGCCGAGTCCTCGACGCCTGGCCCGGCGGATGGTATTGGGCCGATCGCGAGGCCACCAGGCTGGTGCTGGTGCGCGCGCTTCCCGGGACCCGGGCCCCGCGCTGGTGGCTCCACCTGCTCCTCTTCGTCCTCACCGTCATCTCCGCCCTGGGAGCCGGCGCGGCGCTCGCCGGCGTCTGGTATCCCTATGTGCCGCCGGGGTTCACCGGGGCGCTGACGTCGGCGGGAGAGTTCTTCGCCGGGGTGGTCCAGGGCGAGTGGCGCCAGCTCCTCGATGGCTGGACCTTCGCGGTGCCGTTGGTGGCCATTCTCCTGATCCACGAGCTGGGGCACTACTTCGCCGCGCGCCGTTACGAGATCGATACCACCCCGCCGTACTTCCTGCCCATTCCGCCGACCCTCTCGCCAATCGGGAGCCTGGGTGCCTTCATCCGGCTCAAAAGCCCGGTGCTGGACCGGCGCCAGCTGCTCGATGTCGGCGCGGCGGGGCCGATCGCGGGGTTCGTGGTGGCCGTCGCGGTGCTGTTCTGGGGATATCACATCTCCGAGCCCGGCGCGCGCGGGCCGGGGGACGCCGCCACCTGGGTCGCCTTCGCCGGCCAGCCGATCGGACTGGGCGATTCTCTCCTGACCGGCTGGATCCGGGAGTGGGCCTTTCCGGGCGCCCCGTTCATCCACCTGAGCCTGCCGGGATTTGCCGGATGGGTCGGCGCGTTCATCACCGGTCTCAATCTGCTGCCGCTCAGTCAGCTGGACGGGGGCCACATCCTCTACGGCATCCTGGGACGCCACCAGCGGCTGGTGGCCGGGGCGGGAGTGGTCGGGCTGCTGGTCCTGGCGCAGTACTCGCCCAGCTGGTACCTCTGGGTCGCGCTGACCTTTCTGATCGGTGGGGGGCGGTGGAGCCATCCTTCGGTGCTGGTGCCCGGCCGGCCGGTGCCCCCCAGCCGCCGGCTGGTCGGGCTGCTCTCGGTGGCAATCTTCGTGGTGACCTTCGTCCCGATTCCCTTCGGGCCATGACCGGGGGCGACCGGCAGCATCTCGAGGCCGCGGCGCTGAGCCGCCTGGTCCATGACCTGGCCAACCCGCTGTCGGCGGTGCTGGCGGAGGCCCAGCTCCTGCTGCTCGACGCCGAGCAGCTCTCCCCCGACGCCGTGGCTTCGCTCAAGGCCATCGAGACCGCCGCGCTCCGGATGCGCACCATCCTGCGGGAGGCCACCGCTCAGCGGAAGGCGTAGCTGCCGCGGGAAGGGCTATTTGAGGTCGTGGAAGCGCTGGTCGAGCCAGGTGGCGATGCGGTCGATCGTGATGGGTTCGGGCTCACCCTCCCGGCAGGGCGGGCCGAAGTGGGTGCCCAGCCCGTCTACCGTGACGACCCAGGGGGGCCGGCCCGGACGGGTGGCCCGACGGGGTGCGATGGACGCGCCTACCCCGCGACCGCGATAGGTGAACCGCAATTCGTTGTTTTCCATGGCAGGGAACCACCAGACCCACCTACAGTAGCGACTTTCATGATGGACGTCGAGAGTCTCCAGCGGGGGTCGCTCGAGACCGCAAGGGGTTGCATGAAAACGGGGCGGGGCGGGACTATGAGATGTTATAGGGAACTCCAGGCACTTCTATGAGACCGCTTCAATTCTTTGGCGGGGCAGTCATGCTGGTGACGGCAGCTTGCTTGAGTGCCACTTTGAGTCCTCGTCCGCTCTCTCCTCCGAACGTCTGCCTGCCTGCCAGCGCGGATTCCCTCAACTACTTCGGGGAACTGCAGAAGGTGGCCACGTCCCCGGACTCGATCTCCACCCTCCAGCGACGAGCGTACCAGCTGGAGCTGACAACCGTGAAGCGCACAGGCTGGGTCACCAAATGAAGACGATTGCAGGAAGGCTGCGCTGGTCATCGATTCAGTCGCAGGGACTCCCAACAGTGCGCGCCAAGTTCTGATGTTCAAACTGGGATCCAGCTACGGCGCGGCGTCCCCGGCCTACTCAAGTCTCCACGACGCCAAAGTCATTTTCATTCTAAGTGGCTCCTTCAAGTACTTGGTGCACGTATGCATGGGGTGCGGTTAGCGGGAAGAACCTCCCTAAGCGCTCAACGCCCTCCGATCACGTAAGTGACGGGGGGCGTTGGGGTTCGGATACATGGGCCCGGCGCGATTCGAACGCGCGACCTCTTGCTCCGGAGGCAAGCGCTCTATCCAGCTGAGCTACGGGCCCGATCCCGCGGTGAGACGTGAGACGTGAGACGTACCCCTCTCACCTCTTACCACTCACCTCTCACTGTAAAGTCGGGGCGCCGGGATTTGAACCCGGGACCTCCTGCTCCCGAAGCAGGCGCGCTACCAGGCTGCGCTACGCCCCGTTCCAAGGGGTCAGTGATCAGTGATCAGTGATCAGTGATCACTGAACGACCCCGCCTCGACCTCCTGACCACTGACCCCTGATCACTGACCACTCGCATACATGCGCCCTGAGGGATTCGAACCCCCAGCCTTCTGATCCGTAGTCAGATGCTCTATCCAGTTGAGCTAAGGGCGCGCCGGGGAGTGGGCGGTACAAGATTCGAACTTGTGACCTCTACGATGTCAACGTAGCGCTCTAACCAGCTGAGCTAACCGCCCAAATCAGCGAGCGGTGAACAGTGAGCGGTGAGCAGGAGGCCTACCGCTCACCGCTTACCGCTCACCGCTCACCTGTTCATAGCGGGGGTGGGATTTGAACCCACGACCTCCGGGTTATGAGCCCGGCGAGCTACCAGACTGCTCCACCCCGCGACGTTGTCCGCTGCCTGTTGCCTGTTGCCTGTTCTTCCCAACCTGTCGAGAGCGGGAAACGGGACTCGAACCCGCGACCCCAACCTTGGCAAGGTTGTGCTCTACCAACTGAGCTATTCCCGCGAAGAGCGGGCTCCCAACCTACGCGCCCCACTTGACCGGCGCAACCCGCATCACGGCACCGCCACCCGACGCGAATGGAGGCGAGGGGGATCGAACCCCTGACCTCGTGAATGCCATTCACGCGCTCTCCCAACTGAGCTACGCCCCCGCTATATTCTGCTCTCGCCGGGAGGGCGGCCGCAGCACGGCAAGGTAGCCGGACCCCCCAGGTGTGTCAAGCAAAAAACACTCCATTTTACCAGCCATGCGCAAGCCGCGAGACCGGAAGCGCGATACCGCCGCCTCGCTCGGCGTATTCGACGCGGAACGCGACATCCTGGACATCTACCTCCAGGAAGTCAGCCGGTCCCCGCTACTCTCGCCCGCGCAGGAAACCGCCGTCGCCCGCCGGGTGCAGGAGGGCGACGAAGCCGCCATCCATGAGCTGGTCACCAAGAATTTGCGGTTCGTCATCTCGGTGGCGAAGAAGTACCAGCACCGCGGCATCGCCCTGGTGGATCTCATCGGCGAGGGCAACCTGGGACTGCTCACCGCCGCCCGCAAATTCGATCCGGACCACGGGGTGAAATTCATCTCCTACGCGGTGTGGTGGATCCGCCAGGCGATTCTCTCTGCCATCGCGCGGCACGGGCGTCCGGTCCGGGTTCCACTCAACCGCACCGCCGACCTCTCCCGGGTGATCCGCTCTACCGAGTCGCTGCGCCAGGAGCTGGACCGGGAGCCGACCGCCGAGGAAATCAGCGGCGCGACCGGCCTGTCGGTGGAGCTGGTGCAGTCGCTCGCCGCCCTCAACGCCGCCGATCTCCGGCTGGACGCCCCGGTCTCGGCCGACGGGGACCAGGCCGCGCTGGACCGTTTCTCGGCACAGGCGCAGGGCGACGCGGAAGAAGAGGTCATGCACCGCTTCCTCACCGCCGAGATCCACGCCGCCCTGGCTACGCTCTCGCCCCGCGATGCCCGGGTGCTCACCCTCTACTTCGGGCTCGACGGCGGGGAGGAGCATACCCTGGAGGAGATCGGCGACATCTTCGGGATCACCCGGGAACGGGTCCGGCAGCTCCGTGACCGGGCCCTCCGCCGGCTCCGCGAAGGGGAAGTCGGGCGCGCCCTGGCGAGCTTCGCCGCGTGAGCGGCGTCCGGGAGTTCTTCGTTCTCAGCGGGCGATGGGTCATCGAGGGACGCCGCGCCCTCTCCCAGGGCAAGATCTGGCGGCCCCTGCTGTTTGCCCAGATGCGGAAGCTGGGGGTGGACTCCATTCCGGTGGCGGTGTTCGTCGCGGTCTTCACCGGCATCGTGCTGGCCCTGCTCTCCTCCTACATGTTCACCCGCGCCATCCCGCTCTACTTCGTGGGCACCCTGGTCACCAAGGCGGTGATGCTGGAGCTGGGCCCGGTCCTCACCGGGATGGCGCTGGCCGGCCGGGTGGGCGCCAACGTGGCGGCCGAGCTGGGCACCATGCGGGTCACCGAGCAGGTGGACGCGCTGGAGACCCTCGCCATCAGTCCCCACGCGTACCTGGTAACCCCCAGGGTCATCGCGGCCATCCTGATGTTTCCGGTGGTAACCGCGGTCGCCATGGCCGTGGGGGTGCTCTCGGGCTGGTTCACCGCGGTGAATTTGCTCGATCTCTCCTCGGTGGAGTTTCTCCGCGGTGCCCGCCAGTTCTACAACTTCAAGGACATCTGGTTCGGGCTGGTGAAAAGCGCCAGCTTCGGTGGGGTGGTGGCGACCATGGGCTGCTTCCAGGGGCTGAGCGCCCGGGGCGGTGCCGAAGGCGTGGGCCACGCCACCACCCGCGCCGTGGTGCTGGGGTGCCAGGCGATTCTGGTGCTGGATGCGTTTTGGGCGCTCGTCTTACTATGAGATCCAACAGCGGCGCGCCGCGCCCATGATCGAATTCCAGGATGTGCACAAATCTTTCGGCGCCCGCACCGTCCTCGACGGCTTCACCCTCGCCATTCCGGATGGCCAGACCACCGTGCTGATGGGGTTTTCCGGGAGCGGGAAGAGCGTCACCCTCAAGCACATCGTGGGACTGCTGGAGCCGGATGCCGGACGGGTGCTGGTGGACGGCGAATCGGTGGGCGAGCTGGAGTACGACGGGCTGATGCGGCTCCGATCCCGGATCGGCTTCGTGTTCCAGTTCGCCGCGCTGTTCGATTCACTCTCGGTGTACGACAATCTCGCGCTGGGCCTCCGCCGCCAGGAGCTCCCCCCCGAGGAAATCTCCCGGCGGGTGGCCGAGAGCCTCCGCCTGGTGGAGCTCTCCGGGGCGGAAGATCGCTTTCCCGCCGAGCTGTCGGGCGGCATGCGCAAGCGGGTCGGGATCGCGCGGGCGATCGCTCTCAACCCCCGCTACATTTTGTACGACGAGCCCACCACCGGGCTCGATCCGGTCACCACGGCTGCCATGGACGAACTGATGCTGCGAGCCCGGCGCGAGCTTGGCGTCACCAGCGTGGTCGTGACCCACGACGTGCGGAGCGCGTTTGCGGTGGCGGACCGGATCGCCTTTCTGCACCAGGGGCGGATCCTGCTGGCCGGCACCGCGGGCGAGGTCCGGGAGACCGCGGACCCGCTGGTGCGGGCATTCATCGAGGGACGTCCCGCGATGGGAGAGCGCGTGTGAAGCGATCCAACGAGTTCGCGGTGGGGCTCGCGGTGCTGGGGGCTGCCGCCCTGGTCATCGTGGGCGCCATTGCGCTGGGCCAGCTTCGGATCGGTCGGGGCGACGAGGTGCGCACCGCGCGCTTCCGGTCCATCGGCGGGGTCGGGAAAGGCGCCGGCGTCACCCTGCGCGGGGTCAAGGTGGGACGGGTGGCCGATGTGAGGGTAGCGCCGCGCGACTGGGTCGAGGTGGACTTCCGGCTGGATCCGGGACTTCAGCTGCCGGCCCGGCCCGCCGCGATCGCGGCGCCGGCCACCCTGTTCGGCGAATGGCGAGTCAACATCATCTCCCTGGAGGAAGCGTCCTCGGACCGCGCGGTGCAGATCCAGCTCGCCGAAGCGGTCGCCGCCGGCGGTGAGGTCTGGCCCGGCACCACCCTGCCGGACATCGGCGAGATCACCCTCCAGGCCAGCCGCATCGCGGGCGACATCGGCGTCATCACCAACCGGATCGAAGGCGCCCTCGATTCCAACGCGGTGGCCGATGTCCGCGCCAGCCTCCGGGACCTCCGTGCCACCGTCGTGCGCCTCACCCAGATGGCCAACGCCCAGAGCGACAATCTTGGCCGGCTCACCACCAACCTGACCCGGACGTCGGGCGTGGTCGACACCGCCGCGGGAAGCTTCAACCGGGTGCTCGGCCGGGTCGATTCGGCCACGATGAACGGCCAGCTTCAGGAACTGGTTTCGTCCACCCAGCAAACCAGCAAGGCGCTCCGCGACCTCACCACGGACATGCAGTCCATCGTGAACGACGTGAAACAGCGCCGGGGCACCATGGTGCGAGTCCTCGAGGCCAGCGATTCGCTGCTGCAGCAGATCCAGAGCGGGCGGGGGACGCTCTCGCTCCTGGCCCGGGACTCGGCCCTCTATCACGAAGCGACCAGAACGGTCCAGCAGATGCGGCAGCTGCTGGCGGACATCCAGGCGAATCCGCGGAAGTACTTCCGGTTCTCGGTGTTCTAATGGCAGCCATCCGCTATCAGCTATCAGCCTTCAGTCAGGCTATCGGCACCGCTCATCATGGCTAAGCGGAGACCCGAGCGGGAGGTGTCGGCCGGCGGGATCGTCTTCCGCCGCGATGCCGAAGGGCAGCTCCGGTTTCTGCTCATCAAGGATTCCTACGACAACTGGGGGTTCCCCAAGGGCCACCTGGAAGACGGAGAATCGCCGGCCGACGCGGCGCTGCGAGAAACCGCGGAGGAGACCGGGCTGGCCGACCTCCGGCTCCATGGGCCAATCCGGATCATCGACTGGCACTTCCGGTTCCGGGGACGGTTCATCCACAAATTCTGCCATTTCTTCCTCTTCGAATCGGCCGATGCCGTCGCGGTACCCCAGCGGGACGAAGGCATAACCGACTGCCGCTGGTGCACCCTCGACGAGGCGCTCAAGGAGCTGAGTTACGAAAATGCCCGCGGGGTGCTGCGCCGGGGCGGCGACATGGCGCGCACCCTGGTCGCCGCCGGCGCCGGACGTCCCCGCGCCGCGCCTCGGCCGCTCGCTCCCGGCTGACCGGTGCCGGCCGTCGCAGCCTTGCTCGACAGCCGGGCCGCGCTGGGGGCGCTGCGCCGCTCGCTGCCCCGCGGCGCCGCGCCGGTGCTGGCCTGCCGCACCGGAGCCGGGCTGGAACGGGCGCTCTCCGGACGGCTGCTCGAAGTGGTGGTCTGCGGCGCCCGCGCGGCGCGGCGGCTCGACCTCGGCTCCCTGCGGGCACGATTTCCCGGAATCCCCCTGGTCGCCTACGGGGTGTTTCGGTCCGAAGACGCCGAGACCATCCTGGCGTGGAACCGGCTGCCGGTGGCGGCGGTGCTGATCGAAGGAATCGATGACGCGGTGGCGGGAGATCTGGTCATGCGGCACGCGGTGTCCGCCCGGCGCCGCGCCGCGCTTGCCGATGCCCCGAAGGCCCTCCGTCTCACCGAGCCACTGCAGCGGGCCACCTGGGACCGCCTCACCCGGGGCGCGGGCCGGCCTCCCGGCACTGCCCGGCTGGCCCGGGACATGGGGCTCTCCCGGGAGCACCTCTCCCGGCAGTTCGGAGCTGGGGGCGCGCCCAACCTCAAGCGGGTGACCGATTTTCTGAGCGTGCTCGCGGCGCTCACCCTGCTGTCCAACCCGGCCTACGGGATCCAGCAGGCCGCCCGGTTGCTCCGATTTTCGACCCCGAGCCACCTCCGGGCCATGGTCCGCCGGATCACCGGTCTGGGGATCCGGGAGGCCCAGGAGCTGGGCGAACGGGAGGTGCTGGGGCGGTTCGTCCGGAACAGGGCCCGGAGCAGGGCGTAGCCGGTCCGGTCTTGCTCGCGCCGGGCACTTGTGATATTTTTCACAAGCCACTGGAACGCGTCATTTTCACCGTACTTACCCACCCAGGACCCATGGCGACCGATTCGATTCTCCGTCCCGGCGAAATCAAGGGAATCCTCCTCCGAGAGATCGAGGCGGCCAACCTGGGACAGGCCGACACGGCCGATGTCGGGACCACGCTTGAAGTGCGCGACGGGGTCGCGCGGATCTACGGTCTCAAGTCCGCCCTGTCGGGGGAGATGCTTGAGTTCACCTCGTCCGAGACCGGGGAAGTCATCAATGGGCTGGTCCTCAATCTCGAGCAGGACAACGTCGGCGCCGCCATCATGGGCGACTACCTCAAGCTCAAAGAGGGCGACGAGGTGCGCTGCACCGGCCGGCTGCTCGAGGTGCCAACCGGTCCGGCGATGCTGGGCCGGGTGGTCAACGCGCTGGGCGAGCCGGTGGACGGGCGGGGACCGATTCAGACCAGCGCCCGCCGTGCGGTGGAGATGATCGCGCCGGGCATCATCGTGCGGCAGCCGGTCAAGGAGCCGCTCCAGACCGGAATCAAGGCGATCGACGCGATGATTCCGATCGGACGGGGCCAGCGGGAGCTGATCATCGGCGACCGGGGCACCGGGAAGACGGCGATCGCGGTGGACACGATCATCAACCAGAAGGGCACCGGGGTCATCTGCGTGTACGTGGCGATCGGGCAGAAGCGCTCGACCGTCGCGACGGTGGTGGAGAAACTCAAGGAAGCCGGCGCGATGGATTACTCCATCGTGGTGGTGGCGTCGGCCTCGGAGCCGGCCCCGCTGCAGTTCATCGCCCCCTATGCCGGCTGCGCCATCGCCGAGCACTTCATGTACGAAGAGGGCAAGGCGACCCTCTGCGTGTACGACGACCTGACCAAACAGGCGGCGGCCTACCGGCAGATGTCGCTGATTCTGCGGCGGCCCCCGGGGCGGGAAGCCTATCCCGGCGACGTGTTCTACCTGCATAGCCGCCTGCTCGAGCGCGCCGCCAAGATCTCGGAAGACTCCGCCGCGATCCGCTACGATCCCCGGATCAAGAAGCCGGGCGGCTCGCTGACCGCGCTGCCGATCATCGAGACCCAGGCCGGCGACGTGTCGGCCTACATCCCCACCAACGTGATCTCGATCACCGACGGACAGATCTTCCTCACCACCGATCTGTTCTACTCCAACGTGCGCCCCGCGGTGGACGCCGGGATCAGCGTGAGCCGGGTGGGCGGCAACGCCCAGATCAAGGCGATGAAGCAGGTGGCCGGCCCGCTCCGGCTGTCGCTGGCTCAGTATCGCGAGCTGGAGGCCTTTGCCCAGTTCGGATCCGATCTCGACGCCGCGACCCAGAAGCAGCTGGCCCGAGGCGCCCGCCTGGTCGAGGTGCTCAAGCAGCCCCAGTACCAGCCGGTGCCGGTGGAGCGCCAGGTCGCGATCATCTACGCGGTCACCAACGGGTTTCTGGACGACGTGGATCTCAAGCAGATCCGGCAGTGGGAGCGGGATTTCCTCGAGTACGTGGCCAACGCGCCGGGGAACATTCTCGAGGGCATCCGCACCAAAAAGACGCTCGATGCCGACCTGACGGCCAGCCTCAAGGCCGCGATCGACGCCTTCAAGCCGCTGTTCCGGGCCGAGTAAGATGGCGGGCAAGGGCGGCAAGCTCCGGGGCCGGATCAAGTCGGTCCAGAACACCCGGAAGATCACCCGGACCATGGAGCTGGTGGCGACCAGCAAGCTGAAGCGCGCCCAGGACCGGGTGGTCGCGGCGCGTCCCTACGCCGAGGCGCTGCGGGAGGTGCTGGCCGACCTGGTCACGCCCGAGCTCTCGGCCCGGTTCCCGCTGCTGCGCCGTCCCGCGCCGCCGGCCAGGGGGGGCCCGACCCGCGCCGCCGTGATCATGATCACGTCGAACCGCGGACTGGCCGGGGCGTTCAACTCCAACCTGATCAAGGAAGCCCGGCGGCGGATCGAGCAGCTGGAGGCCGAGGGCTACACGGTGGAGATCCACGCCATCGGGAAAAAAGGCGCCGGCTTCTTCAAGTATCTCAAGCGACCGCTCGCCGCCGACCGGCAGGACATCGGCGACAAGCCCACCGCGGACCACGCCGCGAGCGTGGTGGCGCCGCTGATCGCGGCCTACGAAGCGGGACAGCTCGCCAGCGTCGACCTGGTCTACGCCAAATTCATGAGCGCGCTCACCACCCCGCCCACCATCGCGCGGATTCTCCCGGTCGAGCCGCCGGCCGATCGCACCCGCCGGCCCGACTACATCCTGCGGCCCGATCCGGGGGCGATCCTGGAGCAGCTGCTGCCGCTCTACGTGCGGAACATGGTGTACCGCGGGCTGGTGGAAACGGTGGCGGGCGAGCAGGGCGCCCGGCGCACCGCGATGAAGAATGCAACCGATAATGCGGGTGAGATCATCGAATATCTGACCCGGACCTACAACCGCCAGCGCCAGGCGGCGATTACGCAGGAGATTTCGGAGATTGTTGGGGGAGCGGCGGCACTGGGGTAGGACGGTAGGACGGTAGGACGGTAGGGCGGTAGGACGGTAGCGGGAAAGGCAGGCAACCTGCCGACCTACCGTCCAGCAACCTACCGTCCGAACAAGGAACCTTCAGGACTCAAGGAATGGCGCAATGACAACGAGCGTTGCTGCTGAGAAAAACGTCGGCTCCGTCGTCCAGATCATCGGGCCGGTGCTCGACGTCGAATTCGCCCCGGACCACCTGCCGGAGATTTACTCCGCCCTGCTGGTCGAGGATTCGACCGCCGCCATGCCGGTGCGCCTGGTCGCCGAGGTGCAGCAGCACATCGGCCAGAACCAGGTCCGCGCGGTGGCGATGAGCTCGACCGACGGCGTGGTCCGGGGCATGAAGGCGGTGGACACCGGCGGGCCGATCACCGTGCCGGTGGGCGCGCCGGCCCTGGGACGGATCCTCAACGTGCTGGGCGAGCCGGTCGACGGCGGCGAGCCGATCCCCGCCGGCACCGAGCGGTGGGCCATTCACCGTGAGACCCCCAAGTTCGTGGACCTGGAGCCCAAGACCACCATCTTCGAGACCGGCATCAAGGTCATCGACCTGATCGCGCCCTTCGTGAAGGGTGGCAAGATCGGTCTCTTCGGCGGCGCCGGCGTGGGCAAGACCGTCGTCATCCAGGAGCTGATCAACAACGTGCAGAAGGGCCACGGCGGCCGTTCGGTCTTCTGCGGGGTAGGGGAGCGGACCCGCGAGGGCAACGACCTTTACCTCGAGTTCAAGGAAGCCGGCATTCTGGGCTCGGTGGCGCTGGTCTACGGCCAGATGAACGAGCCGCCCGGCGCCCGGCTCCGGGTCGGCCTCTCCGGCCTCACCATCGCGGAATATTTCCGCGACATCGAAGGCCAGGACGTGCTCCTGTTCATCGACAACATCTTCCGGTTCACCCAGGCCGGCTCCGAAGTGTCGGCGCTGCTGGGCCGGATGCCCAGCGCGGTCGGGTACCAGCCGACGCTGGGGACCGAGATGGGCGATCTCCAGGAGCGGATCACCTCGACCAAAAAGGGCTCCATCACCTCGGTGCAGGCGATCTACGTCCCGGCCGACGATCTGACCGATCCGGCGCCGGCCACCGCGTTCGCCCACCTCGACGCGACGGTGGTGCTCTCCCGGGCCATCTCGGAGCTGGGGATCTATCCGGCGGTGGATCCGCTCGACAGCTCGAGCCGGATTCTCGATCCCCAGTTCGTGGGGCAGCGGCACTACAACGTGGCGGTCGGGTTGCAGCGTACCCTCCAGCGCTACAAGGCGCTTCAGGACATCATCGCGATCCTGGGCATGGACGAGCTGTCCGAGGACGACAAGCTGATCGTGGCGCGGGCCCGCCGGCTGCAGCGGTTCCTGTCGCAGCCCTTCTTCGTGGCGGAGCAGTTCACCGGCTTCAAGGGCAAGTACGTGAAGCTGGAAGACACCATCGCCAGCTTCGAGCGGGTGCTGTCGGGCGAATTCGATCATCTGCCGGAGCAGGCCTTCTACATGCAGGGCGGGATCGACGACGTGATGGCCCGGGCCAAGGAGCTGGCCGCCTCATGATGCGGGTGCTGGTAATCAGTCCGGAGCGGGCCGTGTTCGACGGCGAGGCGGAGAGCGTGGTGGCTCCCGCCTATGACGGCGAGGTGGGTATTCTTCCCCGCCACGCGCCGTTCATGACCCTGCTCGGCAGCGGAACGCTGGCCATCCGGCACGGGGGCGCGACCAGCCGGTTTCGTGTGCAGGGGGGATTCCTGCAGGTCGTCTCCAACACCGTTCGCGTCGTCGCCGAAACCGTCCAAGGAGAATCCGATGCCGCGTAAGCTGCTCGCTGCGCTTTGCCTCGTCGTCACCGCCCCGCTCGCCGCCCAGTCCACCGGAACTCCCGTCTTCCACGCCCCCTACCGGGCCTTCGACCGGTACGAGATCGGGGCCAACGTTTCAGATGCGGGAAACATCGCCATCGAGGGCTTTTACGGCTTCAGCCACACCGGTGCCCGCTGGGACTTCGCGATCCGGGGCGGGGTGCAGGACAACGGCGACTGCGACGGCTGCAAGGCTGGGTTGCTGATCGGGCTGGATGCCCGCTACCGGGTGATCGACCAGAGCGACGATTTCCCGCTCGACGGCGCGCTGATCACCGGAGCCGGTGCGCATCTGGTGTCGGGAGGCTCCCGGCTCTTCATCCCGATCGGTCTCTCGCTGGGCCGCCGGGTGCAATTCGAGAATTCCAACTCGAGCCTGGTGCCGTACGTGGAGCCGGTGATCATCCCCACCTTTGGCGACGGTGACAGCGATGTCGGCGTAGCGCTGGGGCTCGGCGCGGACCTGCGCATCAACCGTCGTTTCGAGCTCCGGCTCGGCATCGGCATCGGCGACATCGAGAACTTCTCGGTCGGCTTCTCGTTCACGCGCTGATTCCCTCGGGGAGTCTCGCTCCGGAGATCCGCATGACACGATCCACGCGCCTCCCGGCGCTCCTTATCCTCCTGGCCGCCGGTCATGCCGGCGGCCTCGTCGCGCAGGTCGCCGGTCTGCCGGTGCGCAATGCCGGCGTCGGCACCGGGATCGGGATCGCGGTGGACGCCGGTTTTCCGAGCGCCACCGCGGGGAAGGGAGTCGCCTTCGGGGCCACCGGAGCGATCGGTCTTGGCCCGCTGGGGTTCACCGCGACCGTGGCGACCTGGGACCCGAGGGGCGCCGCGGAACGGATCAATTCCGTCGGGGCCACCGGCAACCTCAAGATCATCGGCGGACCGCTGATTCCGCTCTCGGTAACCCTCCAGGCCGGCGCGGCGCGATTCACCCAGACCGCCACCACCATCGAGGGCGATGCCTTCGATCTCAAGACCTGGCATTTCCCCGCGGGCCTCGGCATCGCGCTCACCATCCCGAACCCGGTGTTCTCGATCAAGCCCTGGGTGGCGCCCCGGGTCGACGTGGTGCGGGTGACCCAGTCGGACGGCGGCACCGCCGCCCAGGTCACCAACACCGAATCAGATTTCGCCATCAGCGGGGGGGTGGATCTGGGATTCCTCAACGGGCTTACCATTCGCGCGATGTATGATCGGGTGTTCCGGGGCGAGGGCTTCAACCCGTCGGTGCTCAGCATCGGGCTGGGCCTCAAGGTGGGGACGTGATCCGCGTCCGGCTCTGGCTGCTGGCGGCCCTGCTCGGCACCGGCGCCTGCACCCAGACGTTCGATGCGACCAGTCTCGGCGTTCCCGCCACCATGGCGGTGGCCCCGGGCGACACTACCCAGGGCACCCCGTTCCGCTCCACGGCGCACACGGTGCACGGGCTGTTCGGCCTGGTCACGGTGAGTCAGGCCAATCTCCGCAAGTCGCTGGCTCGCCAGCTGGTCGGTGGGGAAGGGATTTCGAATCTGAAAATCCGGACCAAGAGCGGCTGGCTCGACGTGCTGGTGACCGGACTCACCCTGGGCCTCATCGTGCCGAGAACCGTGGTGTATACCGGGGTGATCACCGGCCGCTGACGCTCTCCTCCATCAGCCGTTCGACGAGGCCGGCACTTCGGGCAGCAGCGCCGAGGCCGGCCTCGACGCATTCCAGGCCCCGCCGTCCCGCGGCGGCGGCATGGCCGGGATTGCGGAGCAGCGCCAGCCAGATCGCGGCCAGGGGATTCGCCCCGGCGTGGGTCGAGGTCGCGTCGAGATCGAGCCAGTCGGGAAACTCCGGCGACACGACGATGGCGGCGCGCCGGGCGAGCAGCACCCCGGCATCCCGGCTCCCTCCCCATCGCGGTCCTACCAGCACCGGCACCGCGCAGGCCGCGGGCTCCACCACCGAGTGCAGCCCCGCACTGCCGTACCCGCCCCCGACGTACGCGGCAAAGGCGCCGGGATAAAGTCCGGCCAGCACGCCAACCCGATCCACCACAAGGAACGGCGCGGGACCGAGGCCGCTGCTCAGCCTGACCGGCGGTGGCAGCTCGAGCGCACGGGCCTGGTCCGTGAGCCGCGCCAGGTGTGCGGGCGTCGGCTCGTGGGGGACCACGACCAGCCGGGCATCGGGCCGGGCGGCGCGTACCGCGCGGAACGCGGGGAGGAGCACCGCCTCGTCCGCCTCCCAGGTGGAGCCCGCCACCAGGGTCGTGCCCGACACCAGCCCACCGAGTCCGGCCCGGGCCGCCACCTCGCGAACCCGCTCCACCGCGCTGTCGTAGCGCGGATCGCCGGTCACCTCGATCCGGCTCGGAGCGACGCCCAACCGCACCAGACGCTCGGCATCTTCGGAAGCAATCGCACCGGCGGCCCGCACCGTCTGGTAGCCGGGACGGAGCACCGCGCGAGCCGGCCAGCGCAACCGGCCCGACCAGGGACTCACCGTCGCGGCGATCATCCCGATGGCGACTCCCCGAGCCGCCGCCCGGGTGGCGAGCTCGGGCCAGAGGTCAAGCTTGGAGAAGACCAGTGCCGTGGGCTGCAGCGCATCGAGCGCGGCTTCGCAGTCGCGGGGCCGATCCCAGGGGAGATAGTCGGTGACATCCACGGGTTGCTCTCCCGCCGACGGCTCGGCGGAGGGACTGAAGAAGGTGAAGGCGATCTGCCAGTCGGGATGGGCAGCGCGCAGGGCCTGGAGCACGGCTTTGGCCTGCAAGCCCTCGCCCACCGAAGGAGCATGCATCCAGAGCAGCGGCCGGGCAGGGTCGCGCTCCCGGGCGCTCCAGGCAGCGAGCCGGGTGAGCACGCCTTCGCGGCCCTGGAGGGCAGCGGCGGCCTTGGGGTGGAATCGGGAGTAGAGAGGAAGAAGCCCGCGGGCCAGTGCGGTGGCGCACCGGTAAGACAGCGGAGTGGCGGGCATGCGGAAATGTGGACGGCTCCCCGGCCCGGGTCAAAGGAGCCGGCGGTCCGTGTAGTTTTCAGGATGCCGCCGGCGCCCGCGTCCTACTGGTCCGCATCCCGCGCCCCTCGCCACAGTCTGGTCTTCGCCCTTCCGCTGCTCCTGCTCTACGAGGCGCTGGCCTTTGCGCTGAGCGGGACCGAGCTGGGCGAAGTCCGCAACGGCGCCGACGTGCTGGTGAAGAGCCTCTTCATCGCGCTGGGAGGCCGCTACGGCGTCGCGGCCTTCACCCTGGTGGTCGCGAGCGTGGGGGGATGGCTGGTCTGGCGGGACAGGCGCGACCATGGCCCGATCCGTCCCGGCCTCTTTGCGGTGATGTTCGCCGAGGCAGTGGTGTACGCCGTGCTGCTGGGTGGAGTAGTGAGCGCGCTCACCTCGCTCCTGTTGCGGGGGCGGCTCGCCATCATGGCGGGTCCCGGGGACTTCGCGCTGCCGACCCAGCTCATGATTTCCCTGGGAGCGGGGATCTACGAGGAGCTGCTGTTCCGGGTCCTGCTGGTGTCGGCTCTCGCGGCGCTGGCGCGGGTGGTCTTCGGATGGCGTCCGCTCGCCGCGGGGATCTTTGCGGCAGTGTCGGGCGCGCTGATTTTTTCGCTCTTTCACTACGTCGGGCCCTTTGGTGACACTTTCACCCTCTCGAGTTTTACCTTCCGCGCCATCGCGGGACTGGTCTTCAGCGCCATGTACCTGTTGCGCGGACTGGGCATTACCGCGTGGTCCCATGCGCTCTACGATGTATTTCTTTCCCTGGCCCAGTAGTGCTGGAACCTTCGTCCGCCGGCGTCCGTCAGGATTGGGACGCATGCTGATCTTCCCCAAGCCCCGGACTGTGTTCAGCCCATGACTCGTTCCGTACTTCGCATGGCCGCCGCACTGGCCGGCCTGTACCTGCTCCCCATTGCGCTGACCGGCCAGGGCCCCGATCCCTGGGCCGCGCTCTCCCGGCCCCGGACCCGCGCCCCCGAGCCCACCCAGGCGGCGATCACCCCGGCCGATCTGATGACCCGGGTGTACCTGTTCGCCGACGATTCCATGGGGGGCCGGATTCTGGATTCGCGGGGCAATGTGCTGGGGGTCGAGTACATCGCCCGCGAGCTCGCGCGTCTCGGGCTCGAGCCGGCCGGCGATTCGGGAACATTCCTTCAGTCGGTGCCGGTGGTCACCCGGGTCGTCGATCCGGCGGTGGCCGTCGCGGTGGAAGGTACTTCGCTCACAGCATGGGTTGACTTCGCCCCCAGGGACCAGGGCCCCGGCACGCGCTCGATCGACCGGGTGCCGGTCGTGTACGGCGGCACCTGGGGAATTCCCGGGTCGCTGATTGCTCCGGAGACCGCGGCCGGGAAGCTGGTGGTGCTTTCGGTGGCACCGGCGGGCTACAGCGGAAACGTTCCCGGCACCGCGAACCGGCTCGCGGTGAGCCAGCACTTTGCGAGCGCCGCGGGCATTGCCCTGGCCGGGCTCGACATCATGCCGCCGATGCTGGTGGGCTTCTATCGCGAGCCGGCGCAGCAGCTCGCCCCGGCCGAAGGGACCCCGGTGCCCAGCTTCCTCTACGTAACCCGGCGGGTGGCTGGGCTGCTGCTCGGCGGCAATCCCGACAGTGCGAAGGCCGGAGCCGCGGGCCGTCTGCTCACCGGCTCACCGCGCTTCATCAGTCTCCCGCTGCAGTTTCCGGCCCGGAACGTGGTGGCGGTGCTGCGGGGCAGTGACCCGGCGCTCCGGGACGAGTATGTCGCCCTCGGGGCCCACAACGATCATGTGGGAACGGCCGCGCGCGCGGCGGCCCACGATTCGATTTACGTGCTGAATCATCTCTTCCGGCCCGGCGGCGCGGACGATCCGGCCCCGCGACTCGCGCCGGCCCAGGCGGCAATCGTGAACGCGGCGCTCGCCGACATCCGGGCCCGCACCAAGGGCGCCTCGGCCCGGCCCGATTCGATCTACAACGGCGCGGACGACGATGCCTCCGGCAGCATGGCCCTGCTGGAAATCGCGGAGCAATACGCGGCGCGGGGATCCCGGCCCAAGCGTTCCCTGCTGTTCATCTGGCATGTGGGCGAGGAGCAGGGTCTGTTCGGATCCGAGTATTTCACCGACCACCCCGGGGTGCCCCGGGAAAAAATCGTGGCGCAAATCAACCTGGACATGATCGGGCGGGGCGGCGCCGAGGATGTGACCGGGAATGCCGCGGGAGGAAGCCGGATCCGCGGGGGACCGGATTACCTGCAGCTGATCGGGTCCCGGCGGCTCTCGACCGAGTTCGGCGACCTCGCGGAGCAGGTGAATCAGGCCGGTGACCGTCCGCTGCAGTTGGATTACGCCATGGACGCCAACGGCCACCCCCAGAACATTTACTGCCGGAGCGATCACTGGAGCTACGCGCGCTACGGCATCCCGATCATCTTTTTCAGCACCGGCGGGCACGCGGATTATCACCAGGTGACCGACGAGCCCCAGTACCTTGACTACGATCGGCTGGCGCGGGTTACGACGCTGGTGGGATCACTGGCCGAGCGGGTGGCCAATCTGGATCATAGGGTGGTAGTGGATAAACCGGTTCCCGGACCAGGCGGAGCCTGTCGGCAATAGGACGGTAGGTTGTTGGACGGCAGGTCGGTAGTGGAGGACGGTAGGTTGCTAGGACGGTAGGGCGGTAGGGAGGATGTGGCTCACCTACCGTCCGTACCGTCCTTCCGTCTTACCGCCCGATCGACCTCCTCCCCCGCCGCCAGCAGCCGATCCACCGTCTCCCCGATCTCGCCCGCGGCGGCGAGGTCGGCGGTGATGCGGTCGACGCTCCCGGCGCCGGTCCGGAGCCGGAGCAGGTCGAGCCGGATGGTCTCGAGCGCGGCCACCGATTCGCTGAGCCGGATGCGGGCCAGATCGCGGGCGGCGGTGAGGTCGGTCACCAGCTTGTCCCGGTGGACCGGTGCCGCGCCCGGCGCCGCGCCCTGCTGGGCCTCCGCCAGCGACTGCTCCAGCTCCTCGATCCGCGCCCGCACGTTCCTCGCCTGCAGCTCCAGCCGTTTCAGCACCTCAGGCAGTCCGGGCAGCGCGGCGCGGATCGCCGGGGGCAGCTCGGCATAGAGGTCTTCCGCCGCGAAGGCGAGGGCCAGCTCGGTAGGCCGGTGGGTCCCACCGGCTCCCGCGGGGCGAGCCAGTCCGGCGCCCGCCACCTTGAAGAGCCAGCGGCCGAAGCGGCTGCTCCAGTATTTGATCCGTCGTTCCCCGGTGACGTCGCGCCGCCGCTGGTCCACTAATGACCCCACCGCCCAGAGCCCCACCCCGCCGACTACCAGCAGCGGAACTACCGGGCTGCTGAAACCGGGGAGGAGACCGGCGGCTGCAGCGAGGAGGCTGCCCACTCCCACCGCGAGCGCGGGCCAGCGGAGCCGGGCGAGGAGCCGCTCGATCCGTGTGGAATCCCGTCCCGCGGTGTAGGCCAGCTCCTCCCGTTTCCGGTCCATCTCGGCCTTGGCCCCGGCCAGCACGTCTTCCACCCCATAACCCGCGCGGGCCAGCCGTCTCACCCGCCTCAAGTGCATCAGCAACGGGAAACCGATGAAGGCGAGCGCGAGGAAGGCCACATACGGGAGCACCCCAAGCGCGCCGATGGTAAACATGCGCCCGAGCAGCAGAGGAGCGAACCAGCTCGCGACCATGACGTAGAGACACCCGCTGGGCCGCAATTCCAGGCTGTCCTTGACGAACGCCCGCACCGGCGCGGGAATCTCGCGCCGCGCCTCCAGCGCCACCGAGAGCGCGTCGGCAAAGCCCTTGGCGTCGTCGAACCGGTCCTCCGGCTCCTTGGCCAGGCAGCGCGCCACCGCCTGCACCAGCGCGCGGGGCGCCCCGGGGGCGAGCGGGGCCAGCGGAGGCGCCGGCGCGGTGGCCTGCTGCACCAGCAGCGCGGGAACGGTAGTGGCTTCGAAGGGAAGCCGTCCGGCCAGCGCGTAGAACCCCACGATTCCCAGGGAGTAGAGGTCGGTGCGGCCGTCGAGCTCGCCACCGCAGGCCTGCTCGGGACTCATGTATTCGGGGGTGCCGATCAGCTCGCCGCCGGCGGTGAGCCCGGTGGATTCGAGCCGCCGAGCGATGCCGAAGTCGGTCAGCACCGCCCGCCCGGTGGCCCGCTCCAGGATGATGTTGTCGGGCTTGAGATCCCGGTGAATCACGCCCTGCCCATGGGCGTAGCCGAGGGCCCAGGCGATTTCCCGGAGCACCCGGGCCGCCTCGGGCGCGGGGAGCGGGCCCTGGGTGCGGATCCGTTCGCCCAGGGTTTCGCCGTCGATGTAGGCCATGACGAAGAACACGAAGCCGGCGGCGTCGTCCACCGCGTGGATCGGCACGATGTTGGGCTGGGAGAGCTGGGCGGCGGTGCGGGCTTCCCGGAGAAATCGCTCCCGGAGCTCGGGGCGAGCGGCGAGCGCGGGCGGCAGCAGCTTGATCGCCACCGAACGATCCAGCGCGACTTCGCGGGCGAGGTAGACCACGCCCATCCCGCCGCGGCCCAGCTCGCGCTCCAGGGAATAGCGGCCGGCGACGGCCGCCTGAAAATCCAGGAAGAGCGGATCGACGGCTATGACTTCCTCGACTTGACGCGGACGATCGAATCGAGAATGGGGCGCCAGACTTCAACCGGATAGGCGCCCTTCATCAGCGCACCTTCGATGTAGAAAGTCGGCGTGCTGGAGGCGCCGGCTTTGACCGACCCCTCGGAGTCGCTCCGGACCAGCGCGCGGGTCTCGCCCTTTTCGAGGCAGGGCGTTATCCGGCCCCGGGGGATCTTGAGCGAGTCGGCAAGCGAGAGCAGAAAGGCGGCCGGATTCTTGAGCGGCGCCCACACGTCCTGGCGCCGGTACAGCAGGTCGTGGGCGGGCCAGAACTTGCCTTCCCGCGCGGCGCACATCGCGAATTCCGCGGCGGGGACCGCGTTGGGGTGGATCGACACCAGCGGCATGTTGATGAAAATCCAGCGCACCTTTCCGGTCGTGATGTACTCCTTCTCCAGGGTCGGGAAGGTCGTCTCGCTGAACCGCTTGCAGTAGGGACACTGGAAGTCCGACATCTCGTATACCGTGACCGGCGCCGAGGCGGAGCCCTTGGTGCGCGTCGCCAGCGGATCGGTCTGGACCGCACCGGTCAGAGTCAGGAGCAGTGCGGGCAGAAGCCATCGGGTGCGTCCCATCATTCAGTACCTCGGAAGATGACGGCCGGAGGCCGGGTCCAGGCGTACGGTGTCGGCATCCACCCGTACGTTCCAGTACCACTCGAAGTTCGGGTCCTGGGGGTCGGGAGACCGGGCGGTGATCCACCATGGTCCCGGAGCGACCCGCAAAGTCGCCCAACCCGTCGCGTCGGTGGTGTCGGCGCCCAGGGTGCGCATCCGGCTCCGGGCCAGGCTCCGCGCGGCGGTATCGTACCCGGCGAAGGTGCTAAGTTGCCACTGCCGCGCCTCGACCCGGAGCGCCTCGATGCGGGGCCAGAGCGTATCGCGGGCGGCGCTCAGCTCGGCGCGGGTGCGTTCCATCTCGGGCCGGAGCCGTGCCGCCTTGGCGGAATCGCCGCTCCGGATGGCTTGCTCGACCGCCCATGCCGCCCGGCTGAATGCGAGGAAGGGGCCGTGAAACGCGTGAAACAGGCTGTCGAGAACCTGGGTGTGAGGACGCGGGGTGGTGGCGCGCGCTTCCATGGCCGCAATGACGCTGTCGCGATCATAGGGAATGGCGGCGACGACCACTCCCCCGATCGGAGTGGCGATTCCGGCGAGGTCGGGGACCAGCACCTGAATCGTGATCTCGCGACGTTCCCCACAGGCCGCGGCGAGAACCAGGAGCGCGAGTGGGACGACGCGTGACATTGCTCAAAACTATCCTGCTCGCGCTGGCCCTCCAAGGCGCGGCGGCCCCGCTCGGGGCGCAGCGCGGCGCGATCGCCGAGCTGTTTCCGGCGCGTCCCACCGGGTTCGTAACCGACGTCGCCGGCGCCCTCGATCCCGGCGCGGTGGGGCGGCTGGAAGCCCTGGCCGAGCGACTCAAGAACGCTACCGGAGCCGAGCTGGCCGTCGTGGTGCTCCCCACCATCGGTGACCGTGCGGCGGTGGACGTGGCCGTCGCGATCGGGCGTACCTGGGGCGTCGGCGCCGCGGCCGCGGTGGGCGACCCGCGCCGCAACGCCGGGCTGGTGATTCTGCTGGTGCCGCGCACGGACGACGACCCCAACTCGGGCCAGATCTTCATCGCGACCGGCCAGGGGCTGGAAGGCATCGTCACCGATCTTCAGGCCGGGCGGGTCCGCGATCTGATGCGTCCGTATTTCAGCCGCGGCGACTATACCTCCGGGCTGGAAACCGGAATCGGCGCGCTGGCCGGCCTCATCGCCCGGGAGATGGGCGTCAGCGATTCCGCGCTCCTGGCGGGCGACCGATTGCGCGGCGCCGACGACGATACCGGCGGCAGGATCGGCGGCACCCTCCAGACCATTTTCATCATCGTGTTCATCATCGTGGTCCTGCTGGCACAGGGCTCCACCCGGCGAGGCCGGGGCCGGCGGGGCGGGGGGTGGTGGGGTGGCGGCTTCGGCGGCGGGTTTGGTGGCGGCATGGGCGGATTCGGTGGCGGCGGCGGCGGGGGATTCGGCGGCTTCGGAGGCGGGGGCGGGTTCAGCGGCGGCGGCGCCGGAGGGAGGTTCTGATGGAGGACGAGGTCGGCGGGATCGTGTCACCGGTGCTCGACCGGGTCGATGCCGTGCTGGGGCCCCGGTATGTGGCGCTGATCTACGGCTCGGGGGCCCGGGGAGAATTCCGGAGCGGCGTCTCCGACGTCAACCTGCTGCTGGTGTGCGAAGAGCTGGGGCCGGCCACCCTGCGGCGGCTCAGCGTGGCGCTCGCAGGACTGCGGGGCAAGCAGCAGCCTCCGCCGCTTCTGATCGAGCGGGAGGAATGGGCCGCCGCGACCGACGTGTTCCCGATCGAAGTGACCGACATGCAGATCGCCCACCGGCTTCTCCGCGGGGAAGACCCGGTGGCCGGACGGGCGGTGGATCCCGCCGACCTCCGGCGCGCGCTGGAGGCGGAGTTTCGCGCCAAGCTGCTCCGGCTGCGGCAGGCCTACGCCCACGAGGCCACCGATCCGAAAACGCTGGGCGTGGTGGCCTCCGGCACGGTCGCCTCGGTGGCGGCACTGTTCCGGGTCGCGCTGGTGCTCTACGGCCGCGCCGCGCCCACCAGCACGCCGGCCGCGCTGGCCGCCGCGGGGGACGCGATGGCGGTGCCCACCGCTGCGGTGGCCGAGCTGTGGAGCCGCCGGGTCTGGCGGGGACCGCCCTGCGCCCCGGAATTGTTTGAGGGATATCTTTCGGCGGTCGCTGCCGCCGTCCGCGTCATCGACACCTATTCTCGAGGAGGGAACTGATGGCCACGCTCCGGCGCTCGCTTCCGGCACTCGCGCTGGCGGCCCTGATCGCCACCGGGTGCGGATACAATACGATTCAGACCAAGGATGAGGCGGTCAACAGCGCGGCCTCGCAGATCAAGACCCAGCTCCAGCGCCGGGCCGACCTGATTCCCAATCTGGTGGAAACGGTGAAGGGCGTGGCCCGGCAGGAGAGCACCATCTACATCGGGGTGACCAACGCGCGGAGCCGGCTCACCGGCGCGGTGCAGTCGGGCAACCTCCAGGAGATGGGCGCCGCCAACCAGGAGCTGACCTCGGCGCTGAGCCGGCTGCTGGTGGTGGTGGAGAATTATCCCGAGCTCAAGTCCAACCAGAATTTCCTTCAGCTCCAGGACCAGCTCGAGGGTACCGAGAACCGGATCTCGGTGGCCCGGCAGGATTACAACAAGACGGTGGAGGACTTCAACGCCTACATCCGGCGCTTTCCCTACAACCTGACCGCGAAAGTCTTCGGGCTGGGGAAGCCGAGGGAATACTTCGAGCTGACCACGCCGGGCGCGGCGGACGCGCCGGCGGTGAAATTTTAGGGAGCTAGGGAGTAAGGGAGTTAGGGAGTTAGGGAAAAACCGACGGCCCGACGATCAAGTGATCGCCGGGCCGAATTATTCCCCTAGCTCCCTAGCTCCCTAGCT
>Ga0209485_1000094_pt1 | contig 29023 bp, 25 predicted proteins | sample NCAS100_FD_187516 | JGI IMG/M metagenome (GOLD analysis project Ga0209485, IMG submission 187516) | Agricultural soil microbial communities from Utah to study Nitrogen management - NC AS100 (SPAdes) (version 2) | ecosystem: Environmental > Terrestrial > Soil > Agricultural land | place: USA... | reverse complement strand
CCCTCCGGGGTGGGTGATCTACCTCGAGGTGCCCCCCGGTGAAGCGGGCGACGGCGTTCTGGACGTGGCCGCGGCGCGAGGCGCCCGGGCCAAGCTCCGGGCCGGAGGCACCGAGGCCGGCGCGATTCCGCACGCCAATGCGGTCTGCCACTTCCTGCTGGCCGCGGAAGCGCGGGGCGTCCCGTTCAAGGCCACGGCCGGGCTCCACCATCCGCTTCGGGGTGTGTATCCGCTGACCTACGCTCCGGACGCGCCGGTGGGCACCATGTACGGGTATCTGAATCTCGCCCTCGCCGCGCTGGCGGCCTGGTGCGGGCGGGGCGCGGACGTGGTGCGAAGCGCCCTGCTGGAGTCGGAGCCGGGCGCGCTGCGGCTGGGCCCCGACGCGCTGGCCTGGCGGGACGAGTCCTTTCCGCTCGACACCGTGGTCGCGACACGCTCCGAGTTCTTCCATGGCTTCGGCTCCTGCTCGTTCCGCGAGCCGCTCGACGAGTGGCCGCTGTGAGCCGGGAAGAACCGTCCGGCCTCGACGAGACCCATGACCCCGCAAGCCTCTCCTGGGTAGAGACGGCCAATCTTCCCGGCGCCGATTTTCCGATTCAGAATCTTCCCTTCGGGGTGTTCCGCCGCCGCGGCACCAGCGACCCGTGCCATGTCGGCGTGGCGATCGGCGATCAGATTCTCGACCTGCACGCGGCGGCACGGGACGGCGCGCTGGCGGAAGCCGCCCCGCCGGTGCAGGTGGCGCTGCTGGATCCGACCCTCAATCGTCTCATGGCCCAGGGCCGCGCGGCCGCCCGGGGACTTCGCCGGGCGGTGTACCGGCTGCTCCGGGCCGGAGGAGAACAGCGGCCCGAGCTGCTGATGTCCCAGGCCGACGCGGAGCTTTCGGTGCCGGCCGACATCGGCGATTACACCGACTTCTACGCCTCCATCGATCACGCGACCAACGTCGGCAGCATGTTTCGTCCCGAGGAGCCGCTGCTGCCGAACTACAAGTGGGTGCCGATCGGGTATCACGGCAGGGCTTCTTCGGTGGTGCCGAGCGGTGTCCCGATCCAGCGGCCCGAGGGGCAGATCCGGGACGACGGGTCCGCCCCGCCGGTGGTCGCGCCAACCCGGGCGCTCGACTACGAGTGCGAGGTGGCCGCCTGGATCGGACGCGGCAACGAGCTGGGCGACCCGGTTTCACTGGAGCGCGCCGAAGAACACCTCTTCGGCCTGGGACTCCTGAACGACTGGTCGGCCCGGGACATCCAGCGCTGGGAGTACCAGCCCCTGGGACCGTTCCTGGCGAAGAACTTCGGCACCACGGTGTCGCCCTGGATTGTGACACTGGACGCGCTGGAGCCCTTTCGGATCCCGGCATCGCCCCGTCCGCCGGGCGATCCGGCGCCGTTGCCCTATCTCGCGTCGGCGGTGAATCAGCAGCGGGGCGGGTTCGCCGTGGAGCTCACGGTGCACCTGAGCAGCGCGGCCATGCGGGCCCGGGGGCTGGCGCCGGTCCGGCTCAGCCACTCCGCGCTGGGCGCGATGTACTGGACCGTGGCCCAGCTCATCACCCACCACGCGAGCAACGGCTGCAATCTGCGGCCCGGCGATCTCCTCGGCACCGGGACCATCTCGGGGCCTCTGCCGGAGAACCGCGGCTGCCTGCTCGAGCTCACCTGGCGGGGCCGGGACCCGGTGCAGCTGCCCGATGGAGAGACCCGGCGATTCCTCGACCCGGGCGACGAGGTGATCCTCCGGGGGCGCTGCGAGCGGGAAGGATTCCGGGGGATCGGCTTTGGGGATTGCGCCGGAGTAGTGGCGTGAAGGTGCCGGTCACCACGACCTCGCTGGAGATGCTGGCGCCCGCGGCACTCCGACCTGCGGAGCGGATGCCCGACGACATCCTGCTGATCAAGGCCTCGCTGCCGTCACCCGAGCTCAACCGGTCGCTCTACACCGGGATCGGAGGCGACTGGTACTGGCTCGACCGGCTGCCCTGGACCTGGAGCCAGTGGATGACCTGGCTGGCCCGGCCGGAGGTGGAAACCTGGGTGGCTCATCAGGCCGGCACGCCGGTGGGATACTTCGAGCTGGAGCTTCAGCCGGAGGACAGCGTGGAGATCGTCTATTTCGGTGTGCTGCCCCAGTTCGCCGGGAAGGGAATCGGGGGATACCTGCTGACCCAGGCGGTGCACCGGGCCTGGTTCATCCGGCCCGGGATCCGGCGGGTCTGGGTGCACACCTGCACGCTCGATCATCCCGGCGCGCTGGCCAACTATCTGGCGCGCGGGTTCTCGGTTTTCCGCACGGAGGAATCGCACATGGATGTGCCCCAGGAACCGCCCGGCCCGTGGCCCGGCGCGGGGAGGCCCCGGTGAGCCTTGCCGATCTGCGCCGCGCCTACGCGCGGGCCGAGCTGGACGAGCGATGCCTCGATCCCGATCCGCTGCGCCAGTTTCTGTCCTGGCTGGACGAAGCGATCCACGCCGAGCTGCTGGAGCCGAATGCGATGACCCTGGCGACGTCCACCCGGGACGGACGGCCGTCGGCGCGGGTGGTGCTGCTCAAGGCGGCCGATCCCGCCGGCTTCGTGTTCTTTACCGACGCGAGGAGCCGCAAGGGGACCGAGCTGACCGAGAATCCCCGTGCCGCGCTGGTGTTCTGGTGGGGCGAGCTGGAACGGCAGGTGAGGATCTGCGGCACCGTGGTCGCGGTCTCCGAGGCGGAATCGGCCGCGTACTACGAATCCCGCCCCGAGGGAAGCCGGATCAGCGCCTGGGCGTCGCGGCAGAGCGAAGTGGTGCGCGACCGGGCCCAGCTCGAGCGGCAGTGGAACGACGCGCGGATGCGTCATGCCGGGGAACGGATACCCCGGCCGGAGTACTGGGGAGGCTTCCGCGTCCTTCCCCAAGAATACGAATACTGGCAGGGCAGGCCGAACCGGCTGCACGACCGGCTGCGCTACCGGCGGCTCGATACCGGGGGCTGGATGATCGAGCGGCTGAGTCCGTAATTCGCTCCTCCCTCCTCTTACCGGATTGCTGATGCGAGCGTTCATCCTGCTGTTGTTGCTGGTCACTCCGGCCCTCTCCCAAACCCCTCGCCCGGCGCTCACGGTCCCCTGGATCATGCGCGGGCCGGAGAACACCGGCCGGGAGCCGGCCGGCATCCGATGGAGTCCGGACGGCCAATGGATCCACTTCCAGTGGCTCCCGCCCGGCACCGACTGGAAGGAGAGCCTCAAGCCCTACCGGGTGCGGGCGGCTCCCGGGGCGGTACCCGAGGCCCTGTCCCGTGCCGCCGCCGATTCCCTCGCGCCGATGGTGGCCGACGGGCCGGTCTCGCCCGATGGGCGGCGGCGCGTGGTGGCGGTGGCCGGCGACCTGTACCTGGTGGAGCTTCCCGGGGGGGCGGTGCGCCGGCTCACCGCAACGCCCTCGCTCACCGAATCGGATCCCTCGTTCGACCGCGAAGGACGGCGGGTGTTCTTCCGGCGGGACAACAACGCGTTCGCTTTGGACATCGTGCAGGGCGGGGTACAGCAGCTGACCGACATCCGGAGCGACTCCGCCCCCGCGGACCCCAGACCGGCCACCGGGGCGCGCGCCTTCCTGGAGCGGGAGCAGCAGGCGCTGATCGGCGCGATGCGGGACCGCAAGCGCCAGGACAGTGTGGCGAAAGCCGAGCGGGAAGCCCGCGATGCGGGGCGTCCCAAGCCGTTCTACCTGGGCCGGAGAGAACAGGTCCGTGATCTCGAGCCCTCGCCGGATGGCCGCACCGTGCTGGTGCACCTCTCGACCGCGGCCACCGACGCCCGGAGGGAGAAAGTCCCCAGCTATGTCACCCTGACAGGCTTCATCGAAGACCTTCCGGCCCGGATCAAGGTCGGTGACGCCCAGGAGCGGGAACGGCTCGGGGTGCTGACGGTCGCGACCGGCGCGGTGAAATTCATCCGGCCGGTCCCGGGCGACAGCGGCGAGGTCTACGGCAACGTGGCCATCGCGGGATGGAACGATGCCGGCACCAGCGCGCTGGTGTTCGCCTGGACCCGCGACTACACCGCGCGCCATCTGGTCCGGGTGGACGACTCGGCGCGGATCCGTTCGCTCGATGTGCTCCGGGACACTGCCTGGGTCGGCGGTCCCTGCGACGGGTGCGGCGGATGGCTTCCCGGCGACACCGGCATCTGGCTGGTGTCGGAGGCCGACGGATACGCCCATCTGTACACCATGTCCGGTGACGGAGGGAACCGGCGCCAGCGTACCAGCGGCAAGTGGGAAGTGCTCGCCGCTCAGCTCACTCCCCACCGGACCCGCTGGCTGCTGCACACCAGCGAGGCCTCACCCTACGAGCGCCACGCGTACCTGATGCCGGTCGGCGCGGCAGTTACCAGCCGTCCTACTGTCCTACCGTCCTACCGTCTTACAACCGACACCGGCGGCCACACCGTCACGCTCTCACCCGACGGCACCCGCCTCGCGGATGTGTTCTCCACCGCCAACCGCCCGCCCGAGCTCTTTCTTCAGGCGGCACGGGCCGGGGCGCCCCGGAGCCGGCTCACCACCTCGCCGACCGCGGAATGGCTTCGCTATCCCTGGATCGTGCCCGAGATCGTCGACATTCCCGGGTCGGACGGCGTCGCGGTGCCGGCGCGGATCTACCGTCCCGCCGACCTGGGCGCCCGCCCCAACGGCGCGGCGGTGATCTTCGTGCATGGGGCGGGGTACCTGCACAACGTCCACAATTACTGGTCGAGCTATTTCCGCGAGTACCAGTTCCATCACCTGCTGGCTTCGCGCGGCTTCGTGGTACTGGACATCGACTATCGCGGGTCCGCGGGATACGGCAGGGACTGGCGCACCGCGATCTACCGCCACATGGGAGGCCGGGATCTCCAGGACCAGGTGGACGGCTCCCGCTACCTCCAGCGCAGCTTCGGGATCGAAGCCGAGCGGGTCGGCATCTATGGCGGGAGCTACGGGGGGTTCATCACCCTGATGGCCCTGTTCACCGAGGCGAAGTCGTTCGGCGCCGGCGCGGCGCTGCGTTCGGTCACCGACTGGGCCCACTATAACCATCCGTACACCGCCGAGATCCTCAACGAGCCCCAGGAGGATTCGGTCGCCTTCCGCCGCTCCTCGCCGATCTACTTCGCCGAGGGTCTGGAGGATCCTCTGGTCATCCTCCACGGCATGGTGGACGTCAACGTCCATTTCCAGGACGTGGTACGCCTGGTGCAGCGGCTGATCGAGCTGGGCAAGACCGGCTGGGACCTCGCCGTCTATCCGGTCGAAGACCACGGCTTCGTGCGCCCCGATTCCTGGACCGACGAGTACCGCCGCATCCTCGACCTCTTCATGGCGCGGCTGCCCCGGCAGTGAACCAGGCCCTGCAGCGGGGAATTCGGCTGGCCCAGATCGGGCTGGTGGTCAACGGCATTCTGGCGATGGTCAAGCTGGTCGCCGGGGTTCTGGGCCATTCCTACGCCCTGATCGCCGATGCGGTCGAGTCGATCGCCGACCTGTTCGGATCGCTGATCGTCTGGGGTGGCTTGCGGCTCTCCTCCCGCGATGCCGACACCCGCTACCCCTTCGGGTACGGAAAAGCCGAGGCAGTCTCGGCGGCCACGGTCGGCATGCTGCTCTGCGGTGCCGCGATCGGGATCGCGATCGAGGCGGTGCGGGAAATCCTGACGCCCCATCACGCGCCGGCGCCGTTCACCCTGGTGGTGCTGGTGGTGGTGGTGGCGGTCAAGGAGACCCTGTTCCGTTTTGTGCTCAAGGGCGCCGAGCAGATCGGAAGCCAGGCGGTGGCCGCGGACGCCTGGCACCACCGCGCCGACGCGATCACCTCGACCGCCGCGTTTCTGGGGATCAGCATCGCGCTGATCGGCGGGCCGGGCTGGGAGGAGGCCGACGACTGGGCCGCGCTCGGGGCTTCGCTGCTGATCCTGTACAATGGCGGCACCATTCTCCGGCCCGCGCTGCAGGAGCTGATGGACCGGTCGCCCAACGAGGACCTCCTGTCGGCGGTGGATCGCGCGGCTCACGGGGTCGAAGGAGTCATGGCGACCGAGAAGCTCCGGGCCCGGAAGAGCGGTACCCGGTTCCTGCTCGAGATGCATGTCCAGGCCGATCCGTCCCTCACCCTGCACGACGCCCACATCCTGAGCGGCAAGGTGAAGCACGCGATTCTTCAGGCGGTGCCCACCGTGCAGTATGTCCTGGTCCACATGGAGCCGTTCGAGGGCGCGTGACGCTCGAGTCGCGGTTCGACCGGCAGCTGGCGAAACTGGCCCTTCCGGCCGGTCCCGCGCTGGTGGCGGTGTCCGGCGGCGCCGACTCGCTGGCGCTGCTGGCCCTCCTGGTCCGTTCGCCTGCCGCGAGTGAGCTCACCCTCCAGGTGGCCCATGCGGATCACGGACTCAATCCGGAGAGCGGCGCCGTGGCGGAGGCGGTCGAGGCGGTGGCGCGGGAGTACCAGCTGCCTTTCCTGGCCACCCGCCTCGCGCTGCCCCGGGGAACCAGCGAGACCGCGGCCCGTGCGGCGCGCTATGCCTGGCTGCTCTCCGAGGCCGACCGGCTGGATGCGCTCCTGTTCACCGCCCATCACCGGGACGACCAGGTCGAAACCATCCTGATGCGGGTGCTCAAGGGCTCGGGCCCGGCCGGTTTGGCGGGGATCCCCGCGCGGCGGGAGCGCCTGGTACGCCCCCTTCTCGCCTTCCGCCACGAGGAGCTCACCGACTACCTCCGTGGACTCGGGCGGACCTGGTGGGAGGATCCCGCCAATGCCGAGCTCCGGCACGAACGTTCCTGGCTCCGAACCGAGATTCTGCCCCTGCTTCGGCGGCGGTTTCCCGAGCTGGACCAGCGGCTGCTCTCTCTGGGCCGGCAGGCGGCGGCGGACCGCGCCGGATGGGACGCCCTCCTGGCGCAGATTCCCGGCCTCGACATGCGGTGGGCTGCGGATGGGGTTTCCGTTGCTGCTACCCCCCTCAGGGGGTATGATTCGGCCATTCTGCGGGCCCTGCTGGGAGCCCTCGGGCGGCGAGCTGGTTGCCTGATTGGCCCGGCGCGCGCCGCCAGAATCGAGCGGCTGCTCGCCAGAGGCCGAAGTGGGGCGGTCGCGGAGCTCGGGGCGGGGTTCGCCGCGGAGCTCACGTTCGGCCGCCTCCGTCTCTTTCGGGACCCTGAGCATCGTCCCCAGTGGGGAGGGACACCGCTCAACGGGCCGGAGGGCTCCCTTCACCTGGGTCCGTGGAGGATTTCCTGGCGGGAAGAGGCGGCGCCGGAGCGGCTTATGCGAACGGCGTCATCGAGCTGGCTGGCGGAAGGGAAATACACTGTCCGGCCCTGGCGTGCGGGGGATCGGATTCGTCCCCTCGGGGGCACCGGCAGGCGACTGGTGGTGCGTTGCATGCAGGACGCGAAAGTCCCGCGCAGCCAGCGGGTCGGGTGGCCGGTGATCGAAGCCTCGGGGGAGATCGTATGGGTACCGGGTGTCTGCCGGTCGGCGGTGGGAATTCCGGGCCCCGGCGCCCGGGCCAGGCGGATTGATGCCGAGAGGCTCTGAAGTTCTCCGCCGCACCGGCGGCCGCACCGTGAAGTCCATCGTGTACGACGAGGCGGCCATCGCGAAAAAGGTGGCCGAGTTGGGGGCCGAGATCACCCGCGCCTATCCGGACGGCGAGCTCCTGGTCCTCGGGTTGCTCAAGGGCAGCTTCATTTTCCTGGGCGACCTGGTGCGCAAGATCGAGCGGCCGCTCCAGGTGGACTTCCTGGTGGCCAGCTCCTACGGGTCGGGCACCACGTCGTCGGGTGACGTCCGGTTGCTGTACGATCCGGAGACCCGGCTGGAAGGCAAGCACCTGGTGCTGGTGGAAGACATCGTGGACACCGGGAACACCCTGCGCAAGCTGCTGGGGGTTCTCCGGGAACGGGCGCCGGCCTCGCTGGCTATTTGCGCCCTGCTCGACAAGGTGGCCATGCACGAACCGATGCCCGAAGTGCGTTTCGTGGGATTCGAGGCGCCGACCGCGTTCCTGGTCGGCTACGGCCTCGATCACGCCGAAGACTTCCGGCATCTTCCCTTTATCGCGGACTTGATGTGATGCAGCAGAGACCCCAGAAGCCTCCCATGCCCAACTGGTCGGGCCTGAGCAAGAACCTCGCGCTCTGGCTCCTGGTTGCGCTGCTGGCCGTCACCCTCTTCCAGCTGATGCAGAAGCGGGCGGGCGGCAGCGAAGTGCTCTCGTACACCGAGTTCAGCCGGCAGATCGACGCCGGGAACATCAAGGCGGTCGAGGTGTACAGCGGGAAGGAAGTGCGGGGCGAGTTCCGCAGCCCGGTAGCTCAGGGCACCGGAGCGGTCCGGAACTTCACGGTCAACCTCCCGATTGCGAACAGTGAAGCCATCCTCAAGCGGCTCGAGGATGCCGGCGTGGTCATCACCGCCAAGGAGCCCAAGAGCGGCATCGTGTCCATCCTGGTCACGATGCTGCCCTGGATCGTGATCTTCGCCATCTGGTTCGTGCTGATCCGGCAGATGCAGTCGGGCGGCAACCGCGCCTTCTCCTTCGGCAAGTCGAAAGCCAAGCTGCTCTCGGGCGACACCCCCAAGATCACCTTCGCCGACGTGGCGGGGGCCGACGAGGCCAAGGTGGAGCTCCAGGAGATCATCGAGTTCCTCAAGGATCCCCAGAAGTTCACCCGGCTGGGTGGGCGGCTTCCCAAGGGGGCGCTGCTGGTCGGGCCTCCCGGCACCGGCAAGACCCTGCTGGCCAAGGCGGTGGCCGGCGAGGCGGGACGGCCCTTCTTCTCGATGTCGGGCTCCGACTTCGTGGAGATGTTCGTCGGGGTCGGCGCCTCCCGGGTGCGCGACCTGTTCGAGCAGGGAAAGGCCCACGCCCCCTGCATCATCTTCATCGACGAGATCGACGCGGTGGGACGGCACCGCGGCGCCGGGTTAGGCGGCGGACACGACGAGCGGGAGCAGACCCTCAATCAGCTCCTGGTCGAGATGGACGGCTTCGAGTCCAATGACGGGGTGATCCTGATCGCCGCCACCAACCGGCCCGACGTGCTCGATCCGGCGCTGCTCCGGCCGGGCCGGTTCGACCGGCAGATCGTGGTGGATTCACCCGACGTGCGGGGGCGGGAAGGGATTCTCCGGGTCCATACCCGGAAGATTCCGCTGGCCGGCGACGTGCGGCTCGACTCCCTCGCCAAGGGAACCCCCGGCATGGCCGGGGCCGACCTGGCGAACCTGGTGAACGAAGCCGCCGTGCTGGCGGCGCGGCGGAACAAGACCCTGGTGGACATGCAGGATTTCGAGGACGCCAAGGACAAGGTGATGCTCGGCGTCGAGCGGCGGAGCCTGGTGCTCACCGAAGACGACCGGAAGCTCACCGCGTACCACGAAGCGGGACACACGGTCGTCTCGCTGCAGACCCCGGGCGCCGATCCGATCCACAAGGTGACGATCGTGCCGCGGGGCCGGGCGCTCGGGCTCATGACCTCCCTGCCCGAGACCGATCGCTACGGACACACCAAGGAGTTCCTGCTGGGCCGGCTCTCGATCGCCTTCGGCGGCCGGGTCGCGGAGGAGCTGGTCTTCGGTCAGGAAAAAATCACCACCGGCGCCGGCAGCGACATCCAGTTCGCCACCAACGTCGCCCGTCAGATGGTGACGGTGTATGGCATGAGCGAGAAGGTCGGCATGATGGCGGTGGGCGACAAGGAACAGGAGATCTTCCTCGGCCGGGAGTTTTCCCAGAAGCGGGAGATCTCGGAGCGGACCCAGCGCATGGTGGACGAAGAGGTCAAGCGGCTTCTCGACGAAGCCCACTCCCACGCCCGCGAGCTGCTGACCGCGCACCGCGAGCTGCTCGACCGGATCGCGCTGGCCCTGCTGGAGCGGGAGACCCTGGATTCGGAGGATGTGCTGATCCTGCTCCGGGGCGAGACCCTGCCGCCGCGGATCGAACACGTCCCGCTGCCGTCCTACAACGTGAAGCCCGGCGGGCCCGCCCCGGCCGTTCGCAAGCCGCCGATTCTGGGCGCTCCGCCCGCCGAACCCGCCGGCGCGTGATCGTAGCACCGCTCGGCGGACGCCCCGAGGATGCGGTCCGGGTCGCCCTCCTGTCCCATGGATGGGAGGGCGATCTTGCGCGCAGCACCGCGGACAGCGTGGAAACCCTCGCATTCCATCTCACCGGGCTCGACCCCGCCATTCTCGAATCCCTGGTCACCACCGGGACCCGGCTCGGCCTCGACGTAATCAGCGGCGAGGACTGGGCGGTGGTCGCCGGACCGCGGGCCCGGCTTTCCGCTCTGGCCCGGCCCTGGACCAGCCCGGAGCCGCTGGTCGAGCTCGCCACCCTGCTGGGCCACGCGCTGCCGGCCGAGGATCCGCTCCGCTGGGAAACGGCGCGGGGCGCGGTGATGCTGGACCGCCCGGTCATCGTGGGGATCGTGAACATCACTCCGGACTCGTTCAGCGACGGCGGTCTGCTCAGCGGACGGGAGGATGCCCTGGGTCACGCGGCCCGGCTGGTCGAGGCAGGAGCGACGGTGCTCGATGTGGGCGGCGAGTCGACCCGGCCCGGCGCCCGCCCGGTCGGTGCCGCGGTGGAGCGGCAGCGGGTGATTCCGGTGATTACCGAGCTGGCGAAGCGGCTCCCGGCGATTCCGCTGTCGGTCGACACGGTGAAGGCCGAGGTGGCCGAAGCGGCCCTCGACGCCGGCGCCTCGATCGTGAATGACGTGACCGGGCTTCGCCTCGACCCCGCCATGGGGAAGCTCTGCGCCGAGCGGGGCGCGGGACTGGTGGTGATGCACTCCCGGGGCGGCGTGGCCGACATGGCTTCGCTCACCCACGCCGATTATCCGGAGGGCGTGCTGTCCGCGGTGCTGGCCGGGCTGGCCGAGGCGCTGGAGCGGGCCCGCAGTGCGGGGGTGCAGTCCGAGCGGCTGGTGGTGGATCCGGGGCTCGGATTCGGCAAGACCCCGGAGCAGAACGTAGAGCTGCTTCGCGGGTTAGGGGCGCTCCGCGCGCTGGGCCGGCCGGTCCTGGTCGGGCCTTCCCGCAAGCGCTTCCTGGGCGAGCTCACCGGCCGGCCGATCGGGGAGCGCGACCGCGCCACCGCGATCGCCTGCGCGCTGGCCTGGGAAGCGGGGGCCCGGCTGTTCCGGGTCCACGAGCCGGGCGAGACCCGCGATGCGCTGGCGGTCGCCGCGGCGGTGCGGCCCCGATGAATTCCACCGCCCAGCCGCCCGGCATCCAGCCGCCCTACAAGTGGGCGATCGTCACCAGCCTGGTGGTCCTGCTGGGCTACCTGGTCTCGCTGGCGCCCAGCGTCACCTTCTGGGATGCCGGCGAATTCATCGCCGCGATGAAGATCCTGGGCATTCCCCATCCACCGGGGACGCCGCTCTTCGTGGTGATGGGCCACGTCTGGGGGATGATCTTCCCGTTCGGCGAATTCGCATTCCGGACCAATCTGCTGAGCGCGCTGTTCAGCGCCGCGGGGGCCGGCTGCTGGTTCCTGGTGCTCCACGAATCGGCCGGCCGCTACCTGCGCGACGAGGACCCCGGCGCCCCGGCCCTGCTCCGGCTGGCCGCGGCGGCAGCGGGAGTGCTGATCGCGGCATTCGGATTCACCAACTGGCAGAGCAGCAACGAAACCGAAGTGTACGCGATCGCGAACTTCACTATCGCGGCGGTCTGCTGGCTGCTGCTGCGCTGGCGCGCGGCCCGGGGCACCCCAAGGGCCGGCCGCTATCTCCTGCTGGCGGCGTACCTCCTGGGCATCGCGATCGGCAACCACCTGCTCGGGCTCCTGGTGGGGCCCGCGGCGGTGGCGTTCGTGGTTGCGGAGCTCCGGCTCCGCCCCGCAGCCGATCCGCTGACCCGGCGCCACGAATGGGGCGACGCGGCGGTCCTGGCCGGACTGTGGGCCCTGCTCACCGGCATCGGACTGGGCAACGCCACCCTGATCGCGGTGGGCGCGGTGGCGTTTCTCGCGGCGCTGGTGCTCGCCGCGATGGCCGGCGAGGCGCGCTTCGGGCTGCTGATGCTGGGGATCGCGCTGGTCGGGGTTACCCCGTATCTGTATCTGCTGATCCGCTCGGGCCAGCTTCCCATCCTCAACGAGGCGGCGCCGGCAACCTGGGATGCGCTGCTGGCCGTGATCCGGCGGGAGCAGTATCCGCCCCGCACCCCGCTCGACGATCCCACCGAGCTGAGCGGCCCCGACAACCCGGGGCGCACTCTGGTGCTGATCGGCCTCCAGCTGCTCAACTACCTCCAGTATTTCGACTGGCAGTGGGCCAAGGCGCTGCCCGGGACCCTGGGCGGGCCCAATGGCCTGCCGCTCCGCACCCTGTTCACCCTGGCGTTCCTGACCCTCGGGGTGCGGGGATTCGCGGCCCAGTGGCGCCGGGACCGGAGCGGCGCCTGGATGCTGGGTATGCTCTTCCTGTCGACCGGGCTGGGCCTGGTGGCCTACATGAATTTCAAGCCCGGCTACAGCATCGGATACGACCGCTATCCCGGCTCCGACGACCACGAAGTCCGGGAGCGGGACTACTTCTTCGTGGTGAGCTTCGTGGTGTGGGGGTTGTGGGCGGGGCTGGGGCTGTTGACGCTGGCGCGTCAGGCGGTAGGACGGTTGGGCGGGAAGACGGTAGGAAAAATCCTTCCCGCAGCAGTCTTTCTCGCCGCGCTGATTCCGTTCGGGCTCAACTATGACCAGGCCAGCCGCCGGCACGGGCCCGACGCCCGGCTGGCAGGCGACTTCGCCTACGACCTGCTCAACTCGGTCCCCCCCTACGGCATCCTGTTCACCTACGGCGACAACGACACTTTCCCGCTCTGGTGGGCCCAGGAAGTGGAAGGCATCCGCCGGGACGTGACGGTGGTCTGCCTCGCGCTGGCGCAGACCGAGTGGTACATGCGGCAGCTCCGGGACAATCCGGTGCGGCCCTTCGAGGAAGCGTCCGCACCCGCGATCTGGAAAGGTCAGAACCCGGTCCAGCCGACCTGGGAGCTGCACACCATGACCGATCAGGAGATCGCCCAGGCGATCCCCCAGATCCTTCCCCGCGAGATCACGCTGCCGGTGGGACCGTACACCACGACCCTGGCGGCGAACACCGTGCTCTACGCCAACGACTTCCTCTCGCTCCGGGTCATCCAGCAGAACTTCGGCCGCCGCGCGATCGTCTGGGGGCTGACCGCGACGGGCAACAACTTCGGGCTGGAGCGCTTCATGGTCCAGCGGGGGATGGGGATCCATCTGCTGGGAACGCCGGTCGATACCACCGACATGCGCTACGATTTCCGCCGGATGATGGGCGCGCCGCTCGACATCGCCATGACCGAACGGCTGATGATGGAGACCTATCGCTACGCCCGGCTGCTCGAGGGACCAAGGCGGGCGCTGGAGAGCACCGCCAGCGGGATCGCCAGCACCATGGGGCTGCCCTTCACCCAGCTGGCCTATGCGATGGAGCAGCGCGGCGATACCGCCCGGACGGTGCGGTACCTGGAGCGGGCCGCGTTGCTGTCCGGCAATCCCGCCATCGCCGCCGCCCTCGAGGAGCTCAAGAAGCCGAGGTAGTCATGGGCATTGGAATCCGGATCGTGTTCGCCGCCGCCGCCGCGGCCGCTGTCCCCGAAGGACTGACCGCGCAGCGGTTCGAGCCGGTGGCCCTGAGCGGGCTTCGCTGGTTCAAGGGCAATACCCACACCCATACCACCGGCAGCGACGGTGACTCTTCGCCCGAGGTGGTGGCGACCTGGTACAAGTCGCACGGCTACCAGTTCCTGGTGCTCTCCGACCACAATGTCTTTACCGACCCGGCGGCGCTTTCCGGGCTGGTCGATTCCACCTTTCTGCTGATCGGGGGCGAGGAGGTCACCTCCCAGTTCCAGCGGCGGCCGGTCCACGTCAACGGGCTGGCGCTTTCCCGGCTGGTCGCGCCCCGGACCGATTCGACGCTGGCCGGAACCATCCAGGCCAACGTGGACGCGGTGCGGGAGGCGGCAGGGGTGCCCCACATCAACCATCCCAATTTCCGCTGGGCCTTCGGGCTCACCGAGCTGCTCCAGGTGCGGAACGACTCGCTGCTCGAGATCTACAACGGGCATCCCCAGGTTCACAACGAGGGCGGCGACGACATTCCGGGGATGGAAGCGGTGTGGGATGCGCTGCTCGGTGCCGGCAAGCGGATCTTCGGCATCGCGGTGGACGACGCTCATCATTTCCAGGGAGAGTTCACCCGGAGCCGGGCCAACCCGGGGCGGGGATGGATCGCGATCGCGGCGCCCCGGCTCGATGCCGGGACACTGATGCGCAACCTGGAGCGAGGGCGCTTCTACGCCAGCAGTGGCGTGGTCCTGGACAGCGTGACGGTCTCCGAATCCGAGCTCGGAATCCGGATCCGCCAGGAAGGGGACTTCCGGTACACCACCAGCTTCATCGGCAACGGGGGACGGGTGCTGGCCCGGGTCGGCGGGCTGTCCCCCCGATTCAGTCTCCGGGGCGCCGGGATCCGCGACCTGACCTACGTGCGGGCCCGGGTGGAAGACTCCGGCGGCGCGATGGCCTGGGTCCAGCCGGCGTTCGTGCGCCGCTGAGCCGGCCCGAACCGGACCTCAGAGCGCGGGAGGTACGTCCCGGACCCGGCTCAGCTCGATGGCTCGCAGGGATTCGTAGATCCGGAAGAGCACCATCAGGAGCTCGCAGTAGATCCGCACCAGCAGCGGACCGATCACCAGCACCAGGACGGCGGTGAGGGTCGGCGGAACCGGTGACGCCGCGGCCAGCATCTCGCTGTTGGACAGTATGGCCAGCCCGGCGACCACGCAGACAATGACCCCGAGCCAGAAGAAGATCTGGATCACGGCGGGCGTAATCATCTTGCGAAAGGCGAGGAAATCACCCATGAGGACCCCGTTCGGCGGTTTTGGGAAGGAGCTAACATGCTCCGGAAAACCGGCCTTGGCTAGAGCGGGTTACGGGCTCGCCCGGTGATGTGTCTCTCCCTGCTGCTCCTGCTCCAGGCGTCGCCGCCGCCCGCCGTGGCGATTACCCACGTCACCGTCATCGACGCCGACGATCCGGCGCCCCGGCCGGATCAGACCGTGGTGGTGCGGGGCCGGCGCATCGTCGCGGTGGGACCCGCGGCGGCGACCGCGGTCCCGCCGGGGAGCCGGGTACTGAACGGCCGGGGCCGGTTTCTCATTCCCGGGCTCTGGGACATGCACGTGCACACCGACGTGCCGGCCGGGCGCGAGGTACTGCGGCTCTACGTGGAGAACGGGGTGCTGAGCGTCCGGGATATGGCGGGCACCTGGGCGCAGCTCACGGACTGGCGGCGGGAAATCGCCGCCAGGAGGCTGACCGGCCCTCGCATCATGGCGTCGGGGCCCTATCTCGAGGGCGGCGAGATCGGCATTCCCCACCTGCTGGCGCGTACGCCGGACGAAGCCCGCGCCGCGGTGGACTCGCTGAGCCGGCTGGGCGTCGACCTGGTCAAGTTGCACGGCCAGCTCTCCCGGGAGAGCTGGTTCGCCGCGCTCCGGGCGGCCCGGGAGCGGGGACTGCGCACCGGCGGCCACGTCCCCCGGAGCATTACCGCCGCAGAGGCATCGGACTCCGGGTTAGGAAGCCTGGAGCACCTGCTCCAGATCCCGATTCCCTGCACCCCGGCGGAATCGCTCGCGCTGGCGCCCAGGTTTCCCATTCAGGGCATGCTGGGCCGCTGCACCAGTGCCGATCTCGCGCCGCTCTTCGCCCGTCTGGTCCGGAACGGCACCGCGGTGGTTCCCACCCAGGTCGCCGCCTATGAAATCTCCCATTGGCCCCTGACCGACCTGCCGGGAGACGCGTACGCCCGCCACCTGCCCGATACGCTGCGGCGCTTCGTCACCCAGATCTTTCAGATTCCGCCCGGAGTCCCCGCCGACGCACACCGGACCGGGGAGGCGCTGTTCGCCAAGCGGCTCGCGCTGGTCGGTGCGATGCACCGGGCCGGAGTCGTGCTGCTGGCCGGCACCGACGCGCCGCTCCGCAACAGCCCTCCGGGGTTCGGGCTCCACGAGGAGCTGGCCCTGCTGGTGCGCGCCGGTCTTTCCCCCTTCGCGGCGCTCCACGCGGCCACCCTGGCGCCGGCGCGCTGGTTCGGGATGCAGGATTCGCTGGGGACGATTGCGCCGGGAAAGCTGGCCGACCTGGTGCTGCTGGACGCGAATCCGCTGAGCAACATCCGCAACCTGCGGCGGATCCGCGCGGTGGTGCTGCAGGGGAGAGTGCTGCGGCCCCGGCTCAGGAGGACTGCCGGTACACCCCGTGGGCCCACTGCCGCCGGGGCCGCAGGTGGGGTCCCTTCCAGCCCATTTTTCTGAGTACCAGCCCGATCATGCCGTTGATGATGCCGTGGCCGACCAGGAGCAGGGTGCCTGAGGGCGGCGCGATCTCGACCAGGGTTTCCGCCGCCTTGCGGGCTCGATCCCGCGCCTCCGAAAAACTCTCCACCTTGGGCGACCATCCCGCGTACCAGGCGATCCGGGAGATCTTGGAATACATCTGGGCGGGAAGGGGGAGCGGCAGCGGGACCGAGCCGGGAACGTCGATTTCGCGGAAGACCGGATCGACGAACGGAATGGCATCGGGCGCGAGCAGGTGAAGCGATTCGAGCGAACGGCGCAGCGGACTGGCCGCGAATCCCTTTGCCTCGCGGGCAATCCGGCGGAGCTCGGCGGGCGGGGTGTGTTCCGGGTCGATCGGCGCGGCATTCCGGCCCCGGACCCACTCGCCCAGCTCCCGGCCGGTGATGAGAGTCGTGTCACTCCATTCGGGCCTGCCGTGCCGGGCGAGGACGATGCGTCGCATCCTGCAAGGTGCATCTGACCTTTGTCGGACGGAAGCGCCCGGGCCGGGGCGAAGCCCCTGCCCTCAGCCGGGGCGCTGGGTCGCGATGAACGTCTCGATGGTCATCGGAGACACACCGAAGCGGTCCGAGGCGATCTTCCAGCCGGGGAATCCCCCGTCGCGGGTCGCGGTGAAATACCCCATCCGCATAAGGCGAGCGGCGACTTCGTTGAAGGGCCGCAGCAAGATCCCTCCCCACCAGAGCACCGGCAGTGGAATCCGACGGCGCTTTGCTCGACGGCCCATCTGCTCCTCGAGGAGGGTGACGAGGTCATCGAACGAGAGGTTGGACGGTCCCCCGACGTCAATCGCCTCGTTGCGGACGTCCTCCCTCAGGAGGATTCGCACCGAGAATTCGGCGACGTCCTCAACGGCGATGAAATTCGCAATGCTTCGCCCGTTCCCAAAGAGAATGGCGACTCCATTCTTGCGAATTCCGTCCCCGAGCATCCCGGCCCAGGTTTCCATGAACGCCCCGGGCCGCAGCAGGACATAGGGCACCCCGCTCCGCCTGATCCGCTCCTCGATCGCATGCTTGACCCGGAAAAAATCAACCGGGCTGTCGGGGCTCAGCCCCCGGGCGGAGAGGTACAGCAGCCGTCGGACCCCGGCGCCCCGGGCCGCGTCACAGAGCGCGTCGTGGGCAGGCAGATCGACGCGATTGGGACTCAACGAGCCGCGACCCATGACGTTATTGACGCTTGTGAAGACCTGTTCGACCCCCTCGCACGCCCGTGCCGCCGCCACCCGATCGAGGAGATTCACGGCCATCGCCTCGGCACCAGCCGCCGCCAACGCGGAAAGCTTGTCAGGATTCCGGCTCACGGCGCGCACCGGGATTCCAGCGGCCAGGAGCTTCCGGGCCACCAGGCCGCCGACCTGTCCCGTCGCGCCGGCGACAAGTATCCGGGATTCACGCTGCGTCACGTCGGAACCTCTTCGAACCATGGCCCGGGTGCGGGATGACTGCTTCGAGTTTGGCAGCGTGCGATGAAGCGGGTGAACTCGGGGAGCCCCTGCATCCGGGCAAAGCTCGGGTCCGCCGAGAGAGACGGGTAATCATTCCAGCAGGCATTCCAGGCGCGCTCGAGCCAGCTCATCGCGACAGTGAACTTGCCGGCCAGGGCATACGCCGAGGCGCAGTCGAAGGCGACGATGCCTTCGTTGGCCTCTGTGAGCGACACGAAGGCATAGCCGGTTCTCTCGGCCAGGAGCCGTTCCGCTTCGGCAAACTCGGCTCGGGCTTCTCGGGCGACCCTGAGGGAAAGGCTCGCCTTGGCCGCCAGCAGGTGCGCCCGCACCAGGGTAAAGCCTGTGCCCACGTGGCTGGGATGTTCCCGGCAAATCTTGGCCGCACGGTGCGCGGCGATCAGCGCGTCGTCGAAGTCGCCACGGCGTTGCGCGAGTTCACCCAGTCCGAGGTGCGACAGCGCCAGACTAACCTGGGCATACAGGTGGCTCGATCCTGCATAGCTCTCGACCGCCTGCTCCAACTGTTCCCGCGACCTTTCGACTTCCCCCTTCCGGAGCGCCAGCATGCCGTCGAGAAGGAGCGCGCCGATGAAGGTGATCCCGGTGCGTCCCGCTCCTGACTCGATGTTGAGCGCCTTCCGGATGGGTGCGGCGGCCTCGTCGTACTGCCCATTTGCGATATAGAGGTCGGCCAGGACGTGGTGAGGGGATTGGGATCCCGGCTCCAGGCGCACCGAAGTCAGGAGTTCCTGCACCGCCCTCCCGCGCATCTCCCACCGGTCGGCTCCCAGCTCGGAGCTGCTGTACAGCGCGATCGCGCAGAAGTAATGCGCCATGACGAAATCGGGCTCGAGCTCGATGGCACGCTCCCCGGCGGAGAGGGCCTCCTCGAACCGGGCAGACCGGGTACAGGCGTAGGACAGCCAGGCGTACGCCTCCCCGAGCCCGGGGTCGAGGGTCGTGGCACGCTTGAGGTGATTGAGGGCGTTGGTCAAATCGTTCGGGTCGGAGCTCGCAATGAAGCCAAACGCGTAGGAAAACCCCAGGCCGGAGTGGGCCAGGGCGTAATCGGGGTCGCGCTGGATCGCCTGGCCCAGCAACTGACGGGATTCCAGAAGGTTCGCTGTGGTGAATTGCCTCTGCAGCTGCCGAGCCCGGGCAAAGAGCTCATAAGCGGAGAGGGATGTCGTTTCCGGTTTGGCAATTTGGGCCCGTTGCTGCTCGGACACGTCCACGCTGAGCAGCGACAGGACCTGATTGACGATTCGATCCTGCAGGCCGAAGAGGTCGCTCATCGCCCCGTCGAGCTTCGAGGCCGACACGATTGCCCCCGCTTGGACGTCGCCGAGATGAGGTGTGATCCGGATCCGGTCGCCCAGGGCCTGGTATGCTCCCCAGACCACCCAGCGTGCCCCCAGCGCCCGCGCGATCTGGAGGGCATCGTCCTCGGAGGCGACCGGTCGCGGACGTCCGGCAAGCGCCCTGGCCACCTTCTCCCCCCGCACCAGACGTACGCCCGCGACGCGCTTGAGATCGACGCTGACGGTCTCGGCAATGCCGCCGGAAAGCCATTGGACGCCCGGCTCCCCGGAAATATTCAGAAAATCGAGCACCACAACCGACTCCTTGGCGTTGCTTTGAGGGGCCGGGATGGCCGCGCCCTCCAGCGCACGCGCCAGGTCCGCCGCCGAGGCGAACCGGTCGTCCGGCGCCTTTTCCAGCGCTCGGTGCAGCGCGCGCTCGACGCTCTCCGGCACTTCGGGGCGCAGCGCGGTCACCGAGGGCGCCAGCCTGGAGAGGTGCTGGGCCAGCAGCGCCATGGTGGTGGGGCCGGGGAACGGCGGTTTGCCGGTGAGCAGCTCGAAGAGGACGCAGGCGAGGCTGTACTGGTCGGAGCGTCCATCCACCTCGGCCTCGCCGCCGGCCTGCTCGGGCGACATGTAGGCCGGCGTGCCCAGAGCGAGCCCAGTGCCGGTCAGCCGGTTGCCCGCCGCCTGATCAATCGCCTGGGCGATGCCGAAATCGGCAACCAGGGCATGTCCATCGGAGAGGAGGATGTTTTCCGGCTTGATGTCGCGATGGACGATGCCGTCTCGGTGGGCATAGTCGAGCGCGCCGCAGACTTCGATCGTCAGCCGCAGCGCCTCCCTCAGCTCAAGGGTCTCTTCCCGGTCGAGCCGCTGCCGGAGCGATTCGCCCCGGACCACTGGCATCACATAGTAGTGGCAGCCCGCGGCGGCGCCGGAATCGAAGAGCGGCAGGATGTGGGGATGGTTAAGCCGGGCGGCGACCTGGATTTCGCGCTGGAATCGCTCCCCCAGCTCGGCGCTGACGGCCGGGCGAAAGAGCTTGAGGGCGATATCCCGGTTGTGGCGGATGTCCCGGGCCAGCAGCACCACGGCCATCCCGCCCCGTCCCAGTTCGGACGTGACGGCGTATCGGTCAGCGACTGCGCCGGCGAAGTCCTTCCACTCAGCGGCGAGCGTCAGGCTACCAGGTCAGCAGGCTGCGATCGTCGAGGAACACCGCGACCCCGACCAGCGAGGTCAGACTGGGGCCCTTCTTGAAGGCCTGGACCGCTTCCCGGAGCTCCGGCACCGCGGACCGGCCGGTCGACTTGCGATACTGCTGGTAGGTCGTCTTGAGCTCGCCGTAGACCCGGTTGAGCGAGCGGGTTTCCAGCTCCCCGTTGCCGTTCTTCGACGCCGTGGCAGCCGAGCCGAGCGACGGGGTTCGCTTCTTCGCCTTGGAGGTCTTGGGGGCGGGAGTGCCTTCCCGGCGCTCCAGCTCGGCCTCGATCTTGGCCACCCGGTCCTTGACCCGGTCGGTGAGGGTCGGACGGGCCTTGATCGGTCCGAGGCCGTTGGAGGATGGGTTTCGCTTCGCCATGCATTCCTGCCCTGAAAGAGAAGGGCCGACCCTGGGGACGGGAGGCCGCAGACTGTAATCTAACCCGGTCCCCCCTCATTCCTCGACTTTTCCCTTCTACCCAGCTCTAAACCCCTTTAGATTTGGTGGTTATGGATTTCCCGGGTCTCCGGTCCAGCCTTCATTCCGTGCAGGACCGGATCCGGCACCACCAGGGCATCGGAGGCTGGACCCACCCGGTGCGGATCGTCGCGGTGACCAAGACCCACGGTCCCGAAGCGGTGCGTGCCGCTGTCGCCGCGGGGCTCGAGGACGTCGGGGAAAACCGGGTGCAGGAAGCCCTCAGCAAGCAGGACCAGCTCAGCGACCTCACGGTCCGCTGGCACCTGATCGGCACCTTGCAGCGGAACAAGGCCCGGCACGCGGTGGGGCGGTTCGCGCTGATCCATTCGGTGGATCGGGCCGAGCTCGCCGAGGAGCTGGCGCGGCGGGTGGCGCCGGGCGGCCGGCAGCCGGTCCTGGTGGAGGTGAACTGCTCCGGGGAGAGCCAGAAGGGCGGGGTGGATCCCGCCGGGCTCCCCGCGCTGCTGGAGCGGATCGGCGAGCTGCCCGCGATCGAGCTGCGAGGGCTGATGACGATGGCCGCGCTCAACGCGGACGCCGCGGCGCAGCGGGCCGCCTTCGGGCGGCTCCGGTCCGAGCGGGATCGCATGACGGATGCAGGCTACCCGCTGCCGGAGCTGTCGATGGGGATGTCGGGCGACTACCCGATTGCGGTGGAGGAAGGGGCCACGATGGTGCGACTGGGAACCCTGCTTTTCGGAGAACGCACGCCATGAGCAACGACGCGTTCCACCTGACTTCGCACGATGTTCGCGCCCAGGAGTTCCACCGGGTTCTCCGCGGCTACGACCCGGCGCAGGTCGATGAATTCAAGCAGCGGATGGCCGAGGAAATCGATCGCCTGGTGCGGGACCGGGTCCAGCTCGACGAGCGGGTCAAGGGCATGAGCGATCAGCTCAAGTCCTACCGCGACCGGGAGCGCGCCATGAACGACGCGCTGGTCCAGGCCCAGCAGCTCCGCACCGACAGCCAGAGCCAGGTGGACCGGGAGCGCGACCTGGTGCTGCGGGAAGCCCAGGCTCAGGCGGAAGCGATCCGGCTGGAGGCCCGCACCGAAGCGGAGCGGTTCATGCTGGAGGCCCGCACCGAGCAGCAGCGGCTGCTGCACGGCAACGAGATGGCGCGGCGCCAGTACGTGGCCTACCTCGCCAGCTATCGCCAGTTGCTGGAGCGCCAGCTCCAGGACCTGGACGCGCTGGTTGGCGAAAACGCCGAAGCCGCGGGGGATGAGTCGGTCCGCGGCTATCGCCGGCAGGCATGACCCAGCCGGGCCGGTTTCCCGCCTGGCCGGACCAGGGCGCCGACGCGCTGGAGCGCGAGCTCCTGGACCGGTGGAAGGCGGAGGACCTCTTCGCCCAGGTGCAGCGAGCCCGCGAGGACGCGCCGGCCTTCGTTTTCTACGAGGGGCCCCCGACCGCCAATGGCCGGCCCGGGCTCCACCACGTCTTTTCCCGCACCCTCAAGGATCTGTTCTGCCGCTTCCGGGTCATGCAGGGGCGGTCGGTCACCCGGATCGCCGGCTGGGATACCCACGGGCTTCCGGTCGAGATCGAAGTCGAGAAGAAGCTGGCGCTCTCCGGCAAGAAAGACATCGAGGCCTACGGGGTGGCCGAGTTCAACCGGCTCTGCCGGGAAAGCGTGTTCACCTACAAGGAAGACTGGGAAGCGCTGTCCGGGCGGATCGGGTACTGGCTGGACTATGCCCGTCCCTACATCACCTGCACTCCGGAATACATCGAGTCGGTCTGGTGGCTGCTCAAGGAGCTGCACGACCGGGAGCTGCTGGTGCGGGGCCACCGGGTGCTGCCCTATTGCCCCCGCTGCGGCACCGTGCTGTCGAGCCACGAGCTGGCCCAGGGCTACGAGCGGGTGGAGGACAAGTCGGTCTATCTCACCTTCCCACTCGAGGACGGCAGCGGGCGGGAGCTGGTGATCTGGACCACCACGCCGTGGACGCTTCCCGCCAACGTCGCCGCCGCCGTGGCGCCGGAGATGGAGTACGGCGAGTACGTGGCAAGGAGGCAAGGAGGCAAGGAGGCAAGGAGGCTGATCCTTGCCGTGGCGAGGGCCGAGGCGCTGGCCGGGATCCTCGACACCGAGCTCGAGCCGGTGGGTCCGCCGTTTCCCGGCAGCGCGCTGGCGGGGCTGCGCTACCGGCGTCCCTTCGATGTTGTGCCGCTGCCGGCCGACCGGGCCCACTCGGTCGTGGTGACCGGCGACTTTGTCACCGCGGAGGACGGCTCGGGCATCGTGCATCTGGCCCCGGCCTTCGGCGCCGACGACTACGAGGCCGGGCAGCGCTTCGGTCTGGCCCTGCTCCGCCCGGTTGCGGCCGACGGCACCTTCACCGGCACCAGCTGGCCCGAGCTCGAGGGCAGTCTGGTCACCGCCGCCGAGACCAACGAGCTGCTGATCCGGCGGCTCAAGTCCGAGGGCCGCCACCTCCGCACGGTCCAGTACTCCCACGACTATCCCCACTGCTGGCGCTGCAAGAGCAAGCTGATCTACTACGCCCGGGACTCCTGGTTCGTCCGCACCTCGGCGATCCGGCAGCGGCTGCTCGACCTCAATGACGGGATCAACTGGCAGCCTCCCGAAACCGGGTCGGGGCGGTTCGGCGACTGGCTCCGCAACAACGTGGACTGGGCGCTCTCCCGGGACCGCTACTGGGGAACCCCGCTTCCGGTCTGGGTGTCCGACGCCGATCCGTCGGTGGTCGAAGTCATCGGCAGCTATGCCCAGCTCGCCGAGCGGCTGGGCCGGCCGCTCCCCGCCGACTTCGATCCCCACAAGCCGGGCATCGACGAAATCACCTGGCCGGCGCCCGGAGGCGGCACCATGCGGCGGGCGCCCGAGGTGATCGACGCCTGGTTCGATTCGGGCTCGATGCCCTACGCGCAGTGGCATTATCCCTTCGAGCACAAGGAAGAGTTCGAGCGGCACTTTCCGGCCGACTTCATCTGCGAAGGGCTGGATCAGACCCGGGGCTGGTTTTACTCGCTGCTGGCTATCGGGGCGGGGGTCTTCGAGCGGTCGCCCTATCGCAACGTGGTGGTGAACGACCTGTTGCTCGACGCCCAGGGGCAGAAGATGGCCAAGAGCCGGGGCAACATCGTGGAGCCCTGGGAGCTGATCCGGGAACACGGCGCCGACGTGACCCGGCTCTACCTGCTCGCCTCGAGCGAAGTGTGGCGCCCCAAGCGGTTCGACCGGGCCGCCATCCCCGAGATCGCGGGGGCCTTCCTCACCACCCTCCGGAACACCTACACCTTCTTCCGGCTCTATTCGGGTGCGGCGCTCCCCGAGCCGGCGCCGGAACGCGAGGGAGCGCTGGACCGCTGGCTCCGGAGCCGGCTCGACGCCACGATCGCCGAGGTCACCGCGGCCTGGGAGCGCTACGACCCCACCAGCGGGGTACGCGCGATCATCGATTTCGTGGTGGACGATCTGTCCAACTGGTATGTGCGGCTCTCCCGGGCCCGGTTCTGGGCTCCCGACCGGGAGGCCGATCCGGCCGCGGTACGCACCCTGCACGACGCGCTGCTCGCGGTGAGCCGGCTGCTCGCCCCGGCCGCGCCCTTCGCCAGCGACTGGCTGCACCGCGCCCTCACCGGCAGCTCGGTACACCTGGCCCGGTTTCCCGAACCCGCCGGGGTACGGGACGAAGCCCTCGAGGTTGCGGTGGGCGCAGTCCGCCAGCTGGCGTCACTGGCCCGTGCCGCGCGGGAGGAACGGAACCTCCGGGTTCGGCAGCCGCTCCGCCGGATCCGGGTGGCGGTACCGCCCCACGCCGACGGACCCCTCTTCCGGGACCTGCTGCCCCTCCTGGCGCAGGAAGTGAACGTGCGGGAAGTGGAAGTGGTGGAGTCCGATGCCGAGCTGGTGCGGCTCAAGGCCAAACCCAACTTTCGCACCCTGGGGAAGCGCTACGGCAAGCGGACCCCGGAAGCCGCGGCGGCGTCGGCCCGGCTCACCCCCGAGCAGCTTCGCGCCCTCGAAGCGGGCCAGTCGGTCCGGCTCAACGGAGACGGCGGGCTGTGGGAATACGGGCCGGACGACGTGACCGTGGAGCGGCAGGTGATCTCCGACTGGCCGGTGCAGAGCGCCGGGAGCTACGTGGCCGCGCTGGACCCCGAGCTCACCGATCCGCTCCGGCGGGAAGGGCTGGCCCGGGAGCTGGTCAACCGGATCCAGCGGCTGCGCAAGGATGCGGGTTACGAATACACCGCCCGGATCGAAGTGTCGATCGAAGGGCCGGCGCCGCTGCTCGACGCCGCGCGGGATCATGAGGCGGTGATCAGGTCCGAGACCCTGGCCCGGGTACTGTATCTGGGTGCGGCGGGTCCGGCCTCGGACCGGCAGGAGACTCTGGACATTGACGGGCATCAGGCAGTGATCGCGGTTCAGCGTTGTGTCTCACCTCCCACGGAACGGCCATGAACAAGAAGCAGCTGCAGCACCTCGAATCCCGATTGCTCGACGAGCGGGCGCGGGTCATGAAGGAGCTCGGGTATTACGACGAGTCCTTCAACAACACCTTGCAGTCCTCCGACGGCGACCTGTCGTCCTACTCCTTCCACATGGCGGATCAGGGCACCGATACCATGGAGCGCGAGAAGCAGTTTCTCTTCGCGTCCCAGGAGGGACGGTACCTCTGGCACGTGAACCAGGCGCTGCGGCGGATGTATGCCGAGCCGGACAACTTCGGCAAGTGTCACCAGTGCGGCACCGAGATCGCCTTCGAGCGGCTGGATGCCCTGCCGCACGCCCGGCTCTGCATCACCTGCAAGGAAAAGGAAGAGGATGAGAAGCGCCGCTGAGCCGCGGCGGCTCTTCTGGGCGTCGGCTCTCGGGCTGCTCGCGGCGGATATCGTCACCAAGCGGATCGCGGAGAACGCCCTGCTGCCGATTCCTCCGGTGCGAGTGCTGGGAGAGTGGCTCCAGCTCCGCCTGGTGTACAATCAGGGCGCCGCGTTCGGGCTGCACCTGGGGGAGTGGTCGCGCTGGATCTTTCTCGCCATCGCGGTGGTCGCGGTGGTACTGCTGTATCGGATGGCCCGCGGGAGCTCGCCCCGCGACCTGCTCCGCCAGGTGGCCTGCGGGCTGGTGGCGGGAGGCGCCGCGGGCAACCTGGTGGACCGGATCCGGAGCTCCCAGGGGGTGGTGGATTTCATCGACGTGGGGATCGGCGCGACCCGCTGGCCCACCTTCAACGTGGCCGACATGGGCGTGAGCGTCGGCGCCATCGCCCTGGCCATCTCGCTCTGGATGGAAGACGCCCGGCGGGCCCGGGCCGAAGCCGCGCCCAGCCCGTGAGCAGGGACTCTGGCTGACGTTCTGTTTTCGGTGGCCGCCCCGGTGGCCGAACGGATCGACCGGTTCCTCGCCGATCAGCTGAGCCTGTCCCGGACCCAGGCGGCCCGTCTGGTTGCGGCCGGCGCGGTCCGGGTGAACGGCAAAGTGGTGCGGGCCTCCCGGATTCCCGAGTATCGCGAGCTGGTCGAGATCGCGTTCCCCGAACACGAAGCGCCCCGTACCCTGGCGCCGCATCCCCTCGCGCTCGATGTCGTCTATGAAGACGACGACCTCGCCGTGATCGACAAGCCGGCCGGCCTGGTGGTGCATCCCGCCCCGGGGCACTGGGACGACACCCTGGTCAACGCGCTGGTCGCCCGCGGCACGACGCTCTCCGGCGGCGCGGCGGGACGTCCCGGCATCGTGCACCGGCTCGATCGCGACACCAGCGGGCTGATGGTGGTGGCCAAGACCGACCTGGCCCACCGGAAGCTGGGCGCCGCGCTGGCGGCCCGGCAGATCCGGCGGGCCTACGCGGTGCTCTCCTGGGGCCACTTCGACGCCTCGCCGGTGGTGATCGAGGCCGCGATCGCGCGAAGCCCCACCGACCGCAAGCGGATGATGGTGCGCAGTGATGGCCGGGCCGCCCGGACCGACATCCACCTGCTGGCCCGCTTCGCGGTGTGCGACCTGGTGCGGGCCGAGCTCCATTCCGGCCGGACCCATCAGATCCGGGTCCACCTTGCCCACGCCGGCCATCCGGTCGTGGGCGATCCGGTCTATTCGGGCGGAGGGCCCCGGAGAATGACCGGTCCCGGCCGCCAGGAAGCGGAGCGACTGGCCCGGGCGACACCGCGCCAGGCTTTGCACGCCGCCGAACTCCTGTTCCGCCATCCGATATCCGGGAAGCGGCTCGCCTTTCGCTCAGAGTGGCCCGACGACCTGGCGGACGCGCTTGCAACTGCCCGGGGGCAGGACTCTCAAGTTGCTCCGGCACCGGGACTTACATATTTTGAGTTCTTCAAGTACCGAGCCGATGATTGAGCGCGGACCCGGCAGGGTCGTGGTCTGCCGCGTGGGTGAGGAGCGATTTGCAGTATCGGTCACTTCCGTGCGGGAGATAATCGCGGCCCCGGAGCTGACCCGGATTCCGGGTGTCTCGGCGGCGGTGCGGGGGCTGGCCAACGTGCGCGGCACCCTGGTGACCGCGGTGAGCGGCCGGGGACTGCTGGGACTGCCCGAGCCCGACGCCGGCGACTGGCTGCTGGTGCTGACCACCCGGGACGGTCGGGTGGGCGTCGTCATGGATGAAGTTGAGGATCTTCACGAGGAAGCCGGCGCGGCGGCGCTGCCGGTACTCGACATCGAAGCGCTGGTTCTGCCCCTGCTGGCTCTGGAGCAGGACCGGGCGTAAGGGAAGAGGGGGTTCACCGTGGGCCATACCGTGCTCGTCTGCGACGACGCGATCTTCATGCGGACGATGATCACCGACATCCTCACCCAGGCCGGCTACGACGTCATCGGGGAGGCCGAGACCGGAGCGCAGGCGGTGGAGAAGTACCGCCAGCTCAAGCCCGACCTGGTCACGATGGATATCGTGATGCCCGACATGGGCGGCATCGAGGCGGTCCGGGAAATCTGCAAGGACAGCCCCGAGGCGAAGATCCTCATGTGCAGCGCGATGGGGCAGCAGGCGCTGGTGGTGGAAGCCATTCAGGCCGGCGCCAAGGATTTCGTGGTCAAGCCGTTTCAGCCATCCCGGGTCCTCGAAGCGGTGCAGCGGCTGCTCGGGTGAGCGCCGGTGGATCTCGCCCGCTACACCGCACTCTTTCTCTCCGACAGCCGAGACCATCTTCAGCGCTGTAACGAGCTGCTCCTGGCCTGGGAGCGGACTCCGGGCGCGACCGCGCCGGTCGCGGAGCTGTTCCGCGCCTTTCATTCCATCAAGGGCTCCTCGGCTGCGCTGGCGCTGGAGCCGGTCTCCGAGCTGGCGCACGCCGCGGAGCAGGTGCTGGGCGCGGTGCGGCAGGGCGCCATGGAACCATCCGCCGATGTGCTGAACGCGCTGTTCAGCGCGGTGGACGGACTGGCGAACGGGGTCGAGGCGGTGGGGCGGGGCGAGCCCCCCGAGACCGATGCGGCGCTGATCACCTTGCTGTCCGGCCTGGTGCCGCCCGATCACGGCCGAACCGCGGAGATGCCGGTGGTGGAGCGGCGGCGGGAGCCCCGCCCCGGCACCGAGACGGTTCCTGCCGCACTGCCGGCCCGCCAGGTCCGGGTGGATCTGGAGCGGCTCGATGCGCTGGTGCATGCGGTGGGCGAGCTGGTGGTGGCGCGCAATCGCCTCGCCTCGATCGCCGACCGGGAGATCGGATCCGAGCTGGAGCAGGTGAGCGGACGGATCGCGGCGCTGGTCGGCGGGCTCCAGAGCGGGGTGTTCCGGGCCCGCATGGCGCCGGTGGACGAAGTGTTCGACCGCTTCCCCCGCATGGTGCGGGACCTGGGCCGCGAGCTGGGCAAGGAGATCCGGCTCGAGGTGCAGGGCACCGAGATCGAGCTGGATCGCTCGGTGCTGGACGCGTTGACCGAGCCGCTCACCCACCTGCTCCGCAACGCCGCGGATCACGGACTGGAAACTCCGGGCGAGCGGGCGGCGGCCGGCAAGCAGCGGGAGGGCACCGTCCGGCTCCGCGCCGAGCGGCGGCGCGACGAGGTGACCGTGGTGGTGAGCGACGACGGGCGGGGCATCGACCGCAGCGCGGTGCGCGAGAAGGCGGTCGCCCGGGGGCTGATCGAGCCGGGTGCCCCGCTCCCCGATGCCACCGCGCTGCTCCG
>Ga0209485_1000092_pt1 | contig 29521 bp, 24 predicted proteins | sample NCAS100_FD_187516 | JGI IMG/M metagenome (GOLD analysis project Ga0209485, IMG submission 187516) | Agricultural soil microbial communities from Utah to study Nitrogen management - NC AS100 (SPAdes) (version 2) | ecosystem: Environmental > Terrestrial > Soil > Agricultural land | place: USA... | reverse complement strand
CGAAGGCACCCAGCCCGGTCAGTCGGCCGGGCTTGACGGGGTACGCCACTTCACAGAAATCTGTGGATTCAAAAGCTTCAGTGATAACTTGATTCTCCACCTTCTCACGGTCCATCATGTCGCGTTTCTCTCTGCTACCTGCCCTCGCCCTGCTTGCTGCCTGCGCCACCGGCGAAACCGGCTCTGCCCCCGGCGACGCGCCGGCGGTGCCGTCCGAGGCGCTGGCGGTGCTCGACACCGCCACGCTGATGCAGCACATCCGTGCCTTGTCCGACGATTCGATGCTGGGCCGGGCGCCCGGGAGCCTGGGCGAGGAGCGCACGGTCGCCTACCTCGAAGGGCAGTTCCGGGCGATGGGGCTGCTGCCCGGAAATCCCGACGGCAGCTACATCCAGCAGGTGCCGCTGGTCGCGGTCACCGCGGACCCCGCCATGACACTCAGTATCGGCGGGAAGGCCACCAGGCGGCTCCGCTACCGCGACGATTTCGTGGCCTGGACCCGGCACGTGGTCCCCCAGGTAGCGGTGAACGGCGCCGAGCTGGTGTTCGTGGGGTACGGGGTCGAGGCGCCGGAGTATTCCTGGGACGATTTCAAAGGGCAGGATCTGAGCGGCAAGGTGCTGGTGATGCTGGTCAACGATCCCCAGCTGCCTGATACCACCCAGTTCCGCGGCAAGGCGATGACCTACTACGGCCGCTGGACCTACAAGTACGAGCAGGGGATGAAGCACAAGGCGGCGGGTGTCCTGCTGGTGCACGAGACCGGGCCGGCGGGATATCCCTGGCCGGTGGTGCAGGGAATGGGGGGCGAGAAGTTCGACCTCGCGACCCCCGACAGCAACCGGACCCGGGCGCCGATGGAAGGCTGGATTCATCTCGATCAGGCCCGCGCCCTGTTCGGTCTGGCCGGACAGGACTTCGATTCCCTCAAGGCCAGGGCGACCACCCGGGAGTTCACCCCGGTGCCGCTCGGACTCACCGCCTCGATCACCATCCGGAACACGATTCGCTCGGTCGCATCCCGCAACGTGGTGGCGCGGCTTCCGGGGAGCGACCCGGTGCGGGCCGAGGAGCACGTGGTATACACGGCGCACTGGGATCACTTCGGCGTCAGCACGCCGGTCAACGGCGATTCGATCTACAACGGCGCGCTCGACAACGCCAGCGGAACGGCCGGGCTGCTGCTGCTGGCCAAGGCCTTCAAGGCGATGCCCACTCCCCCGGAGCGCTCCATCCTCTTCCTGGCGGTGACGGCGGAAGAGCAGGGGCTGCTTGGCTCGCAGTACTACGCCGTCACCCCGCTGTATCCGCTGGCCAAGACCCTGGCGAACATCAATATCGACGGGCTCAACGTGGATGGCCGCACCACCGACCTGGTGGTGGTCGGAATGGGCGCGTCGGAGCTGGAGGACTATGCCCGGGACGCCGCGACCGAGCAGGGCCGGGTGCTCAAGCCCGATCCGGAATCGGAAAAGGGCTTCTACTACCGGTCGGACCACTTCAATTTCGCCAAGCAGGGGGTGCCGGCTTTCTATGCCGACGCGGGGGTCGAGGTGGTCGGCAAGCCGGCCGACTTCGCCATGCAGCAGCGGGCCCGCTACACCAACGAGGATTACCACAAGCCGTCGGACGAGATCAAGCCCGACTGGGACCTGGCCGGAGCGGTTGAGGATCTGCGGCTCTACCTCACCATCGGGTATCGGGTGGCCCGGGCGGAGAAATATCCGGAGTGGCGGGTGGGCAACGAGTTCCGGGCGACCCGGGAGGCGATGCTGAAGAACTGAGTGGTCAGTGGTCAGTGGTCAGTGCTCGTAATCACTGGTCACTGACCACTGATCACGAACCAGTCACCTCGTTCATCTCCTTCACCGCCGCGCGGTTCACCAGGATCCGGATGTTGTTGCTGTGCGGGTCGATCGGCAGCATGTAGAAATAGGGCGTGATGGGCGGAAAGCGGTTCATCAGGCCCACGATCTCCTCCCCGTCGGCGAAAGCGACCCGAACCCGACGGGCGCCCACCAGGCGGGAGTCCCCCGGCGCAACATCCCTGGCGTCATTGTAGTCGGGACGCCCGGTCGCGGTTTTCACGAAGAAGAGGGCTTTCACGTCGGCCAGGGCGACCTCGATCATCCCACCGGTCGCCGTCTTGAGGTGGCAGGTGGGTCGCTTGGGGTCCACATCGAGACTGGTTCCCTTCTGAACGGTGCCATCCAGACAGTTCGCCACGATCAGGTGTCCCTGCATGCCCTCCCCCTAGTCGATCTCGTCGAGTGATCTGGGCCAATCGCCTTTGAGCAGCCGGGACATGGCGCGATCGGCGAGAAGGCGCCCTCCGGTCTGGCACCGGGCACAATAATTGGTTTCGTTGTCGGCGTACCGGATCCGCTGGACCGGGCTGCCGCACACCGGGCACGGCTGGCCGTATCGCCCATGCACCGCCATCCCCTCGCGAAATGCGGTGACCTTCTCGGGAAACTTTCCGCTCCCCTCGCGGCGCAGCCGCCCGGTCCATCCGGCGAGGGTCTCCCGGGTGGCCCGGTACAGAGTTTCGATTTCCGGATCGGTGAGCCGGCTGGTCAGCACCAGCGGTGACATCCGCGCCGCGTGAAGAATCTCGTCGGAATAGGCATTTCCAATGCCACTGAACAGGCGCGGATCGGTGAGCGCCCGCTTGACGGTGTGGTTCTCCGAGCGGAGCCGAGCCCCGAATTCCTGCGCGCTGACGTCGAACAGCTCGAGTCCCCCGCGATCGAACGCACTCAGGGCTGCGGCGCCCTGCATCAGGTGCAAGGATGCTCTCCGGGTGGTGCCGGCTTCGGTCAGCAGAAGCCGGCCTTCCGGAAAGCGGAAGGTCGCGAGGGTGATCCGTCCCGGTTCCTTGGCCCCGGGCTCCAGCCATTTGAGCCGGCCGGCGATCATCAGGTGCAGCACCAGGAAGAGCTCAGCTTCGAACCCGAACACGATGCGTTTGCCCATCCGGGTGAGCCCGAGCACCCGGCGCCCCACCAGTGCGGTGATCGGCGGCTCCACCGTGCGGAGCACGAAGGGGCTCTTGAGGGTGACCGCCTCGAGCGCCCGGCCTACGATTCGCTGCTCGAGCGCCTCGATGTAGAGGGCGATGTCGGGGAGCTCGGGCATTAGGGCAGCTATTTGCTATCGGCTATCGGCTATCGGTCAGGCTATCGGCCGCTGATAGCTCGACGGATAGCTGATAGCTGATAGCCGATAGCGCCATTCCTACTTCCGGATGCCCGCCAACCGTATCATCAAGACGGCCGCCCGCGCGGTCTGCATCTCGAGGGTAGGGAGATTGACCGATTCCTGGGGCGAATGGCTTCCGCTCCCCAGGGAGCCCAGCCCGTCAATGCCCGGGATGTACGGCGCCACGAAGGAGAGATCGCCGGCGCCGCGATTGGTGGGATTCATGGCCCGGAGGCCGGGATAGCCCAGGGCCCGGCTCGCGCTGTCGTACTGGGCCAGCAGCGCCTCACCCGCCGCCGTGGTCGGCATGGCCGGATAGGCATCCTCGAAGCGGATCTCGGCGGAGGTCCCCGGAAGATTCTTGGCGACGATCTCGCGCATGGTCGCCCGCGCCTGCTCCTTCTGGGCTTCGGTGACGAACCGGAGATCGCCCCGCACCACGGTGGTGGGCGAGATGATGTTGGTCTTGCCGTGAACGACGTAGGTGTACCCCGAGGTATCGGGAGTGATCTCGGTGCCGCCGGCGATGAACCCGGGGTTGAAGGTCAGCCCGGAAGGACCCACCAGCTGCTCCCGGAAGGCATTGAGGATTCGCGCGGTCTCGTAGATCGAGCCGTAGCTCGAGCCGAAGACACCCGCCGAATGGCCCTGGCGTCCGGTCACCGTAAGCATCCAGGATGAGGCGCCCCGGCGGGCGATGCTGGCCAGGGTCCGGCTACCACCCTCGAAGGACAGCGCCAGGTCACTCTGTTTGGCGGCTTCGATCAGCGCCGCCCGGGTGACCTCGAGCGGGCGGCCGGTGGATTCCTCGTCGCCGGTGATCACCACCGTCACGTGCATCCGGTCGAGCAGCCGGTTGGCGTCCAGCGCCTTGAGCGCAAAGAGCAGGATCGCGTCTCCGCCCTTCATGTCGGTGCTGCCGGCGCCGCGGGCGATCGAATCCTCCCGCACGAAGCGCTGGCCGGCGCCCTCGAAAACGGTGTCGAAGTGGCCCAGCAGCAGCATGCGCCGGGGCGTGGTCCCGGCATTCTTCCCGATCCGCTCCGCCACCAGATGGCCGGCCCGCTGCATCTCGGCCGGCATCTCCACCCAGCGGGTGGTGAATCCCAGCGCGTCGAGCTCGGCCCGGTAGAGAGCGCCAACTTCCTTCACCCCCGCGATGTTCAAGCTCCCGCTCGGGATGTTCACCATCCGCTCCAGAAAGCCGATCTGCTCCTCGCGGTGGGCGGCGATCCAGTCGCGCACCCGTTTCTCGGTTGCGGTCAGCGTCTGGGCCGCGAGGGGCTGCCCGGCCAGGCCGAGCAGGAGGAGCTGGGCGCCAAGGCGCCGGATGACGATAGGCATGGTGGGAATTTAGGCGATTAGCTTCCTCCCGCCATGGAACATCCCCTCCTCGAACTGGGCGGACACGGGGCGCTGCTGCACCTCGCTCCCGCCAACGGGTTTCCTCCCGCGACCTATCTGCCCGCGCTGACTCCGGTGCTTGCCACCCACCAGGTCGTGAGCCTCCCACCCCGCGCGATGTGGCCCGGGAATCCACCGCCGGGTGCTCCCGGTTCGTGGACCGAGCTGGCCGATGACCTGCTCGAGGGGCTCTCCCGTCACCAGCTGCCGCCGGTCATCGCCGTGGGACATTCCTTCGGGGGGGTGGCGTCGCTCCTGGCCGCGGTGCGGGACCGGTCCCGTTTCCGGGCCCTCGCGATGCTCGACCCGGTGATTCCGCCTCTGGCAGCGATGCAGGAGTACCGCGAGCGCCGGGCCCGTGGCGAAGTGGGATTTCGGCCCCTGGTCGAGGGGGCTCGGAGGCGGCGAAGCCGGTTCAACAGCGGGGAGGAAGCCTTCGCGTACTGGCGGGTCAAGCCGCTCTTTGCGAACTGGTCCGACGAGGCGCTCTGGCGCTACGCCCGGGCGATGCTGCGCCCCCTCCCGGAGGGAGGATTCACCCTGACCTGGTCCCCTGCGTGGGAAGCCCACTACTACGAGTCCTTCTACCCGGGGACCTGGGAGGAAATTCCGGGGCTGGACCCGTCGCTGCCGGTGCTGGTGGTGGGAGGAGCGACCTCGGATACACTGGTCCCCGAGGCGGTCGCGCTGCTCCGGGAGCGGATTCCCTGGGGCACCCACCTTACCCTGGCCGGGCAGGGACACCTGTTTCCGCACTCGGCGCCCGAAGAAACCGGAAGAGTGCTCAGCGAGTGGCTGAGCGAGCTCGGACCTCCTCCTCGGTGAGACCAAAGATCGGCGGGGTAGGCACGCCGAGCAGCCCGAGCATCAGGTAGAGCTGCCCGCGATGGTGGGCCTCGTGCTCCACCATCGCGCGGAGCCATTTCTTGGTCGTGATCGGGGTTCCCGCCGGCGTGACGCACTTGCCGGCAAGCTGCTCCGGCGTGAGGGCGCGAAAGATACTCAGCGATTCGGCATGCTTGCGGTCGTGGTAGGCGAGGACCGCCGGGAGGCCACCGGCGAGCTCGGCGTCATGGCCCGGGTAGCGGCTGGGATGTCCCTGCACGTTCTCGCCGTACATGTCCCGCTCGATGCCGGCCAGGTGGCGGACGATGTCACCCAGGGTCCACCTCCCCTCTGCCGGCGCCCACTCAACCTGTTCCGGGGGAATCAGGGCGGCGACCCGCCGGGTCCGGCCCCGGAAGTTGTCCCAGTAGTCGGCGAAGGCCGCAGCGTCCGTGATATCCATGCCGGGACCCTACGACACGTCGAGTTCCGGGGCTTCCTGGAGCCGGAAGACCATGGCCGCCAGCGCCCCACCGAGAAACGGACCGACCAGGTAGATCCACAGGTTGCCGAGGTCGCCGCCGTCGAGGAAGGCGTGAATCAGCAGCGCGCCGGTGCCGACCGCGGGGTTGTACACCCCTCCCGAGATGGAGCCGCCGGCCGCCACACCCACCACGATGACAGAGCCGATCGCGAGGCCGTAGAAGGAGTTGCCTTGGGTTTCCTTGGATGCCGCGACGTTGAGCACCGTGAGCCCGAGCAGAAAGGTGAACAGGAACTCCACCAGCAGGGCACCCATGGTGGTCGCGGTCTCACCCGGGGCCGGCGCGAAGGACGCGCCCAGCAGGAGCCAGGAGAGGTAGGCCCCGATGGTCCCGCCCAGAATCTGGGCCACGATGTAGGGCGCCACATCCCCGGCGAGGAATTTTCCCCGCAGGTACACCGCGACGGTAACCGCGGGATTGTAGTGGCCGCCGGAGACGTGGCCTCCCATGTACACCACCACCATCAGTGCGAAGCCGATCAGCAGGGGAGCGAGCGGCTGCGCGCCCATCGTCACGATCAGCCCGATGCAGAGCACGAAGAAGAGGGTGCCGATGAATTCGGTCAGGTAGCGGCGCATGGTTGTCTCGCAGTGAGAGTTTCGAGTAGGGATAGCGGGTAGCGGATGGCGGGGGCGCCCCTCCTCCCGCCCTCCCGCTATCCGCTTCCCGCTATCCGCTATCCGCCAGCCTCATCTCTCCAGCTCCCGGAGCCAGACATTCCGAAACCGCACCGGATGGGCGTGATCCTGGAGTGAGATGGGGAGCTTGTCCGGATGTCTGGTGAAACCCGGCCGGGATCGGTGCGCGGTCGGGCCGGTGAGCGTCACCCCATCCTGAACCAGCACCCCGTTGTGGAACACCGTGAGGGTAGCGGGCCGGCGCAGCGATCCGTCCTCGGCGAATCGGGGCCGGCGAAATACGATATCGTAACTCTGCCATTCCCCCGGTGCGCGGCTGGCGTTGACCAGGGGCGGATACTGGCCGTAGACCGCGGCTGCCTGCCCATCGGGATAGGTGTGACTCCCGTACGAGTCGAGCACCTGGACCTCGTATTGTCCCATGAAGAATACCCCGCTGTTCCCCCGGTCCTGATCCTCACCCCGGACCGGGCTGGGCGAGGCCCACTCGATGTGAAGCTGCACATCCCCGAATTCGCGCACCGTCCGGATCCCGCCGGTGCCCGCGGCCACCTGCATGTATCCACCCCGGACCAGCCAGCGGGCCGGGCTGCCGTCGCTGCTCCGCCAGGCATCGAGATTCCGCCCGTCGAACAGGATTACCGCATCGGAAGGCGGAGGCGCCGGGACCCCCGGAGGACCCGCGTTGATCACCGGGGGCGCCGGGCAGTCCCGGGCGTGCTGGGCACAGGGCGGCGTAGACTGGGCCTCGAGCGCACCCGGAAGCAACCCGGCGAGTACCCCCCCGGCCACCAGGCTGGCCGCGCTTGCTCCCGACCCGAGCACCCGCTCGATCCGGCGGTCCGGGACCAGCCACATCAACGCCACGATGACATAGATGGCGCCGGCCACCGCCTCCTCGACGAACGCCATCGGGATCGCAATCAGGTACAGCACCGGGGAGATCTTGCCCTTGATGTCGCGTCCCACCGCTCTGGCAAGGACCGAACCGGTGCCCTCGGCCCGGAGGATGGCCCGGAGCAGGATCCAGTAGGCGATGGCCGCCATCAGCATCACCCCGCCGTACAGCGCGGTCGGCGCGGGGGCGAAGCTGTTCTCGCCCATCCAGCCGGTGACGAAGGGGACCAGCGAGAGCCAGAACAGCAGGTGCAGGTTGGCCCAGAGAATGGCGCCGTTGACCCTGGTGGTGACATGCAGCATGTGATGATGGTTGTTCCAGTAGATCCCCAGGTAGACGAAGCTCAGGACATAACTGAGGAAGACATATAGGAGGGGGGTGACGGCCTCCAGCGTCGTTCCGTGGGGCACCTTCATCTCCAGCACCATGATGGTGATGATGATGGCGATCACTCCGTCGCTGAACGCTTCCAGCCGGCCGGTCCCCATCCGGCTACGGCTCCTTCTTCAGGTTGAGCTCCATGATCTGCATCCAGGTGGTGCCGTCCCGGGAGAACTCGCCGATCTCGTGCCACACCCCATTCCCGATCATCGCGGTGTTCCGGATCCGTCCCCCCGGAACCTCCCGGGACCAGCTCACCCCACCCTCGACCGGGGTAAGGACAAAGTCTCCCGACAGTCCGCTCGCGATATACGATCTCAGCACATAGGCCTGGGTCTGCAGATCGAAGGCGATGACCGCCAGGGCGTTATGGACCACCCGGGGTGCCTCGGCGCCCGATCCGGGAATCACCCCGAGGCCCTCGACCAGAAAGGCGACGCCGCCGAGCTTCCGCTCGACTACCTCGGTCATCGTGGTGTTGACCCGCTCGTTGCCCCGGATCATCCAGGCCTCGCCTTTCCAGCGGCCCACCATGAAATCCAGCTTCTCCATGGCAGCCCGGCTGGCCGAGCCATCCGGCATCTGGGCTCGGGCCGGCGAGCCGGCCAGGAGGGAACCTCCGGCAATCGCCGTGAGAAGGACCGCGCGCATGAGTGATGTCTCCGGAAGGGTGGCGGGGACCCGGAGGTCCCGAGACAATCCTAACACTGAAACGGGGAACGGGGGTCCCCTGTTCCCCCGCCCGTCCACGCAACCCTTTCAGGCCATAGGTTGTCTACCCCATAGACAGGCTATGCTCCTTATATGACACCGACCCCCAGGCGGGACCTGCTCCCGGGCACGCTCGACATGCTCATCCTCAAGACCCTGACCATCCAACCGATGCACGGGTACGGGATTGCGCAGCATCTCCAGCGCCTGTCCGACGATGTCATCCAAGTGGAGGAAGGCTCCCTCTACCCGGCGCTCCAGCGGATGCGGCAGAAGGGCTGGATCAGGGCCGAATGGCGGCAGACCCCCAACAACCAGCGGGCCCGGTACTACACCGTGACCCGGGCGGGGCGGCGCCGGCTCGGGGACGAGCAGGCCGGGTTCCTCGAGCTGGTCCAGGCCATCGGCCGGATCATGCAGCCCGACTGACCCCAACCCCTAATCCCCAATCCCCAACCCCCTGCTCTTATGCGCGAATGGCTGACGCGACTCCGTGACTGGCTCCGCCGTGACCGGCTCGATCACGAGCTTCGGGAGGAGCTGCGCTTTCACCGGGAACAGCTGGAGCGGGATGCCAGAGGGGAAGGGGTCCCGGCGGACGAGGCCCGGTACCTGGCGGGGAGGCGGCTGGGCAACCTGACCCAGGTCCGGGAGGCCGCGCGCGACCGGTGGTCCTGGCCCTGGCTCGACCACTTCTTCAAGGATCTGCGGTATGCGCTTCGGGGGCTCCGCCGCTCACCGGGATTCTCCACGACGGTGATCCTGACCCTCGGGCTCGGTATCGGGGCCAATGCCGCGATGTTCGGGGTGGTCGACCGCCTGATGTTCCGTCCTTTCCCCTACTTGCGCGACCCCGGCACGGTCCACCGGGTCTATCTCACCTGGCAGGACCGGGAACGGAGCCGGACCTCCTCGGCCTTCGAGTACACCCGCTATCTCGATCTCACGAAGTTCACGACCTCCTTCTCCCAGTTCGCCGGCTTCGCGACCCGAGGGATGGCGGTCGGGGTGGGCGACGCCTCGCGGGAACGCTCCGTCGCCGTCGTCAACGCCTCTTTCTTCGATTTCTTCGACATGCGTCCGGCGCTGGGCCGCTTCTTCGTCGCCGCGGAGGATGTGACCCCCAAGGGCGCCAGCGTGGTGGTGCTGGAGTACGGGTTCTGGCAGCGGGAGTTCGGCGGAAAAGACGTGCTGGGACAGACTCTCCACGTACGGAACATTCCCTGCCAGATCATCGGCGTCGCACCGAAGGGATTTGTGGGAGTCTCGGAAAGCGAGCCCCCCGCGGTGTTCATCCCGATCACCACCTCGGCGGGGAACGAGCCGGTGGGGCGGATGGCCGAGAACTACTACAAGACCTACAACTGGGGCTGGATGAGCGTGATGCTCCGGCGCAAACCCGGCGTCACCGAGGAGGCGGCCTCGGCGGATCTGAGTCAGGCCCACGTGCGGAGCTGGAATGCCGAGCTGGCGCTCGAGCCTCGGGGCACGCCCGCCGCGATTGCGAAACCGGCGGCGGTCGCGGGCTCCCTCCGGACGGCGGCGGGACCCGATGCCGGGCTCGAGGCCAAGACGCTGCTCTGGGTAACCGGTGTCGCGGTGATCGTCATGCTCATCGCCTGCGCGAATGTCACCAATCTTACGCTCGCGAGAGTGCTGCGCCGCCGCAGGGAAATCGCGGTGCGGCTCGCGCTCGGGGTGAGCCGGCAGCGGCTGCTCGCGCAGTGCCTGACCGAGAGTCTCCTGCTGGCGGGTCTCGGCTTCGCCGCGGGTGTGGTGATTGCCCAGTGGGGGGGCGCCGCACTCCGGCGGCTGTTCGTGCGGAACCTCACCACCCTCGACGTGATGACCGACTGGCGCACCCTCGTGGTCGCGGGAACCTTCGCCCTCGCGGCCGGTGTGCTGACCGGCCTGGGGCCGGCATTCCTGGCGGGGAAGGGCGACCTGGCCGGGGCTCTCAAGGCCGGTGCGCGGGAGGGGGGATATCACCGCTCCCGGATGCGGTCGGCGCTGCTGGTGGTGCAGGGCGCGCTGTCGGTGATTCTGCTGGTCGGCGCCGGGCTCTTCGTCAAGAGTCTCGATCACGTCCGCAACCTGCCGATGGGGTTTGACGCAGAGCCGGTCCTCTATGCCACCGCCAACATGCGGGGGATGCGCACCACCGAGGCGGAGCAGGAGGCCCTGGGCCAGGCGCTGCTGACGGCGGGGCAGGCAATCCCCGGGGTGGAGTCCGCGGCCTGGGTAAGCGCCGCACCGTTCCAGAGCAGCTCGGCCACGAACCTCCACGTCGAGGGGATCGACTCGGTGCGCAAGCTGGGGCGGTTCACCTACCAGAGTACCACGCCGGACTTCTTCAAGACCATGAACACCCGGATCCTGCGCGGCCGCTCGTTTACCGCGCAAGACCGGAAGGGGACTCCCCTGGTCGGCCTGGTGAGCGAGGCGATGGGCAAGGCGCTTTGGCCCGGCAAGGACGCGATCGGCCAATGCATGCGGGTGGGAAACGATACCGTGCCGTGCACCACGGTGATCGGCATCGCGGAGAATGCCATCGAGCGGGCCTTCACCGGCGAAAAGGGATTCATGTATTACCTGCCGATCGCGCAATACGAGCCCGGGTCCGGGTACGCCCTGATGCTGCGGATGCGGGGCGACCCGCGTCCGCACCAGGAGACGGTGCGGAAGGTGCTGCAGGCGGTGATGCCCGGCCAGAGCTACATCCGGGTGCAGCCGTTCGACGAGATCATCGACACCGAGCGGCGATCATGGAAGGTCGGCGCGACGATGTTCGTCCTTTTCGGCGTGCTGGCGCTGCTGGTCGCCGCGGTCGGACTCTATGGGGTGATCACCTATAACGTCGCCCAGCGGATGCACGAGCTGGGGGTGCGGATCGCCCTCGGCGCCCAGGCGCAGGACGTGGTGCGGCTGGTGATCGGACAGGGGCTGCGATTCGCCCTGGTCGGCGTAACGCTTGGGCTGGGGCTGGCTCTGATCGCCGCCAAATGGATCCAGCCCCTGCTCTTCCAGCAGTCGGCGCGGGATCCGGTGACCTACGGGGTGGTTGCGGGGATTCTCCTGCTGGTAGCGCTGCTGGCCAGCGTGCTGCCGGCGCGCCGGGCCATGCGCGCCGATCCGAATTCCGCGCTGCGCACCGATTAGGGACATCAATATGGAACTACTGCGCGAGTGGCTGGCCCGCCTGGGCGACTGGCTTCGGCGGGACCGGCTCGATCGGGAGCTGACCCAGGAGCTGCGCTTTCACCGGGCCCAGCTGGAGCGGGATGCCCGTGATGCCGGCGTCGCCGGGAACGAGGTGGGTTATCTGGCGAAGCGTCGGCTGGGTAATCTGACTCGAGTCCACGAAGACGCCCGCGACCGCTGGTCCTGGCCCGGGCTGGACCACCTCCAGCAAGATGTGCGCTACGCCCTGCGGGGGCTCCGGCGCTCTCCCGGATTTGCCGCTACGGTGATCATCACCCTTGGCCTGGGGATCGGGGCCAACGCCGCGATGTTCGGCGTCATCGATCGGCTCATGTTCCGCCCCTTCCCGTTTCTGCGCGACCCCGCAGCGGTGCACCGGGTCTATCTGCAGATCAACGATCGCGGTCAGTCACGCAACATCACCACCTACGAGTACACCCGCTTTCTCGATCTCAAGCGGTGGACCACCTCCTTCTCCCAGTACGCCGGCATTTCGCAGGGGAACATGGCCGTGGGCACCGGTGACGCGGCGCGCGAAAGGCAGGTGGCCCGTGTCAGCGCGACGTTTTTCGATTTCTTCGATGCGCCGCCGGTCCTGGGCCGGTACTTCGGGGTGTCGGAGGACTCGACCCTGTCGGGAGCGCCGGTCGTGGTGTTGAGTCATGCCTTCTGGGAGACCGACTTCGGCGGCGAGAACGTCATCGGCCGGATGCTGCAGGTGGGCAACGTCCTGAGCACCATCATCGGCGTGGCCCCCCGCGGATTCACGGGTGTCGAGGGCCAGCCGGCCGCGCTCTTCATGCCGATCACCACCTTTGCCGCGTCCGCTGCCGGGCCCGACGACCGGAATGACTATTTCACGCAGTACCACTGGGGCTGGATGCGGGCCATGGTGCGGCGGAAGCCGGGCGTCTCGCTCGAGACGGCTTCGGCGGACCTGACCGGTGCGTATCTCCGAAGCTGGAACGCGGAACGGGCGCTGGATCCCGAGCTGACTCCCGCCGAGCTGGCGCGACCCAGGGCGATGGCGGATGCGCTCAAGACCGCCGCCGGTCCCGGGGCGGGGCCAGAGGCGAAAGTGGTGCTCTGGGTGATGGGCGTCGCTGTCATCGTGCTGCTCATTGCCTGTGCCAACGTGGCCAACCTCTTGCTCGCGCGGTCCCTCCGCCGCCGCAAGGAAACGGCCGTGCGCCTGGCGCTCGGCGTCAGCCGGGGCCGTCTGTTGGCCCAGTCGCTCACCGAGAGTCTGCTCCTCGGGTTCCTCGGTTGTCTCGCCGGCGTGCTCGTTGCCCAATGGGGGTCGGGGCTCCTAGCCCAGCTCTTTCTTCCGGCCGGACCGTCCATTGAAGTACTCACCGACTGGCGCACGCTTGCCGTGGCATCGGGATTCGCGCTGGCTGCCGGCATTCTCACGTCGCTCGGACCCTTGCTTGGCGGCGATCGACCGGCGCTCACCGCGGCCCTCAAGGCGGGGGCACGCGACGGCGGGCCGCCCCCCTCCCGGGCGCGCTCTGCGCTCCTCGTCCTCCAGGGCGCGCTCTCCGTGATCCTCCTGGTGGGCGCCGGACTCTTCGTCCGAAGCCTGGATCGGGTTCGATCGATGCGCCTCGGATATGACGCCGATCCGGTCGTCTTTGCAAGCCGGAACCTCCGCGGAATGCAGCTGAGCGACAGCGCGCTGGTGCTGCTCGGCCGCCGCCTGCTCGACGCCGGCCAGGCCATACCGGGCGTCGAGCACGCCACCTGGGTGAGCAGCATTCCGTTCTGGAGCACCTCGAGCACCGACTTCTTCGTACCGGGCATCGATTCGGTCCGGCGGCTGGGGCGGTTCACCTACCAGACCGCCACACCGGGGTACTTCGAAACGATGGGAACCCGCATCGTGCGGGGACGGCCGTTCTCGGCGCGGGATCAGGCCGGTAGTGAGCAGATCGTGGTGGTGAGCGAGGCGATGGCGGGAGTGCTCTGGCCAGGCAGCGACCCGATCGGCAAGTGTATGCGTATCAGCGCCGACTCCATGCCCTGCACGACGGTGATCGGCGTCGCAGAGGACGCGGTGCAGAACAGCCTGACCGACGACCAGCGCCTCAGGTACTATCTCCCGCTGGACCAGTTCCGGCCGGCGCGGGGTCACACCCTGCTGCTCCGAATGCGGGGGTCACCCGCCGGGCAGGTCGAAGCGGTCCGCAGGGCCCTGCAGGCAGTGATGCCGGGAGAGTCGTACATCACGGTCCGGCCATTGAATCAGCTGATCGATGCGCAGCGGCGGTCATGGCACATCGGCGCCACGATGTTCGTCGCATTCGGTGTCCTGGCGCTGCTGGTGGCGGCGGTTGGGCTCTACGGCGTGATCACCTACAACGTCGCCCAGCGGAAGCATGAGCTGGGAGTGCGGATTGCCCTGGGTGCGCAGGCAAAGGATGTGATCCGGCTGGTGGTGGGGCAGGGGATTCGCTTCGCGCTGATCGGGGTGACCCTCGGACTCGCCTTGGCGCTGATCGGGGCTCGCTGGATCCAGCCGCTGCTCTTCCAGCAGTCGGCTCGCGATCCGGGGACCTATGCGATGGTCGCGGTGCTGCTGCTGGGCGTGGCGCTGCTGGCCAGCGCGCTGCCGGCGCTCAAGGCCACTCGGGCAGACCCCAACGCAGCGCTTCGGGGAGAGTGAATCCACCGATTCCGCAGATTCCACAGAAACGAAAGCCAAACAACCAAGCCTTGGTTTTCTGTGTCATCTGTGAAATCTGTGGATCAACAAGCCCTACGAGAAGACTCAGGAACAACCCTCCACGTAATCCACCGGCGGCCGCCGGCCGGCGCGATAGCGGACCACCTTCCCGCTGTCGGTCTCGAAGATAATCCGCAGCATGGAATCGGCCGGATCGGTCACGATCAGGTTGCGCCCTCCGGCCCGGTACTTGTGGAACTGCACCGTGACCGGTCCGTACAGCTCCGAGATCCGCTGCTCGCTGTCTCCCACGCCGGCGCCCTTGTCCGTCAGCACCCCGGTGGTGTCCACGTCGACCCGCACCACGGTGTCCTTCACCACCATCAGGTTCACCCGGCCGGGCAATCGCGCGGGGTGGACATAGTCGCACTCGTCGCTCACCTGATAGGCGGGACGGACGTTCTCGGTCAGCGCGGCGTTGAGCTCGGCCACGGTCCAGCCGATCCGGATCGGGCCGTAACCGGCCGCGCTCACGGTCCAGGCCGTCTCGGGGGCCGGCGCCGGCGGAGGGGCGGGGTCCGCGGGCGGCGGCGCATCCGGGCGGCAGGCCGTCAGGACGAGAGCGGCACCAGGAAGCAGGGGTCTCATGTGGGCCTCGTGGTCAGTGGTCCGTGGTCCGTGGTCAGTGGTCCATTGCCTATTGCCCACTGCCCATTGCCTGCCTGTTGCCTGTTGCCTGCTGCCTGTTGCCTCTCTAAGGCTTTTTCGCGCTGTCTCGCCGATCGTGCACGGCAATGGTGATGAGCAGGGCGAACCCGGCGCCGGCCGCCACCAGGAACAGCAGCATGGCAAATCCGGGGTAGCCCAGGATCCGGAACGAGGTCTGGACCTGGAAGAGCATCGCCGCGCCCACGATGAGGGCCGCGAGCACCAGTCCCATGGTGATCCGGTTGGCCACCTTCTGGAAGCCGACCATGAGACGGGGGGCGTCGATCCCGGTGTCGATCTTGAGGCCGAGCTGATTGGAGGCGGCAGCGTCCAGAATCTTGTTGAGCCGGGCCGGCAGCCGATCGGCAAAATCCCGGAGCTCGAGCGCGGTACCGAGGAGGTTGCCGGGGGACAGTCCTTTGAGCATCCGCTGCCGAAGCAGCCGGGCCGAGTTGCGGCGGATCGACTCGGTAGGATCGAAGTCGGGTGCCAGGGCATGGGCGACCGCTTCCAGGTTGTACAGGGTCTTCCCGATCATCGCGGTCTCGGGGGGCAGACGCACGCCCGCTTCGGCCGAAACCCGCACGATGTCCATGAACACCTTGCCGATCGGCAGGCTGGCGAGGCCCTGCCCCGAGTGCTGGGCGGTCAGGGAAGCGATCTTGCCGCGAAACTCCTTCTCGTTGACCTGGTCGCGCTGCTCCGCCAGCGCCAGGGCGTGCTCGGCGGTTTCTTCCCCCCGACCGTCGCCGATCGCCAGGACCATCTGGAGCAGCGTGTCCTGGAGCCGGGGCGGCAGCCGGGTCACCATGCCCAGGTCGATCAGGGCGATGCGGTTGTCGGGGGTCAGGAAGACATTGCCGGGGTGGGGGTCGGCGTGGAAGAAGCCGTCGATCAGAATCTGCTGCAGGTAGGCCCGGAACAGCTCCTCGATCAGCGCGTCGGCATCGATCTCCAGCAGGGTGAGCGGACTGACCTTGGTGATCTTCTCGCCCGGAATGAAGTCCATGGTGAGCACCCGGGAGGTGCTGTAGTCCGGCACCGGCCGGGGCACCACGATCCGCTGGAACCCCGCGAGGTTCTCGCCCAGCCGCTCCAGGTTCTGGGCTTCCCGGCGGTAGTCCAGCTCCTCGAAAATGGTCTTGCGGAACTCCTCCAGCACCTTGCCCAGATCTACCTGGTCGGCCAGTCCGGTGTGCTTCTCCAGCACCCGGGCGATCTCGTCGAAGGCGTCGAGATCCTCGGTGATGCGCTGGCGGATGTTGGGGCGCTGGATCTTGACGACGACCTCGCGGCCGTCCCGAAGCCGGGCCCGGTGCACCTGGCCCAGCGACGCGCTGGCGATCGGCTCCGGATCGAAGGACTGGAATCCCTTGGAAATCCGGACCCCGAGCTCCTCGGTGACAAGGCGCTCCACCTCGGCGTATTCGAAGGGCTCCACCGAATCCTGGAGCCGCTCCAGCGCCTCGGCATAGGCGGGTGGGATGAGTGCTCCGCGACTGGAGAGCAACTGGCCCAGCTTGATGAAGGTGGGGCCCAGCGCCTCGAGGTCCGCGGCCAGCGCTTCACCCCGGGCCGCCTCGCCCTCCAGCTCCGGAGATTCCTGGTCGTCGGGCAGGGTGAGGTCGGTGCGGGTGGACCCGCCGTACTTGAACAACAGGCGGGCGATGTGCCCATAGCGTTTGAGACTGGCCGGCTTCAGATCCATGCGGCGCCCGAGGTCGCTGATAGAATTGTTGACGACCCCGGGCAGGGGAGGGACACACTACATGCGCTCGTCCGCGGTGGGACCATAGATGGAGGGGATCGGCACGTCGAGCAGCCGGAGATAGACGGTCAGCTGGCCCCGGTGGTGACTCAGGTGGCTGATGTGGGAACGCACCACCGCGGCGCGGGGCGCGGTGAACAGCACCTGCTCTCCCCGGGTGAGCGACCAGGGAACCCCGAAGTCGGCGTCCTTCGCCGCCTCGAGCGCGGCGCGGGCGTCCCGCACGTTCTGATCGAATCCGGTGAGCAGGGTCTCGGTCTTCTCGAGGCTGTACCCGCTGGCGCGCTGCAGATCGAGCTTGGTATCCCGCAGGGTGTTGGCGATCCAGCCGGGCATCCAGGACACCAGCTGCGCAAGGTGTCCCAGCGAAAACGACTTGGGGTGGGGCTTCCAGTCGCCCCGGTCGCCCGGGACCCGCTCCAGCAGCCGGCGGGTTACGGCCATTTCCTGATCGAACTCGGGGAGGAGGGATTGTCCGATGCTCATGCGCCGCCGGGGTTAGAGTCGAAGCTTGATGTCGATCGCGACCAGGATCCCGGAGGGAGCGTCGTCGAAGATGATCCGATCGGCTTCTCGCCGAATGACCAGCTTCTCCAGCTTGCCCTTTCCCTTGCCCTTCCCCTGGTTTCCCCGTCGATAATACACGACCTGGGTGGCTCCGACCACATCCACCCGGACCACGTCGTACCCCTGCTTACCCAGAACCTCGCGGGTCACCAGCAATGCACGATCGTGCGTGACCGCGTAGCGCTTCCCGTTGCCCTGGGCTGCGAGTGGTGCGGACAACAGGGAGAGGGCGACGAGGATCGGGCCCACGCGAGGCAACATCCTGTGCGGCCGTAACATGACGAATTCCTCCTGGAGCGGGTGACAGCGATTGCGCGCCGGCAGGAATTCACGGGGCAAAGGGTGTGCCGCTCAGGGTTATTGCACTTGTACCACCGCGGTTCCGCAATAGCGGGGCGGCGCGGGCGCGCAGGCCGCCACCACCGCGCTGCCCGGGCGCCGGCCGGTCAGCGCGCCCGAGGCGGAGATCGTGGCGGTCGCGGGGTCCATCGAGCTCCAGATCCAGGCCGGCTGGGCGAAGTTGACCGCGGTGGCCGCGAACTCGAGGCTCTGCCCCACCGCGACGGTGGCCTGTCCCGGCTCGACCGACACGGCCGGCGCACTGGCGCCGGAGGCAGCGACCACGGTGAAGTCGGCGACGGCGCAGACCGAAGGCGCATTGGTGGCGCAGGCCCGGACCCTCGAGGTGCCCGCCGCCTGGCCGGTGAGCCTGCCGCTGGTCGAAATGGTCGCGCGGGCGGGATCCAGGACCGACCATTCCCAGCCGGCCACGGTGCTGGTCGAGATGGCCTGATACTGCAGCACTCCGCCGACGGCGAGGGCCGCGTCGGCCGGGCCCAGCGTAACCGTGATCAGAGGGGGCGGCGGTGGCGGCGGGATCTCCCCCAGCGGACTGGTTTCGGTTCCGCCGAAACAGCCGGCGAGTCCGAGCAGTGCAGCGGCACGAAGGGACCGGGCGTAACGCATTGAAAACCTCCTACTAAAATATCAGAACTTCTGAAGATACATTGAAAGGCAACAGGCAACAGGCAACAGGCAATAGGCAATGAACCAACGACCACTGACCACTGACCACTGACCACTGACCCCTCGCCGCCGAGGCCCCGTGTCCCAGAGCCGCAGAGAGTTTCTTGCCCGTTCTTCGGCCGCCGCGGCGGCCGGACTGGTGCTGGCGGCGACCGGAGAAGCCGGAGCGGCGGAGCGCGCCGCGCGGGCGGTCCGGCCCCAGTCTCCGGGAGATCCCGCCATCAACGAGCTGCTGATGCGGGCGCTCGACGCCGCGAAATCCGCCGGAGCCGAATACGCCGACGCGCGGGTCAGCCTCAACCGCACCCAGAACATCAACACCCGGGAGCGGCGGGTGGGCGGACTCTCCGACAATGAAACCTTCGGGGTGGGCGTCCGGGTCCTGGTCCAGGGGTCGTGGGGATTCGCCGCCACCAGCGAGCTGACCCAGGAGGGCGTGGTAAGGGTGGCCCGGCAGGCGGCGGCGCAAGCCCGTGCCAACCGCACCCCGGGGCGCAAGCCGGTGACCCTGGCTCCCGCTCCCGGGAATCAGCGGGGCAGCTGGCGGAGCGACGCCAAAGTCGATCCCTTCACGATTCCGGTGGAAGAGAAGGTCGCTCTGCTGCTGGCCGCCAATGCCGCGGCGATGAAGAACCCCCAAGCCCGCTTCGTCAACTCCAGCATGTTCTTCCTCAAGGAAGAAAAGTCCTACGCCAACAGCGAGGGCGCGCTGGTGGCGCAGACCATCTTCCGTAGCCAGCCCAGCATGACGGTGACCGCGGTGGCCTCGGGAGACTTCCAGAGCCGGCAGAGCAACGACATCGCCCCGCGGGGCCGCGGCTACGAGCATGTGACCGAAGCGAACCTGATGGAGAATGCCCCCCGCTGGGCCGAGGAGGCGGTGGCCAAGCTGGGTGCGAGGCCGGTGGATGCCGGGCGCTACGACCTGATTCTCCATCCCAATCACCTCTGGCTCACCATCCATGAATCGGTGGCCCATCCGACCGAGCTGGACCGCGCCATGGGTTACGAAGCCAACTACGCCGGGACCAGCTTCGTGTTTCCTCCCGACAAGGTGCTGGGCTCGCTCAAGTTCGGCTCCCCGCTCATGAACATCCGGGGCGACCGCTCCCAGCCCGGCTCGCTCGCAGCGTGCGGCTGGGACGACGACGGGGTCAAGCCGGAGGACTTCGACATCGTGAAGAACGGGATCTTCGTGGACTATCAGACCACCCGGGAGCAGGCGCTCTGGCTGGACTGGTACTACAAGAAGATCGGCAAGCCGACCCGCTCGCACGGATGTTCCTACGCCCAGTCGTGGGCCGACGTGCAGTTCCAGCGAATGCCCAACGTGTCGCTGCTCCCCGGCGAGCAGGACCTGGTCTGGGAAGACCTGATCGCCGCCACCGACCGGGGCATCGCCATCATGGGCGACGGCTCCTTCTCGATCGACCAGCAGCGCTACAACGCCCAGTTCGGCGGCCAGCTCTACTACGAGATCCGGGGCGGCAAGATTACCGGGATGCTCAAGGACGTCGCCTATCAGATGCGCACTCCGGAGTTCTGGGGCGCGCTCGACCTGCTGGGCGGCCCCCGCAGCTACTTCCTGGGAGGCGCCTTCGGCGATGCCAAGGGCCAGCCCTCGCAATCCAACGCGGTAAGCCACGGCTGCGTGCCGACCCGGCACCGCCAGATCAACGTGATCAACACCGGGAGGCAGTCATGAGCCGCCCGACTCAGGAACCGGGCGTCCGGACGATCTCCCGCGCCGATGCCGAGACGCTGGCCCGGAAGATCCTGAGCTTGAGCACCGCCACCGAGGCGCGGGTCAGCATCAACAGCGGAGCCCGGGGGAACACCCGCTTCGCCGAGAATCAGATCTCCACCGCGGGCGACAACAGCAACACCGCCGTGGTGGTGCGCAGTGTGGTGGGCAACAAGATCGGGCAGGCGGCCACCAACAAGCTGGACGACGCGGGCCTCAAGGCGGTGGTCGACGCGTCGGAGCGGCTGGCGCGGCTCAGTCCCGACGACCCGGAGCGGATGCCCGAGCTCGAGCCTCAGAAGTACCAGGAAGGGAAAGGCTGGAGCGAGAGCACCGCGCGGCTGGATCCCGGGCTCCGCGCGGCCGCGGTCACCAGCATCACCGACCAGGCGCGGAGCGCGGCTCTGGTGAGCACCGGCTACCTGGAGACCCGGGCCACCGCCAGCGCCATCGCCAACAGCAAGGGATTGTTCGCCTACGACCGGGACACCGATGCGGTGCTCACGACCACAGTGCGGACTCCCGACGGGGCCGGCTCCGGCTGGGCCGGCGGCGCGTCGCACGCCTTCTCCGCGCTGGATCCGGCGGCGCTGGGCGCCCGCGCCGTGGCCAAGGCACAAAAATCGGTGGGCGCGGTGGCCATCGAGCCGGGCCGTTACACCGTGGTGCTGGAGCCGACCGCGGTCGGGAATCTGGTTCAGCTCATCACCGGGGCGATGAACGCGCGCGGCGCCGACGAGGGGCGGAGCTTCTTCTCCAAGCCGGGCGGCGGCAACAAGATCGGCGACAAGGTCGTGGACCCGAGGGTCAACATCGTGAGCGACCCCTTCGATCCGGAGACCTACGGGACCCCGTTCACCGGAGAGGGACTCCCCACCCGCCCGATTACCTGGATCGAGAACGGCGTGGTGAAGAATCTCAACTACGACCGCTACTGGGCCCAGAAGCAGGGGAAGGAGCCGACCGGATCGGCCGGGGGGCTCAAGATGTCGGGGGGAAACGAGACCATCGAGTCGCTGATCGCCGCCTGCGAGCGCGGCGTTCTGGTGACCCGGTTCTGGTACATCCGCGGAGTGGATCCCCGGAGCATTCTCTATACCGGCCTCACCCGGGACGGCACCTTCCTGATCGAGCAGGGCAAGATCGTGAGAGCGATCAAGAACTTCCGGTTCAACGAGTCGCCGATCGTGATGCTCAACAACATCATGGCCATGGGACGCCCGGTGCGGGTCTCGGCCAGCGAGAGCGGGAACGCCGGGGCGCCAGTCGTGGTGCCGCCGCTCCTGGTGCGCGATTTCAACTTTACTTCATTGTCCGATGCGGTATAGCCCGTCCGGTCCGTAAGAGCGGGTAGGGATTCACCGGCGATCCGCCCCAGTACTTGCGCGGATTGCCGGTGGTCGAGATCTCGAAATGCAGGTGATAGTCCCCCGGATTGGCATTACCGGTGTCCCCCACGTAGCCGATCAGCTCTCCCGGCTCCAGCTGCTGTCCTTCCCGAATCCCCTCGGCATACCGGTCGAGGTGGGCATAGTAGTAGATGGTCCGCTGGTCGGGCGCGAGGGCGTAGAGGGTGGTGCCGCCCCGGTCGCTCTGAAACAGCTTGAGGACGACCGATGCCCCCACGGAGAGCACCGGGGTCCCCCGGGGCGCGTCGATGTCGATGGCATCGTGCCGGCGTCCCAGCCCGCGCGCCTCGGAAAAGGTATCGCGGAGCCGGTCGGGTGAGACGCCTTCCACCGGAATGACGAGCCGGGCGTCCTGCGGAGGCCGGGACTCGGCGACCGCAACCACGGAATCTCGAACGGGCAGAACCGCCTCCGGTGGGGCTTCCGGTTGCAGCAGGTAGAGCAGCAGGGCCGCCGCTCCGGTCGAGAGCGCGCCGACCGCCAGCATGCGGGGAAGGTCGCGCACGCCCGCCGCTCACCGCGCCGCGGCGAGACTCCTTAACCCATCGGCCAGCATTCGCACCTTCTTCGGATCCGCGGCTCCAGCCTCCCCGTCGAGCTGAGTGGCCAGCCGGGTCAGGGCCTCGCCGCGCTGGGCGCCGGAGAGCCGCTCGGCCCGTGCCAGCTCGTCTCGCACCGCCGAGAGCCGCGCGCCGGCCAGACCGGCGGAGCGTTCCAGCTGGTCGAGGTAGGCCCGGGCCAGCGCGAAGCTGGGCGGCCAGACCAACTGGGGCTGCTCCTGGGCGTTCAGGTATTCGAACCGCACCGTCTTCGCGGCGTCGAGCTCGTTGTTGGAGATGAACCCGCTCGGGAGCAGCTCGAAGATGTCGAGCCCCCGGGCGATCTCCGAGCTGTAGATGTGCCCGTTGTACCAGTACGCCGACCAGGACCCGGCCTGGACCAGCTTGGTCGAGTCCATCGGCCCGCGGTCGTGGTATGCGATTTCCACCGGATGCTTTGGGTCGGTCCAGTCGAACACCGAGATCCCGCCCTGGTACCAGGACTGCACCATCACATCGCGTCCCGGGATCGGGATCAGGGAGCCGTTATGGGCCACGCAGTTTTCGAACGCGCTTTGTGCCGCCGGTAACTTGTAATAGCTCTGGAAGGTCATCTCCCGGTTCACCAGCGTGAAAATCGCGTTGGCGCCCCACACCGGCTTGTCGCTGGCGCGGCAGCGAGGGGCCCGGCCACCGCCCCACTCGTCGGAAAAGAGGATCTTGGATCCGTCATTATTGAAGGTGGCCGAGTGCCAGAGCGAGAAGTTCGAATCGGCCACTGCTCCAATCCGCTTGGGATTGGCGGCATCGCTGATGTCGAGCAGCAGGCCGTAGCCCCGGCAGGCACCGCCGGCCAGCCCGATCGCGGGGTACGCCGTGATGTCGTGGCACTGGGTTGGGCCGCCCCTGGGGCGGGCTCGGGGAGTCGTGTCGCGGTCGGCCGCTTCCGTGGTATTTGCCCGTGTGGTATCCACCGGCTCGGCATGCCGGGGCGCTTCGGGCAGCCCCTGAAAAATCCGGGGGGAGCTCACGATCCGGGCTTCCTGCGGCACGGCAAGCGGCACCTTGATGACTTCGATGCGGAACAGCGCGGTGTTGGGGTCCTGGTCCAGCGGCGCGTCGGAACAGCCGGGCAGCTCCTTCGGAGAGCGCACCGGCGCCGAGCCGGAGACGTAGATGTAGACGTTGGCCGGATCCTTCGGATCAGTCACCACGGTGTGAGTATGGGATCCCCGGCAGGTCTGCACGTTGGCGAGGTACTTCGGATTGGCGATATCGCTGATCTCGAAGATCCGGATTCCGCGCAGGCGATCGTGGCTCACCGTATCCGCCACGCCCTGGAGTCCGCAGTCGAGCCGTCCGCTGGTGGATTCTCCCGAGACGAACAGCAGATTCTTGTACACCGAGACGTCGCTTTGCGAGCCGGGACAGACGTAGGCTATGCGCAGGGTGGGCTTGGCTGGTTTGGAGATGTCCCAGACCTGGACGCCGCTATAGTTGCCCTGGATGGCATATCTCCCGCTGAAGGCCAGGTCGGAATTGGTGAGCCGCCGGTCCCCTGGAGTGGTCGGACTGTAGAACTTCTCCGAGGGCGGCGTCTTCGACACCACCCGAAGGTTCCAGGCGGCCTCACCGGCGTCCATCCATCCGGCCCGGAGACCGACCCGGGGATCGGGGCTGGGTGCAGTGGTGGACCGGTCCGGCTGTTGCCGGGCAGCGGCCGGCAGGGCGGAGGCCGCAGTAAGCCCGAGCACCAGCAGCAGGGATTTGGTCACGGTTGCTTTCCTCCCCGGAGAGCCGAGAGCATGTCGCTCATGAATTCCATCTCGGTGATCTGATCGACGTGGACGTCGGATGCGAACTTGAAGACGATTTCGTCCTGGGCGGCGCCATGGGAGCCGAAGAGCTTCTCCACCATGGCAATCGCGCCCTGGTGATGCCGGATCATGAAGGTGAGGAACTGTCGGTCGAACTCCGCTCCCCGGGCCTGGTCCAGCTGGGCGAGCTGCTCCGCGGTCAGCATCCCCGGCATATGGGGGTAATGCGCCATGCCCGGCATGCCGGCGTGAGAGGAGTCCGCGCCGGGGACCGGCTCGTTGCGCTCCCGGAGCCAGCTCTCCATCAGCGCGATCTCGTCCCGCTGGCCGACCACGATGCGCTCGGCCAGCCTTTGCACTGCCGTTCCCGCGCCATGGCTGGCCGCCCACCCGGCCATCACCACCGCCTGGGCGTGGTGGCCGATCATGCCCGACATGAACTCCACGTCCGCCCTGGTGTAGGGCGGCTTTCCGCCGTCGGCCTCGACCTGCGACGCCGGGGTCAGGACCGGCGCCGGGGAACTCCCGCAGGCGGCGAGGAGGGCGAGACCGGACACGAGCAGACGCTTCACGGCGCCCGTTCTCCAGGACGGTACTCCCGCTCGATATGCCCTTCGAGCTGGGAGCGGTAGAAGTACACTTCCCGGAGATCGCCCTTGCTGTAGCGCACCGCCTGGTCGTTGAAGTGGGGCGAGGCGGGATGGCCGCTCTGCCCGCCGGCGCTGACCGCCCGGGCTCGCACGCTGTCTCCGAATTCCACCACCGCGACGAAGCTGTTGCCGCTGGTGCCGTAGAGCTTCCTGGTTCCTTCGTAACGGCGGGCCCCGAAGGACGCCAGGGAGCCCCAGCGCGCCGAGGTGAAGGGAACCGGGATACTGGGGCCCGAATCGCTGAACGGCTGGACGATGTCGCCGGTGAGCCGTTGGAAACGATTGACCTCGCCCCACGGAGTTTTCCAGCTTCCGTAGTCCCTGCTGAGCTCGAAGGAGGCGGTCGCCAGCGCGCCCAGCAGCTGGGCCGGAGTGGCACGGGTGGCGATGTACTCGTCCCCCGGCACGCCTGCCCGTCTGGCCTCGCTGCCGATGGTGCGGCCCACCTGATCGCCCCAGGCGATCGCCAGAGTGGTTGCGATCGAGCCCTCGGACCAGCGCAGATCCCATTCGCGGAGGGTCCGGATCTGTTCCGCGAGGCTCGCCTTCTGGGGATGGCCGGCCGGCAGCCGGTCCCATGCTCCGACCAGCGCCGGAATCAGCGGCTCGAAGGCTGTGAGATAGCTGTCGTAGGCCGCTTCAATGAGCGTGCCCAGGCTGAAGTCCTTCCGCCCCTCGAGGACTCTGATGGCGTGGAGACCGCGGGCGTTCTCGGAGTTCTCATCCATGTATTTCGGAAAATCGCTCTGCCGCGGACTGCTGGATCCCGCCGCGGAGTAAGGCCAGTTGTTGGTGTTGTAGAGCCACCCGCCGGGCGGATTCACCACCAGCGGGCTCTCGTCGATGGTGTGCAGACCCTGCCACTCGGTGGCCGGATCGCTGCCGTCCACCGGCCGGCTCCAGTCGAACTTTGGATCCCGCCGGGGAACGAAGTTGGCGTGGAAATAGGCGATGTTTCCCTCGCCATCCGCGAAGATCGTGTTGTTGGAGGAGTTGGTGTACAGCTCCATGGTCTTGCGGAACTCCTGGTAGTTCCTCGCCTTGGTCCGGCTGTAGGACTGGGTCAGCGCCTTGACCGGCTCCTCCATCAGCCGGACACTCACCCAGCTCCCGGCGGTATCCCGGACTACCGGCCCATGGTGGGTCCGGTACACCGTGAACGTCCGGCGGCTCATCCCGGTGTCGGTCTTGAACGGCACCGTGATGGTCGTGGCCCGGAGGGGCCGGCTTTCGGTTCCATGCCGATAGGTGAGCGCGGGCCCGGTGCTGTCCACCCGCTCCAGATATTCGTCGATGTTGTCGACCCCGCTCGAGGTGTGCATCCATCCGGCGCGGTCGTTGAATCCCTGATAGACGAAGAACTGGCCCCAGGTCACCGCGCCGTAGGCATTGAGCCCTTCCTCGCTGGTGACCTGGACTTCCGCCCGGAAGAAAAACGAGGTGTGGGGATTGATCAGCAGCAGGGCCCGCCGGTTGGTGGTGTTCTGCGGTGCAATCGCGAACCCGTTGGAGCCCGAGGGCTCGGACGGTTTTGCGGGGTCGGCCGCGGGGGACGGGCCTCGCTTCCCGTAGAACGCCTCCAGCCCCCGGAGCGAGATGCTCTCGATGTCGCCCCCGATGCTCCCTTCGCTGAAGCTGAGCGCCATCCAGGGCTCGAAGCGGGTCAGCACCCGGGGCCGGACCTCGGGATGGGTGTGGAGGTAGTAATTGAGACCGTCGGCCCAGGCATCCATCAGGGCCCGGAGCCACTCCGGGCTCGTGGCATACAGAGCTTTCATGGTATCGGGGTCGATGAATAACTTCATGCGCAGGTCCCGCCAGATGGCGGTCTCTCCTTCCGCCTCGGCCAGCCGTCCCATCGAGTTGAGGTAATTGGTTTCGACCCGGTTGAAATCGTCCTCGGCCTGGGCGTAGATCAGGCCGAACACGGCATCGGCATCGGTCTTTCCGCGGATATGGGGGATTCCCCAATCGTCCCGGGTAATGGTGACGTTGCGAGCCCGGGCTTCCCAGCGGGCAATTTCGCCCTCCGGGGTTGCCCCCGCGGCGCACCCGCCGGCGGCGAGCGCCAGCAGCAGAGCCGAGCGGCGGATCATGGCCGAGTCGCGCCGGCCGGCTTGGCGCGCCGGGCGGAGAACGCGTCCTGGCCCGCGCCGGCAAAGTCCACGGTGCCCTTCATCGTGTCTCCCGACACCACCGCCACCATGGTGAGCTCGAGCGCGTTGTCGTTATAGAGGACCGAGTAACTGAACCGAACCGTGTCGCCCTTGATGGTGCCGGCCAGCGGCACGTCCCCCGAGGCGCGCTTGACCGTCCCGGTGAGCTTCTCTCCTTCCACCTGAAACACGATCTTGAAGCTCCGGACCCCGCCGGGGGTGGTCATCTCGGCATCCCACTCGCCCGCGATGGAGCCGGTCTGGGAAAAGGGGGTCGTCGCGGAGGGGCTCAGCAGCAGCGCGGCCAGCAGAAGCGTTTTCATGCTACGACTCCAGGATGGAAGATCAGGATCGTCCCGCCAGGGGGACGGCTTGCCGTGAATGATAGCGCGGATACCTTACACATACCGCCTTCCTGGATTCTCTCGCGTGAGCCGCCATTACAATCTGCTGGTCTTGGTCCTGGCCACGGGCGGCTGCGGCTCGATCGACAAGTTTCTGGAAGGAAACCAGCCCGCCGACGCCCGGCTTCGAGTCACCCTGCAATCTTCGGCAGTGAGCGTGGAGCAGGGGAGGGAGGAGACCGTGGTGGTCACCGTCACCCGGGTCGGCGAGTACAGCGGGCCGGTGACGATCTCGGTCGAGGGCGTTCCCTTCGGGGTGACCGCGGAAGTGGGGAGCGCTTCCACCGCCGGGGCCGAGACCCAGGCGTCGGTGACCCTCCGGGTCGGCGCCTCTGCCGCACCGGGATCCTACACCCTCCTGGTGCGCAGCCACGCCGACCCAATTCCGGTGGACGGCACCGCGCCACTCGGGCTCACCGTCACCCAGCCTCCGGCGTACGCGCTGGCGCTGTCACTTCCCGGGCTCGTCATCGCGCGAGGCGGGATCGCGCCGGTTACGGTCCAGCTCTCCCGCACCAATTACAGCGCACCGGTGACGCTGTCCCTGACCGGTACCCCGGGGATCACCGCCAGCTTCGGAACCAACCCGGTGTCCGGCAGCTCAGCGCCGATGACCGTCGCGGTCGCGGCGGGCGTGGCGCCGGGCAACTACGACATGATCCTGCGCGGGGTCGGCGCCGGCCTCGCCGAGCGGAGCACGACTTTTCCGGTGACGGTGACCGCGGACCCGCTCCAGCTGGTGATGGGTCCCGGCCTCAGTGTCCCCCAGGGGTCGGTGGTAACCAGCGACATCATCCTGAACCGCGCCGGCTTCGCGGGCCCGGTGACCCTGACGGCGGAGAACCTTCCCGCCGGGGTCACGGCGAGCTTCAATCCGGCCTCGCCTACCGCGACCAGCGCAGTCATGACCCTTTTCATCCAGCCGACGGTGACGCCTTCGACCTATTCCGTGCAGGTCCGGGGCAGCGGCGGAGGGGTTCCGGATGCGACCGTCGATTTCAACCTGGTGGTGAATCCTTCCGGGCTGTCGCTGGTCCTCAATCCCGAGGCGGTGAGCCTCTTCCAGGGCACCAGCACCTCCGCCATCGTCACCCTGGGCCGGAACAACCTCGACGGCGTGGTGGCGCTCTCGGTCGAAGGGACGCCGCCCGGGGTGACGGTTGGGCTCAATGCGACGAGCGTTTCGGGCAGCTCGGCCACCCTCAGCATCGAGACCGACCCCGATGCGGCCCCCGGCGCATATCCCGTGACGATTCGCGCCATTCCCGCGAGCTGGCCGCCGGGCGCGTCGCGCACCGCGATCCTGACCGTCACCGTGCGCGCTACCCCGACCGGCGGCGGCAACGTTCTGCTCGACTGGTCAGGCTGCGCCCTGCCCAACTGGGTGGCGGTGCAGGACGGGAACGGAGCCTGGGAGCAGAAGATTCCCGACGCCGGGGTCGTGTCCTTCTCGCTGACCGCGGACAAAGGCGGAATCGCGTTCGTGGAGTCGGGCAATTCGGTGGTGGTGCGATATCACACCCGGGCGGAGCTCACCGCCGCGACCCTGAACATGTGTCCCCCGGTCCAGAGTTCCGGATCCAAGACGATTACCGGCTTTGCCGTTCACAGCGGCACCGGGGAGGTGTTCGCCCATTCCCTGGGTGGTGCGACCGCTACCTCCAGCGGAGCCAGTCCAAACTTCACGCTGGTGGGAGTCCGGGAGGGGGTCCATGATCTGGTTGGGTGGGGCACCACATCGGGTGCATTCGGGCTCCGAGGATTTCTGCGGCGGGGTATCGACCTTCCCGACGGCGGGGCGCTCGACCCGGTGGACTTCCTGGGGGTCGGCTCGTTCGCGCCGCAGCGCAACACGCTTTCGGTGCTGCTCAATCAGAACGATGCGGTCTCCCATTCGATGAGCTATTTGACCACCGCGCTGTGCACCGCCAATCCGCTTTACTTCAATGTGCTGGGCACCACCTCGCTGATGTCGGGTGTGCCGGCGCCTTTGCAGCGGCCCGAGGACCTGCACCTGGTGACGGTTACAGCGAGCGGGTTCCGTCGAACCAGAGTGGCAACCCTGGCGTTCCAGCTCATGTCGGGGCGGACTCTGGTTCTGCCGCCACTGCTCACCGTGCCGGCGGTCACTACCCTCCCCGCCGGCTACAAGGCGCTGCAAGCCGTCCTCAGCTCCCTGCCAGCGGTGTACAACGGCACGGTCACCTTCCGGTATACCGCCGGGACCAGGGCCATGAGCATCAGCGCAAGCATGGGCTATATCG
>Ga0209485_1000091_pt1 | contig 29522 bp, 19 predicted proteins | sample NCAS100_FD_187516 | JGI IMG/M metagenome (GOLD analysis project Ga0209485, IMG submission 187516) | Agricultural soil microbial communities from Utah to study Nitrogen management - NC AS100 (SPAdes) (version 2) | ecosystem: Environmental > Terrestrial > Soil > Agricultural land | place: USA... | reverse complement strand
AATAGAAGCTAAAGATTCTTATTCAATCAATAAGTTTGGCTGATAACGTATTCGAGGGAAAAACTACAAAAACCTTGACGCTCTAAAGGGTAGCGATATACTGCCGCACATCGCAAACTAGTTTTTCTTTCCGGGGTTTGCGGCGATTACCTAAAACCGCTCCCTTCCGCGCCGTCGTTCAAGCAGTAGCGCACCAGGCTTCATTGCCCGGCTGCGCCTAACCAAGACAGGAGGTTCGCCTATGTCACGGGTTAAACTACTATCAGTTCTCGTAGTCGCCCTCTTGGCTGCCATGCCGATCGTGGCAGTCGCCCAAACCAGCACGTCCCGAATAACTGGCCGCGTGATCGATAGTAAGCAGGCGTCGATACCCGGAGCCAGTGTCAGCATTACCAATGAAGCCACCGGAGTGTCGCAAACACAGACGACGACGGAAGCAGGCGTCTACGCGTTTGAAGCACTGCCCGTTGGCAACTATACGATCACAGTCGAACAGACTGGTTTCAAGAAGTTCGTGAAGACCGGAAGCCACCTTGAAGTCAACAACCCTTTGACGGTCGACGTGGTGATGGAAGTCGGCCAGGTGACTGAGATCGTGACTGTCCAGGGAGGTCCGGAACAGTTGCAAACGTCCAATGCAACCCTCGGCAATGTTGTCGAACAGAAAGCCATCGAAGCGTTACCGCTCAACGGTCGAAATCCACTGACCCTGTTGCTGCTCGAGCCGGGCGTGGTGCAACGCTCTTTCGGCGGCGCTGGCTCAGGCGTGCACGTAAACGGCTCTCGAGATCGCGCTTACAACGTAACGATCGACGGCATCGAAGCCAACGAATCGAGCGTTCCCAACCCTGTGTCGAACCTTTATCGAATCAATCCTGACAACGTGCAGGAATTCAAGGTGACGACCAATAATGCCACCGCAGAAGAAGGGAGGAATAGCGGTGCGTCGATTTCGATCGCTACGCGAAGCGGCACCAGCGATTTCCACGGCACCGGCTTCTATTTCCTTCGCAACGAGGCGTTGAATGCAAACGAGTGGTATGCAAACGCGCAAAGGGCGCCGAAGCCTTTGATCCGCCTGGGCCAGTTCGGCTTTGAGGGGAGCGGACCAATAAAGAAGAACAAGACCTTCTTCTTCGGAAGTTATCAATACAATCGCGTCGACTTCACCCAACCGATCGATCAAACGTTTGGCTTCCCGGTGGTGTACACAGAGCAGGCGCGCAATGGAATCTTCCGTTACTTCGTGCCCGATCCGGCAAACCCGCTCGTGATCGGCGGCACGACCATTACGCGCAACTCGACGCTACTGGTTAACCCAAGCACCGGCGCCCTGGTCGTTCCCTTGTGCGCGACGCCGACGTCACTCCGTTGCATTCGCACTTACAACGTGAACGCACCCGGCAACAACACCACAGCCAAGCCACTCGACAGCGTAACCTCGGGTCTGCTTCAGGCGTACCCGTTGCCGAACAACTTCGCCGCCGCGGGTGACGGTCTCAACACCGCAACATTCCTCTGGAACCCGCCGACACAGATTCGGGGTCCGGCAATCAACGCTCGTATCGATCACAACTTCAACGAAAACAACAGCATCTTTGTCAGGTATCTGTGGTCTGACTACAACACGCTAAAAGGCGATCCGCTAAACGGCAGGCCTCAGGTCTATCCTGACAATCCGCCGCTTGGTGAAGTCTTTCGTCGCACGTCCAACCTTGCGGTCGGCTGGAGACGCGTGATCTCGCCGCGCGTAGTCAACGAGTTCACCGCCGGCTTCGGTCGTTTCGGCTTCCTCTTCACGCAGGGCGAAGCGAATCCCGACTGGCCGGATGTGCCCCCGTTCGACTTCAACAGCATCAGCGAGCCTTACATCAACACTCCGCGCACGGCGCGCTGGGTTACAACTCCGCAGGTACTCAATAATTTGAGCATTGTGCGGGGTGAGCACGTCTTCCGCATGGGGATGAACCTCCGCTTCTATCGTCATGTGGACCAGCGCGGTCAACCGGGCGGCATCAACGTCACGCCGTCGGTGACGTTCTCAGCGACGACGCGGCCTGTGTTTCTCGGCACAACCGGTAACTCGGGTTTCGCGCTCGCGCAGAACATCAACTCGACTGACCAGACCCTTCTCGGCAGCCTGATAAACAATCTCTACGGTTTACCCGCGTCGATGAACCAGGTCTTCATCTCGAACTTGAAAGACGACGTGTTTCTGCCCTTCAAGACTGGGGATTCCGTAACCCTCTATGCGGAGAAGCACAATCTCGATCAGTACAACTTCTTCTTCCAGGACGAGTGGAGAGTGCGGCCGAACCTGACATTGAACTACGGCGTGCGTTGGGAGATCAATCCGCCCGCGAACACTTCGCCGAGTGACAACGTCTTCGTCGCCGAAACACCGATAGCCGGCACGCCGCTGCCAGCCGTTCCGAAGGTTGGCGATCCGGGCGCCGTCAATTTCATCCCGGCGGACCACTGGTACGAAGGCGACTTCAATTGGGCCCTTGGACCACGCTTTGGCTTGGCTTACAGCCCCGACTTCAAATCAGGCTTCATGCGAGCTCTCTTCGGAGACAGCAGCAAGAGCGTGATTCGGCTCGGCTACGGCATTGCCTTCGACACGATTTCGTCGTTCCAGGTAACCGCGGCTGCCGGCAGAATCCCGGGTCTGGTGCAGAGCTGCACGACGTCGTTTTCCGCAACAGCCGGCGCTTTCACGACAATCACACCCGGGTGCGTCAACTCTCCGGACATTAACAGGACGCTCGCGGGAGGTTTTCCGACGCAACTGCCAGCACCTTCCGCAAGACCTTCGTCATTGTTGAGACCGCCGCAACAGCTACGGACCAACTCGCCACCGATCACTGTATTCGCGCCCGACATGAAGCTGCCGACGGTGCACGAATGGAACTTTAGTTTGCAGCGCGAGCTGCCGTGGGGATTGGTGGCCCAGGCGGCATACATCGGGCGTCGTGGACAGACGCTGTTCATGGCGTACGATATAAATCAGGTCAATCCCGACAAGATCCTCCCTTCATTCCTGATCATGCAGCAGAACCGGGCCAAAGGCTGCACGCCGGCCGGTACAGGTTGTCCGGTAGGCGTGACGGGCGTAACTCCGCCGCTGCTGGGGCAACTGCAAACGCTTGGTGGTCTAAGCTCGACCGCGGCCGCAGGTTTCCTGAACTCCGCGACCTCGATCAATGAACTGGACATCAACGGCGCCGGCAGTTTTGCTCGACGCATTGAAGACAACACGCTTGGTCTGAAGCTGCGGCCGAATCAACAGTTTGCTTTGATCACTTATCTCGACAACAGTGGCGACTCAAACTATCACGCTGCGCAATTCACGTTGCGCCGTCGTTTCAGCACGGGTCTCGGACTGAGTATGGCTTACACGTTCGGCAAGTCGATCGACAATCAGTCGGTCGATCCGGTCGGCGCGTCGTCAGGCGGCGGTCTTTCCACCACCAACTCACGTACGCCCACTGACATTCGCAACTTCCGCGAAGAAAGGGCGCGATCCGATTTCGATCGCACGCACGCCTTCACGGCGGCGTCGGTGTGGGAAGTGCCCGTGGGCCGAGGGCGGAAGTACTTCAGTAACTCTTCCGGCCTGGTCAATCAGTTGCTGGGCGGGTGGTCCATCAACACGATTTACACGCACATGAGTGGTGAGCCGTTCGCTGTCCGTAGTGGAGCATTTACGTCGAATGGTAGTCATGAGAGTCGCGCCGGCGTGCAGGGTCCGGTCCGGGCGCAGCTTCAGGAACTGCCCGGGTCGCCGCTCGCTGGTCCGGTATTGTTCAAACCGGTTACTGCGCTGACGTGCGGTGTGGATCTGAGTCAGCCGTTTTGCATCCCAGCGCCAGGACAGAATGGCGCAGGGCGTAACATCTTCGTCGCTCCGAGTTATTGGAACATCGACTTCGGTTTTATCAAAATGTTTCCGATCGGCGAGCGAGTGAAGATCCAGTTCCGGACTGAGATGTTCAATGCGTTCAATCACACGAACTTCGACAATCCGCGTGATGCGTCAACCGGATCGCCTAGCATCAGGTCGAGCGTATTTGCTTCGTCATGCTGCGCGGGCGTCGCGCCGCCTTCGACCCAGACAATCGTCCAGACTGGCGAGGCCGCGCGCGTGATCCAATTCGCGCTGAAGGTCCAGTTCTAACGACAAAAGGAACAAGGGACAAAGCAAAGCAGGTTCGACTTGAAATAGCCGAACCTGCTTTCTTGTGCCTTTTTGCGTCTTCTTTTTGTGCCTCTTGTGTTTAGAAGTTGAACTTCGCCACGAACTGAATTTTCCGAGAAGTACTGGTCGTATTTCCCAGAATCTGACCAAAGGAACCACCGGCGGTCAGAATCAAATTGCCATCGGGCACCGCGAATGATGGGGTGTTGGTTACGTTCTGTGCTTCGACACGAATCTCGAGATCCTGCGATTCCGAGAAGCGGAATTTCTTACCGACAGTCATGTCGAGGTTGAAGAATGATGGTCCGTTGAAGAAGTTTCTACCCACGTTGCTGAATTCACCGGCCGCGGGAACGAAGAACTTCGCGCGCTGCTCGGCAGTGAAGAAAACGTTGCGGCCATTTTCGAGGACAACGCTGCCAAGGTCCGGCGTGCAGTCGTTGCAACTTGCCGGCGTGAACACTACTTGCGAAAGAGTGCCGGCGCCTGAAAAGACCGTGAACGGACGTCCCGAATATCGACGCATCACGCCCGCGACGTTGAAACCGCCGAGCAGGAAATCTGCGGTTTGGCCCCAACCGGTACCGAACCGTCTTCCCTTCCCGAACGGAAGTTCGTAAAGCACGTAGCCCTGAAGCGCGTGGCGACGATCGAAATCAGACCGCGCGTAATTGAGGTCGCGATTGTTGATATCGAACGGAGTGTTTGCCGCCGATTGTCCCGTGCCACCTCGCGTAATGAGCGTGAAAGCAGGATCGAAAGAGCGCGTGTCTTCCGACTTCGCGAGTGTGTAGCTCGCCTGGAACGCGAGTCCTTTCGACGAGCGCCGGCTCACCTGAATTTCGAGCGCGTTGTAGCGTGAACGATCGTGGTTATCGATCACGTTCACAGCGCCGGTGAATTGCGGGTACGGTTGGAAGAAGAAAGGACTGAAGCCGTTGGCGATCAGCGTTGGGCCCGACTTGCCCGAGAACGCCCCCTGAGTGCTTTGGGCGATTATGAACGCCGCCTGTGCGACCGCTCCGGCAGCGACGAGGTTGCTGGACAGAGTTCCGTTCGGTAATCGAACTTGTGCTGCCAGCGTCTGCCGCAACAGGAACTGCGAACCATTTTCGCGAATATTGGTGTTGGGTAAGAACCCTAGTCCGGAGTGTCCAGCGAGCAGACTGTTGATTAGTGTGCTATTGCCGGTGGTCCTTAACTCTTCGAACGCTGCCAGGAAGCCGTTATTGCGAATGTCTACCTGGTTCACGTCGTACCCGCCATAGAGATCGCGGCCCCGACGTCCGATGTAATTGATTTCGAGCACGTTCTTCCAACCAATCTCACGCTGAAAGCTAATCGAGTACTGATGCGTTTTCGGGTTACTTAGTTCCGGATCGACGACGTTGAGAGAGTTCACTGAGAACGAGGGAGGTTGTCGAAACTGGAGTGGCGTAACGTCGTTTGAGGTCAGTGTTGGAACGCCCTGTCGCAACAGACCACCGTTCTGTCCGAACGAGTTGTTGGTCACGGCGCGCGTTAGGCCGGGAGCGCTTTGAAAGATAAACGATGAAAAGATGAACGTGTTGGTGCGATCGTAGGCGAGCCGATAGTTCGCACGAATTGAACTCTTGCCGTCACCTTTCGGATCCCAAGCCACACCAACCGTTGGAGCAAAAAGGTAAAGCGAATCGTCATACAACTTTCCTTCGCCGAAGCGGAACGCGCTCGTTGGCGGCTCACCGATCGCCAACCGCTGTTCCGGACGAAGGACGATGTTGTCTGGCGCCCGCGGCGACAACCTCATTTCCCAACGAATACCGAGATCAAGCGTGAGATTGCGTCGCAGCTTCCACGTATCCTGGGCGAAGAAATCGTACTCGGGATACTCCGCTGAGTAGAGGAAGCGCGTGCGGCCTGGACCAAACTCGTTATCGTTAATTGCCACGAAGGCCTGGTTGATCGTGCCAACGCGGCCAAGGATGTCGTTTATCCAACTATCGAGACGACCCCGGTCGGCGTTGGCGATGCCCGGAACCAACGTGTTATTTCCGGCCTGTGTTCTAAATGACGATGGCACTGGATTGGTGCCGGTGCCCAGGAAGATTCGTGCGCGCGTTAACACGCCCGCGACTGCGCTGCGATCATCAACGTGCTTCTGGAACCTCAGGTTGGTGCCGAATTTGAAAGCATGCGTGCTGTGAATCCAGGATAGATTATCGGCAAACTGCCACGTCGTAATCGTGCGCAGGTTGTTAACCGGCTCTTCCAGATTAAGCGGATCGTTCGGCACGTTGAGAATGACAGGCGGGTTCTCCTGCGGGTCAGGATTGTTGAAGCTGAACGTGAACCGGTTGAAGCCCGCGATGAATTCATTCACAACGGTGGGCGACACGGTCCAACGATAGTTGACCGCCAGGTTTCGTGGCGTGCGATAGGTGTCGACAAAGTTTGGAATGCCCGGAAACTTTTGCAGTCCCCCGTTGACGTTGTCGCCGAGTGTGTTCTGGGCGCCGTGGGCCCAGCGCACGTACATCGAATGCCGATCGTTGAAGTAGTGATCGATCTTGGTAGTGAAGTCATACTGCCGTTCAGTCTGCGGCGCAACGAAACTGAAACCGCCGACGTTCAGACCATCGCCGACGTTGAAGTTGTTAGGCAGCGGAGTGAACCCGATGATGAACTGCGTGGTCGGATCTGGTCCAAGACCTAGCGGGTTCGGAAAAACGTTATAGGAGCCAATGGTTAAGCCAGGCCTCGGGTTGCCGTTCGCATCGACCGAGGGGTTGTTCTGAATCGCATTGGCGTTGGTTCCGCCCACAACGTAACGGTAAATACCGTTGCGCGCCTGTTGCGTGTAAACAGTGCGGTTCACGAAGAACGCCTGGCTGGTGCGCAGGAACTGAAGGTTGGTAAAGAAGAATGTTTTGTTCTTACCACTGTAGTGCGTTGGACCACCTTCGCCAAACCGCGGCAGGTAAACTGGTCCACCCAGCGAACCGCCGAAGATGTGCTGCAAAAACTGTGGCCGCTGCGCCTTGTTGATCAGGTTGTTGTATTCGTTCGCGTGAAAACGCGGCGTTTGATAAAACTCGAAGAGCGATCCATGGAAGTCGTTTGAACCTGACTTCGTGACGAGGGTGACTTGCGCGCCGCTGCTGCGTCCGAGATCGGCGGTGAAGTTACCAGTCACCACCTGAAACTCCTGTAGCGAATCAGGGTTCGTCCGGATCGGAGTAAAGTTTGAGCCACCGGCGCTGGTTTCGTTGATGTCAATGCCGTCGAGCGTGAAATTGAATGCGCGATCGCGGGAGCCGTGGACGTGAATGCCGCCGCCGGTGTTCGCGCCGGTCACCACGCCCGGCTGAAAGTTAATGAACTCGAGAGGATTGCGTCCGCGATTGCCGACGATGGGCAGCGTTACGAGCGTGCGTTGCTCGACGGTGTTGCCGATGTTACCGGAGCTGCTGGTCTGAACCGCTTCCTGGGTGGCGGCGACTTGTACTGTCTCCGACAAGCCACCGATTTCGAGTGTGAAATCGACGGTCAGCGGCTGATTGATGTTCGCGGTGTTGCCAACAGAGACCGCTTTCTTGAAACCCTGCTTCTCGACAGAGACCGTATACTTTCCTACTTGTATCGAATCGAAGACGTAAGTTCCGCCACTCGACGTCTCAGCGGTGAGCACGCTCTGAGTGGCTTCGTTGGTAAGCGTCACAACGGCACCCGGAACGACCGACCCTTTTTCGTCGACGACCGTGCCGGTGACACGCGACGTAGTACCCTGTCCCAGCGCGACCGCTGTGAGACAGACAGTCAGGAGCAAGAAGGCAAGAGTTGGTTTTCTCATGGGCATCCTCTCAATACTTAATTGGCACCCGGGCAGAATACACGGAGCCATCGCAACTCATTTGGCTGTTTGAAGTAAGGTTGAAACTGCAAAAATTCGGACGGATTATATATCCGTTCAGGAATAATGCTAGCTAAATATTGTTATTCTTTTCATAAAAATTACTGATGCCAGCAATTTTTAATTCCGTCGCTTTTTTGGACCCAATCGAGACGATTACCGCGCAGAGTTTTGGTGAGGTAACGAACATTCTGGAGTTCGCGGAAATGCGTGCGCACTCCGGCGCTTACGTATTGGTGATGCTGAGTTACGAAGCGGCGCCGGCGTTTGATTCAGCGTTGTGCACTCAGAAGCCAGATGACTTTCCTCTCGCCTGGGTGGGAGTTTTTTCAGAGCCATCGGATCCCATCGAGATCCGTTCTGTTGTTTCTTCCAATCCGTGGTTACCTAAAGTTACAAGAGACGAATACAACGAATGTGTGGCACGAATACGAGAGCTGATCGCGGCCGGTGATACCTACCAGGTCAACTATTCATTTCGTTTGACGTCGTCATTTACCGGTGACCCTTTGGCATGGTTCCACGCGTTACGCGGGGGTCAACGCGCAGAGTACTCAGCCTACCTCGATCTCGGACGCTACAAGATTCTTTCCCTCTCACCCGAGCTGTTCTTCGAGCGTCACGGCGATCACGTTCGCACAAAACCGATGAAAGGCACGGTCCAACGTGGAAGCACCGATGACGAGGACGCGGAGTTGGCGCGCTGGTTACAAAACTCGATCAAGAACCGGGCTGAGAACGTGATGATCGTCGATCTGCTTCGCAATGATCTGGGAAAGGTCTCGGTGCCGGGTGGCGTTCACGTTACTTCACTATTCGATCTCGAGCGCTTTGAGACGGTTTGGCAGATGACGTCAACTGTCGAAGCAACTCTTAAGAATGGAACCAGCCTTGTGGATTTGATCGGGGCGCTGTTCCCGTGCGGATCCGTCACCGGAGCGCCGAAGATTCGCACGATGCAGATCATCCGTGAGCTGGAACGCTTTCCGCGCGGCGCTTACACGGGGACGATCGGACTGCTGCGTCCTGGGGGTGATTGCACGTTCAACGTTGCGATTCGCACCGTCGTGCTTGATACGGATACAAACCTTGCGACGTGCAGTGTGGGTGGCGGGATCACTATCGATTCAACCGCCGAAGATGAATATCAAGAGTGTCTGGTGAAGAGCAGGTTTCTGCATGCTGGAAAAGATCTCCCGCAGGCGCTAAGGCGCAAAGGAAACACTTAAGCTTACCTTTGCGCCTTTGCGTCTTTGCGGGAAAGCCCCTCAGTTGTAGAGCAAGATCTCCGCGCGCGCCTGTCGAAACTCCTGCAACGAACTATTCCACGAGTTGACGATTTCTCTCGCGGCCTCGCCCCGTTTGATCCGTTCGAGCGTGTCCGTATTGACCAGCAGCCGCAGGTATTTATCAACCTGCCAATCGTTTGGATACAACTTCCGCAACGCGAGCGCCATTTCGATTCCGGTGAGTAACGGACGAAAAGCGCCGCGATCCGTGATAATGATATTCACGCCACCGCATTGCTCGTCTTTGAAGACGGAAGCCTTCGGCGTGAAACGAAGCGGCACGAAACGCACCCCTGGGATCGTTCGTTGATTCAAGTAATCCGCCAGCTTGTCACCCTGGATCCATGGCGCGCCGACGATCTCGAACGGCGTGTCAGTACCGCGTCCAACGGAGACGTTCGTGGTTTCGAGTAAACCAACACCCGGATAGAGCGTCGCCTCCGTCAAGCTGCGCATGTTGGGCGACGGATTGATCCACGTGAGATTCGTTTCATCAAACCACATTGACCGCCGCCAACCGTCCATTTTGATCACGCGCAGGTCCGCGCCGATCTTGCGTTGACGATTGAAGAGTTGGGCCAGCTCGCCGACCGTCAGTCCATGACGAGTCGGAATCGTGTGATAGGAGATGAAGGAAAGTTTATCGCTATCGGCCGTTGGACCCTCGACGTCAATGCCTCCAATCGGATTCGGACGGTCGAGCACGAACACCGGGATCTTTGTCTTCGCTGCCTCTTCCATGATGTGGCCGAGCGTTGAGATGTAAGTGTAGAAGCGGGCGCCGACGTCCTGGATGTCATAGACGAGTGCGTCGAGATCTTTTAGTTGTTCAGGCTTTGGCCGGCGAGTCTCGCCATACAACGAGTAAATCGGTAGTCCGGTTGCGTCGTCTTTCGAGTCGGAGATTTTTTCATCGGCCAGTCCGCGAATGCCGTGTTCGGGAGAAAAGAGCGCAACGAGCCGAACGCCGGGAGCTTTGTTCAGCACGTCGATCGTCGCGCGGCCTTCGCGATTGCGGCCGGTGTGGTTTGTGACGAGACCGACTCGCATTCCGGCAAGTTGTTTGAAGCCGTCGCGTTCGAGCACGTCGATGCCCGTCAACACTTTTGCAGAACCCGCCGACGAATCCAGGACCGACGGAAACTGTCGCTCGTACTCGACCATCGTGTAGTAGTGGTTCCCGGACTCGCGCGTGCGCTTGACCACGGAAGAATCCGTAATGGAAGCCGCAACAATCGTAGAGACGCGGCCACGCAATGGTCCAACATCTCCCTTACCGTCCGGATGAACTCGGTTACTCAGAAACACAACAAACGTCTCGCCGACGTCGTCGATCCAAATCGACGTGCCGGTGAAGCCCGTGTGACCATACGAGCCGAGCCGGAAAAGATCGCCGCGGTTCCTTGAGAAGCTCGTGTCGATGTCCCAACCAAGTCCGCGCGTGGCGCCCATACGGTTGACCAGTCGCGGGCGAACCATTTCGTTGACAGAGGCCGGTGAAAGGATCCGCACGCCGCCATACTCACCGTAGTTCACAATCATCTGACAATAGATCGCCAGATCACTTGCAGTAGAAAATAGTCCCGCGTGTCCGGCGACTCCGTTCATGCGATATGAAGTCGGATCATGAACTTGACCGCGCAACCACACGTCGCCTTCCGAACCGACGTTCGCCGCGGTGTCGCCGAGATAGCTGAGCTGCCCGCGACGTTTTTCAGTCGGGGCGATGCGCGCCTGCAAACTCGCGTCGGGGCGAAAGCCCGTATCGCGCATCTTCAATGGCTCAAAAATGTTCTTCTTCGCAAACACGTCGAGTGGCATGCCGCTCACACGAGCAACAACCTCGCCCAAGGCAATGAAACCGATGTCGCTGTACGTAAAACGGGTTCCAGGAGGATTGCGGAGTGGTTCGGCGATGAGTCGCTTGATGGCTTCGTCGTATCCGGTCCAACGTTCGCGCAGATCGAAGTCCGGCGCGTAGCCGGAGACGTGCGTCAGTAATTGTGCGATCGTGACGGCCTCGCGGCCGCCGCCTTTCAATTCGGGAATGTACACAGAAACGGGATCATTCAAACGTACCTTGCCGCGCTGAACAAGGATCATAATGCTCGTCGCCGTCGCAACGACTTTCGTAAGACTCGCAACGTCGAAGATCGTGTCCGTCGTCATAGCTTCACGCGCAGGCTCAACAGTGCGAGAGCCGTACGCTTTCTGCCAGACAAGACTTCCCTTCCGGCCGACAAACACGACCGCGCCGGGCAGACGGCCTTTCGAAATCTCGTCAGTGATGACTGAATCCATCGCCGCGAGTTGCGACGCGGATACCGACACCGATTCGGGTTTCGCGATCGGAAGTTGCGCGAGGATCGGCTGCGCAACCAGCGTCAGAACTAATACGATGCGTGTTAAGCGAAGCATACGATTATTTCGCCGCCTTCAACTGGATTCCCGTTCCGCGCGGGTACAACCCCGGTAACGAAATCGGAAGTTTACCCGCGATCTCGATCTCGCCCAGTAACGCGCGCGCAACAGCTTGTTGCAGACTCGGCATGTCGCCATACGCCACGAGGTAGGTGCGCAGTCCGGGATAGTTTTGCAGCAGATACGGATTGCCAAAGCTGATCGCAATCACCGGCGTTTTCGCATCGATCAGGGCGTTCAATGCGCGGGAGCCCGCCTTCGGCAGTCCCACACTCGACGCCTGGCCCGACCGCACGCGACCATACATCGATACGAAAACAAACTCGGCAGACTTCGCGCGCTCGATCGCTTTCTGCACGTCCTGCTCGCTCGACCTCTCGTCCAACACGATCGTCTCGATCTTCAAACCGGAACGATTCAACTTGGCGACGAACGGGTTGGCTATCCAATTGCGATCCTCGCCGTTCGTGATTGCGAGATTGAAGACGCGCGAATCGGCTTTCAGGTTTTTCAGCGGCAACAACTTGTCTTCGTCACGGACGAGGGTGACGGCGCGTTCAGCGATCTCACCCGCGAGTTTGTGTACGTCACTACTGCCGACGATGCGATCGATCGCGTCGACCGGCGTCAGACGCTGCTCTACGAGGCCGAGATCGTATTTCCACGCGAGTAACTTGCGAACCGACTCCTCGATGCGTTGCTCAGTAATGCGTCCACTCTTAACCGCTTCACGAACTCCACGGAAAGTCGCATCGACGTCCGCGGGCTTCAACAACATGTCTGCCCCAGCCTCCAGTGCACGGACCGCTGACTCTTCAGGAGTGAAATAGATCGTCAGTCCGCTCATGCTCAACGCGTCCGTAACAATCATTCCTGAAAACTTCAAATCGTTTCGGAGAATGCGGCCCATCACCGGCGAAAGCGTCGCGGGTATCGTGGATTTCTCTTCGACGATCTCACCCGCTTCATCGGTGTCAATGGGTTTTGATTTGACATTGCGTGGCAATGGCTTGATAGCGGTCGCGTCGATCTGCGGGAGGGCGATGTGGCCCACCATCACCGATCCGACACCCGCGTTGACACTTGCCTGGAACGGAACGAACTCGACAGTGTTCAAACGCTCTCGCGAGACGTTTATCTCCGGCAACCCGCGATGCGAATCGACTGCCGTGTCGCCGTGACCGGGAAAGTGCTTCGCTGTCGCAATTACGCCCGCTGCCTGGGCGCCTTCAGTGAACGCGGCTGCGAAACGCGCGACCTCCGCTGGGTCTTCGCCGTACGACCTCACATTAATCACGGGATTCGCAGCGTTGTTATTCACGTCCACCACCGGCGCGAAGATCTGCTGAACTCCAAGCGCCCGAGCTTCTCGCGCGGTGATCTCACCTTGGCGGCGCGCGAAGTCGGGATTCCCGGTGGCAGCGACGGCCATGTTCCACGGAAAGTTGACTGTGTCCTCGAAACGCATGCCCGCGCCCGCTTCGAGGTCAGCCGATATGAGCAACGGGTGACGTGATAGTTGCTGCATGCGGTTCACGAGGATCACCGATTCGTAAACCGGTCCGCGGAAAAGAATGATGCCGCCGATTTTGTGCTCTTCGACGTTGCGTTTCAGCGTGCGATACGCATCGGACTCCTGATTCAAAAAGGTCGCATTGACGCCGACGGAGATCAGCTGGCCCACCTTCTCTTCCAGCGACATCTTCCGGAGTTCTTCGTTGGCCCACTTCAACGCCGCCGAGCTGGGGTCGCGCTTGAAAGCCGCGACCTTCATAGCCTGGTTGGCCGGCAACACAGAGGATGCCAGCAACATCAGCAACAGGACTACGCTAAGACACTGATGAAGGCGACGAATTACGAAAGGAGTCATGCAGCTCTTTTTCCTCGACTTGTTTTGGATGTTGCCAGGCGTAACTCGCAAGCCATGCCACGACGAACGTGATCAGGCTCCCGATAAACACGTACCACGTCCACGCGATCGTGGTCGCGAGGTAGATGTAAAGCATCGAACCGATACTTACAAGCATGCCGATCAACGCCGGCGGCTGGCTCACGCGCCGCAACAGTGTTCCCACTAAAAACACGCCAAGTATCGGACCGTTGATTAGTGACGCAATCGACAACGCCTGACTCAACGCCGAGCCCGGCTGATTGCGCATGGCAAGCGCGACACCGATCTGGACCACGCCCCAGACGAGGGTCAGCAGGTGCGAAACTTTCAAATAGTGCTGGTCGTCCTGATTTGGTTTGAATGGTTTGTAAAGATCGTTCACTGCCGTCGCGGCGATTGCGTTCAACGACGACGACATCGCCGCCGCGAAGATCGCCGCCACTACCAAACCCGAGAGGCCACTCGGCATGAATTTCGTAATGAAGTCAGGAAACACACGGTCGCCGCCGGTGAACGGAAACGCTGTCGAAGCGGCAGTCGCATAACCCGAATCGGCAAAAGGTTGGTAGAACGCAAACAACAGCACACCGATAAATAGAAATCCGATGAACTGAGCCAACACGATCGCGCCACTTGTCAATAGTGCCACGGTCGCCTTCCGCGGACGATCCGTGCAGAGATAACGCTGCACCAGATACTGATCCGTACCGTGCGTGCTCATTGTCAAAAAGCAACCGCCGATCAGTCCAGACCAGAACGTGTATGTTTTTGTGTAGTCGAAAGCAAAATCAAAGAGTGAATACTTGCCAAACTGCGTAGCCAACGAACTGACTGTGCCGAAGCCGCCGTCGATCGACGTCAACAGAATCACGCCCGCCGCAATCGCACCCGCAATGTAAATCCCGAGTTGGACCACTTCGACCCAAATCACAGCCTCCATGCCGCCGAAGTAAGTGAAGATGACCATGGCGACGCCGATCAAAACGATCGACGCGATTGTGATCATCTCGACGTTTCCCTGCGGTTGAAACGCAACGTAAACCGCCGACAGCACAATCGCAGTCAGCAACAAACGAATCCCGTCGGCAATGTTTCGCATCACAACGAACAGCGAAGCCGCGAGCATTTTGATCTTCCCGCCAAAACGACGATCAAGCAGCTGGTAAACGGTCAAAAGGTCGCCGCGAAAGTAAGATGGGATGAAGAGTAACGAAATGACGATCCGCCCAAGGAGATAGCCGAAGACGAGTTGTAAGAACTGGAAGTTTCCGCCGCGCGCAAAGGCGATGCCCGGTACGGAGATGAAGGTGATGGTTGATGTCTCAGTGGCGACGATGGAGAAGGCGACGGCCCACCACGGCACCGATCTGTTACCGAGAAAGTATGCGCGGGTAGTCTTCTGCTTGCGGCCGAACCAGGTACCGAACAGAACAATCCCGATCAGGTACGCAAAAATGATGAACAGATCGAGTGGTTTCATACCGTGTGACCGATGTTTTCCCGCAAAGGCGCAAAGACGCAAAGAGAATTGCTGGTTTTTAGGTTTTTCATTCTTTGCGCCTTTGCGCCTTTGCGGGAAACTCTTGACACCACTTTACCGCTTCTCTAACAACCCAGCCTGAAGCCTCGAGCGCCATAGTCGCCGCCGTTTGGTCTAAACCGGTTTCCGCCATCACGATCCGCACTGCTCGTTCACGTAATTTTGTATTGCCAGGCTTTAGGTGCGACATGCGATTGCCGCTCACGTAACCGAGCTGGACCATCGTCGCGGTCGAGAGCATGTTGAGCACCATCTTTTGCGCCGTGCCCGCTTTGAGTCGGCTCGATCCGGTCACGACCTCCGGTCCAACTACCGGAACGATGCTCAACTCCGCCGCCTTCGTGATCGGCGAACCAGGAACGCACGTCAGTCCAACGGTAAATGCACCCAACGAGCGCGCGAAAGAAATGGCGCCAACAGTGTAAGGCGTCCGTCCCGACGCTGCGATGCCAACTAAAACGTCGCCGCCGTTAAAAGCGCGCGCGCGCAAGTCTGCGCTGCTGGCGTCAGCATCGTCCTCTGAAGCCTCAACTGCGCGATGACACGCGTCGTATCCACCGGCGATCACCCCCTGGACCAACTCCGGGGAGACGCCGAATGTCGGCGCACACTCCGACGCATCGAGCACGCCGAGGCGTCCTGAAGTTCCGGTTCCGATATAGAAAAGTCTGCCCCCCTTTTTCAGCCGCTCGACAATCGCCTCAACAGCGGCTGTCACATCGCCAAGCACCTGCTGCACCGAGGCCGCAACAGTCGCGTCTTCCGCGTTCATTAGTGCAACAATCTCGGCCGCAGACTGCGAGCTGAGGTTCGCTGAACGTGGATTGTCTTGTTCGGTGATCGGAAGCGAGACGCCTGTTTCGATACTCATGTGGTGTCAGTTGGCTCTTCTCCGCGTATCTCTCGGCGTGCTCTGTGTCTCGGTGTATTTTGGTCTTAACGATAGATTAACTACAGAGACGCAGAGCACACCGAGATAGGCGAAGACCAATCAGACTGCGAGTGCAATGTGATTGATGCGTTCGCGAGCCATTCTAGCGGCAGCCACGGCCGGAGCGAAATGCGGCGGTTCGAAGTACGCGCGTGGAGCAACTCGCTTAACTTCCGCACGCAGCGTGTTTAGCATCAAATCACCGGCCGACCGGAAAACGCCACCCACATACGCAATCTGAAAACGGTCGTGCTCCATTTGAAGATGACGAATAACAGCCGCCGCCGCGAGACCCAGCTCGGTACCGCCATCGGCAACGATTTGCAGCGCGATCGGATCCTTCATTTTCGCGGCGTTTACCACATCGCGGCCGAGGCCCGCCAGGCGTTCATTGGTAATCGTCGGCGCATAGATCGCGGTGTTCAGGTCGTCGGCTGTGGTGACATGAAAATAAGCACATGCCAACTCGGTCAGCGCCGTTTGTGGACCACGTCCGTCCGACGCATGCGCTATTGCGCGCAAAGCACGGCGCGCGAGCCATGCCCCACTACCTTCGTCACCCGCAATCGGTCCCCAACCACCCGCGCAGCATCGCTTCCCACGCGAATTGATGCCGCAACAGACTGAACCGGTGCCGGCGATAACGACTAAACCCGGCGCGCCGTTAGTCGCGCCATAGAGTGCGATATCGGCGTCGGTAACCACCTCAAGTTCGCCCATGTCGAGCCGCGTTAGCGTCTCGCGCATGCGTTCACGCAACTCGCGCCGTCGCGCGCCTGCGAGCCCGACTTGTGCCGCGACTAGATCGTTGCGCCGCAGTTTAGCCATTGCACAAGCACTATCGATCGCCTCGCGCACGGCTGTGGCCGCGCCGGCGATTCCGACTCGCAAGGGATTAGATGGTCCAGCCAGGCCTTCACCGATCACACGGAAGTTGGCGTCCACGATCACTGCTTCCGTTTTGGTGCCGCCGCCGTCGACACCCACCACCGAATTCTGTGTGTGCAAGCGTTTGGCTGGAGAGAGATCTGCTGTTCGTCGTTCAGTGCTCACAATGGTAGCTACGGGGGCCGGATAGACCAACGGCTCGATGTAGCGTGTTGATTATTCTAGGGGTCGTGGACTTATAATCCAAACTAAAAGATTTTATTATTCCGATAATGCATCTTGATATGTGGAGCAGGGCATGGAAATTCGACAATTAAGGGCCTTTGTGGCCATCGCCGAGTCGGGAACGTTCACGGCTGGGGCTTTGCGAGTACACGTGACGCAGGCTGCGATCAGCATGCAGATCCGCCAATTGGAGAACGAAATCGGCGCAAAAGTGTTCGTGCGCGCGCCGCGACACGTGATTCTGACCGAGGCCGGCGAACAGCTTTTGCGCCGCGCCAGGCAGATCTTGCGAGAACACGACGCGGCGCTTGACGAGATTGCGGAGCTCGCAGGAGCGGAGCGTGGACGTTTGCGAATCGGCAGCGCGTCGGCCATGGTCCTGACGGACCAGTTGCCGTTGATCCTTGCCGACCTGCGCGCGCAGCATCCCGGAGCGGACATCAGCGTCACGTCCGGGACCAGCGAAGTGCTGGTGGACCAGATCCTCGCCGGCGACACCGACATCGCTTTCGTTTCACTTCCGGTCGACGTACGCGGTATCAAGACTGAACGGCTTAGCGAAGACCAGCTCGTCGCGATTGCCTCCCCGCGACACAAGCTCGCCAAACAACGCACGATCAGTGCGTACACACTCGCGGGTGAACGATTGATTCTCGGCGAACGCGGGGGCAACACGCGGCGATTGATCGATCAGTTCTTCGCGCAGGCCGGGGTGACACTTCACGTCGCGATGGAACTGAGCCGCCAGCAGGCGATTCGACGAATGGTCGAGGCCGACATGGGCGTCGGCATCGTGCCGCTGCAATCAGTAATTGATGAAGTGGAGAACGGGACGCTGGTCCGGTGGTGGATCGAAGGCGCACAGATCAATTGGGAACTCGGAATCGCGCAATTGACTGGCGGTTACGAATCTCCGATCATGCAAACATTCATCCGCCTCTCACGCGCGATGTTCACACCTGACGGCAGCAAAGCTGCAAAGAAGAAATCTGTTCGGCGAGCGCGTCGTTGAATTTTAGTTCAAGGCATTGATCGCCGAGCGGATCTCAGTGTTTGTGGGCCGCTTTTTATAGTCGGATTCGACTTTGGCCCAGGCGACAACTCCGTTTTTATCGATTACATATACGGCCGGGTAAGGTATGCCCGCAAATTTCTCACCGTCGTATGCCGGATCGTGCAGCCCGTAGGCATCAATCGTCCGATGATCCGGATCGGACAACAGTGGAAAGTTGATCTGACCTTTTCCGTCGGCCGCGAGTTTGGCAGCAAGTTCTTTGCTGAGATCGGGACGATCAACGCTGATGGCAAGTAGCCTTACGTTCTCGTCTTTCCTTAGAAGGTTGCGTAGTTCGGCCAACTGCCGCGCGCAATACGGTCACCAGTAGCCGCGATAGAAGACAAGGACGACAGGGCTTTTCCCTTTTGATTCAGAGAGCGTTACCTTCCCTCCGTGATGGGCCTCCAGTGTGAAATCAGGAGCGGGGTCTCCGACCGCCACCGGTTTCTTAACCTTTTGAGTTTGCGCGCTTGTCGTGTTGACTAACGCGACGATCAGGAAAACTAAGGATAAGAATTTACGCATGAGATCTCCTTCAAGCGGCTGAAGCTGACCTGGTTTGAGATTCATCAACTTGCTCGACTATTGCACGAAGTAATTCTGCCACGCTCCAGGCTTGGGCGATGCAACCGCGTGGTGTGTGCGGGGCGTCGCCATCAAAGATCTCCGAAACCTGGCCCAAACAAGCTTCATATAGATGTGGCTCGAAACTTTCGAGCCATGTCGACGCAAACCTGCCGCCCGCTTCAGTACCGAACGTGTTGATGTAAGCGGTAATGTACGGACCCATTAACCAGGGCCAGACAGTCCCCTGATGGTAAGCACCATCGCGACTGGGTGGACCACCTTCGTATCGCCCGATGTAATTCGGATCGGTCGGTGATAATGTGCGCAGGCCGCGCGGCGTCAGCAGATCACGTTCGACTACACGCAAGACACTCGCGGCGCGCTCTTGCGAGACCATTGTGTTGGTCAAACTGATTGCAATCACCTGGTTTGGTCTGATCGATGCATCTCGAGTTTCACCATTTACCACATCGTAAAGACAAGCGGATTCATCGTTCCAGAATACTTCGTTGAAACTCGTGCGCGCTTTGTTGGCGATGGCCTCGTACGCTTTCTCAACACTTGGTTGGCCGAATCTGCGTGCGAGGTGTTCGACGACTCGCAGCGCGTTGTACCACAACGCTTGAATCTCAACCGGCTTTCCGTGACGCGGCGTCACGACCCAATCACCGACCTTGGCATCCATCCACGTCAACTGCACACCGGACTCGCCGGAGAGGAGCAACCCATCATGATCCATGTGGATTTGATAACGCGTGCCTCCTATGTGCCAGTTAACAATGTCCTTCAGCACTGTGTATAGACTTGTTCGGACGAACTCGTAATCACCCGTGTATTGAAGGTAGGAACGCACGGCTTCGAAAAACCACAATGTTGCATCGACGGTGTTGTACTCGGGAGCTTCGCCGGCATCGGGAAATCGGTTTGGCAGCATCCCTCGATTTACATGCGCTGCAAACTCCGCGAGGATGCTTCTCGCGATCTCCCACCGTCCGTTCACGAGAGTCAAACCGGGCAATGAAATCATCGTGTCTCGGCCCCAATCAGCGAACCAGTGATACCCCGCGATCAGTGTTGTACCACGTTGGCGCGCGACGACGAATTGATCCGCAGCCGTGTTCAATCTTGCAACGAATTTGTTTGATCCGGGAACCCGTTGGTTAAGACGGATCCGTCGCTCAATCTCAGCATCACGATAGGTATCTGCATCACTGGCATCGCGACGTTCCGTTGAAGCGATGATGCTGATTTTATTCCTCGCGCTCAAATCGAAGGTGAAGGCGCACGGACTGAACAAATCTTCCTGAAAATCCAATCCTCGTTCTTGCTCAACGCGGTACTGAAAATTGCGATACCAAAATCCATTTGTATCGATTTCTGCCGGATCGTGGGCAAGATGAAGCAACGGAAGATCGCGATACGGCCGGAAAGTCGTTTGACCCGGTTCAGTTTCCACTTGTGAATTAAGCGCCCCGTTCTCATGCGTCGTGCTGTGGTAGTCGCGGAACGCGGTTAGGGGTCGAATCTCCAATTTAAGTTGTTCTCGATTAGTCATTAACTTGTACTGAACCACAGTCGTATTCTCACCGTGGACCATGAACACTGATTTTTCAATGCGTATACCGTCGATTTCGTAGGTAAATATTGGAAACGGATCCAGACGAAAACTAACCTGATAATTGAAACCCTGAGGATGGATGACGCCCGGATATTGATTCGCGGAGAACTCGTAGATGGTTCCATCGATTATCAGTGTTTCTTCAAGCTTTGAAAGGAGAACGAGACGTCCTACCGGTGGCTTGTTGGCCGCAGTAAGTAGGCCATGATACCGCCGGGTGTTAATACCGGAAATCGTTGAAGACGAAAACCCACCAATTCCGTTTGTTTCAAGCCACTCGCTGGATAGGTTGGGATTCATCGCGACCTCAATCTGCTACTTCGCAATAAACCTTGATCGCGCCGTTAGGGTTAGTCAGCTTCGCAAACAGGTCCTTGTAATTCTCGAGGCCGCGCACGGGGTGTGTCAGCAGGCGCGAGAGCCAGCCTGGATATTCTGCCTCCGCCTGAGCAAGATCCTTTACGCCCATCTCGAAGTACTCGCGATTAGCATTCACAGTCCCAACCATCACCTTGTTTCCGAGAACGAATTCGAGGTTGATCTTGTCGGCAGGCACCTCAACCCTTCGATCGCCACCTGTTACGCTCGACAGGACCAGTACCCCGTTCTTTCCCAAAGCTTGCATGCTGTCGAATACAACCGGCGAAAAACCGGTCGCTTCAAAAATGATGTCGAATGGTCCATACGTCTTAGCGCCCTCTAGGATCGATACATTCTCCGTCGATTGGTAAGTAGCGCCGATGGCTTCGATCAAATCCGAATTCAGATAGGGCTTCGCGGTTTTGCCAAACGTTGTAACTTGTAATCCCTTGAGGCGTAGGACCAGAGTGGCAAGCAAACCGATTGTCCCCGCACCCATGACTGCCGCACGCTTCGGCTTCCATACTTTGAGGCGGCGTTGAATCTCGTACGCTTGAGCGATTCCTTTCTCGACGACTGTAGTGGGTTCAAGCAGGACACCTACCTCTTTTAAACCTTGCGGTACTTTCACGATGAACTCCGCGTCGTCTACGTAATACTCGCTCATGTACCCGTGGCGCAGGTTGATGCCACGTTCGAAGTACTTGTCGTCGGTAGTCATGTCGTTGGTACCAATCAGGTCGTAAATGCTTGACCCTGGTCTACGAACAGTAGCGACCACGTAGTCTCCCGGTTTCACTTCAGTCACATTTGGACCAACCGCCTCGACCTGACCAAAACCCTCATGACCGAGAATCAGAAAGTCGTCACCCAGCGGCGACTGGCCATACTCAGCGGCATTGATCTCTTTGTCCGTGCCATCGACACCGACACGTAACACGCGCACAAGCACACCCCGTCCGCCCGCGACATCGCTAACCTTCGGAGCGGGCACTTCGGTTAAATGGACCGTGTTCGGTATCCCGGGTTTTACTGCGATTGCTCTCATGATCGTTTTTCCTTTAGCTCGCTGACCTTTCGCGATGCGATTGAACTCCAAGACGTGCGAGAGTTGATAACACTCGATTTGGCTCGCCGAGATCGCTCCAACCAACATCTCCCACTCTCATCACCATCAGATCTTCGGGCCGCGCCTCCAACACCTGATGAGAAAAGTTCGAATCCTCGATTTGCGAATAGAGCTCGGCGAGAGTGCGGTGCTCCGTGGCGGTTCTAAACGTGGAAGTGATAGCGTCAAAGGCTGCGTACATTTCCGGCATGGCAGCTCGCGTCATTCGCAGTAGCGCGTCTACACGTCCCACCATAACGAAGCTGTTCCAAAGGCAGCCGCGCTCCTTGAGCGAGGTTGCCAGATTCAAACTGGGCTTTTCCCAAAATTTTCTGACTCGCGTGATCGATCTTTGTGCGTTCGCGAGTATCGACGAGTGTGGTTCTATCCAACCGTACTCCGTTTCCGGAGCAGTTGGGGTGATTCCCAGCAACGTCACCAATTCGGGTTGGACCTCAGTGGCATCAATCGCCACATCGATGTGCGACATAAACTCTTCGTCATCAGCGAAGAAATGGTCCGAAGGAAACAGCGCCACAACCGCTTTCGGCGAACGTGTCGCGACGTGCAGCAGGGAATAAAGAATCGCCGGCGCTGTTCCCTTGTTCTGTGGTTGTTCAAGCAATAGACCGGGGGAAAGCTCATCCAGAAGCGGCCCATAGAACCGGCGATGCTTTTCAGTAACGACGATCAATGTACGGCTCTGCTTGATTGACAAAGCGACTCTTCGCCTGGTCTGGTTAAGCAGAGTGCGGCCGCCGATGATTGGCACAAATTGTTTGGGACGATTGTCGCCGGTTATCGCGCGTGTCATGGATTGCAAGCGGGTTCCATCTCCGCCCGCGAGTATCACTGCCCATCGTTCTCTCATGTTGAATGCGTCCTCGTGCTGGAGTCGTCAAACAATCATGAGTCGGGCCGCGACGTTAATCCTTACAAATGTTATCCGCCGTTTTGTTGAATGAGCTTTGCGACCAGGCCGGTCCAACCAGTTTGGTGGCTGGCGCCAATGCCGGAACCATTGTCGCCGTGAAAATATTCGTGGAAAGGAACAAGGTCTCGCCAGTTAGCGTCGGATTGAAACTTTTCAACCGCTCCAAAAACGGGCCGCCGCTGATTCTCGTCTCTTAAGAAGATCCGTGACAGTCGCTTTGAAATCTCGCTTGCTACTTCCCGGAGCGTCAGCATCTGACCGGAACCAACCGGACATTCCACTTTGAAGTCTTCACCGAGATAGTGGTGAAACTTTTGCAGAGATTCGACCAGCAAATAGTTCAGCGGAAACCAGATTGGCCCACGCCAGTTTGAATTGCCGCCGAACAGACCGGTGCTCGATTCAGCAGGCTCGTAATCCACGCGATGCTCTCTTCCATTAACGGGAAGGACATAAGGATGGTCCTTGTGGAACCGTGAAACCGCACGAATGCCGTAAGGCGAGAGAAACTCATTCTCGTCGAGCATCACTCGCAGAACTCTGCGCAGCTTTTCCCCGTCCACGATCGAAAGTAGCCGCCTTTCAGCATTGCCGGGCGTGCGCATGCAGGCAACGTTCTGCGTTAGATCGGTACGATTGCCGATAAACCACTCCATGCGCCTCTTGAAGTCAGGCAGGCGATCAAGCAGTTCGGGTTCAAGCGTCTCGACGGCAAACAGTGGAATCAAGCCAACCATGGAACGGACCTTCATCGGGTATGGCTTGCCTTCGGGCAGATGCAGCACGTCGTAGAAAAAGCCATCGGTCTCGTCCCATAAACTGATCTCATCGTCGCCGCGCTTGTTCATTGCATGCGCAATGTACAGAAAGTGTTCCCAAAACTTGCTCGCAACATCCTCGTAGGAAGGATCTTCCTTCGCCAACTCCAGCGCTATCGCAAGAAGATTTAGCGCGTACATTGCCATCCAACTCGTGCCATCGGATTGTGCGATGTGCCCGCCCGTCGGCAGAGGCGCGCTGCGATCGAAAACGCCGATGTTATCTAGGCCCAGGAAGCCACCCTGAAAGATATTCATCCCGTCGGCATCTTTGCGATTGACCCACCAGGTAAAGTTCAACAACAGCTTTTTGAACACTCGCTTAAGAAACACTGTGTCGCCGACGCCGCGTCGTTTCTTCTCGATCTTGTAAACCCGCCAGGTGGCCCACGCATGGACCGGCGGATTCACGTCCCCGAGTGCCCACTCATACGCAGGCAGTTGACCGTTCGGGTGCATGTACCATTCACGCAGCATCAACAAGAGCTGTTCTTTGGCGAACTCTGAATCAACGGGAGCTAGTGGCACGCAATGAAAGGCAAGGTCCCACGCCGCGTACCACGGATACTCCCATTTGTCGGGCATCGAGATGACGTCGGCATTGTAGAGATGTTTCCATTCGTGATTGCGACCGCGCTCACGTTCGACCGGAGGCTTCGGTGTCGCTGGATCGCCTTCAAGCCACTGCTCGATCACGTAGTGATAAAACTGTTTCGACCAGAGCATGCCGGCAAACGCCTGGCGCGCTACTAACCGTGCATCAGACGAAAGGTCTGTAGGAATGACGGTTTGATAAAACTCATCGGCTTCGTGAATTCGTGCGTCGACGACATTTTCAAAGTTCGCGAACGCTTCCTCTGTTCTGACGTTGACGTCGGACAGGCGCAAACGGATCGTAGTTGTTTCGCCTGGCGCAAGCGTTAATTTGTAATTGGCAGCTGCTTTTGTTCCCGTCTCTTCAGGATTCACAGCGTGCTGATGGCCGTAAACGATGTAGTCATTGATGCCGTCTTTGACGTAGTGGGAACCATTGTTGAAGTTAAAGAGCCGTTGAGTGTTCGTGTCGTTCTCCGTAAAGAGCAACTCCGGATCGCCGTCGCAATACAACCAACGTTTGCCAAGCTCACTGTTATCAAGTTCGATAGTGCGCTCGCCTGCTCTCCGCAACGATGGTTTGGCCGTCCCGTTTTGATTCCAGGACCAGGTGTTCCGAAACCAGACCGTGGGAAGCAGGTTCAGCGAGGCTTCAACAGGGCCATGATTCGTGATCGCAATCTTGATCAAGATGTCTTCGACGTCGGCTTTTGCGTATTCAACAACGACGTCGAAATATCGATCACCCTCGAAAACGCCGGTGTCGATCAGTTCAAACTCGGGTTCGAGCTTTCCTCGCCGCCGGTTTTCTTCGCCTAATTGACCATAAGGAAATTCTGCTTGCGGATATTTATACAGGTATTTCATGTACGAGTGAGTCGGCGTTGAATCGACATAGAAGTAATACTCCTTGACATCTTCACCGTGGTTTCCTTCGTTTCCCGTCAAGCCAAATAAACGTTCTTTCAAGATCGGATCCCGGCCGTTCCACATTGAGAGCGCGAAACAGATCTTCTGTCGTCGATCGGAGATTCCGGCAATTCCATCTTCGTTCCAACGGTAAGCGCGCGAGCGAGCGTGATCATGTGGAAAGTAGTCCCAGGCAGTGCCGTGCGGACTGTAGTCCTCACGCACTGTGCCCCAGGCGCGCTCACTAAGATAAGGTCCCCATCGCTTCCAGTGCTTCGTGCGTTGCCGCGATTCTTCTAATCGTTTTTCTTCAGCAGTCATGGTTATGTAATTCATTTCTGGGAAATGTTTTGTCGCCCAAAACGAAGCACCTTGCTCATCCAAACCAATTCACCGAGGAATTTATTCATGCGCTTCACGTGCGTCGCTTCATCACGAATCTTGCCGTTGTCATCAAACAGGTCTCGAACGTTCGAAAAATTTCCATCCCAAAAAATCGTGACCAGTCCAAGTTCACGCATCACGGGTAACAGACTCTCAATTACGCGAGTGCCGCCGAAACCGCCGGCTGAGACGCCGCAGATTCCCACGGCCTTGTGGATGTACTCCTTCAGATTCGAATCGAGAACGTGTTTAAGCATCCCGGGATATCCGTGGTTGTACTCCGGAACGACGAGAACCAATCCATCGGCGCGTTCGCAGATCTCGGAGAATCTCCTGTCTTTAATTCCCTCTCCGGCATCGTCTATGCGAAGGTCCAACTCTCGAATGTCGACGAGCTCTGTTTCGACGTCTTCACGTTGACGAACTTGCTGGAAAACAAACCTCGCAACGTTTTCACTGGCGCGGCCCTTTCGCACCGTGCCGAGAATTACCGGAATGAAGAGTGCTTCATTGTTCATCGTTTTTGTTTATCTGGTTAAGAAGTATTTCTCCCGCAAAGCCGCAAAGGGCAAAAGAAAGTCATTTAAGGACGCGGTAGCGCTTTGCGTCTTTGCGGCTTGGCGGGAGAAATCACCTCTCGATCAACGCCATCACGTGGCCGTCGGGATCTCGGGCCAAGAGGCCTTTAGTGAAACCTAGATTGCTCTCGCTTATCGTCACCACGCCTGCGGAAACGAAGCGGGTGTTCTCGGCAAGCAATCGCTTCGCGAACATGTCTGCTGTGTTGACTACCAGCGTGGTTTGCCAGTGATACAGGTCCGACGCACGCGCATCTTTAGGCAGAGGACGGCCATCACGCGGCGCAAGGTACTCGAGAAATTCGATGCCTGGCCCCCCGCTTGCAGCTCGAAGACTCGTAATGCGTAACCTTGCGCCGAAGATATTGTTCAGGTGTTCCTGCTCAGTGCCGTAGTTTTCGCTGGTGCCGGCGACCTGCAAACCAAGCGTGTCTCGATAGAACTTAAGACTCGCTTCCGTATCGCCCACAACAATGGCCGTGTGATCGATTCCCAAAAACAACTTGTCATTCTTCTGCCATTTCTGATCGCCCTTGTCGGGCGGAAATTGAAGGATCTCCAACCAGTGCTTGTCGGGATCGCGGAAGTAAAATGCTTTAATACCGCCAGCGTTCTTGTTCCAATCCGGGAGGCGTTGCGGACCGGTAGAAGCGTGTTCCACCTTGTGCCGTCGCAAAAGCGCATACGCCTGGTCCATATCGCTCGTAATAATCGCGATGTGCTGAAACCAGCGATCATTGCTGCGCGAGTCAATCGGGACTGGACGGCCTTTTGGAGTCAAATACTCGGTCAACTCAATAAACTCCTCGCCCAGCTGCATTCGCACAACCCGCATGCGCAGCCCGAACAGACCTTGCAGCCGTTCATAATCCTCGCCGGTGACTTCCACGTCGGACACTTTTTCAAACGACAAGACCTTCGAGTAGAACTCGACCGACTTATCCATGTCAGAAACAGTCATGCCGATTGCGCCTACTTGCTTGACCAGCGGTACCAGCTTGTCATCTTCAGCAAGGAGGGGGACGCGCGAGCTGTTTAAGGCACGCGCGTCCATTGGCAGGAACTGGCCCGCCGTCGTACTAACGACGACGCCCACCGCAAGCAGTAAACCGAGTAAAGTTACTTTGATCTGTTTCATTTCCATCGCTCCAACAGGTGATCGCCGACGCGTAAAGCGTTAGCCATGATCGTGAGCGCCGGATTCACGGCACCGCTCGACGGAAAGAAACTCGCATCGACGACATAGAGATTGTCGAGCTCGTGCGCTTTGCAATAACGATCGAGTGCCGACGTCTTTGGGTCGTCGCCAAACCGGACGGTGCCGTTCTGGTGGGCCACTGCCGCAAGCGGCAGGCGCTGTCCGAGGTAGAGATTGCGCGCGAATAGCCCTTGATGACATTCATGACCGTGAACGTCACAGTTCGTTTGCTTCATGGCCTTTTGCAATTGGGCTTTCAGCCTGCCATGGCCCTCGACGTTATTCAGTTTGTAGCTCACCCGAATCTGACCATCGCGATCGATCTCTACGCGGTTGTTTGGATCCGGAAGATCTTCGGAGGTCAGCCAGAAGTCGAGCGAGTGCTTCGCCATCAGATCGAGTGTCCATCCTGGCGCGAACGCCGGCGCCCCTGCTTTCAACGTGTCAGCGTCGAGCTTGCCGACAAACGAGATATGGCCCATCGGATAGTCCCAGTCCTTCGAACCGAAATAGAAGTCATTGATCGCGAGTGTCTTTTGAAAGACCGTTGGATTGGGACACTTGGAGAGCGCCATCAGCACTGAATTGATGTGGCCCATGTAGTGACGACCCACGACGTCCGATCCATTAGCCAGTCCGTTTGGGTGACTGTCGTTCGCCGACCGTAACAACAACGCCGCGGAGTTCACTGCACCGCAAGCTACGACGACGATATCGGCTGAATATTCTTCGCGACGTTCGTTTCGCTCTACGATCACTTTGCTCACTACGCGCGCGTCGCCGTTTGTTTCAAGCCGCATGACTTTAGCGTTTGTGACCAAGGACACGTTCTCGTGTTCCAGCGCGGGGTCAACACAGATCGTCTGCGCGTCGGATTTAGCACCGATTAGACAGGGATGACCGTCGCAGGTATTGCAGCGAATGCAGGGACTCTTCCGTGCGTTCTTTTCGTCGATGCGGATGCCCAGCGGCACGTGAAATGGCTTCAACCCTGCCCGTTCGAGATCGTCGTGCAAGTGTTGTATGCGTTGTTCATGGCTGACGGCGGGATACTTATAAGGGGCACTGGCCCAGGGCTCGGTTGGATCCTCACCGCGGTTGCCGTGTACCTGGTACAGATGCTCGGCCTTCGTGTAATAGGGTTCGAGTTCCTCATAGCTGATGGGCCAGGCGGGGGAAACTCCGCCGTGATGTCGAACTTCACCGAAATCTTCTTTGCGCAAGCGAAAGAGAGCAGCACCGTAGAACTTCGTGTTACCGCCGACGAAATAATTGGTGTGCGGATGCAGGTCCTTCCCTTCACTGTCGCGCCAGGCCTCTTTGGTGTTGTATTTCCCTTCGAGATTAACGGCGCGTGTACTCCAGTTGTCCTTCTCACGCGGCACGTAGTCTCCTCGTTCAAGCAGCAGGATCTTTTTCCCCGAGGGCGCGAGCTTGTACGCCAGTGTGCCGCCGCCCGCGCCCGTCCCGATGATGATTACGTCGTAGTGGTTGTTGTTTGTCATGACCGAACTCCTCGACCGTCGAAGAGGTTGTTGGAGGTTGTTACCGGTTCATTGACTGCATCGCATCACTCATCAAGGGTGCGGTCCCGAAGTTCACGCCAAAGCGCTTACACCAGATCGTTACCGCCCGGTACTTCGCGAGATCCGTGTTGGCCGGCAGGTCATAATTCTGATCGCCAATGTTTCCTTTTAAGGTGCCGACGTCGATGAAACCGGCTTTTGTGACCGTGTCGTTGTCTTTGGCGTCGCCCGACGCGACTAGATAAACGTGCACATCCGGGCCATTCGACGTTGCGAAATCCGTCAAGCGCAGCGTTTTCTTTCCATCGGCGAGTTGAAACACCGTGGCCGTGCCCTTGGTCTCATGAGCAGCAGTATGAAACTGTCCGCTGGCCAGCTTGTTGCTCGCAGCAGACGCGGTAGGAAACTGTTCGTTGACTGTTTGATTAATGAAGAGCCGTTCCGGACGGAACGCGTACCACGCTACAAGACCAACGATGGCAACTACCAAAACGACGGGGATTTTTCTCGACATAAGTTAAACTCTCCTCGATTAAGATTTCTGAATTCCCAAACTTCAATCCGTTAGTCGAGCGATTGGGTGTTTCCTTACA
>Ga0209485_1000090_pt1 | contig 30251 bp, 28 predicted proteins | sample NCAS100_FD_187516 | JGI IMG/M metagenome (GOLD analysis project Ga0209485, IMG submission 187516) | Agricultural soil microbial communities from Utah to study Nitrogen management - NC AS100 (SPAdes) (version 2) | ecosystem: Environmental > Terrestrial > Soil > Agricultural land | place: USA... | reverse complement strand
CGTTTGCTTTCGCGAGGTCGTTGAGTTCATCGTAAGCATAGACAATCGGCGCCTTGTTGGCGGTCATCGTGTGCGCGCCGAAGTGGAGTGACGCTTTGAGGTAATCAATCGCGGGCTGGCCTGTCTTGGGATTCAGCGACGTAGTTTCAAACAGAACATCGGGTCGCGCAGTCGCAAGCCAATCATCAAGTCCCTTCTGATTCGGGATTTGCTCCGTCGCTCCAATGTCAATTGCTTCACCGCTCGCGCGCCATCCAAGTCGTCGCGTCGCAACTCCAGTGATCTCCCACTCGATATCGTAGCGCTCGCGCAACTCAGTTGACTTCGCAACGAGCAACCGCGCGAGCGCCCGCCCAACGTTTCCAAAACCTAAGAAGCACAGTCTGTATGGTTTCATGTATGATTAGTTCCGGATGAAACAATATCACGATCTGTTGAGATCGATCCTGAAGAATGGTGTCGAACATCGCGACCGCACAGGCGTCGGGACTATTTCGCATTTCGGTTTTCAAACTCGATTTAATTTGAGAGACGGATTTCCGATCGTTACCACCAAACGCGTTCCATTTCGCTGGGTCGCTGAGGAGTTGTTCTGGTTCCTTTCAGGCGACACCAGCGAAGCTAACTTGCGCGCACGCGGTGTCGACATTTGGGCTGAGTGGGCCGACGAAGAACACACCAGAAAGTTTGGCCGATCAGCAGGTGATCTCGGACCGGTTTATGGTTATCTCTGGCGCTCGTTTGGCGGCAATTATCCCGAGAAGAATGGCGTCGATCAGATAGCGAATCTCGTTACACAGATCCGGACGAATCCGGATTCGCGAAGATTGATCGTTACGGGTTGGGATCCGCGTCAGGCTGACAACGTTGACCTGCCACCGTGTCACACGTTGTTTCAGTTCAAAGTCGAAAGTGGCAGGACTCTTCACTGCCAGCTCTACCAGCGCTCGGCAGATGCTTTTCTCGGTGTCCCGTTCAACATCAGTTCATACGCGCTGCTCACGCACATGGTAGCGCACGTCACCGAGTTGGAGGTCGGCGACTTTGTCTACACTCTCGGCGACTATCACATCTACAAAAACCATTTCGACCAGGTACAGGAACTCTTATCGCGCGAACCACTTCCGTTACCTCAGTTGCAGATTAAAGATCAGAGTTTACGCGGCTTGGAAGGATTGCTGGCTATCACTTACGAGCATTTAGAATTGGTAGGCTATAAATCACACGGCAAGATTTCAGCTCCGGTAGCGGTATAGTGCAAACATGATCATCGGCATCGTAGCGGTGGATCGCAAAGACGCGATTGGAAAGGGCGGCAAGCTCCCGTGGCACTACTCCGCGGACATGAAGTTTTTCCGCGAAACGACGACGGGACATGCCGTCGTGATGGGAAGAAAGACGTGGCTCACACTCGACAAACCACTCAAGAATCGATTGAACATCGTGTTGAGCCGCGATCCGAGTATTGAACCTCAGGAGTCACTGTTGGTTCTGACCGACATCGATAGCGTGATCTCGCTTAACAAATCACTCGCAACGGATCTGTTTGTGATTGGCGGCGCGCAAATCTACACCGCGTTCCTGCCTCACATTGAGAAGTGGATCGTTACCGAGGTTCCGCTCACCGTCGCCGGCGCTGACACGTTCATGCCGGAAGGCTATCTGGACGGTTTTAAGTCCGTGAGTTCAAAACCGCTGGATGAAGGACTCGTCGTTAAATTCTACGAACGCCGCTAAAACAATTCCGCGAGAGCTTCATCGACCGACCGCACGCCAACCACACGAATTCCGAGTAGTCGTTCCAAGCCGGCAACATTTGACGCCGGCATCACGATCTTTTTGAACCCCAGCGCCTGCGCTTCCTTAACACGCACCGCCGCCTGCATCGCGCCGCGCACCTCACCCGTCAAACCAATCTCACCAAACACTGCGGTGTGCGGATCGATCGGTGCGTTCTTGAAACTTGAAGCGATCGCTGTCACGACACCGAGATCCGCGGCAGGTTCGTCAACTTCCAAACCGCCCGCGATATTCACGAAAACATCGTCGCCGACAAGTTGCAGGCCCGCGCGCTTTTCAAGCATCGCAATCAAAAGCGAAACACGATTCTGGTCCAACCCCTGTGTCATGCGTCGTCCACTGCCGTACTTCGATCCCGACACCAATGCCTGAATCTCGACGAGCAAGGGGCGCGTCCCTTCCATACACGCGCTGACAATCGATCCCGCGGCGTTCTGCGGTCGCTCCTGTAGAAACATCTGCGACGGATTAGCGACAGGCATCAAACCCGTGCTCGTCATCTCGAAAACGCCCACTTCATTCGCCGCTCCGAAACGATTTTTCGCCGCGCGCACGATGCGATGGTTGTGATGTCGTTCACCTTCAAAATACAAAACCGTATCGACGATGTGTTCGAGCGCTTTCGGACCCGCGATCGATCCTTCTTTATTGATGTGACCGATAAGGAAAACCGGAACGCCGCGGTTCTTTGCCAACAGCAGGAACTTGTGAGCCACTTCCCTCACCTGCGAAATCGATCCCGGCGCTGCTTCGATGGCACTCGCGAAAACCGTCTGAATGGAGTCGACGATCACCGCGCCCGGATTCAAACGATCGATCTCGTGAAAGATCTTTTCGAGATTGGTTTCGGGAAGGAGGTAGAGATTCCTGGCAGTGACGCCGAGCCGATCACCACGTAGTTTGATTTGCCGTTCCGACTCTTCGCCGGAAACGTAAAGAACGACAGTGCTCGCACTGCTCAGTCGATCGGCAACCTGAAGCAGCAGCGTGCTCTTGCCAATACCTGGATCGCCGCCGATCAAAACGAGTGTGCCCGGCACGATGCCGCCGCCGAGGACGCGATCAAACTCCGTAACGCCCGACGATATTCGTAGATCGTCCTGCGGTTCGATGTCGCTAAAAGCGACCGCTGAAACCTCGCGCAACGCGAAACCGTTGTGAGATGGCTTCCGCGCCCTTTCTTCGACGAGTGAATTCCACTCACCGCACTCCGGACACTTGCCAAGCCATTTTACGGACTGAAAACTACAACTCTGGCAGACAAAGATCGTTTCTGACTTCTTCACTGTATATAACGCAGTCTCACAAGTTTAGCTTTTGGTTTTCTTTGCGCCTTTGCGACTTTGCGGGTGAGTTGTATTAATCCCGCAGGCGCAAACACGCAAAGGAAGTTTTACAACAGTTCCTTGACGTTCTCCGTGGGCCGTCCGAGCACCGCGCGATCGCCGCGTTCGACAATCGGCCGCTGTAACAAGTCCGGGTGTTCAATCATCAAACCGATCAACTCGCTATCGCTAAACTCATTATTCGCCAATCCGAGTTCTTTGTAGATCGGCTCACTCTTTCGCAGAAGATCACGCGGTTTGATGTTCATCTTGCGAATGAGTTCTGTGAGTTTCTTCTTCGTTAACGGTTCGATGTAGTAATTGATTTTTTCAAATGGAATGCCGCGTTCACGGAGCAGCTTGTCCATCTCCCGGCACTTCGTGCAGGTCGGTTTTTCGTAGACCGTGATCGTGTCTGACATCTTCTCCTCTGATCTTCTCCTCTAATTACGGGAATATTCCTCTTACACTCGTCGCCTCGGCCACACGACCGACGGCGAGAATGTAAGCGCCGGTGCGCATGTCGGTGTCGTAGCGATGAGCGGTCTCGTGTACTGAGTTGAATGCGGTCTTCATTGTCTGTTCGAGCGTCTCGTTGATCTGTTTTTCAGTCCAGAAGAACGAATTCTGATCCTGCACCCATTCGTAATAGCTCACGGTCACGCCACCGGCGTTCGCGAGAATATCAGGAATCAGAAAAACTCCTTCATCCTCGAATACGCGATCGGCGCCGGGCGTTGTTGGACCATTCGCGAGCTCGGCGATTATTTTCGCTTTTACCTGACCGACGTTCTTCATCGTGATCGCGTTTTCCAGCGCCGACGGAAGCAGAATATCGCAGTCGATCCCGACCACGTCCTCGGGCGCCATTTCCCTGGTTCCCTTCAAACCGGCCAACGACTTAGTCACCTCTTTGTGTTTCAGCGCATCCACAACGTCGATGCCGCTTTCGGCGTAAACACCAGCCTTCGAATCGCAGGCGGCCACCACACGCGCCCCGTCTTCGGCGACGAGGCGAGCGATGTTCGCGCCTGCATTGCCAAAGCCGTGAACAGCGACACGAGCGTCTTTCAAACTCATTCCTTTCACTCGACACGCTTCGCGCAAAGTGTACAGGCAACCGCGCGCAGTCGCTTCAGCGCGACCTTGTGAACCACCAAGCGAGATCGGTTTTCCAGTCACGACGCCGAGCTCTGTGTGACCACGAATCATCGAGATCGTATCCATGATCCACGCCATTGTTTGTTCGTCGGTGTAGACGTCGGGCGCGGGAATATCGCGGTCTGGGCCAATGATCGGCGCAATCTCAAATGCATAACGACGCGTGAGCCTTTCGAGCTCGTTGATGGAAAGACTCTTCGGATCGCAAATCACTCCGCCTTTACCGCCACCGTACGGGATACCGACCGTCGCGCACTTCCAGGTCATCCACGAAGCAAGCGCTTTAACTTCATCGAGCGTGACGTTGGGATGGTAACGGATGCCGCCTTTCGCGGGACCTCGCGCGATATTGTGCTGCACGCGAAATCCTTCAAACACCTGGACGTCGCCCCCGTCCATCTTCACGGGAATCGAAACGATCAGTTGTCTCTTGGCATTCTCCAGCACATGCCGCATTGAAGGTTCGAGGTCGAGGTAGTCAGCCGCGCGATTGAACTGTTGTTTGGCAATTTCGAACGGATTCAGCTCTTCCTGGAAAGCCTTTTGAGTCGCCATGCATTCAGCTCCTGAGACGAATTTGGGTGGGATAGCAGGTCGAATCCTAACATTTTCCATTTGGCATTTGCCATTTGTCGTTCGTCATGGTCCGCTCAATGACAAGTGAGAACTGTTAATAAGGACCGGAGAAGTGAGATGGACAAAGATTGAATCCGATTACCGCAAACGGCCCACCAATGATGAGCTACGCGCTGCGCTGACTACCGTGGCAAACAAATAGTGTTCGTGCCTCAAAAATGACTCACATTGATTACAAAAAATGAGCCAACTGGAGCATTGACCTCTCGAGCAGATTGGGAGCAAGATGTCGCGACTTTCCGAAGGGTTCAACCTCACATAAAAGATCAGAACGTTGCCTGATGCTTGCAGAGGATCTGTAGGAATTAGACATGGATTCTGGCAAACCATTCCACTTGCCCAGTGATTAGGTGGTAACGCCTCCCGCGCATTCCCGACATGCGAAATGCTCCGCTGATAACACTATCAGTTTAACGAAACGCATTCTCCTTCCCCCGAATTGACGTCAGTCTTTCGATCTCAGAAGGGCACTCATCGCTATTCTGATTCGTGCCTCTTCGTCTGACTAGAATTAAACGCATTTGCTTCTGACGGTCCCCACGTCGTTGTGATGTTCTCGGCGCGCGAGCAAATCAGACGCACTTGCCCACCTTAATTGTTCGACATTCGGGAGCAAATCCATGGACAAACCAAAGAAAGATCCGACACCTTCCAAGACTCAAAAACTGAGGATAAGCAGAAGGAATTTCGTAAAGGGAGCGGCAACGGTCGCCGCTGCTGCGGCTACGGTTCCCCTTAAACCGATACTCGGCGACTCAGCGTCGATCGTCGAGGCCTCGACCATCAACTACGAACCCAACAAGCGTACGAATGACAGCTTCCTTTACCGGAGAAACACAGCGATCGCCAACAAGATCAACATTGGTGAGCTGCCGGACAATGGCGACAGGGCCCGATACAACGACTTCAGCGCCCTGCATAGCAAGGCTCTGCGTCACGACGCCCTCGGCGTGCCGAATAAGCCGTCGTACCAGAGCTTGATAGATGCGCTTGAGACTGATACTCAGAACAATTTCCTGGCTCTTCAAAACGTGATTGTCGGGACACCCGGCGGGGGGCCCAATTCAAGATTGAACGGCCCGGCGACATCATTTGCGTTTGACCTCGAGGGCCTCGATTCACATGCTTTCGAGATTCCACCGCCATCTCCGACCGTGCGTAGTGCGCAGACGGCCACCGAACAGGTGGAGCATTACTGGGCAGCTCTACTGCGCGACGTGCCATTCACCGAATACGAGACTGACACTACAGGATTAGTGCAAGCAGCTGTTAACGACTTGAATTCCCGATCTTTCCTCATAGGCGGGGGAGCTAACCAGTGGGCGCTTCCTGTGACAAGGCAGAACCTGTTCCGCGCTCGGGTGGCTTCGACTACGAATGACGGCAACCTTAAGGGACCGTACCTCTCGCAGTTCATGCTCCAGCCGACATCTTTCGGTTCGCAGCCGCTCGACCAGAAACACAACACCTTCGCACCCAACCAGGATTTTATGACTGACTTCACCAGTTATCAGAACGTACAAAACGGGGGATTCTCCGGTAACCCGATTCCGGATCCAACACGCCGGTTCCTTCGAAATGGTCGCGATCTCACTGCCTATACCCGCGTGGATGTGCTCTATCAAGGGTACTTCGTTGCCTTTTTACTCCTTGCCGGCCTAGGCACACCGCTAACTCCTGGTAACCCCTATATCGGCTCGAACACCCAAAAGCCGTTCGGCACATTCGGTGGGCCAGACGCTGCGGGGACACTTGCGGAAATGGCGACGCGCGCCCTCAAAGCCTCCTGGTGCCGCAAGTGGATCACTGACCTGCGCCTCCGACCAGAGGAATACGGTGCGTTAGTCGAAGCAAGGCGCACCGGTAGTACACCCGTTCCTCAAGCTTCCACGGAGTTGCACAACGACGTCCTTAGCTCAGCGGTGTTGCCCAGGATCCTCGCGAAACATGGCTCCCACTTTATGCCCCAGGCGTACCCGGAGGGATCGCCGACACACCCCTGCTACACGGGCGGCCATGCAACTGTGGCAGGCGCGTGTGCCACTGCAATAAAGTTCTTCTTTGATGGCAAACAGAAGCTCCGGCCGCTGCTTCTGGCACAGGGCCGCGACCTGGTGCAACCTTCCTCAGATGGCCTTTCGCTAGTGCCCTACACAGGAGCAGACAGAGATCAGATAGACATCAATGGAGAACTGAGCAAGGTGGCGTTCAACGTTTGCTTCGGCCACGGGGTCCATGCCGGCATCCACTTCCGCAGCTCTAATTACTGGGGAGTGCTGTTGGGCGAAGCCGTAGCGCTCAGCGTCCTTGGAGACCGGGCCAAGTCCTACAACGAGCCGTTCACGATCAGCATCACGAAATTCGACGGCACAACTGCTACCATTACCAACCAGAAGCCAGATCCAGTGTTTGACGAAGCGACGACAGCCGCGCCTTGCATTGCGAGCTAGTGAGGCTCGAGTTTGTTACCTTTCGTTTCCGAGCGGCGGCCCCACAAAGGGGCCGCCGTTTTTCAGTAACAAAGACCGCTTCAGTAGCTACGGACTGTAACTATTAATTAGAGTGCGGTTTGGTGTGACCGATCCCGAGGAGTCAAACTCTATTTCGAGTCCTACACTCCAGGCGCTGGCTCCACGCGAGGTTGTTACTGCTCGCAAAACAGCGGCGTTGGGAAAAGCACGAGGGTGCGTGACAGTGGTCCAGGCCCGACCGTCCCAGTGAAGGATCATCGGACCAGAGCCGAGTGCGCCAACCGCCCAGACATCGTTGCTCGAAGCAGCAGCAACTCCAGTGAAATAGGCGTCAGGTCCCCCTCCCTCATAGCTTTCAGGCGGATTCGAAGCGCTGGCGGCTCGGCAAACCCTTTCACTCCAGTAGGTACCATTCCAGTGACGAATCGTAGCGAACGTCTGGTTAGTAAAAATACCTTTCCCCTGACCCACTACCCATACATCGTTAGCAGCAGTCCCAGCCACTGCGGTAAACCTTTCAGTGCTCAAGCCACTACGTACTCGCACGGGAACAACACTCCATGCATTCCCGTCCCAATGCATAGTAAGTGGTGCTCCGCCGGCACTGCCGACGGCCCAAATGTCGTTAGCGGATATTGCGGTGATACCGGACAGCTGATTGGCTCCACCGGCGATATTCGGACTTGCCACCTGGCGCCAATTGGCGCCATCCCAATGGAGGATGAGCGTCTCTAACGGTGTTTCGTTTCGAGTGCCTCCGCGATATCCGACCGCCCATACGTTGTTGGCAGAAAGTGCTGCGACGCCATGAAGCTCGTTGAGTTGGCTGTCAGGACTTGGGCTCGAAACAATGCTCCACTGCGTCCCGTCCCAGTGTTGAATTAAGGTCCGAGCTGGAGCACCCCCATTGTGAGAAGAGCCAACAGCCCAGACGTCATTTGCGGATACCGCGGAGACCGAATGCAGTTGACTTATGATGTCAGCGGGCGGATTAGGGCTTGGCACAATGGACCAGAGATTGCCGTCGAAGTGTTGAATTAAAGTACGTTTGATATAGGGTGGGCCATTAGGATCCTGTGCCCAACCAACTGCCCAGACGTTACTCTCGGACACCGCGGTTACGCCCAGAAGTTCATTGCTGACTAAGGTTGCACCAGTAACATTTGGGCTGTTGACCTTCTGCCAACTGCCGCTGATAGGAGATGCCACATCCGGGCAGCTTGGAAATGTTTCGAAACTACCGTTAGCCGTGGCACATCCTTTTCTGCTGCAACTCGTCACCCTATAAAAGTAAAGAGTTCCTGGCGCGAGTCCGCTGAGTGGAATCTCGTGATACGTGACCTGAGTGCCCACGTACACCTGCGGCGCAGAGCCCGGCACTGGATTGCTTGTGCTGTACTGTAAGAGCGAATCAGAGGCGGTGTTTGTATTCCAGACCACCGCAGCTGAAGTGCTGGTTTCCGCCGTGGTGTAGACGAGGGTAATTCTTGGTGCGCGGGCGGGCGCGGAAAGTACCGACGGACCGAACAAGACTAACGCAGCCAGGAGAGCGATGGGTTTGTGAAAGTCTTTCAAGCTGAAAGTTAACGCTTGCGGAACAGAGTTTTTCTTGACGATTGTTCTCACCATGTTTCGTTTCCCCCCGGTATTCAAAGCCCCATACCCTCTTAATAACTCCAACCAATTCTTTTATTCCCGCACGTTAGAAACACAAGGAGGCACAATAAAAAGACAACGAGGCTACAAACTGCTTCGGGTCTCTGCGATTTAAATAAACTTAAATTATTCCGGCAGTCTCAGCGCGTCTTATGGCTTCGAGGCGAGTATGAGCTCCAAACTTTGCGAGAACGTGTTTGATGTGGTTGTTAACTGTAGCTGAACTGATATTGAGTTGATTGGCGATGGATCGCGTGGTATGGCCTTTTGCCAGGTTCTTCAGCACCTCTACTTCACGACGAGTCAGATGCACATTGACGATTGGCTCGGGAACCGAACAAATCAATGGTTTGCCGTTCGCACTCCCGCTCACGTTCATCCGCACGAATTCGCCTAGCGCCTGTTCGAGACGCTTGCGAATCTCGGCCGGACGCACGATGTGGATCGCATAACTTCCTCCCGATGGATCGCGCCCGACTAATGTAGACACGGTACACCAGAGCCTTCCGGTCTTTGTTTGAACTCGCAAATCAAAATTCATCGGTGGCCGATTGTCTTTCCAGCGTTCAATGACACAAGGTTTGGAGCAAGTTATAGCATCCTCATCGGAGCACTGAAGCAGCTCATGACATGGAACGCTCATCACCTCAGCTTCACTTCGGCCAAACAGTTCGGCTGCAGCTTGGTTCCAAGCGCTAATTCGTCCGGCCGAGTCAACGGCAAATGCCGCATCACCCGTTGCCTCAAGTGTTATAAAAAACTCTTTTGAGCAACCGTTCACACGGCGACGTTGTGATGTCCAGGTAACTAGCTTTGCTTCCACTATGCATCCCCTGAATTTCAGACTCCATTGGTGCGGGCGTCCACATGTGCGCCACTCAAGTGATGTTCTCCGCCTGCGTCATATGTTCGTAGACAGATGGGGCGAGCCTGCGTGCGAGAGTCAGGTTCTCTCCCTCCTCCAGATCCGAAACCACAAAGACGGCGTGCCGCACGGTACGAAAACACGAAATCTGGTAACCTTCAGCCTTCGAACAAGCAATGACTTGCTCTTCCACGCCTTTCGGCAGCTTTTCCTTAGGAGGCGCGCTTCCGTTTAATTCTTCCAGTCTGGTCACAAGAAGAGAGACGAGGCGGCCGCGGTGCCTGATAACGATGTGCGCAAACCAGTGACCTTTAAATAAACACGCGTGCGCCATTACGAGTTCCATCACTTCGTTGAAATCATCGCGGTGCGACGTCACCGCCCTCGTCAAATCTAAATAGGCGCGATCGTATTTACGTGCGGCCTCCTCCAAGGTGATCGGCCTGTCCGGCAGACGGTGACCGACGGCGCAGTCGCGGTGATCTCCTGCAGCAACTTCAGACATTCGCGCAAGAATCGCATCGGCGTCGACAGCGATATCAGGCGGACGTGGCTGACCTTCCGAGGGTCGCACGGCGGCAGACTTGTGCGGCCGACGTGGGTCTGCCACTTGTGAGTCCGTTTGCGTTCGCTGTCGCTGCCAAACTGAAACCACTCCGAATGTCACAACCACGAGAAGGCCGGCTGCAATCAACCACACGCGAGCACGTGCATTCAGCGACATTGCACCAGACGTCACTGCAGCGCGCAGCTGACTGTGAAGCCGAGAAACAAATTCGTTTGGCATTTGCGGTTCTTCCGCACCGGCAAAGGAGGCTCGCAAAATTGTGCGCAGCTCACGACGTGCGGCCAATTCGCGCCGGCAGTCGGCACAGGTTTCTAAATGCGCGATAACGTCGTGATTGGTTTCGACCAACAGCTCGTCACTGAGATACGAGTCGGCGATCTCACGGAAATCACGGCATTGCATCTGCGTCTCTCCTTAATTGCCCGAGGATGATGCGGAAGCGGGTTCCGCATCCTGCCTTCCGATGCCGCGCGAGTTGGCATAACTTGCGAGTTCCACACGCATCATCTTCCGTCCGCGATAAAGTCGTGACATAACGGTCCCGATGGGCACACCTAACGTTTTGGCGATCTCTTTGTACGTCATGTCCTCGATGTCTGACAGCAGGATCACTTCTTCGAATTGAGGCGGCAAACTGCGAAGTGCTCGGAGAACCTCTTCCTCAGTCAATCCCGGTGGCGTTGGTGGGTCGAACGCCACCGTCTCGGCTATGCGCTCGTCTGTATCGCTGACTAGCTGGAGCCGGGCCTTGGCGCGGCGTCGATTGCTGTTGATGTGCAACATGACACGGACGAGCCACGCGCGACAGTTAGTACCTTTCTCGTAACGGTGAAACGATTGGAGTGCTTGCGTAAAAGTATCCTGCACCAAATCTTCTGCTTCAGCTTGATCTCTGACCAGCCATATGGCTAAACGAAAGAGAGCGGAAAGGTGAGGCAACGCCTCTGCCTCGAACTCTGCCCACTGGCTCTCTCGACCCAGTTGTCGAATCCTCTTGAACATGTCGCCGTCTTGCTTAACGGGCGCGGTGCAAGGCCGCGTTCAGATCGTTACTCTATCGATAGTGTCGGGACGGGAGATTAATCCTTCACTGGGCGACCGCACGGTGGCGAAGGTGAGTTTCGCAAATCTTCTCTGCGCATCTAACCGAACCTATGTCAGCGATATGGCATTTTCTTCTCGTCGGCCCCTTATCTCCAAAAAGGACGCATGCCACCATGTGCCCGCACTAAAGATGGTGAGTCCCTTCCAACCTTCAGCAGTGTTCCCTTAAGAGTATTTATTGCATCGCGCTCCGGCCGCGACGGTTAAGCTGTCAAACACCTAATACCCGGCGAGCATCTGTTTATTCCCATTCCGAATGAATTGGAATTCATAATTCACTCACCTTGGGAATAAAGAATCTGCCGGTCGGTATTAATTTATTGACAGCCAGACTCGTTGCGGTTAGGCGTTTTGAGGCAAACAGAAACAATGTGTGGGCCAACTGATCTTCTGCACTCTCGCGACAGGAATTCCACACGTTACTTTTAGAAGGCCCCCCTTCCTTTAAAGTTACCCCCGGTCACAGCATTGGCTGCCCCGACGTTTTGTACGCTAACGAACTAAATGGTCCTTGGTGATTAAATTTTTTCAGCAGGAGGGCAGAATGAGCAGGAGATTGATCGGTTTCATCTCGTCGATGGTTTTGGTTGCTGCTGGCTTCATCGGAACGGTCCAACCGACCACAGCAGCGTTCAACCTCAAATCCGGTGCGGTCTACGTCTTGACTAATCAGGTGAGTAATGCAGTCGTTGCATTCGATCGTGCACCTGATGGAACGCTAACTCCGGCCGGCATGTTCTCAACTGGCGGCGCCGGTAACCCCGTACCCCAACCTGGTGATCCACCGACAGATCCGCTCGCTTCTCAGGGAGCTTTGGGTCTGAGCGACAACAACAAACTGCTGTTTGCAGTCAACGCTGGCAGTAATGAAGTTTCAGTATTGTCCATTGGCAAGGATTCATTGACGCTTGTCGATAAAGTAAGTTCCGGAGGTGTCCGTCCCATTAGTCTCACTGTGCACGGCGACTTGTTGTATGCACTCAACGAGGGCGGCACTCCAAACATTACAGGTTTCACGATCAGTAACACAGGCGAATTGACACCGTTGCCTGGTTCCACTCGTCCGCTCAGTGGCGGGAGCATGGCGGATCCAGCGCAGATTAGTTTCAGCCGCCATGGCGCACTGCTAGTCGTTACTGAGAAAGCTACAAACTTGATCGATGTTTATGTAGTTGGTACTGATGGTGTTGCGGGTCCGCCTATCTCTAATCCCTCAGCCGGCATGACGCCTTTTGGCTTCGCGTTAGATCAACGCAATCACCTGATCGTCTCCGAAGCGTTTGGCGGTGCACCGAATTCGAGCGCAGTTTCTTCTTATGCCGCTAATCTCAGCGGCATGCTCAGTGTCGTGAGTGAATCAGTACCGGATTCTCAGACGGCAGCATGCTGGATAGTAATCACTAACAGTGGTCGCTACGTTTACACGTCGAACACCGGAAGTGGATCGGTATCAAGTTATACACTTGCTTCCAGCGGGGCGCTGACTTTGTTGAACTCCGTGGCAGCCAGCACGGGCGCGATGAGTTCTCCAACAGACATGGCCCTTAACAACAGCAGCCGTTACTTGTACGTTCATGCGGCCGGACTTCAGACGGTGGCAGCATTTCAAGTGGAATCGGATGGGAGTCTTACACCGATCGGCAGCGTTGGTGGATTACCATTCGGTGCGCAAGGCATTGCCGCGCGCTAGTTTGAAAAATGCGGCAACTATCTCAGAGCCTCGGCGCACATCCGGCGGCAAGCGCGATGCTCGGGCAAAATGACTTTTCGTGCACCAAGGCCGGCCAAATAAGGGCGCAGCTCCTGGCGAAGGCGTCGAGCTTTACGATACCAAAGCCGGCGTTGGTCTTCGGCCGGTAATTCCTCGTAAAAGCCGTTAATAAGAAACGCATCAAAAGTGATGGGATTCGGACTAGCACATCACCGGGAACTATTCCGTCTTCATCGGTGTCTAACAGTTTCGAGTAAGCTCCCGCGACCCGATGGCACCGGCGAACTAGCGGACTCACGAGTTCCAGAATTTTCGAAACGCGTGGACCGCCATGCCATTACGGAGGAACGGGATGTTTACCAACCTTATCGAATCAAGCTCACACGCCAAAGAATTCAAGCGTCGCGGATCGTTCTTGCTTTTTACGACTGCGACCTACGTCGTTCTCTTTGTGATCACTGGCGTGATCAGTATTTATGCCTACGATGCGCGGCTCGAACAGCAGAATCTGGAAGTCGTAGTTCTGCTGCGGCCCGAGGAAATCGCTCCCGACCCACAGCCGGAAACGCCTGCCGATAGACCTAAAGTTACCAAAGACACCAACGAATCAAACGTCACTGAACGCATGGAAGCGATGGTGAGCGTCAATCGGCCGGAGTTGCCGCCACAAGGCGTATTCGTAACGCCCAACAAGAATCCGCCGATTCCCGATCACGGTCTTTGGAGATTGAGCAATCAAAACAGAGAAACCGCAGGTGTGCCCGAGGGACCAGCTACACCTTCCGGCGGTGGTGGACAAGTAGTTCCGTCACGTCAAGTCGTGCAGATCGACGAGCCGCCGCCAGCGCCTGAAACGCCAAAGGTACCGAAGGTGATCAGCAAGGGACCGATCACAGGCCAGGCGACCTCGTTGCCGCAACCGCCATATCCGATAATCGCGAAACAGGCAGGTGTTCAGGGAAAAGTGGGCGTTCAAGTGCTGATCGACGAGAAGGGCAACGTCATCTCAGCGACGGCGATTGACGGACACCCAATGCTCAGGCTAGCAGCGCAAAAAGCTGCCCTTCAGGCAAAGTTCGCCCCGACCACTCTGAGTGGTATTCCCGTAAGGGTCTCCGGTGTGATCACTTACGATTTCAAACTAACGAGATAGAGAGAAGATGACTAGAACAGCTAACAACGCTTCCTGCCAACGCAAAGAGGTACGAGAGCCATCGCTTCTCGTACCTCTCCCGCCGTTTCAATTGAATTAACTGGGATCGCGAATGATGCCTTTGCCGCGTCCGGTCATAACTTCCTTACCATGCTGGTTCGTGCAGCGCCACTCCGAATCGATGTCGGTATAACCCTTACCTTCCGCAGGCGTCGCCTCAATTAGCGTGACGACACATTCGATCGTGTCACCAGAAAAGACTGGTCGATGAAAACGGAACGTCATGTCATACGCGATCAGATTCATATCGCCGCCGATCTTCGTCGGCAACGTCGCGGTCAACAGCCCATGGGCCATCAACCGCCCTTGCGCGTCGGGCACATGATGATGCTCACCCTCATCACCTGAAAGCCGTGCGAACAGTCGGATGTCTTCGTCCGAAAACGTCCGCTTCCATGACAACGTATCACCTGGTTTCATGAAGGTAGACAGTTTAACCACAAAGAAGCACAAAAAGGCACAAGAGGCACAAAAGGACTAGAAACAGGAAAGGGGTTACTTATCTTTCTCTTCATGACTTTTCTTGTGCCTTTTGTGGCTCCCTTTTTGTGCCTTTTTGCGGCTCAAATACCCTCCGCCCAACGGACAATCTCGTTCATCGCCGTTTCGTAGATCTCCTCCTGCGGCATCCCAAACTTCTTTGGCGCTTTAAAAGAGTGATCTCCACCTTCGATCGAGTGAATCTTCGCCGCCGGTCGCAGTCCCTTGATGAACGGCTGAATCTCTTCCGGTGTGCCTAGCGCGTCGCGCGTTCCCTGCACAAACAACATCGGTTTTCGGATCTGTGCGAGATGTTCGACGCGAAGTTTTGCGGGATTACCGGGCGGATGAAGTGGATAACCCAGAAATACCAAGCCGTTGATCTGATCGGCGAGCGGCTCTTTTTCTTCCGACGCGGCGGCCGCAACCTGCGAAGCGATCCGGCCGCCCATCGACTTCCCACCGATCACGAGTCTGTTGTTCTTCAGTTTGCGATGCTTGACTGCGGCTTCGATCACAGCGCGAAAGCACGACTCCAACTTCCCTTTTTGATCGGGGACGGAGCGACCCTGCTCCATGTAGATGAAGTTGAAAGTCAGGACGTCGAGACCACGCGACGCCAGACCACCTGCAAACATACGCATGAAACCGCTGTCCTGGCTCGCGCCTGCTCCGTGGCCCAACACCGCAGTCAGCGCGGCGCGTCCCTGTTTGGCAGCGGCATAAAGAAGGGCCGTGACCGAGTCGTTCTCATTGACGCTGACTGTCAGCTTCTCGGTTTCCCTGGGCATTTACTTGACCATTTACTTGATCAGGCTTCCTTTGCCAACATCGCCAACGCGTCCTGACATTCGTTTTTGAATCGCTTGGCTACGCCCGCTTGCACACTCGGTGAACTCTTTGAAAAGTAAGCGAGGTTTCCGTCGGGCTTTTTGCGACCACGCTCAGCATAAATCGCTGAGATGAGCTGTTTGTCGAAGTCGGGGTCTGTCCGTTTGGCCTTCACGTTGGCAAGCGCCTTGTGAACCATCGTCGACGCACCGCCGTGTTGCACCGCGGTGGACCACACAACGTCCTGGAGCGCACGGCTGCGTTTGTTCACATCAAGACCGTCGTCGGCGAGTATCTTGGCCGCGAGCAGATCGTAGTGACTCTTCTTGATGAATGCGTGCTGCGCGCTTTGAAAAGCAGCAGTATCATTTGCGGCGATTCGTTTCCAACAGGCAGTGAAAGGCGGCGTTCCGGGTGCCAGGCCCTTAAAATCCGAAGCCCACTTGAATCCCGCCTGTGCGACAAAACGCGCGACCACCCCCATTTTCGTAGCCATTTGATACGAGCCGTACGAGACGCCGCCAGGATCGCCGGAACCCGTCGAGACCACTCCGGGCCCGCGTCCGCCTGTTTCGTACTTCGACGACAACTCGCCTAGTGCATCGGCCAATGCCTGACCCAGCGCGCCCCCAACTGACGTGGCGGGAGGCGTGACGGGTGCCGGCGGCGGCAATGGTTTCGTATTATCGGTCGTTAATTCTGACAAACCGTTGGGGAGAGTCAGCACGTCGCCGACCTTGATCTTGTTGGGATCCTTGATCCGGGGATTCGCTTTGAGCAGTTGATCGGTTGAGCAGTTGGTGATCTTGGCTATTTTTGAGAGCGTGTCACCGGCCTTTACTGTGTAAGTCATTGAGGGATCTCCTTTTTATTAGACCGTTCGCGAGGGACTCGAATAGTAGTAAACGGGTTGACGCGGAGTCAATAACTACTACACATAGAGTCGGGGAACGCGCTCGCCGATTCCGCACGTTACTTCGTATGAGAGCGTTCCGGAAATGCGCGCCAGATCTTCGGCGGTGATTTTTGCTCCAACGTTCTCGCGGTCCCATCCGAGCAGGGTTACCTTGTCTTCTATGTCGACACGGTCAACATTCGTTACATCGATCAAGGTGAGATCCATCGAGACGCGTCCCACAACCGGGGCAAATGTGCCGCGTACAATCACATTTGCACGGTTCGACAACGATCGCATGTATCCATCGTGATAACCGATAGGCAACGTAGCAATCAGGCTCTTTCGCGACGCTTCAAACGTGCAGCCATAGCCAATCGTCTCGCCGGGCGGCACCCATTTCAACATGCTGATGCGCGAGTGCAACGACATAACGGGCGCGAGTTGTGGATCTGAGATCGTTAGTGGCAGAACGTCGCGCCACAGCCCGTATAACACGCCCCCGGGGCGCACAATGTTTCCCCACGCGTCCCGATGGCCGTAGATGCCCGCCGAGTTTGAGAGATGGAGATAGGTCGGGTGATAGCCGGCCTGGCGAAATACGCTCGCGGCCTCCTGGAAACGATGGATTTGATCGAGCGTAAGCGGTTTGCACGCCGCGTCGTCGGCGGCGGCGAGGTGACTCATCAAACCGTCAATGCGCACGTTACGAAAGCGATCGAGTTGCGAGACAAACTCGCTTAGTTGATCGAAACGAACGCCCAGCCGGCCCATTCCGGTGTCTATCTTCACGTGTGCATCAATCACGGAGCCTGTGTCGAGCGCGGCCTGGTTTAGTGATTCGAGCATGTCGAGTCGATAAACAACGGGAGTTAGTCGTTGCTGAATGCACGCGGCCGCCTGACCCGGCCAGAATCCGCCGAGGGAAAGGATAGGTTGTGTAATGCCCGTGGCGCGCAACTGAATTCCCTCTTCAGGAATTGCGACTCCGAACCAGTCAGCGCCCGATTTGGCGAGACGACGAGCGCACTCGACCGCGCCGTGGCCGTACGCGTCTGCCTTGACGACGGCCATGACTCTCGCCGCAGGGCTGACGAGGTTTCGTATCTGCTGGAAGTTCGCGACGAGATTATCGAGATGTATCTCGGCCCATGTTGGGCGCCCGGAAAGTTTGATTTGGCCGTCCTGTGATGAAGGCATGGCGTGTAGTTTACCCGCCTTATCCATGTTCTAATAGCCGCCCACTATGAAAGTTGCTTAGGGACTAACCGTTCCGAAAATTAACAGGCTAAATTGTAGATGCGCCCTGGTGCTTACTGTATAGTGAGCGCTTTGCCCATAATTTCTCTTCTACTGGTTTTTCGTCTTTCATGGCAACTCCTGATCTGATTCGCGACCAACCATTCGAACGTGCTCTCCCAAATAGTTCCGAAGCCGAACGCGCAATTCTCGGCGCAACGCTGCTCGACAACGGTTTGATCAGCCAGGCGATCGAGCAACTCAAGCCCGAAGACTTCTACGTCCCGTCACACCGGCGAATCTTCGTCGCAATGATTGCGCTGTTCGAGCGCGGCGCGGAGATCAATCCGATCCTGATCGGCGAAGAACTAAAAAAAGAAAATGCACTCGAATCAGTCGGCGGCGTCAGTTTCATCACTAACCTGACTTACGGTCTGCCTCACTCGACCAACATTCTTCACTACGCGAAAGTGGTGCGCGGCAAGTCGATGCTGCGCCAGTTGATCAAAACTTCAAACAAGATCACGCAGGAAGCACTCGCCGAAGAAGACGAACCCGAGATCATTCTCGATCACGCGGAACATTCGATCTTCCAACTCGCCGACGAACGGATCAGACAGGGCTTTGTTCACGTGAAACCGATTGCGGAACAACTGCTCGAGAAGGTCCAGGAGATGGAAGGCCGCGCCGCAGTGCTAACCGGTCTCACGACTGGTTTTGCGGATCTCGACAAGATGACCTCCGGTCTTCAACCGGCGGACCTGATCATTCTCGCCGCCCGTCCGTCGATGGGTAAGACAAGCCTTGCGTTAATGCTCGCGGAAAACGCGGCGATTCACGCCGGCGCCGTCGTTGGTATGTTCTCACTGGAAATGTCGAAGGAATCACTGGTCATGCGCATGCTCTGCTCGCAAGGCAACATCGATGCGCAGCGCTTTCGTAACGGCTTTCTCTCGCGACTCGAATGGGCCCAGATTGCAAAGTCGCTCGGCGTCCTTGCCGACACAAAGATCTTTCTGGACGACACTCCCGGCATCAGCGTTCTCGAAATGCGGGCAAAGGCACGGCGTCTAGCAGCGGAACAGAAGAAGCTCGATCTGATCATCGTCGACTATTTGCAGTTGATGTCAGGTTCGTCAAAGCGGGTCGAATCACGGCAGCAGGAAGTTTCGCAGATCTCGCGCGAGTTAAAAGGGTTGGCGAAGGAGTTGAACGTGCCGCTGGTGGCGTTGTCGCAGCTTTCGCGCGCGCCTGAGTCGCGTTCGGATCACCGGCCGCAGTTGGCTGACTTGCGCGAGTCGGGAGCGCTCGAACAGGACGCGGATCTCGTGGCGTTTATCTTTCGCGAGGAGCAATACAAGACTCCTGAGGAACGCGAGGCACTGCCCGAAGATCGTAAGAACGTCGCAGAGTTGATAATCGCGAAGCAGCGCAATGGTCCAACGGGCACCGTCGATCTCCGCTTCACTCCGTCGAGCATGCGGTTCGATAATCTGTATCGCGAATAGTTGTGGACTGCTTCACGGTTCCACCTTAAAATCCTCGACTAAGCGATGAAACGTTGCCCCCAATGTAATCGCGTCGAGGCTGACGAGGCGCTCGCTTTCTGTCGCTCGGATGGAACTCCGCTTGTCCGCGAATCACTTCCGCTAAACACTGAGGCCGGTACGGCGAAGTTTGGCTCATCGCCAAACGAAATCGACACCAGTCTCCTGCCGCCTTCGACTAATGCCCACGTCAATCGCGCCACTGGTCCAACGACAGTGTTGCGTCTACCAGAATCAACCGCGAGCACTAAATCAAAACGGATCGTCGTGGTTCTGATCATTGTTGCCGTCTTGATCGTATCGGGGTTGCTCGTGAGTTATTTGGCAATCACCAAGAAACGAAACGCTCCAATTCAATCGATTGCGGTCATGCCCTTCGTAAATGCCGGCAGCAATCCCGACGTCGAATACCTTTCAGACGGAATGACAGAGACCCTCATAAACACGCTCGCGCAATTGCCGGACCTGACAGTGAAAGCGCGCAGCTCGGTGTTCCGTTACAAGGGCAAAGAAGTCGAGCCGCAAACCGTTGGTAATGAACTCCACGTACAGGCGATCGTCAATGGGCGTGTAGTGGAACGTGATGACGACCTGACGCTTTATCTTTCGCTCGTCGATACTCGCACCGGTAATCAACTTTGGGGAGAGCATTACACTCGCAAACGAAGCGATCTCCTCTCGCTGCAAACCGTAGTAGGTCGAGATGTCGCAACTAAGTTGAAGACGAAATTGTCAGGAGCTGACGAGCAGAAAGTCGCAAAGAGTTACACGCAAAATGCCGAAGCGTATCAGCTTTATCTTCAAGGTCGATTCTTTGCAAACAAGAGGACGCCGCAATCGCTGGTAAAAGCAATTACCTTCTATCAGCAGGCGATTGAAAAGGATCCCAATTACGCCCTCGGTTATGCAGGACTCTCCGATGGGTATAGCTTGCTTGCATACTACGGAGGCGCGCCGGCGCCCTTTGCTTTGAGCAAAGCAAGAGAGGCTGCCATGCGTGCACTGTCGCTGGACGACAACCTCGCTGAATCGCACAACGCGATGGGATTTATTCTGGCGGTCGCGGACTTCGACTATGCGGCTGCCGAACGCGAATACAAACGAGCCATCGCTCTGGATCCGAAATACACAACAGCTCATCACAACCTCGGTGTCATGCTGGTGCGCACAGGCCGTGCTGAAGAAGGCATGGCAGAACTTCGTGGGGCGCTGGAAATCGAGCCTTTTTCGATCATCGTGAACAGGCTCTACGGTGAATGTATGATTTACCTGCGCCGCTATGACGAGGGTCTTGCGCAACTCAAGAAGACTGCCGAATTGGATCCTTCTTTTCCCACAACATACTTTGCCCTTGCGAGTACTTACCGTTTGATGGGCAAGCATGCCGAGAGCGTCGAAGCATTTGCGAAGTACCATGAGTTGTTTGGTCGACCGGAGACTGCCGCGCTCGTCCGTTCGAGTTTCGCAACGGGAGGTTGGCAGGGTTTTCTGCGAGAGATGACGTCAAAGCGGCGAGATGGTGTGTCGCCCTACATGACCGCAATATTCCTTCTGGAGCTGGGTGAGAAGGAAAAAGCTTTCGCCGCATTGGAGGACGCTTTCGAAAACCGCGAATATCAACTTCGATTTATCAGGCTCGATCCGAGCGTCGACGCATTACGGGCGGATCCTCGATTCAAGGAACTGGCCCACCGCATGAAATTAGATTGAGGTTATCGCGGCGCGCCCGGTGCTTGAAAAAGCTTCGCATCGATACCGACGTTCTGACGGATCTCTTTCACAGTGAAGGCGAGTTTTAAGGCCGTCGAGTTTTGGCTGATGCTAAACGGATACTTGATCCCTCCGATCTCACGCCAATCATCGAAATAGACCTCAACGGGTTGGGTTACACGACCGATCGTTCTCGTGGTGTTCATCCGCACCGGCAAGTACGTCTGCGCGTCTATGTAGAGTCGCTCGAGCGGGCCGGCAGCGGGTTGAAGGTCGATAACGTAAACGTCGCGATAGCCAATCTTGCTGATGCCGGGCAGACTGATCTTAGTGAAGTTAGTCTTCATTCTCAGCACCGCAAAGTAGTCGGCTTCGCGTTGTACCACCGCCAAATCCACACCCTTGAGCCATGTCACCGCTTTGCCGTTGGTGTGCCAACCACTCTTGCCGTTGTATCCGAACTGGATCGTACCGACCGGATGCGCCTGAATCACCGTTAATGCTTTGTCTGGCGCCTGAGCATGCGTCTCGAACCTCCCGCCACGGCTCACGCCACCGATGTCGACGGTTCCTGTAACTACGTGGCTGGTTATTTTCTTCAGCGCCTCAGCGCCACCCAGCGCCTCGACGTATTTTGCGAGGACGTCGTCAGCACTGGGCAACGCGGCGGTACTCTCGATCGTGTTGCCGTCGCGGATCGTCACACCGCCCGAGCTGCCGCCAATCATCCGCGGAGAAGATCCGGTCTCGGTCAGGTCCGAGATCATTGCGCTACTTACCTGACGCGATCGCGTCGCGGTGCGAGGGCCGCCGGTGTTGGTTTGATTTAACGAGTCGAGCAGATCCTGTGCTTCATTCTTGACGGCTGAATCGGAGCTGCGCGTAAGCGATTCGAGGATGTTGCGCGCTTCGACCGTTTCAGAGCGTCGCAAGTGAACCTGCGCCAGTAACAAAGAGTGGCTTGCCCTGCCTGGCGCGAGTTGGCGCGCTTTCTGAGCCATCTCGAGCGCTTCATCGAGACGTTCATCTGCAACGAGATCGACGAGCGCCAAAAGATAGTAAGAGGGCGCGTGCGACGGCGACAGTTTGATCGACTTCAAAAGGTGCTCGCGCATTAAGGCCGCACTCTCTGGCGAGTAATTGGTGATGCGGCCGTTCGGGGAAACTCCATCGCGGCTGAGTACGAAAGCGTAAAGGTAGTGAATTGAGTAATGCTGCGGCGACTCCGTTGCGCGTTCGAGATGTTTCTTCGCTTCGGCGTATTTCTTCTGATAGACGTAGATCAGACCGAGCTTGGCATGGGCCTGAAGAAGCTTCGGGTCGAATGCGATGGCTTGTTTGAAGCCGCGCTCGGCAGCAGCCTCACGATTGATGTGAAACAGTAGATCGCTAAGGTAGTAGATTGCTTCGGCGTCGGTGAGCGATGTTCGCTGCATGGCCGTGTAGGCCGCATAAGCCTCAGGATCGACGGTTGCGATTCGCAGTGCGGAGAACTCGCCGCGACGCACGTAGTCTGCGAGTCCTTTCTCGACAGCGTCGATACTCATTCCAAACGAATCTTCCAGCGCCCTCGCGGGCGCGTCGCCGCGACTTACCTGCGACAGAAACCGCTTGAACTGTTCCTGACGGTTGCCGCCGCCCAACATCAGGTAGTGGACCAACGCCCACGATTGTCCATAAAAGATCCCGCTCTTTTCCTGTTCGTTGTAGTGCGGTGAGTTTGTGCCAATGGAGAAAAGCGTGGACAGCGGCAGCATCTCCTCCTGGCGCAACAGGCGAATGTAGTGATTTAGCGGCGCGCCCAAGGTTGCTTCGCCGCCGGAGAACTGCATAGTGCCATAGAACTCGGCGAGACCTTCGTTGAGCCACAGCGGCGTGCCCGGCACATTGTCTTTCAGGTGCAAGTGAACGTATTCGTGAAATGCCGTGCTGAATGGATCTCTGTGTCCCGGATCGAGTGAGATAGCGATGTAGTTAACGTCTTCACCGGGTTGAAAGAAGCCGGCAACATCTGCGGGCCGGCCCTGGTAGAGCGGTTTGAACGGCGTGAACGACGCTTCATCCTTAAAGAGAATTACCGTCGTCGGAACAGAGGCGTCGAGCACATTACGTGAAATGAGTCGCGCGAACGCACTGTGAAAAAACTCGAGCCATCCCGCAACCTGACGAAGTTTCTCCGGATCCGCGTTGCCGATCACAAACAGATTGTTGGTGCGGACGCTGCGCCAGTTATTGCTGGTTTGAGCAGCAGCGGTCAGAGCATTGGATGCCAGGCTGACGGTGAGAAAAATAGTGAGCAGTAGACTGATAAACCGATTCATAACAAAGGTTTGCTGCGATCTTAACGGGGAAAAACAAAGACGCTGCACGGTCGCAATTGACCATGCAGCGTCATTATAGCGAGTAACTCCCGTGCTCTGGGAGAGATTTATTCGTTGTTCTCTGCTTCGTCCTCGCCGCTCGTAGCCTGCTGCGCGAGGGCAGCCTCCTGCTCAGGCGTCAGGTGGCCAACAATAACCTCGCCCTCAGACGCGACTTTGACCTGCAAGTCGACGGTGACCTCACGGTGCAGTCGAACCGGAACAGTGTATTCACCCAGACGCTTCAACGGCTCGCGCAGGTGGATACGATGCCGGTCGATCTCGTAACCGCGCTCTTTCAACGCTTCCGCGAGGTCCATCGACGTGACCGAACCATACAACGCGCCCTGCTCGCCCGCCTTACGCTTGAACTCGAGCACGAGGGATCCCATCTGTTGCGACTGCCCCTGGGCCGTCGCGCGCTCTTTCGCTTCCTTCTTCAGCAGCGCCGCTCGTTCCTGCTCGATGCCCTTCACATTCCCGGCCGTCGCCTCGACCGCCAGATTTCGCGGCAATAAGTAGTTGCGCGCATAACCTGCCCGGACTCTGACGATCTCGCCACGCGCGCCCAGATCATCAATATCTTCGCGCAAGAGAACTTTCGTGTGTGCCATTTCTTTCTCTCCCTTAGTCGTTGTACGACCTTAGTCGGTTGTGTACGGAAGGAGCGCGATGTTGCGGGCGCGTTTGATCGCCTCGGCCAGCATGCGCTGATGCGTCGCACAATTACCGGAGATTCGTCTCGGCAAAATCTTGCCGCGTTCGGGAAGGTAGTTCTGCAACAGCCTCACGTCCTTAAAGTCGATGAGATCTACTTTGTCGATGCAAAAACGACAAACGCGTCGCCGGTGCATGCGCCGGCCTCCACCGCGTCCGCCCATTGGCCGTCGATCGCCATCGTCGTCACTATCGTAACCACCGCCGCCACGCGGACGGTCTTCATAATTGGTTGACATATTCTTCCTCTTAACTGTCGATCAAAACTATTCGCCGGCCGCTTCGGCAAACTCCATCGGCGCACCACGGCGCGATGAACTACCATGTCCGCCCTGTGAAGGGCGTTTCGCGGCTTTGCGGGCGCGGCGGTCTTTCAGCTTCTCAGCACGACGGCGGTCTTCGTCGACGCGTACCGTGAGATAGCGCAGAATGCGATCGTTGACGCGCATGCGGCGTTCGAGTTCGGCGATCTCGCGGCCCGAGCCTTCAATCTCAAGCAGCACAAACGTGCCGTCTTTATGATGATTGATCTCGTAAGCGAGCTGGCGCTTGCCCATCGTCTCGGCCTTGACTATCACTCCCCCCTGATCGGTGATGATCTGCGAGAACCCTTCGGTGAGTTTCGCTACTTCTTCGTCCCCAGTTGGGTCAACAATGAAGACCACTTCGTACTGTCTCTTTGTTTGCATTTAATTAAACTCCATCATCGCTTTCAAAGCGCCGTCCCGGATGATCGTCCGCACTGCCTGGACGCTCCTGGCGACTGTCTCTTCCACTAACTGACGTTCAGTTCCTGAAAACTGGTCCAATACAAATCTTTTCGCGTCGGAGATCGGATGATCGGGTTGAATGCCGATCCGCAGCCTGATGAACTCGTCAGTTCCAATCTCCGCTATGATCGACTTCAAGCCGTTATGACCGCCGGCCGATCCGCGTTCCCGTATTCGAATCTTCCCCAAAGGCAAAGCCAGATCGTCTGAAATTACAACCAACTCTCTAGCCGGATCTAATTCACCTTTGGCGAGAAGGCATGAAACCGCGTGCCCGCTCAAGTTCATGAACGTTTGCGGTTTGGCGAGCTTAGTAATAACTCCGTCTACTTCGCCCTGGCCCACGATCGCATTGCATTCGCGACGTTTCACCACAACGCGTTCTTCGTTCGCCAACTTGTCAATCAACATGAACCCCAGGTTATGACGCGTCGCTGCGTATTGCTCACCCGGATTACCAAGACCGACTATAAGCATTGGTCATTGCTCATTTGCCATTTGTCATTTGTCATCTATTCAGCTTTATTCCTGGCTTGCACTTCGGTCGTGGCACCGAAAATGACAAATGAGAAATGGCAAATGAGCAATGACCAATGACTTTTCCTCTTTGAGCAGAACCTGGCTATTCCGCTTCTGCCTCGCCTTCCTCTTCCTTCTTGCCCTTGCCGATCACTTCTGGTTCGGCAGGCTCTTCGCCCTCGAGCGCGGGCGCCGGCGCTTCCTCTTCCTTCACGATACCGACAGTGGCGATCACCAGATCCTGATCGTTCAGGATCTCGATTGCTTCGCTGACCTTGATATCCGAAACATGAAGCGTGTCGTGCACGTCGAGACCCGAAACGTCGACATCGATTGAATCTGGAATTTCACGGGGCTCGCAACGGATCTCGATCTCGCGAATGATCTGCTCGAGCACTCCCTGTTTTTCCTTCACACCATAAGGTTCACCGACAAGGTGTAGCGGTACCGTGACTTCGATCTTCTGGCCCTTCACGAGGCGGGTGAGATCGGCGTGGATCAAGCGACCTTTAACCGGATCGATCTGGCGATCGTGAAACATCACTTCAACCTCGCCAAATCCGTCGACTTCGATCGTGAAGATCGTATTGCGCCCGGATTCCGAACGAAGGATTGCGGCCAACTCACGCGCCGGAGCAACGGCAGCCAGCGTTTCGGCGCCGCCTCCATAAACTGTAACGGGAACCATTCCCTCGCGCCGCACGCGTCGCGCATCATTCTTGCCACGACCATCGCGTTGTTTCGCTCGGATCTTGAACTCTTTTTTCTCCGCTTTGTCCGCCATGATTTCTCCGTCTCCTTACAAACTTTCAGCGACCCGCGGCACTTGCCACAGGTCGCTGATGGTCTTCTTTAAGCCATCAGTGTTTGCCCTTCGCTAAACGAAGAGCGAAGAAACCGAAGTTTCCTCGTGGATCGACTTGATCGCTTTCGCCAGAAGTGGCGCGATACTTAGTACCTTTATTTTGTCCAACCCGCTCGCATCCTCGCGCAGCGGAATCGTATTGGTAACGATTATCTTTTCAATGTCCGAATTTCCCAACAACTCAGCGGCCCGGCCGGACAAGACCGGATGCGTGAAGCACGCATGAACTCTTTCGGCGCCCGCTTCTTTCAATGCGCGCGCGACTTTTGTCAACGAACCACCAGTGTCGCACATGTCGTCGACAATCAAACAATTGCGGCCGCGAACATCGCCGACCACGTTCATCACTTCCGCCACGTTCGCCTTCTCGCGACGCTTGTCGCACAACGCGAGTTCGGCATCGAGCCGTTTCGCGTAAGCGCGAGCACGCTCGGCGCCGCCGGTATCGGGAGCAACTACGGTCAGGTTCGGCATTACTTGTTCCTGGCAATAGTTAATGAAAACCGGCGCGGCGTAAAGGTGGTCCACCGGAATATCAAAGAACCCTTGAATCTGCGCTGCGTGGAGATCGATCGTCAACAAACGATCGGCGCCGCCAACACTGATCAGGTTCGCCACGAGCCTGGCCGAGATTGGCACGCGCGGGCGGTCCTTCTTGTCCGACCTGCCGTAACCGTAGTACGGAATCACAGCTGTTATGCGCGAAGCTGACGATCGACGAAACGCGTCGAGCATGATCAGCAGCTCCATCAGGTGCGCGTCGGTCGGCGGGCAAGTCGGCTGGACCAGAAAAACATCGCCGCCGCGAACGTTCTCGTCTATCTGAAAGTTGAACTCACCGTCAGAGAAACGCTCGGCGTATGCCTTGCCCATGTCACAACTCAGTTGGCGACAAATCTCTTCCGCCAACTTAGGGTTTGCATTTCCGGAAAAGATCTTGATACCGCCGGTTGTGCTCATAAGTGTTGGTGCTTTGTCAGTTGTCCGTGGTCAGTGGTTGGTGGATACGAAAACTAAAAGCCACTTACAACTGACCACGGGCTACTGACAAATAACAAACAAATTTGGCTGGGGCGGGTGGATTCGAACCAACGAATGCCGGTTCCAAAGACCGGTGCCTTACCACTTGGCTACGCCCCAGTATCTGATTGCCGGTTTTTAAGAGAGCGTAAAAGCGGGAACCCTGAGGGACCCATTGCTTGAAAATACTCAGCACGTGAAAGCGTACGGCAGGAGAAGACCCGCCATCCAGTTTCGCTTCTGAGTTTAACTAAAGCCCGATCGCGCGCCGCTTCGTCGTCAAAAATACCAAACACGCTCGAGCCGCTTCCAGCCAACAAAGCGCCCCGCGCACCTGCATCAAGCAACGCCATTTTCGCGCGCCTGATTTCAGGTTCTATCTCAAAGATCGCTACTTCAAAATCATTGTGCAGAGACCATTGACCACTATCACCCGTAACTGGTCTCGCAAAGGAACTTGAAAGAATAGAGGCCGATTCGGGAGTTGTCAAGGAAGCACGATTGAGAGATGCGTAAGCGTCGGCGGTCGAGACTGTTGCGTTTGGAGTGATGACGATCAGCTGTTTTTGCTCGACATCTGGCACCGCAAACAGATTAGTACCTGTGCCTGTTCCTTCTGCACAGCCTCCAATCAAGAAAAACGGCACATCAGATCCAAGCCCGCTCGCAATGTTTGATAAATCCGTGTTTGTGAGTTCGCGCCGCCAGAGGTGATTCAACGCCAGTAGCGTCACAGCAGCGTTTGAAGACGCCCCACCGAGACCGGCTTTGGTCGGGATTTTCTTGTCGAGGCGGACAGAAACTCCCTGTCCCGCCGATTGCAGAGCGTGTGCGGCTTTCACAATCAAATTCGAGTTGTCGAGTGGAATATTCGGGTCGTCGCAGGTTAGACGAATCTCCTCGTCCTCGCGCAATTCGAACGTCAGTTCGTCGCACAGAGAAATGCTTTGCAGAATGGTCGCAACCTCGTGATATCCATCGGGTCGCCTACCAAAGATCCGCAGCGTCCAGTTGATCTTTGCAAACGAAAGAAGCTTCAGCAATTACCGCGTTATGAAAGTCTGAGTCAGGTAAACCGCCCCATCTGGCCCAACAAATGAGCCAATCGCCATCGACTGAAATTCCGGAGACAAGATGTTCGCGCGGTGCTTCGGAGATAACATCCATCTTTCGACCGCGAATGCTCCCGGATCGTCGTAGCCCTGATTATAGGCGATGTTCTCGGCAACAACACGATACTGGCCGATTCCGACGTCGCGAACCCGATCGCGCAGTCGCTTTCCGTCCGGAGCGGTGTGGGAGAAATAGCCTTCGCGCGACATGTGGGCCGAATGCTCACGGGCGAGACGGCAGACATCTGCGTCCCAGGTAAGCTTCGGCAGGCCATTTTGAACACGGATCAGGTTGGTTTGTTCAAAGGCGCGGCGTTCGATTGCGTTTGCTTCGTCGAGGGTCGGAGACGTTGAACGGGTTGCTGAAGGGGTGATGCGATTCGGAACCGGGTTAATCGGACCGGAGCTGACAAGGCGGGCGACAGGACGTGGCCCAGCTTTCTTATTGGCGTCCTGCGCGAAGGCAGTGTGAGAAAAGCCACAAAATGCAATGGCGAGCGGGAGTAACAGGTGTCGATAATGGCCGTTCATGCAAGCAATCGGGCGCTCTCCGCACAATACGCCGCCCAAGCAGGCTAACAAATATGGCCAACATAGATCAACAAATATTTACAAACCCAGTTCAGGCGAGGTGGGAGGTTCCGGCGTCTCGGGTTCTTCCGGCTTGGCAGTGTAGCGCTCGATGGCACGAATCCAGGACGATTTCGTGGGATAAGAGTAAGCGAGGACCAAAATGGCAATCGCAGACGCCCGGTAGGTGTAGAACTCCTGACCGGTCATCAGGGTGGCGACAAAGCCGATAACAGCAATTCCCGCTGCAAGAATGGCTAACTGAAGCGTCGTTTTTTCGAAGGTCTTGACCAGGCCCGACACCCCGTACAAACCCGCGATGTCCTGAAGTCTGGCCGGCGCGAACTTGGTGCGTCGCCAGGCAACAGCTCCCAACCCGAGCATCAGGACGAGAATCAGAAACGCCCAATCGATGGGTCTGCTTTCGAGTTCACTGAAATAAGGCTTCGCGAGGTAGGCGACGATGGAGAGGAGGATGGTGGCGACGATCAGTCCGAGAACCGTCGTCGCCGCAGCTTTATGCCTACGCGTTAACTCGTCTTGAGCATCCTGCGATGTCGGATCCAAGTTTCAACCTTTGCGCCTTAGCGCCTTTGCGGGACACCTTCTTCATGGCAGCGCAGAACAACGTATTTCCCGCCAAGGCGCAAAGGCGCGAAGAAAAATTCTTAGCCACCGTTTACGGCTTGATGGCCGCCGGACTCGGAGCGGGTGTTGCCGCAGCCGACGGCGTTGCGCCGCTGGTCGCGTTTCGCGTCTTGGAATCAACGGGCGCTGTCGGTACGGTTGCACGCGGCGTGGTTTGCGGCGCGTCTGGTGTCAGTTTCACCGGTAACTGTCCGTTGTACTTCAAAGCCTCGTCGATCAGGTCAGTACCTTCCTTGCCGTCCTTACTGATCAGGATCCCGTTCTTGTTGATCGTCACGTTCGCGCGTCCGGAAATCTGCGTCATCAGGTTGCCCATAAAGCTCTCCTGCTGTCGCTTCGAACACGGGTTCGGCGTTCCCTTTTCCGGGATCGGCGCGCCGATGATATTCAATTGTTCGCGCGCCCTCTCGTTGAACTCGCTTTCCGGAAACTCCTGAATCAGCTTCTGGTAGTAGCGC
>Ga0209485_1000089_pt1 | contig 30426 bp, 23 predicted proteins | sample NCAS100_FD_187516 | JGI IMG/M metagenome (GOLD analysis project Ga0209485, IMG submission 187516) | Agricultural soil microbial communities from Utah to study Nitrogen management - NC AS100 (SPAdes) (version 2) | ecosystem: Environmental > Terrestrial > Soil > Agricultural land | place: USA... | reverse complement strand
CGGGCGTAAACCGCATCGCCGGCGAGCCGCCCTGGCCTTCACCACCTCGCTGCCAGACGGTTCCCGCGTCGACGAAGAGGGCCAGCCGGATCTTGTCTGCCATGAAGGGCGACGGGATCCGGAGCTCCGCGTTGGCCACGATCAGCGAGTTGCCGCCGGTGGCCGCATTCCGTACCGAATCCTCCGGAACCACCGGGGTCCCGGAGGTGGTATCGAGCTGCGATTCCAGGACGACGTAGAGCAGCGGCCCCAGCTCGTTCCGGTTGTACCCGCGCACGTCGTTCGGCCCGCCGGCGTAGAACCGGTGCTCCGGCGGGATGAAGTTTCCTTCGCTCCCCCCCAGGGTCACGAACGGGGCCACCACCGCGCCGGCCCGGACGTGCAGCGCCAGCACCGAAGATCCCAGCACCGGACGATAGACCGCCGCGTCGCCGATCACCCGGGTGAACTGGGAAAACTCGGACGACCCGATCAGCTTGGAGCTGTGGGTCAGCTCGGCGGAAATCGCGAGGCCCCGGGAAGGATCCAGGGGATTGTTGACCCGGGTTCGCTGGATCAAACCCGAGACCGTCGAGATGACCCGGCGTTGCCGGAGCTGGTTGATGTCGGTTTCGGTGCAGGCATTGAAGAAGGCGCAGAACGACACGGTGTTGGCCGCGGTGGATCCGTAGGCCACCCGCCAGGTCGCCGAGATCGGGGTGCGGGACTCGGTTTCCCGAAGCAGCGTAACGCTACCCCCGAGCTCCTCCCGCTGGAACACCGCGAATTCGCTTCGCCGCTCCGCGAAGAGCGACAGCGCCACCGAATTGGCCTGCGACAGAAACACCGGGCGGCGGAACGAGGTGGTGAAGTTGTAGTTCATCTTCGAGCTGCCGATCGAGTCGTCCCGGAGCGCGGAGCAGATGGATTTTTCCAGTGCTGCCACCCGGGTGGGCCGGCCCACCCCGAGCTTCGACACCTGGCCCGATACGTCGAAAATCTGGCCCCGGCCCAGCGCGTTGCGCGCGGTCCATCCGGCCCCCAGCCGGAAACAGTCGTTGGTGCCGTACCCCACCGCCGACCGGGCCCGGTGCATGGGACCTTCCTGCACCTGGATCGTCAGCGGTACCGTCCCCGAGCCCGGCTCGAAGTGCGCGGTGTCCAGCTCGACGGTGGCAAACCGGAAAAGCTCCGAGCGATAGAGCTGACGCTGGCTCTCGATCAGGTCGCGCCGGTTGAACTCCCGACCCGGCTCGGTGGCCAGCAGGGAGGCCACGAAGCTCGAGTCGATGGTGCTGGTTCCCCGCACATGGATCTCGCCGATCACGGAGGGCTTTCCGGGCTCCACCAGGATCGAGATGTCGGCGGTACGGGCTTCCCGATTCACCTCGGCCTTCTCGATCAGCACCCGGACCTCGGGATAGCCGCGGTCCTGAAGCCGGGTGATCAGGGTATCCGCGCTGATCAGCAACCGGTCGCGATCGTAGGGATCGCCGACCACGAGGGAGAGGTCGCGCACCAGCCGGTCGCGCCGCTCGAGCGAATCAATCCCCCGGATCTCGAGCCGCTCCACCCGGACCGGCTCCCCTTCGGTAATGTGAAAGGTGATGTAGGCGTCCTCCTCGGTGCGAATCACCGTGGTGTCCACCTTCACCTCGAGAAAGCCCTTCCGCTGGTAAAAGGTCTTGAGCCGGACTGCGTCCACCCGGAGGGTCCGCTCGTTCAGGTAGCGCTCCACCCCGAGCCCGATCCAGCGCACCAGCCCGTTGGTGGCGAAGAAGCTCGAGTTGGTGGTGGCGATGGCCGCCGCGAGGATGTTGGAGGGGAACGATTCGTTGCCGGAGAATTTGAGCTTGCGAATAACCAGCCCCGTCTCCACCGCCTGGGAGGCGAGGGGCGTCATCGGGGAGACTGCAAGCAATCCAGCAATCATGGCCATCCCGGCGACCCGGCGGTATCTCGACGCGCGGGGGCCGCCCGGGCCCAGGGGTTCAATTGACGTCACGCCGCAAATCTAGTCTTATTCTGCCGCCTCCTCCTCCATCCCAAAGTCCAGCATGCGACGTTCGCTTGCCACCGGCCTCGCCGCACTCCTGCTCGCCCCCGCCCTGCCCGCCCAGTCGCTGGCGCGCCGGCTCGACCGGTTGCTCGACGCCCCGCCCTTCGACCGGCACCACTGGGGCGTGGTGGTGCTGGACACCACCGGCAAGGTTCTGTACGGCCGGAACCCGACCCGGCTCTTCATCCCGGCGAGCAACACCAAGCTCGTGGTGAGCGCGGCCGCCGCGGTTCTGCTGCCTCCCGACGGCACGGTGGCGACCAGCGTGTACGGCGCCGGGCCCCTGGAAGGCGGTGTGCTGCAGGGAGATCTGGTGCTCTACGGCCGCGGCGATCCCACGATGAGTCGCCGGTGCTACGACGCCGACACCAGCCGGGCCGGGGCCTGCGAGACCGATCCGATGCGGAGGATGCGCGAGCTGGCCGCCGCGCTGCACGCCAAAGGAGTGCGTCGGATCGCCGGAGACATCGTGGGCGACGGAAGCTATTTCGAGCCGACGATGATTCAGGAGACCTGGGAGTCCGGCGACCTGGTGTGGTGGTACGCCGCGCCAGTGAGCGCGCTCGCGTTCAATGACAACAGTGTGGACGTCCGGTGGGAACCCGGTCCGGCCGCCGGCGCACCCGGCCGGATCACCCTCACGCCGGATTTCGGCGACCTTGGCCTGGAAAACCGGACCTGGACCTCGGCGGAGCGTGGCACCGGGCTGGACGCCGGGCGGCTGGGTCCGTTCGGGATCTGGGTAGGTGGGTCCATCACCGCGACCGCGATGGCCCGCACGTCCTACCTGGCGCTGCCCGATCCCAACCGCTATGCCGCCAGCGCATTGCGCCAGGCGCTGGCCGATGCCGGAGTCTCGGTGACCGGCGCCACCACTTCCACCACCGACTCGGCCCGCTATGCCCAGGCCCGCGGCGGCGCACCGCTGGCCGAGACCAGCTCGAGGCCGTTTCGGGAATGGCTGACGCCGATCCTGGGGCCGAGCCAGAACCTCTTTGCCGACATGCTGCTCAAGCAGGTGGGCAAGCAGGTGGGAGGTCAGGGCAGCTGGCGCACCGGCCTCGAGGTGGAGCGGCGGTTCCTCATCGACTCGGTGGGAATCGACTCGACCCAGTTCTCGCTGCGGGACGGTTCCGGGCTCTCCCATACCAATACCATGAGCCCCTGGGCCTTCGCCCGGCTGCTGCTCTGGATGCGCCGCCATCCCGGCTTCGCCCCCTTTCAAAGCGCGCTCCCGGTCGCGGGACGGAGCGGGACCATCCGGACCCGGATGGTCCGGACGCCGGTGGAAGGCAGGGTCATGGCCAAGACAGGTACCATCTCCCGGGTGAACGCCCTGTCCGGCTATGTGCTGCTCCCCGACGGCCGGACTCGAATCTTCTCCATTCAGACGAACAACCACGACCTGGGCGGCACGGCCATGCTGGCCCGGATCGATAGTCTCGTGGTTGAGATCGGGAGAAAATGACGGCTATGCGCTATCGGCTATCGGTCGATGGTCAGGCTACTGGTCTGGCTGATAGCGCGACGGATAGCCGATAGCCGATAGCCAGGCCCGCTATGCTCACCATCTCCCCCTTGCTGCCCGAACATTGGCGGGCCGTCCGACAGATCTATGCGGAGGGCCTGGCCACCGGCCGGGCCACCTTCGACACCGAAATCCCGGAATGGGAGGTCTGGGATGCCGGGCACCTTGCCGCACCCCGGCTGGTCGCCAGGGACGGCGGGGAGGTCGTGGGCTGGGCCGCGCTGGGGCCGGTCTCCTCCCGGCCCTGCTACCGCGGGGTGGCCGAAGTGAGCATCTACGTGGCCGGCGCCGCACAGGGCCAGGGCGCCGGTCGCCTGCTGCTCGAGGCCCTGATCACCGCGTCGGAGGCGGCAGGCATCTGGACTCTCCACTCTTCCATCCACGCCGACAACGGCGTGAGCGTGCGGTTGCACCAGCACGCCGGGTTCCGGGTGGTGGGCCGCCGCGAGCGGATCGCGCGCCGGGCCGATGGATGGACCGACACGATCATCATGGAGCGGCGCAGCAGTGTGGTGGGTGTTTAGGTGGTCTGCTGGTCGCCGAAGATATCGAGATCCGAGCTATGCCCCGGATCGACCTTGCGTTTGGGGTCGATGTAGTGGACCGCGTTGTTCACCGCGGTGCAGGCCTCTCCGGCGCCGGTGGCGATCAGTTTGAGCTTCCCTTCGTAGGTCGCGATGTCCCCTGCGGCGTAAATCCCCGGGACATTGGTGCACATGACCCGATTCACCACCAGGTGGGCCTTCTGGGTATCCAGGCCCCAGGCCTTGATCGCGCCCAGGTCGGAATGAAACCCCAGTTGCGGGAGCACGGCATCGAACGGCAGCGTTTCGACTTCCCGAGTCTTGTTGTTGAGCAGGGTGACCCGCTCGATTCGGGCTTCGCCCTCGATCGACTGCACTTCGGTGAAGGTCCGCACCTCGCACTTGCCCGCTGCCCGGAGCCGCTCGACCTCCCGGATGGTTGCCGCGTGGGCGCGGAATCCGTCTCGGCGGTGAATCAGCATGACCCAGTCCGCGATGCCGGTGAGGTTGACCACCCAGTCGAAGGCCGAGTCTCCTCCCCCCACGATCAGGACCCGCTGTCCGGCGAACCCGGAAGGATCGAGAACCTTGTAATCGAGACCCCGGCCTTCCCAGACTTCAACCCCCTCCGCTGGAAGTTTGCGGGCTTCGAACGCACCGATCCCCCCGGCAATCAGGAGCGTCCTGGTGGGGTACACTTCTTTGTCGGTTTCCAGGAGGAAGTGCCCGATCCCGCCATCTTCAATCTTCTGGAGCCCGGTGACGACCTCGTCCAGCCGGACCTCGCAGCCGAACTGAAGCGCCTGCTCGGTGAGTCCCTTGACCAGGTCCTTGGCCAGAACCTTGGGGAAGCCGGCCACGTCGAAGATGTATTTCTCGGGATAAAGCGCCACCAGCTGTCCGCCCAGCGCCGGCAACGCGTCCACCAGCCGGCAGGACGCGCCCCGCATCCCGGCGTAGAAGGCGCCGAACAGGCCGGTCGGGCCGCCGCCGATGATCGTGATGTCGGTGAGGTTTGGCACGCGGGCAATATAAGAGGTGAGCGGTGAGCGGAGAGCGGGAAGCGGGGCTGTTGTTCCCGCCATCCGCTCCCCGCTTCCCGCTCCCCGACTGTATGTTTGCCTCATGAAGATCTACACCCGCACCGGCGACACCGGCGAGACCGGCCTCTTCGGCGGAGGCCGGGTGGCCAAGGATAACCCGCGGGTCGCGGCCTACGGCGATGTGGACGAGCTCAATTCCGCGCTGGGAGTGGTCCGCGCGGCCGAGCCGGCGGCACTCTTCGACACCGAGCTCGAGGCGATCCAGCGCGACCTCTTCACGATCGGCGGCCACCTGGCCACTCCGGACCCGGAGAAAGTGCGCGCCGCCCTGGAGCGGGCCACGCTCTCCCCGGCTCGGATCCAGGATTTCGAGACCGCGATTGACGCCTCCGAGGCCGAGCTGCCACCGCTCCGGGCCTTCGTGCTGCCGGCCGGAACCCCGAAGGCCGCGGCGCTGCACCTCGCCCGCACCGTGTGCCGGCGGGCCGAGCGCAGCGTGGTTTCCCTGGCCCGCGAGGAGCAGGTGCCCGAGCTCTTTCTGGTCTATCTCAACCGGCTCTCGGACTATCTCTTTACCCTGGCCCGGCTCGCGAATTTTCGCGACGGCCGCGGCGACGTGATCTGGTAAGGGTGGAGCCGGTGGTCAGGGTTACCCACGCCGCGGGCAGTTACCCCGTGATGGTCGAGCCGGGGCTGCTTCAGCGGCTTCCCGCCCTCGCGGCCGAGGTGCTGCCCAACCACCGGCTGGTAGTCATCACCGACCGCACCGTGGCCCGCGCAGTCATCCATCCCCTCGAGGTGCCCACTCTGGTGGTTGCTCCGGGCGAAAGCTCGAAATCGAGGGCGCGATGGAGTGCGCTCACCGACCGGATGCTCGATCTCGGGTACGGCCGGGACTCCGCGATCGTGGCGATCGGGGGCGGGGTGATCGGAGATCTGGCCGGGTTCGTGGCGTCCACCTACCTCCGGGGAATTCCCTGGCTCTCGGTCCCGACCTCGCTGCTCGCGATGGTCGATGCCGCAATCGGAGGAAAGACCGGGGTCAATGCGCACCAGGGCAAGAACCTGGTGGGAGCCTTTCATCCGCCGGCGGCCGTGCTTGCCGACCCCGCGGTCCTGGCGACCCTGCACCCCGAGCACCTCGGCGCCGGACTGGTAGAGGCAGTCAAGCACGGGGTGGTGGCCGACCCGGGATATTTCAGCTGGCTGGGCGAGCACGCCGAAGGGCTGCTGGCCCGGGACGTCGCCCTGATGACCGAACTGGTTACCCGGAGCGTCGCCATCAAGGCGGAGTTGGTCGCGGAGGACGAGCGGGAGCAGGGACGCCGCGCCATCCTCAACGCCGGACACACGGTGGGCCACGCCATCGAGCGGGTCAGCGGGTACACCGTGATCCACGGCAACGCCGTCGCGATCGGGCTGGTGGTAGAGGCGCTGCTGGCCCACCGGCTCGGCCTGGCGGAGCGCGCCCTCGCGCCCACCATCCGGCTCGCGCTGGAGCAGTTCGACCGGCCGACCATGCTCGATCCGGCGTGGGATGACGAGTCGCTGCTCGAGGCGATGCGTCACGACAAGAAGTCTCGGGCCGAATCGCTCCGCTTTTCGCTCCCGGTAAAGATCGGAAAAATGGCTGGCGAGGACAGCAATTGGACGGTCCCCGTTTCGATCGAAACGATTCGTACGGTGCTATCGACCGCCCGTGCTTCGGCCACGCTTTACTGAGTTATCAACGCGATCAGGCGCCAAATTCAAAGCACCTAACCACCAACAATACAATCAGTTACAATCGTTTTACTACATCGATGTTAATAACCGGAATGTGGTCAAAGTGGAGGAAATCCGGAACCCATTGAGTGGCATAGTTTTGTGATGTGGACACTGTCAAACTCTTGACCGTCAAAAAATCGTTCCCTAGATTCGTTGTGTCCGTCAGGCCCCCATTTCAAATCGCGACCCGCTTTCGCGGGTGAGTTTCGAGCGAGTTCGCAACCGCGGCATCGACCCCGTGAGAGGTGGCATGTCCCACGTCCGGCAGCGTTCGACCCCACGCGCGTTATCCAAGTCCGCACCCAACAATTCCTTCGACCAGTACCTCCTCGACATCCGCAAGCTGCCGATGATCGGGGATCCCAAAGAGGAAATCCGGCTCGCCAAGCGCGCCCGCAAGGGCGACCAGGCCGCGACCGACCGGCTGGTGACCGCCAACCTCCGCTTCGTGATCTCCTACGTGAAGCGGTTCCAGGGGCACGGACTCGATCTCTCGGAGCTGGTGGCGATCGGGAACGAAGGACTGCTCAAGGCGGTCCGCAAATTCGATCCCGCCCACGGCGTCAAATTCATCAGCTATGCGGTCTGGTGGGTCCGGCAATGCGTCCTCAAGGCCCTGGCCGAGCAGACCCGGACGGTGCGGATCCCGCTCAACCAGAACGCGGCGCTGATGAAGATGGCCAAGATCGAGAGCCTGCTGTCCCAGGAGCTGGGCCGCTCTCCGACCGACGCCGAAACCGCCCAGGTGCTGGACGAGCCGGTGGAAACCATCCGTCAGGCCAGGCTGGTCTCCACCGTCGAAGTGTCCCTCGATGCCCCGGTGGAGCGACACGACTCCGGCGCTTCGACGTTCGGCGAGCGGGTGGCCGGGACCGGCACCGGCGACATCGAGGATCTGGTCGATACCGGGCTGCGCAAGGAGTTCCTCTCGGCGCTGTTCCGGCGCTACCTCACCCCGCGGGAGCAGCGCATTCTCGCGCTCTACTACGGACTCGAGGAAGGCAGCGAGGCGCTTACCCTGGAGGGCATCGGCGCCATGCTGGGGGTGACCCGGGAGCGGGTCCGCCAGATCCGGGAGCGGGCCTTCGAAAAGCTGCGCAACGCGCCGGAGGTCAAACACCTTCGTAACTTTCCTTCAGCAGCGTAGTAGGGAGTCAGGGACTAGGGAGCTAGGGAGCTAGGGGGACGACCCCTAGCTCGCCAACTCCCTAGCTCGCTAGCCCCTCATTAAACTCCCCATGTGACCACCCCGCTAGCGCTCTTCCCGCTCAGACTCGTCCTCTTCCCCCACGCCCTCCTCCCGCTCCACATCTTCGAGCCCCGCTATCGTGAGCTGCTGGCCGACCTCTCCGGTCTCCCGGCCGAGCGACGGCTGTTCGGCATCCTGCCGCCGGGCGAGGTCTCCGAGCTCCCGGAGCCGGGGGTGGTGGGGTGCGCGGCGCGGCTGCGCGGCGCGCAGCGGCTTCCCGACGGTCGGGCCAACGTGGTGGTGAGCGGGGAGCGACGATTCGCCTTTCGCGCCGCCGCCCCGGCCGCGACACCCTATCACCAGGGTCTGGTGGACTGGCTCGACGATGAACCCGACGTCCAGGTCCCGAGCGAGGCCGAAACCGCCCTGCTCCATCACCTGGGGGAGCGCTACGTCCGGGCTCAGCACGCGCTGCAGGATCGCGCCATCGAGGTGGATCTCCCCCGGGAGGCTCCGGCGCTCAGCTTTGCCATCGCGGCGTTTCTCGAGTGGGACTTCGAGGCGCTGCAGCATTTTCTGGAGATCCGCTCCGCCTCGGTGCGGGTGACCCGGCTCCTCGCCGCGCTGCCTCCCCTGGTCGCCTCGGTCGAAGCCCGCGCCCTCACCCACACCCGGGCCCAGGGCAACGGCCACGGGAGCGTCGCCTGACCACGACGCTGACGGAGGATCTGGCCGCGATCGTGGGCGCCCGCTGGGTCAGGCACCGCAAGGCGGAGCTCCGCACCTTCGAGGGCGACGGTCTCCCCACTCACGCCGCCACGCCCCGGCTGGTGGTGCTTCCCGGCACCCGTGACGAGGTCATTGCGGTGGTGCGTGCCCTGCACCGGGCCGGCTGCCCCTGGGTGGCCCGCGGTGCCGGCACCGGGCTTTCCGGCGGCGCGCTCGCCGAAGGGGACAGCGTGCTCGTGGTGCTGACCCGGCTCAACCGGATCCTCCACCTCGATCCGGCCCGGCGGCGAGCGGTGGTGGAACCCGGGGTGGTGAACGCCCGGCTCAGCGAAGCGGTGCTCCCCTTCGGCCTGTTCTACGCGCCCGACCCCTCGAGCCAGAGCGCCTGCACTCTGGGCGGCAACGTCGCCGAGAATGCCGGCGGGCCGCACTGCCTCAAGTACGGCGTCACCACCAACCATGTTGTCGCGCTGGAGGTGCTGCTCCCCGACGGATCGCTGGCGCGGCTGGGAAGCCCGCAGGGCGAGGCCTGGGGTCCCGACCTCACCGGCCTGTTCGTCGGAAGCGAGGGGATGTTCGGGATCGCGCTCCAGATCACCCTGCGGCTCACCCCGCTTCCGCAGGAGATCCGCACCCTGCTGGCCGACTTCGAGACCGTGCGGGCCGCGAGCGAAGCGGTGGGGGCGATCATCGCCGCCGGGATCGTTCCCGCCGCGCTCGAGATGATGGACCAGGAATGCATTCGGGCGGTGGAGGCCTCGATCTACGCCGCGGGCTACCCGGTGGATGCCGGGGCGGTGCTCCTGGTGGAGCTCGACGGCCGGCCCGAGGCGGTCGCGGCGGAGAGCGCTCAGGTCGAAGCCCTGCTGGCCCGGGCCGGCGCGCGGGGCACCCGCAGCGCTTCCACCCCGCTGGAGCGGGCCCGGCTCTGGCAGGGCCGGAAGAAGGCCTTCGGCGCGATGGGGCGGATCGCCCCCGACCTGGTGGTGCAGGACGCGGTGGTGCCCCGCTCCGCCCTGCCCGACGTGCTGGAGCAGATCACCGGCATCGGGCGGAAGCACGGGCTCACGGTGAGCAACGTCTTCCATGCCGGCGACGGTAATCTCCATCCCAACATTTCCTTCGATCATCGCGACCGGGAGCTGGCCGATCGGGTCCACCGCGCCTGCCGGGAGATCATGGCGGTGTGCGTGGCCGCGGGCGGCTCGATTACCGGGGAGCACGGCGTGGGCTCGGACAAGCTGGAATACATGTCGCTTATCTTCGATGCGAACACCCTGGCGGCGATGTGCGACCTGCGCCGCGTCTTCGATCCCGGAGAGCGGGCCAACCCGCGCAAGGTGGTTCCGGTGCACTACTGCAGGGAGTGGCGGTGAACGACTCCATCTTCATGCGGCTTCGCCATGCCTTCGGCGAGCCGATGGTCGAGCGCGACCGGGAGGGCCGCCCCCGGGTCGTGCCCGATTCGACCGAGGGGGTGGCGGAGCTTTGCTCCCTGGCGCACAGCAATGGCTGGCGGGTGCGGGTCGAGGGCCAGGCGTCGTGGATGCCGGCGGATGCCCCCGCGGACGTCGCGCTGGCGACCACCGGGCTGTCCCGCATCGTCCAGGTGGCACCCGCCGATCTGGTGGCTACCGTGGAAGCCGGCGCCGCGCTGGCCGCGATCCAGCGCGAGCTCCACGCGGTGGGCGCCTGGCTCGCGCTCGATCCGCCGGGTCGTCCCGATCGAACCCTCGGATCGATCGTGGCCACCGGCACCGCGGGACCGCTGCGCCACGGACTGGGTCCGGTGCGCGACCATATCCTGGGCGGCACCATCGTGACCGGAGACGGCAGGGTGATCCGGGCGGGCGGGAGCGTGGTGAAGAATGTGGCCGGGTACGACCTCACCAAGCTTCAGGTCGGCGGGTTTGGGGCATTCGGGGTGATTACCCAGCTTCACCTGCGGCTCCGCGCCCTGCCCGCGCTCCGGGCCACCCTGGTGGCGCGGGGAGAACGCGACCTCCTCACCCACCAGGCGCGGATGCTCATGGAAAAACAGCTCGCCGCGTCGGCGCTCGAGCTGTTCTCGCCCGCGCTGGCCGCCGAGTCGGAGTGGGTGCTGGCGCTCGAGCTGACCGGCACGGTCGAGGCGGTCGAGTCCGAAGTCACCCGCGCCCTGGAATCGGCGGAAACGCCTTGGGCCCGGCTCGCTCCCGAAACGGCCGACGCACTCTGGCACGCCACCGCACGGGGCGCGCTGGCCGGCCCGGTCAGCTTCCGGCTCGGGGTGTTTCCCGACGGCCAGGACGAGATGATCGACCTCCTCGAGGATCATCTCGACACCGGGCTCGTGTCGGCCGGCCCGGGACAGGGAATGCTGCGCTGGTCGGGAGACGGCCCGGTCGACGCGATTCGCGAGGTGCGCCGGCTGGCCGCGGAGCGGGAGATTCCCCTGACCCTGGAGCGGGCTCCCTGGCCGCTGCGCAGCGCCCTGGGGCACTTCGGCGCCTATCGCGAAGGCGTGGGCCGGCTGGTCTCCAAGCTGCGCAGCACCTTCGATCCCGACCCCACCTTCGCGGTGGCGCTGGAAGGCCCTCGGGATGAGTAGAGGGGGTTTCGAAGCCCTCGATCCCTGCGTCCACTGCGGATTCTGCCTGCCCGCCTGTCCCACCTACCTCGCGACCGGTGACGAAAGCGACTCCCCCCGGGGCAGGATCCTGCTGATGCGGGCGCTGGAGCGGGCCGAGCTCGCCGCCGACGATCCCGCGGTGCGGCAGCACCTCGACGCCTGTCTGGGGTGCCGCGGTTGCGAACCGGTCTGCCCCGCCGGGGTGGGCTACGGCCGGGGACTGGAAGCCGCCCGGGAGCTCCTGGCCGACACGAACGGACTTCCGCCGCTGGCCCGGCTCACGCTGGCGGTATTCCGGCGCCCTGCCGCCTGGCGCCCCGCCTTCACGCTGGCGAGATGGCTCAGGGCGACCGGGCTACCCGGCATCCTGGCGGGAAAGAGCCGGGTTGGGTTCGCGATGGGGATGTTGGCGAGCAGTGGGCAGTGGTCAGGGGTCAGGGGTCAGAGGTCGCGGGAAAGGCAGTCCCCTGACCACCGACCACTGACCACTGACCCCTCGCAGGAAGCATCCGGACCTACCGTCGCACTCTTCACGGGATGCGTCATGAACACGCTCTTCCGCCGGGTTCACGAGGCCACCCGCCGCACTCTCACCCGCAACGGATACCGGGTGGTCGAGGTTCGAGGACAGGAATGCTGCGGGGCCCTGCACGAGCACGCGGGAGACCGGAAAGCCGCCCGGGAGCTGGTGACCCGCAATGCCGCCGCCTTTCGCGGCCAGGCTGATTTCATCGCCGTCAACAGCGCGGGGTGCGGCGCGCTGCTGCGCGACGCCGCCCATCTCGATTCCAGCCCGGCAGCGGTCGAGATGGGCTCCCGGGTGCGGGACGTGTCCGAGCTGCTGGCCTCCACCGGTCCCCTGCCGGGCGCGCCGCTTCCCATCGAAGTGGCCTATGACGCCCCCTGCCACCTGGAGCATGCCCAGGGGGTGGGCGGCGCACCGCTCCAGCTGCTCGCGGCGATTCCCGAGCTGATGGTGCGGCGGCTCCCCGGCTCCGATCGCTGCTGCGGAAGCGCCGGCATCTTCTCGCTGCTGCAGCCCGCGATGTCGCGGGCGGTCCTCGAGGACAAGATCCAGGCACTCGCGACCGCCGATCCCCGTCCCGCGCTGGTGGCGACCGGGAATCCCGGCTGCCTGATGCAGATCGGCGCGGGGCTTCGCGCTGCCGGCCTTCCCATCGGCGTCGTCCATCCCGTCGAGCTGCTGGACTGGTCCTACGCCGGAGCGGAGCACTAACCGCTTACCTTCCTGCCATGCCGCTGGACTTTTCACTTCCGCTGGCTCGCCTCAAGCTGCTTCGCTCCGGTACCGTGATGGTTCGGGACGACCCGGCGGTGCTGCGGGTCGAAGGCCCCGGGGCGCTCACCTGCCTCCAGGGCCTGCTGACCCAGGATCTCGCCGCCCCGGGCGACGATTCCCTGGTCTACGGGGCGGTGCTGACACCCAAGGGCATGGTCATCGCCGATGCCTGGGTGCTCCGGGAAGAGACTGGTTTCATCCTGGTGTTCGACTCGGGAGCCCGCACTGCGATGCTCGCCCTGCTGAGCCGAACCCTGCCGCCCCGGCTGGCCCGGACCATCGATCTCTCCGACAGCTGGGCTGCAATCTGGATGATCGGCGGCACCGCGCCGGAGCGCCTGGCGCGGGCACTGGGACGGGAGGTACCGGGCGCGGGAAAGGTGCTGCGAACCGGGCCCGCAGGACCCATCCTGGCCGGCGGAACCGAGCCGGCGCCGTTTCGGGTCCTCTGTCTTGGCCCCACGGCCGACCTCGATGCGATCGCTGCTTCATTTCCAGCCGGCACTGCCTGCTGCGGTCACCAGTCCGATCTCGCCGCCGCCCGGGTCCTGGCCGGGTGGCCTACGCTGAACCGGGAGATCGACGAAAAAACTCTGCCCCAGGAAGTCCGCTTCGAGGAGATCGGCGGCGTCTCCTATACCAAAGGCTGCTACACCGGGCAGGAGACCGTGGCCCGGGTCCATTTTCGCGGTCACGTGAACCGCACCCTGCGCGGCGTGGTGCTGGAGGGTGCCGAGCCGCCGGAAGATCGGGTACTGAAAGCCGGCGCCAAGGACGTGGGGCGGCTGGCCACCGCGCTGATCCTCGAAGATCGAGTGCTCGGCCTGGCACTGGTGCGGCGCGAGGTCGAGAACGGCGCGATGCTTCGGGCTGGTGAGCGCCAGGCCCGGGTGGTTGCGTTGCCCTTTGGAGATGTGAGTTGATCCTAGTGATCAGGGGTCAGTGGTCAGGGGTCAGCAAGACAACCCTGATCCAAGATCCCTGATCCCTGATCTCTGACCACTGACTACCTCAATTCCTGCGAGCTAAATGCCTTCCCCAACCAACCTGCCCGCCACCCTCCGCGCCCTGGAAGAGAGTCCCTGGGGCAGGCCCCCGCTCCGGGGCCGCTCGGTGCGGGATGAAATCCGGGAGAACCTCCTTCGGGCGATCGCCGGCGGCGAGGAGCTCTTCGCCGGCGTGCACGGCTACGAGGACACGGTGCTTCCCCAGATCGTGAATGCCCTGCTGGCCCGCCACGATTTCATTTTGCTGGGGCTCCGGGGCCAGGCCAAGAGCCGGATCCTCCGGGGGCTCACCGGGTTTCTCGACGAATGGCTCCCCATCATCGCGGGCAGCGAAGTGAACGACGATCCCTTCGGCCCCATCAGCAAGTACGGACGGGAACGGCTGGAGCAGGATGGTGGCGCGACCCCGATCGGCTGGGTGCATCGCCACGACCGGTACGTCGAGAAGCTGGCGACGCCCGACGTCACCATCGCCGACCTGATCGGCGATCTCGACCCGATCCGGGCCGCCCGGGGGGGCCACGTCCTGTCCGACGAGCTCACCATGCACTTCGGGCTGCTGCCCCGGGCCAACCGGGGCATCTTCGCCATCAATGAGCTCCCCGATCTGGCGGGCAAGATCCAGGTCGGGCTGTTCAACATCATGCAGGAAGGCGACGTGCAGCTCAAAGGATATCCGGTCCGGTTGCCGCTCGACGTCCTGCTCTGCTTCACCGCCAATCCGGAGGACTACACCGCGCGGGGCAAGATCATCACCCCGCTCAAGGACCGGATCGGCTCGGAGATCATCACCCACTATCCCCGCTCGGTCGAGCTGGGCATGGCGATCACCTGGCAGGAGGCCTGGACCGAGCGCGACGCCGGCGCGCCCAGGGCCCGGATCCCGGAGCTGATTCGCGAGGTGGTCGAGCGGATCGCCTTCGAGGCGCGGGGCGACAAGCGGGTGGACCGCCGCTCCGGGGTGAGCCAGCGGCTCCCGATCAGCGTGCTGGAGAACGCGGTCTCGAGCGCCGAGCGGAGGGCGCTGGCCCATCAGGAAACCGAGTCGGTCCCCCGGATCGCCGATCTCTACGCCGCGCTCCCCTCCATCACCGGCAAGCTGGAGCTGGAGTACGAGGGCGAGCTCCAGGGGGCCGAAGCCATCGCCAAGGAGCTGATCCGGCGCGCCGCGCTCCGGACCTTCAGCGACCGGCTGGGCGACGACGACGACGAGCGGCTCGATCGCATCGTGGCCTGGTTCGACCAGGGCGCCGCGCTCAAGATCGGGGGCGACGAGCGCGCCGGAGTGGCGGTCAAGGCATTCGCCCTGGTGCCCGAGCTGCTCGGCCTGGTGCACGACCTGGAGCTGGCCGAGGTGGGCGACCAGCCGGTGGAGGTGGCCGCCTGCGAGCTGGCGCTGGAGGCGCTGGCGGCCCAGAAAAGGATCTCGAGGAGTGAGGAAATTGGCTGGGCCGCCGTGAGACGTAAGATGTAAGACGTGAGATGTGAGATGTCCGTCTCACGTCTCACGTCTCACCTCTCACGTCTCACGTCTCACCCCACATTGCTCTGGCCCTGGCGACGATGATGTCCGTCGCGCCTTCGATGCCGAGCATCCCGGTATTCAGCACAATGTGGTAGTTCGCCGGATCGCCCCAGTCGCGTCCGTAGTGATGGCGGTGGTAGCGGGCCCGGTTGGCATCCGACTCCCGGAGCCGGCGCTCCGCCTCCCGCTCATCCACCCGGTCGGCCTCCCGGATCCGCCCGATCCGAAAGGGGACCGGAGCGACGATCTTGACGTGCAGCGCGTCGTGGGTGCCGGAGAGCACCGCGGGCGCGGCCCGACCCACCAGTACCACCCGTCCTTCCGCGGCAAGGTCGGCCACCACCTTCTCGGTCGCCGCCACCAGCGATTTCTCCTCCGGCTCGGGAGGACGGTCCGCCGGCGTGCTCTGAAGCTCGGGCACCGAGCGGGAGAGCGCCCGCACCAGCCGTTCCAGAAACCCTGGAGCGCGCTCCTCCCGGTTGGCCACCTGGGTACGGGAGAGCCCCACCTGGAGGGCCACCCGGTCGATCAGCTCGTTGTCCACCAGGCGAAATTTCAGCGCCGCCGCTACCCGGCTCGCGATCTCGCTGCCCCCGGCGCCGATCTGTCGCGACACGGTCACGATCATAGGGTCCTCCCCAGTTGCCACCAGGCCCACAGCGTACCCACCAGACAAACCGAGCCACCCAGCAGCACCGCGCTCCCGGCGCCCAGGTGTTCCGCCAGCCACCCCGCCTGAAGCGATCCGACGGGCGCCAGGCCCACGACGATAAAGCTGTAGAAGCCGACGACCTGGCCCCGGAGATCATCGGGCGCCTCGGTCTGCAGCATGGTATTGGTGAGGATGGCGTTGAGCGCCGCCGACAGTCCGGCCAGCAGCAGGACGGCAAAGGCCAGGGCGAACTGGCGGGAGAGCCCCAGCAGAAAGATGGCGGAGGCGAAGCCGGTGCCGGCCCAGAGGAGCACCCGCTCCCTCGGCAGCCGGTGGCCCAGCGCGGCGATCGAAATGGCCGCGGCCGCGGCTCCGATCCCGAAGGCGGAGGTGAGGGCGCCGTAGCCACCCGCCCCGGTGCCCAGGGTATCCCGGGCATAGACCGGAAGAATGGCGACGAAGGAAACCCCGAACACGGTGAAGATGCCGGTGAGGATCACCAGGGTGCGGGGCCAGGGTGAGCCGAACACGTGGCGCATGCCGTCGCCCAGCCCGGTGCGGCGGGTGCCGGTGCTGGAGGGCAGATCCGGGGTGATCCTGAACAGGCTGATCAGCACGGCGAGGAAGCTCGCGGCGTTCACGAAGAAGCAGGCCGCCGCGCCCGCCGACGCCAGCAGCATCCCGGCCAGCGCCGGGCCGAACACCCGCGACAGGTTGAAGGCCGAGGAGTTGAGCGCGATGGCGCTCATGAGATGCTCCCGGCCCGCCAGATCGCCCAGGAAGGCCTGCCGGACCGGGATCTCGAAGGCGCTGATCAGACCGCCGGCCAGCGACAGCGCATAGACCCACTGGATGGTGATGGCGTCGAACGCGGTGAGGAATCCCAGCGCCAGCGCTTCGGCCAGAAAGAGCGACTGAAGCACCAGCAGGACCCGGCGCTTGTTCACCCGTCCCGCCACCACGCCCCCATAGAGCGTGAAGAGCAGGACCGGGAGGGCGCTGAAGAAGGTCACCAGTCCCACCTGCAGCGCGGAATCGGTCAGCAGGAGCGCGAGCCAGCCCAGCGCGACGGTCTGCATCCAGGTGCCGCAGAGCGAGACGAACTGCCCGAAGATGAAGCGACGGAAATTGGGGTTGCGGAGGGCGCCAAACGACGGAGAGCGGGGAGCGGGAAGCGGGGAGCGGGAAATGCTCTCCTGGGGAGCCGTCATGCATCAAGATAGTATCTTGAAGGCAGGTCCCGTTGACCGTTGACCGTTCACCGTTGACGCAGTATCGAGGCAGTGTGCGCTACACGACGTACCAGAAGCACGTTCCCGGTCTGGCCGACGCCGTCAATCTCCAGGCGCTGCTGGACCAGCTGGGCGACTTCCTGCTCCAGTCCGGTTTTGCCGGCGGCCCGGGCGACTGGCCCTGGTGGGCCGAGCCGGGCGAAGCCGGGGACCGTTCGCTCGACGGGCTCCGGGAGGCGATCCTCCGCGCCCTGATGGAATCGGGCCAGCTCACCCCCGACATGATGAAGCTGCTCCGGGGCGATTCGACCGGCGATCCGGAGCGGGACCGCGACCTGGAGCGCCAGCTGGGCGAGCTGCTCGACTCGATCGTGCAGCGGCTCATCGAGGAAGGCTATCTCAACGTCAAGGAAGCGCCCAAGGTGCCGGAGGGGTACACCCCGCTTCTCGGGCCGGCGGGGCAGGCGGCGTCGGCGGCGCGGGAGGTCCAGTTCAACCTGACCGAGAAGGGCATGGATTTTCTCGGCTACAAGACCCTCAAGAATCTGCTGGGCAGCATCGGCAAATCGAGCCTCGGTTCCCATGAGACCCCCCATCTCGCCACCGGGGTGGAATCGGAAGGGGCCAGCAAGATCTACGAGTTCGGCGACGTGCTGAACCTCGACGTCCCGGCGACGCTGGCGAGCGCCATCGCGCGGGAAGGACTCGCGATGCCGCTGAACCTGGAATACGAAGACCTCCGGGTCCACCAGGCGGAGTACCGCTCCTCGGCGGCGACGGTGCTGATGCTCGATTGTTCCCATTCGATGATTCTGTATGGGGAGGATCGCTTCACCCCGGCCAAGAAAGTGGCCCTGGCGCTGACCCACCTGATCCGGACCCAGTACCCCGGCGATTCGCTCCGGGTGGTGCTGTTCCACGACTCGGCGGAGGAAATTCCCCTGGGCGCCCTGCCCGAGGCCAAGGTGGGACCGTGGCACACCAACACCGCCGAGGGCCTCAAGCTGGCCCGGCGGATCCTCACCGGGCAGAAGAAGGACATGAAGCAGGTGATCATGATCACCGACGGAAAGCCCTCGGCGCTGACCCTGCCGAACGGGCAGGTGTACATCAATTCCGCCGGGCTCGATCCCCGCATCCTCGCGGCCACCTACCGGGAAGTCGGCCTCTGCCGCCGCAGCGGGATCATGATCAATACGTTCATGCTGGCCCGCGACCACGCCCTGGTCGAATTCGTCAAGCAGGTGGCGGCGATTTGCCGAGGCAAGGCCTACTTCACCAATACCATGACGCTGGGACAATTCATTCTGATGGATTTTCTCAAGAGGCGAACTACGCGGATGTGAAACTGGGGAATGGGGAAGACGGGGGAAAACCTGGGGAACGGGACCAGCCTATCTCCTCCCCCAGTATTCTCCGAGTATTCCCCCCGTATTCCCCCCGTATTCCCCCCGTATTCCCCCAGTTTTCCCCCGGTTTCCCCTCTACTGCACCCGTTTCGCCATTGTTCCCGCCGGCAAGGTGGCGCCCGGACTCACCCCGTTGATCGCGGCGATGAGCTCAATGCGTACCGGCGAGGGATACTGTCGGTGGAACTCCTCGATGGTCATGGCGCGGGAAAGCCGCACCAGCCGCAGGTGCACCGGCTGCTTGTTGAGTGCCGTGGGATCGGTGAGCGGGGCAAAGCTCTGCATCGACTGGCTCATCAGGCCCGAGTACCCCGGATACCGCGCTCCCACGGCATAGCCCAGCAGCTGGTAGGTGGTGGTGCCCAGCCGGACGTACATGACCCGCCCCGCTACGACACCGGCCTGCTGGTCCTGGGCCTGGAATTCCGCCGTCGCCGCCTGGAGTCCGTTCACGGTGACTCGCTGTCCCCCGCTCATCTGTACGCCCTGCTGCTGGGCGAACTTCTGGAGCAGCGCATCGGGCGTCTCGCTCCCGCCCAGGGAGAGCTGCATGATCGCGTCGTTCTGGGGACTTCCCGCCAGCACGGCGTCGGCCCGGTTCTGGGTCTGCCACTGGGAGGGGAAGTCGATCCGGAACCGCAGGTCGGGATGGTAAAAGCGGCCCGATTCGAAGTAACCCTGCCGCGGATTGACGCCGAACACGATGCCGTCGATGGCCTGAAGATACCGGTCGCGATTGATGACCACGCTCCGGAGACTGTCCTGTGGCACCGTCGCGGCGCGCTCCTGCGCCTTCTGGAACCGGTCGCCCGGATCGGGATGCGACGACGCCCAGGTCGGCACCTTGCCGCCCCCGGACAGCTCTCCCACCCGGGCGAGGGTCTGGAAGGTGTTGGACATTTCGCGGGGATCGAAGTTCTGCCGGCGCATGTAGCGGAATCCCAGCTCATCCGCCTGCGATTCGTCGCCCCGGCTGTAGCTGAGAAAGAGGAGGCCCAGCCCCTGCTGGAGCGCCCCGGCGTTCTGGGCGACGGTGGACGAGAGGATGGAGCCCGCGATCAGCCCGATGCCGGCGAGTTGCTCCCGGGTCATCTGCCGGGCCGAGTGCCGCGCGGTCACGTGGCCGATCTCGTGTCCCAGCACCCCGGCCAGCTCCGCTTCGGAGCCGAAGAACGCCAGGATCCCGCGGGTTACGAAGATTTTCCCTCCCGGCGCCGCAAACGCGTTTACTTCCGGATCTTCCACGACCTCGAATACCCAGGGGAGGCCGGGGCGCTCCGAGGCGGCCGCCAGGCCGGCGCCGATGCCTCGCACATATCGCTGCAACCCGGAGTCGGGATAGACCCCGAGCGTGGCCCGCGCGGCGACCAGCATCTGGTTGCCCATCTCGATTTCCTGACCTTCGCTGACCAGAGAGATTTCGCTCTTGCCGGTGGCCGGGTTGGTCGCGCAGGCGGCGACCAGTGCGGCACCTGCCGAGAGTTGTAGCATACGGAGGTTCATGAGTCACCTTGCGTCGTTGCGTCGTTGCGCCTTTGCGCCTTTGCGCCGCTCATCGTATTAGTGTGACGCCTGAATCGAATCAATCCACACCCCGGCTATCTTCCGCCGTGCCTTCCAACCCCATGGCCCCGGCCCCGCTTCCCGCGAAGTGGAACACCGCCGAGACGGCGACCGATCCGCGGGTGAGCTTCCTGCTTGCCCTGGGGCGTGCCCTGCACGGCGCCGGTCACTCCTCCCAGGGCCTCGAGGAGCTCCTCGAGCTCGCCGCGGCGAAGCTCGGCGTGCCGGGCGAGTTCTTCACCACCCCGACCTCGATGTTCGCCGCGTTCGGGCACGACGAGCGGCAGCGCACCTACCTCCTCCGGGTCGAGCCCGAGGGCCCCAACCTGGGGCGCCTGGCGGGGATCAAGACCGTGCTGGATCGGGTCCTCGACGGCACCCTCGATCCCGCGACCGGGGCCGCTCAGCTCCGAGCGGTGGCCGAGTCGCGCTCGCCGTACTCCCGGCTGCTCACCACGGCCGCCTTCAGTCTTTCGTCCGGGGCATCCGCCGCCTTCTTCGGCGGCGGCCCCCGGGAGATCGTGCTGGCCGCGGCCCTCGGCCTGGTGACTGGCCTCCTGGCGCTGGTGGCGGAGCGCCATCCAACCCTGGAGCGGATCTTCGCGACCGTCGCCTCGTTCGTGGTCGCGCTGCTGGCGACCGCCGCGGGCGTCCTGCTCGGCAACGTGTCGGTCTCCACCGCGATTCTGGGCGGCCTGGTCGTGCTGCTTCCGGGTCTCATGCTGGTGGGAGCCATGGGGGAGCTGGCCAGCGGACACCTGTCATCGGGCACGGCGCGCGCGGCGGGCGCATTCATCGTCTTCCTGGGGATCGGTTTCGGCACCGCCCTGGGGACCCGGGTGGCGGGACTCGGCTTCGGCCCCGCACCGGTGACGCCGCCGGAAGGGCTCCCGCTCAGCTATATCTGGGTGGCGATCGTGGCCGCGGCACTGGCGTTCGCGGTGCTCCTCAAGGCCGACCGGCGCGATATTCCCTGGATCGTGCTGGGGGCATGCGTCTCGATTCTCGCGTCCCGGCTGGGAAGCCTGGTGGTGGGTCCCGAGATGGCTCCGTTCTTCGGATCCTTCGGCGTCGCGGTGGCGGGATGGCTGTTCGCGACCCGTACCTCCCGCCCCGCAAGCGTGGTGGTGGCTCCCGGAATCCTGGTGCTGGTGCCTGGAAGCATCGGGTTTCGCAGCATCGCCGCCCTGATGGACCGGAGCGTGGTAGCCGGGATCGACACTGCGATGAGCGCCCTGGTCACCGCCATCGCCCTGGTGGTCGGGCTGCTGGTGGCCAATGTGGTGCTGCCCTCCCGCCCGGACCTGTAACCCTCCTTTCGGAGAAAGGCATTTCGGAATGATCCGGCATCTGCTCGCGGCGCTGACGCTCCTCCTGTCTGTTCCGGTCACCATTGCGGCGGCCCAGGCGCCGGCCGCTCCGGTCACGGTCTTCGTGGTTCGCCACGCCGAGAAGGGCCCCGAGACTCCCGATCCCTCGCTGACCGCGGAAGGCCGCAAGCGAGCCGAGGTCCTGGCGCGGGTGCTGGGAGATGCCCGGATCGCGGCAGCCTTTGCCTCGGAGTTCAAGCGAACCCAGGAAACCGTGGCGCCGCTGGCCGCCGCCGGGGGGGTTACCACTCAGGTCATCCCCGCCGCCGCGCTGGACTCCCTGGTCCGGCAAATCCGCGCCCTTCCGCCGGGCAGCCGGGCGGTGGTGGCGAGTCACAGCAACCTGGTTCATCTGATCGTGGAGCGGCTTGCGGGGGTCAAGCTCACCCCACTGGCCGACACCGACTATGACCGGTTGGTGGTGGTGACGTTGCAGGGTGGGCGCGGAGAGGCAGTAGTTCTGCGGTACGGTGAAAGGTGAGACGTAGGACGTAAGACGTGAGAAGGAGACCCGTCTCACGTCTCACCTCTCACGTCTTACCGCTCACCTCGCAGTACCATCGCGCGCGCGCCCACGGCCAGCAGGCTTCCGTCGGCGCCGGGCTCCAGCGCGAGAATCAGGGAGCGGAATTGCTGGCTGGACTGGACGCTCCAGGTGCTGCCGTTGAATCGCAGCAGAATACCATCCTCGCCCGCCGCGTAGACTTCGGTGGGACCGTAACCCCACACGGCGCGGAGCTCCAGCTGGGTCGGGCTCTGCATTGCGTACCAGCGCGCGCCGTCGTAGCGGAAGATGGCTCCCCCCGAACCCACTGCGAACAGATCGTCGGGCGCCGTGCCCCAGACGCTGCGGAGCAGCGCGTTGCTCGAGAGCCCCATGTCATTCCATTCTCCGCCGTCCCAGAAGAGGGTGGTCCCGCTGTCGCCCACCGCGTAGACGTGGCTGGCATCGAACCCGAAGACGTGCCTCAGGAATCGGGTGGTGACCGGAGGGGATGTCGTCCAGCCGCTGCCGTTGCGCTGAACCACGGTTCCTTCCTCCCCGACGATGAACGCGGCCCCGGAAGGATGGGTCCAGATCGACCGGAGCAGCCGGCGCGCCAGAATGGATTCATCCTGCCAGTGGGCGCCGTCGTAGCGGAGGATCGTTCCGCTGTCTCCCACGACGACCAGCCGGCCCTGCTGGTGGGCCGCACCATAGAGGGTCTGCCGGGTAGGACCGGGAAGCCGGGTCCAGCTCGAGCCGCTCCCGGCGAAGACGGCTCCCGCGTTGCCGACGGCATAGCGGATTCCGCCGGGCCCCTCGGCCACATCGAAGAGCGCCGGGCCCGAGGTGCCCAGCCGCCAGCCGTTGCTCTCGCGATGGAGCGTGGTTCCGCTCCACCCCGCCGCGACGAAGCCGCCGGAGGGTGACGCGTGCACGGCGCGAAGGTGTTCCGCCGACGCGGTCTGGGGAGCCAGGGTCCAGGCCGAGCCGTTGAACAGCACGATCGCCCCGTTGTTGCCGACCGCCAGCACGCTCCCCGCACTGGTTCCCCAGATCGCGAACAGGTCGACCCGGGTCGGGAGCGGCACCAGCCGCCACCGGGCGCCGTCGAACTGCAACAGAGTGCCCTGGATCCCGATCGCGTAGACGTTGGACGGATCGGTGCCCCACAGGCCGAGCAGGAGAAGGCTGGTCGGGCTCTGCATCGGCACCCAGTGGGTGCCTTCGAGCCGGAAGAGGACCCCGTTCTGTCCCGCCGCGAAAATGTTCGAGCGATCGGTACCCCAGACGGTCCAGAGCTCCGCGGCTTCGGTTCCGGAAAGGGCTCGCCACACGGCCCCGTCGTAGCGGAGCGCGACGCCCACCCCGACCGCATAGACGTCGTCGGGCGCCAGCCCCCAGACTTCCAGCAGGGTGTTGCCGGTCGGGCCGTTCATCCGGAGCCAGGACTGCCCGTTGAACCGAAAAATGCTTCCGAAGGTGCCGACGGCGAAAACGTCGCTGGTGGAACTCCCCCAGACTCCCACCAGATCGACGCCGGTGTCGGGAAAGTTCATCCGGGTCCAGGTGAGACCCCCGTCGACCGTGCGCAGGATGGTGCCGGCCTGCCCCACCACGAAACTGGTGAGGGAATCCGCGCTCCAGGCTCCCAGCAGCGAGACGTCGCTCGGGGAACGCTGGGCCAGCTGCCAGGTGCGCAACGATGCAGTCGCGGCGATCACGGTCACCCGGGTCCGGCCGCTCCCCCGGGCGTTCTCCCCGCGTACTTCGGCGCTGCCCGGCATGATCGCCGTCACGATCCCTTCGGCGTTCACGCTCACCACCGTAGGATCGGAGCTTTCCCATACCACGCTGCCGCCACCACGGGGTCCGGCCTGGCCGAATAACCGGGCGGTCCCTCCCGGCTCGAGGAAGAGGGTCCGCGGAGTCACCGCGACGCCATCGTCTCCCGGACCGGTGGACCCGAACGGCCGCTCGTCGAGACAGCCGGCCAGGAGCAGGAGTGCGAGATACCCGAAACGGCGCAGCCCGGTCATGAAACCCGTCGCTCCAGCCGGGCGAATGCCTTGTGCATCAGCGCGTCCATTGCGCGGTCGGGCAGCAGCCGGGAGAGCCAGAGCCGGATGCGCGCGTCGCCCCCTACCACGTAGCGGGTCCGCGGCGTGGGAGATTCCAGCGCGTGGATCACCGCATCGGCCACCGCATCGGGGGAGAGGGAGTGCACCCGGGCCCGCTGCACGATGTACTGGAGCGCCAGGAGCCGGCCCCGGTAGCGAGCCATGCCGTCCTCGCTGAACCGCGATTCGATCGACTCGAACTCCGCCAGGCCCTTCTCCCAGATCGGGGTCCGGATCTGGCCCGGCTCGATGACCGCCACCTGGATGCCCTCGGGACCCAGCTCGAGCCGGAGCGCATCGGTCAGCGCCTCGACCGCGTGCTTGGATGCCGCATAGGCCCCGGTAAAAGGCGAGGCGAGCCGCCCCGCAACGGAGCCGATGTGCACGATGCGCCCGCGGCCGTTCCGGATGAGCGGAAGAAACGCCTGGGTGACCGCGTGGAGCCCGATGACATTGACCTCGAGCTGGGTCCGCAGCCGCTCGACCGGCAGGTACTCGAGCGGACCGCCCACGGCGATCCCGGCGTTGTTGACCAGTCCGGCGAGGGCCTGGTCTTCCTGCACCGCGCGCACGATATCCACCGCCTTGGCGATCATCGCCTCATCGGTCACGTCGAGCAGCAGCCAGTGCAGCCGGGGGCCGGCGGCCTCCCGGAGGCGTGCCCCCGCTTCCGCGGTGCGCACGCCGGCGAAGACCCGATATCCCTGCTGGGCCAGCCGGAGGGCGCATCGTTCACCGATGCCGGTTGCTGCACCGGTAACCAGGACGGCGGAAGGGGTGGTCATGCTTGAAATGTAAGGGCGGCGGCGCGGGGTTACTGGAGGAGGCGTCCCTGGCGGGTGACCGAATGGACTCCGTCGGAAAAGATGAGCCCGAAATCACTGGTGCCGGCGGCGGGTACCCGTACCGCGCCTCCCCGGGCCAGGGAGACGATCGCACCGGTCGCGAGATCTCGCATCAGCACCATGGGGTATTTCGCGGCGTTCCACCGGAGCTCCGCCTGACCGGAATTCACCCGGGTGAGCCGGAGCTCCGGATCCGCATCCTGGTTCGAGGGGACGGCCCGGGTCGCGCGGAGGTTGCCGCTCCGCACCGCGAACCCGGCCAGCGACCGACCGGAATCGGAGTCGAGCGGGAGGATGAAGGCAAAGTGCCGCTCCGTCCCACCGGGGAGGTCGGACACTTCCGGCGCTTCGAACCGGATGGTGCGGAGCACGCTTCCATCCGGGGCCAGCAGATCGAGGCTGTGGGGGCCGCTCTGCGGAAACGGATCGGCCGGGGCCTGCACCCGGAAGGCCGGCTCGAGCACCACCTGGTCGGGGGTAATCCGCCCCCAGATGAGCAAGCCTTCCGATGCCGGTGAGGATTCCAGCAACCCGGCCGCGCCGGATGCGCCCTGAAAGGCCATCATCCCGGTCCAGTTGTAATCACTGATCCAGCTTGGAGGACAGTACCCCATCACGTCGGAGACGGTGACCGGCTTGACCTTGAGGGTCAGGACATCGAGGCCGTGGACACCGATGGCACCGCCGCCATAGGGGAACCCGGGATCGGAGGTGCTCGGGTTCCCGCAGGGAGCATGACTGCGACCCAGGAGGTGGCCCAGCTCGTGGGCCATCGTATGGGCCGCCCTTCCCTTCGCGTCCCATCCGATCGCGGTGCGGGTGCTGCCACCGATGTATCCCATCCCTGAGATTCCGCTGCTGTAGCCGGTCTTCACCACGCCGAAGTAGTAGCGGGTGCCCCCTTCGATCCGGCGGAGCGCCGCCAGCTCGCTCAGGACCATGCCCCAGGCCCCGTTCTGATTCCCCGACTGGAGCGGCGGAGCCGAAGTGGTGTACACCGCGCGCACCGCGGCGTCCGGCGCGCGGATGGGAAGCATGGCCCGCGCCTCCGACAGGAACCCGTCGCGGTTTCCCTCGGTGACGTCGCCCTGGAGGCCACTGGCCTGCCGGATGGGGACCAGGCGAATGGCGAAGGCCGGCAGCACCCGGACGTCGACGGCTCGGCCGGCAGCCGCTCCCGGGTATCGGTTATCGGATTCGCTGGTTTCGGCGATGCTGTTCCCGGGATCCGCTTCGGCGGAGACCCGCAAACCCGGCTGAACCAGCCCGCCGGGCACTCGCACGTTCCACGATGACGAGAGCAAGGTCTCGGTTGCCGCGGAGGGAACTCCGGGGCCGGGAGCGGGAATCGTGTAGGTCGCCACCAGGAGCGACCCGTGGTACAGGCGGACCTGCACCTCCGGCTGCGCGGTGTTGGGCAGGTCGCTCAGGACGAACACCCGGAGATAGGCGTCCCGGCCGGCGACCAGAGGAACCGAACCGGCGTAGACCTGGGTCGCCTGGGTGAGATACATCCCGTCCACCCGGAAGTTGAGCGTCCCCCGCTGCCGGGCGGCGGTCCCATACCCCACGCTGCGGATCTCCGGAGTGTCGCCGGCCGGGACGGTCAGACGTTGCCAGGAAGGCGAGGGGAGAAGGGTGTCCCCAGAACTCGCGACCGGAACGGCGACGATGGTGTATTCCCCTTCGACCAGACCGGTGAGCAGCGTGCTGCCCGGCAGCTCGGCCCGGTAAGCCCCCGGACCGGTCACTACGACCCCGGCGGCGGCCCCTTCGGGCACCCCGGTAATCAGCACCTGCAGCGAGCCTGCCAAGAAGGCCGAGCTGACTCTCGGATCGCCGGTGGGCGATGAGGGTGCGGAGCAGCCCAGCAGCAGCGCCAGGCAGGACGTGATGCAGTACGGCGTGGTTCTGGCCACGAGTAGGGAGGAATTCAATGTTATGGTTTTGGAACGGAAAAGGACTGCCGACTGCAATCTACACCCGCTCTGGCCTTGCGCGGGACTCGCCGGGCCCGGAGAATTAGGTGATCCCCGCGCGATCCCTTCCGAGGAGGCCGCATGGCCACCCGCCGATCGTTCCTCAGTGCCCTCGCCGGCTCCGCCGCCACCCTGCCGGTCTTCCGGGAACAGGCCATGAGCCGGGTGCTGCGCGCCTCGGAAATCGCCGGGAGCCAGAGCCCTGCGCGGGTGGCGGAAGATGAGGCGTACTGGACCGAGATCCAGCGCGCCTTCGATGTGGATCGCACCATGATCAACCTGAACAACGGGGGCTGTTCTCCCGCTCCAACGCACGTTCTGGACCAGATGATCCGCGACCTAAAGTTCAGCAACGAGCTGCCGGTGGATCACATGTGGCGGGTGCTGGAGCCGAGAATCGAGAGCGTGCGGCGGGACCTGGCCCGGGACTTTGGCTGCGACGTCGAGGAAATGGCCATCACCCGCAATGCGTCGGAAGCCAACGAGATCATGATCTTCGGTCTCGACCTCAAGCCCGGCGACGAGGTGATCGTCACCAATCAGAACTACGGCCGGATGATCACCGCGTGGCGGCAGCGGGAACGCCGGGACGGCATCGTGCTCAAGCAGATTTCGTTCAAGGTGCCGCCTCCCTCACAGCAGTACATCGTGGATCAGTTCAAGGCGGCCATCACGCCCCGGACCCGGGTGATCGAGGTCACCCACATCACCAACCTCACCGGTCAGATCATGCCGGTGAAGGAGCTGGTCGAGCTGGCCCGGCCCCGGGGCATCGAGGTATTCGTGGACGGCGCCCACGCCTACGCCCATTTCCCTTTCACCCGGGACGAGCTGGGGTGCGACTATTACGGCACCAGCCTGCACAAATGGCTGCTGGTCCCGATCGGGGCCGGGTTCCTCTATGTCCGGAAGGACAAGCAGAAGGGACTCTGGCCCCTGATGGCGGCCGCTCCGGAGCAGGACGACAACATCCGGAAGTACGAGGAGATCGGCACCCATCCCGCCGCCAACCACAATGCCATCTCGGCGGCACTCGCGTTTCATCGGGCCATCGGGGCGGAGCGCAAGATCGCCCGGCTCCGCTGGCTCCGGGACCGCTGGGCCAAGCGGCTGCTGGCGGAGAGCGACCGGGTGCGGGTGCTGACCCAGCTCGATTCCCCCTACGGCGGAGGGATCGGCTTCTTCACGGTGGAGGGGCTGGACATGGCCAAGCTCAACGGATGGCTGCTGGAGAAGCACCGGATCGTGAACACCCACATCGCCCATCCCGAATTCAACGGCCTCAGGATCACCCCGAACGTGTATTCCACGCCGGATGAAGTCGATACGTTTGCGGAGAAGGTGTTGGAGGCAATCAAGACAGGGTTTAGGGCCTAGCGAGTTAGGGAGCTAGGATAATCGCTTTCCCCTAGCTCCCTAGTTCGCTAACTCCCTAGCCCCTTGGCTCACGCAGTCTGCAGATTCTGCTGTGAGCTCCGCGCCGTCGCCCACGCTTCCGGCCCCAGCTTCCGCAGCATGTGCAGGTGGGATCGCACCGCGGCCATGACGGTGGGCTGATCGTAGTAAGGAACTCCGTATTTGTTGGCAGTCGCCTTCACGATGGTGCTGATGGCGGGGTAGTGGACGCTGCACACCTTGGGGAACAGGTGGTGCTCGATCTGGAAGTTGAGCCCTCCGACGTACCACGACACCAGCCGGCTGCTCCGCGCAAAATTTGCGGTGGTTTCCATCTCGTGCACCAGCCAGGCGTCTTCCATCCGGCCGGCGGCGTCGGGCACCGGGTATTCCGGTCCCTCGACCACGTGGGCCAGCTGGAAAACCACGCCGAGGATGAAGCCGGCGGTCAGGTGCATGACCAGGTAGCCGATGGCGAACTGCCACCAGGGAATGTCGAGTACCAGAAGGGGGATGACGATCGACCACCCGTAGTACACCAGCTTCGACACGAACAGGTTCACCCATTCCCCCCGGGGATGCTTCTTGTTCTTGTAGGGGCCCAGGTCGGTCTGGAAGAAATACTTGAAGTCCTTGATGAACACCCAGAAGATGGTGGACATCGAGTACGCGGCCAGGCCGTAGATGTGCTGATACTTGTGCACCGGGCGGAGTGGCGCCCCCGGTGAGAGCCGCAGCAGCGGGGAGACCGTCAGATCCTCGTCGATCCCGTCGATGTTCGTGTAGGTGTGGTGGATCACGTTGTGGGTGATCTTCCACATGTACCCGTTGGCGCCCAGCAGGTCGAAGGTCCGGCCCAGCAGCGCATTGATCCTGGGATTGGACGAATAGGCGCCATGCAGCGCATCGTGGGAAATCGCGAAGCCGATGCCGGCCAGTCCGATGCCCATGAGGACCGCGAACCCAAGCATGGTGAGCGGCGAAAACCGGTTGGTCAGCGCCAGCCCGTAGGGGATGAACGTCATGGCCAGGAGAAGCACGGTCTTGACGACCATCGCGGGAGTCGCGTTCCGGCTCAGGCCCCGGGTATCGAAATACTCGGCCACCTTCGCCTTCACTTCTTCCGCGAAACCGGTATAGTCCCGGTTCGGGAACGTAATGCTGGCTGGTTTCACGCCGGAAATCTGCACCCTGAGACCCCTGTGAACAAGGTCCGGGAACCGAACCCCTCCATGAAAGATTGCTAGTCATGCGGCAAGTCCCTGTGGTGCTTCACGCTATGATCCTGGGGGCAATCCTGGCACAAAGTCTCCCGGCCCAGGAGGCTTGGCGTCGGGAGGTCCCGCCCCCGCTACGCGCCGCACTGGATTCGGCCCGGACCCACAACCAATGGACCCTGGCCCAGCAGACCTCGATCTGTGAAATCCCCGCCCCGCCCTTCAAGGAAGGCCCCCGGGCGGCCGAGATGGCGAAGCGGCTGACCGCCCTCGGACTCACCCGGGTCCGGCTCGACGGCATCGGGAACGTCCTCGCCGAGTACCCCGGCCGGGGCCGGAAGCCGCTGATCGTGCTCTCGGCACACCTTGATACCGTGTTTCCCGAGAGCACCGACGTGCGGGTCCGCCGGGACGGCACCCTGTTTCGCGGACCCGGCATCGCGGACGACTGCCGCGGGCTGGCGGTGCTGCTGGTGACCGCGCGCGCCCTCATCGAGGCGAAGGTTCCCTTTTCGGGCACCATCCTGTTCGCCGCGACCGTAGGCGAAGAGGGACTCGGCAACGGGCGGGGGGTGCGGCATCTGTTCGAGAAGGAGCTCCCCGGCCAGGTGGACTATTTCCTCACCGTGGACGTGAACGAGTTCGAGGTGGTGAACCGGGCGGCGGGAAGCCGGCGCTACGAAGTCACCTTCGAGGCGCCGGGCGGCCACAGCTACAGCGATTTTCCGATGCCCCATCCCATCCATGCGCTGGGGCGCGCCATCGCCAAAGTCGGCGCCTTCGAGGTTCCCTCGGATCCCAAGACGACGTTCAATGTCGGAATTGTCCGGGGCGGAACCGCCGTGAATGCGATCGCGGCGAGCGCCGCGATGGTGGTGGACCTGCGCTCCGAGAGCGGC
>Ga0209485_1000087_pt1 | contig 30684 bp, 29 predicted proteins | sample NCAS100_FD_187516 | JGI IMG/M metagenome (GOLD analysis project Ga0209485, IMG submission 187516) | Agricultural soil microbial communities from Utah to study Nitrogen management - NC AS100 (SPAdes) (version 2) | ecosystem: Environmental > Terrestrial > Soil > Agricultural land | place: USA... | reverse complement strand
CACGAAACGCCCACTTCGAAGGCGACTTCAATCTCTCAGCGATCAGGAAGCCGGCCGCCGGCAGCACCGGCAGGACATAACCCGGCAATTTCGATCCGGAAAACGAAAAGAACACGATCGGCAACATCAGCCACGCGGCGGAGAACACGCGAACGATGTTCAGAGGATCGTCCCCGCGCCAATTCCACTTTCTGATTTTCGCGAGCGCATCAATCAAAAACGCGGTCCACGGCAAGCTTAGCATCAGAACGATCGCGGGGAAGAAGTAGACCGGTTGCGGATGCTTGTACTTGTTCGAGGTGTATCTCGCGAAGTGGTGCTGCACGAAAAACTCGTCGATAAAACCCCATCCGTGCTTCGCGATCACTGGTCCATACCAAATTGCGGAAACTGCCACCGCGAGCGGCAGTCCCCAAACCAGACTCACGAACACACGCCGCCCGGGCCACCTTCGTCGTAACAGATAATAAGACCCGACGACACCAAACGGCAGAACAACTCCCACGAGTCCTTTCGCCAGCAACGACACCCCGACAAACACATAAAAGCCCCCGAGATGCCAACGCTTTCGCGACAACTCATGCATAAGAAAAAAGGCGAGCGACCACGTGGTCGTCATCGTAATCACCACGTCGAAACTTGCCGCGCGCGAGAACACGATCAGTCCCAGACAACTCGCCGTCACTATCGCTGACCAAATCCCGAAATCCGCGACGCCGCTGGCATGCTCAGTCTCACGTCCAACCCAGTAAACAGCCGCAATCGTCAACAACCCGAAAATCGCGGGACCTAACCGTGCCGACCATTCATTCATGCCTATAACTTTCGCGGCCGCGATCATCAGCCAGTAAAGCAGCGGCGGCTTCTCAAACCACGTGTGACCGCCCAGTGTCGGCGTGATCGGATCGCCACGCATCAACATCTCGCGCGCGACTTGCGCGTAGCGCGGCTCGTCTGGACCCAGCAGGGGCAAATAGCCGAGTCCAAAAAGATAGACCGCGATGATGATGATGAAAGTGGCGATGTAGGGTCGCTTGGCAGGCGCGGAAGGTTGCAAGTATATTCGGCTCCGATTCGATTTGATCCGTGGTCTAAATTAACAAAAATCCATGTCGTTACGTACAGCAGTCATTGGTGCAGGTAGTCTGGGACGTCAACATGCGCGCATTCACAGCGTGCTGGCGACGGAAGGTTCATCGCAGTTTGTCGCCGTTTGCGATATCAACGAAGAGACGGCGCGGTTCGTTAGCGCTGAGCGAAACAGCGATTGGACCAGCGACTGGCGCACGCTGATCGGAAACGTCGACGCGGTAAGTCTTGCTGTTCCCACTGAAGTTCATTGCGAGATCGGCTGCGGACTGCTCGAGGCGGGTGTTCACGTCCTCGTCGAGAAACCGATCTCACGTACGCTCGACGAAGCGGACCGGATGATAAAGGCAGCCGAGCATGGAAAAGCCGTGCTTCAGGTTGGACATCTCGAACGCTTCAATCCCGCGATGGTGGCGCTCCGTCCGCACGTTCGCAATCCCGTTTACTTTGAAATTCATCGCATCGGCGAGTTCACCGCGCGCTCGCTCGATATCGACGTGGTGCTCGATTTGATGATTCACGATCTCGACATCGTGCAGTGGCTCGTGGGTGAAGACGTTGAAGTTACGAGTATTCACGCCGTGGGCATTCCGATCCTGACGGACAAGGTCGACGCCGCCAACGCGCGACTCGAATTTGCGTCAGGCGCCGTGGCAAATATCACTGCTTCGCGCGTCGGTACGGAGAAAATTCGGAAGATGCGATTTTTCCAGCCTCACGACTACGTCGCCATCGATTACACGACGAAGCACGCGTCGATTAGCAGTCTGGCGCCGCCGCGCGCACCTGGTTCGTGGCCGGTTGTTCACGCGAACCGGTTGGAAATTGTCGACGTCGAACCGCTTCGTGCGGAGATCGTGTCGTTTCTCGATGCGGCAGAGAATAGATCACCGGTTGCCATCTCGGGATCGGATGGGCGGAATGCGTTAAGCTTAGCGTTGCGAACACTGGAAAGAATCAAGGAACATTCTGAGCAGCTTAATGTCAAACGCGGATGACACGAACAAAAACCCCGAAATCACGAACCTGCTTGAAGAGCACATCCGGGCGGGCGACTTCCCTTCCGCCGTCTATCTCATCGGCGAAAAAGATCGAATAATTTTTACCGACGCTCTCGGTCATTCGGCCGTCGACCCGTATCGCATTACCAACAAGCTGGACACGATTTACGATCTCGCGTCGTTAACGAAACCTCTAATTACCGGTTTGCTGTGCGCGCGCCGGATCGAACTGGGCGAGTTGACGCTCGATAGTTCCGTCTCTCACTACTTGCCCGAGTTCGATCGCACGGACAAGTCGATGATCACGGTCCGCGAGCTGTTGACGCACACTGCGGGACTGCCTGCGTGGCGACCGCTTTATCTGCTCGCGGAAGACGAGCCTGAACGCGCGGCCGGCGCGATTGCCAACCTCGATCTCGAGTACAAACCAGGTACGCGAGTGGTCTACAGCGATCTGGGATTTATCGCCCTCGGAATTCTTTTGGCTCGTATGACCGCACATTCGCTCGCGGACATGGCGCGCACAGAAATATTCGAGCCGCTGGAATTGCGGCAAACGTTCTTCAATCCCGAAGAAGCATTACAAACCGGCATCGCAGCGTGTGAAACTGGAAACGCCTACGAGCGGGAGATGGTCGAGCAGAGCGGCGCCGGAGCGTATCAGAATTGTCGTCAACGATTGATCTGGGGCGAAGTGCACGACGGCAATGCTTATTTTCTTGGAGGCGCTGCGGGTCACGCGGGACTGTTCTCAAGCGCGCCCGACACGTTCGTCATGGCCCAACAATTTCTGGCAGAGTCGAGCAAGCTACTGACAAGACAAACTTGCGATTTGTTTCGCACCAACATGACGGCGGGATTGGAGGAATCACGCTCGCTCGCGTGGCAACTCGCGGAGACGAGCGAATCAACCGCCGGACTCGATCTGCCGCGCGATAGTTTTGGTCACAACGGATTCACCGGCACCTCGCTATGGATCGATCCCGAGGATCAACACGTCTTCATCCTGCTCACCAACCGCACACACGCGCGCCAGCTTCCCTTCGCGAACATCAACGCCGTCAGGCGTCGCTTCAACAGTCTGGCAGTAGCCGCGCTGAACGCACGTTAGAGACGGAATCGGAGTGTGGTGCCGATGACGTTGAGATCTCCGGGGACGCTGACGCCATCGTTCTGTCGCAGGTAATAGAAGTCCTGGGTGAAATGTTTATTGAACACTTTGCTCCCGCCCACTGAAAAACGATTTCGCACCCACCGATCGACCGTCCAGTCATAAAACACTTCGTCGGCGATAAACAGCGACAACGCGAGCTTGTCGGCACCGATTGGATGTTCGACCTGAAAACGGTTGCGATAGCGGGTTGAGTGGACTCCGGAGTTTCGCAGGCGACGTTCAAACTGGTTGCGGTCGCTGAGTCTGAAATCACCCACATTGAAGCGAAGCTGCACCGGAAACGTGAGTCTGTTTTCCCAAACTCGTCTGCCCGCGAAAGGTTGCATGCCGATGTGTATGTAGTTCGGTGAGACGGTGACGTATTTATTGACTCTAAACGTGAATCCGGCACCCACTCGCTCGTCAATCGGATGCGTGATATCGCGGCCCAATCGCAACGTGCCGAGTAGATTGAAATCGAATTGCGTCGTAACAGGGAGAGCCAGTTGAACGTCGGTCCATAGCTGATTATCAGTCTGTTCCAACTGCGCAGAAACCGGCACGAGAAAGAGCAGTGAGACACAGGTCAATCGGATAACAATCATCGTTTTGACGGTGGCAGCACGGTGAACGAAGCTAATGCCACCGTGACGCGATCTCCGATCTGAAGTTTTGCCGCCGCAGCTTCGGGCTTCGGCCGCGTTGCGATGATGGCTTTGGTCGACTGGCTTTCGGGCGTGTCAGTCGTCAGGTAATACGGAGTTTCGTCAGTGCGACATTCATCGACACCGCGGTCCAACCGCAGACGCACCCGTTCATACGCGCCGACGAAACTGATCTCTTCGATCCGTGCGGCTGAGATCGTCGAAGCTCCATTGCGGGGAATGTCGCCTTTGCTCAACACAACGTCTTCGGGACGGAATACGATCTTGACGCAATCGCCGTTGTGAAATCGTTCCCCGTCCAACGGCGCCGCCAAGTGCGTTCCACCGACTTCCAGCGCGCCGTTCTTCACTGTGGCCTCGAGTATGTTCGCGGCGCCGAGGAAAGTCGCTACGTATTCAGTCGCCGGGTGACTGTAGATGTCGTAAGGCGTTCCCAGTTGTTCGATGCGCCCCTGATTCAGGACCGCAACCCGATCGCCAAGCTCGAGCGCTTCTTCCTGATCGTGGGTGATGAAAATCGACGGCACATTCACTTTTCTGAGCAGCGCGCGAATCTCTCGCCGCAGGTGAACGCGCGTTTGCGTGTCGAGCGCGCCGAATGGCTCGTCGAACAACAGCACTTCCGGTTTGTAGGCAAGCGTTCTTGCGATCGCTACCCGCTGCTGCTGGCCGCCGGAAAGTTGCGAGGGATACTTCTTGCGGTGTTCTTCAAGTTGAACCAGCTTGAGCAACTCCTCGACAGTCTCTCGGATCTCCTTGCGCTTCCGCTTTCTAATGCGCAGACCGTAACCAATGTTTTTCTCGACCGTCATCTTCGGAAACAGCGCGTAAGACTGAAAGATGACACCAACGCCACGCTCGCGAGCTGGTAGTTCAGTCACGTCCTTGCCGTGCAGAATCACCTTTCCGGTGTACGGCATTTCGAGACCGGCAATGATCCTTAGGATCGTCGTCTTGCCGCTGCCCGACGCGCCGAGCAACACCAGCACCTCGCCTTCGGCTACATCGAAACTTATGTTTTGCAGCACGCTCGTCTTGCCGAAACTCTTGCTGAGACCGATCACACTGGCAGCGGCCGGCGGCGGGTCGGCGAGCGCTGGCGCCGTTTCTGCTGGTTTCGGGATCAATGTTTCTCTGGCTTTCACCATCTTCTCAATTTCGAATTGCGAATTTCGAATTGCGGATTTTAATTTCGCATTTCGAAATTCGAATTTCACAATTTTTCAATCGACGTCCAGCCAATCGCGTGCGAAGAACAACACGCTGAAGATCAGAAACGAGAAGAGCGCGAGCACGATCGCGATCGCGTTCGCCGCTTCGATCTGTCCTTCGTTGAATTTTGCAAAGATGTAGAGAGGGGCTGTTTGGGTGCGTCCGGCCAGGTTTCCGGAAACGAGAATTGTCGAACCAAACTCGCCGACTGCGCGCGCGAAAGTCAGCAGCGCGCCGGAGACAATCGCACCGCGCAACGATGGCAGCGTGACGTGCCAGAATGTTTGCCAGCGCGTGGCGCCAATTGTCGCGGAGGCTTCTTCGAGCGAACGACTCATCGTGTCGAAGACTGGTTTGATCACGCCGAAAGCGAGCGGGAACGTGACGAAGATGTTCGCCAGGATGATCGCGAACGCCGTGAACATGATTTCGAAGTTCGGCGTCATAAAGCGTCCCAGCGTGCCGTAAGGTCCCCAGAGCAGCAGCAACGCAAAGCCGGCGACGGCAGTTGGAATCGCAGTCGGCAAAGAGATCGTAACGATCAGCGCATTGCGACCCCAGAAGTTGTAACGTGAGAGGACGTAAGCGGCGAAGAGACCAAAGATCACATTGAAGACCGTGGCCCAAAAGCTCGTTGCCATCGACAGTTTGAGTGCGAAGATCGCTTCGGGAGCCATCAACGCCCCCCAGAATTTGTCGAGACCTGTCCGCGTGCCGAAGATGAAGATCGAAGCGAGCGGGAGAAACACGAGTGGCAGCATCATGAAAACAAGCATGCCGATGCTCAGAGGCCGAACGACGTCGAAGCCTTTAACATGACGCATTGCTGCTACTGTACTGCTCATTTGATTCAGTAGTCAGTCACTTGTTTTGAACTTGATCGCGGAAGATCTTCTCAATCACTTCCGGATGCGCCCTATCCCAGCCACCGAAATAATCGATCGTTAATGGGAACTCGATGCGGCCGAAGCCTGTGTTCGCCTGATTGAACGCATCGTTCGTCGTCGAATAAAAATGAAACTTCACAAACGCCTGTTGCGCTTCGTCGCTCCAAAGGTATTGGACGAAGGCATCGATGATCTGACGCTTATCACCGGAAATATTTTTGTCTATAACAACCGCCGGATGCTCGCTGAAGATCGTCGAGCGCGGCACGACGATCTCGATGGGCGCGTTGGCTTCCTTCATCAATAGCCCTTCGAGCTCGTAAGTTATCAGAGCGTCGCCGTTGCCGAGCTCGAACGTTGTGCGTGCCTCGCGCGCCGAACCGGGCGTCGCTTTTACATTCCTCCAGATCGATCGCAGTGTTTGCAGCGCGCGCGCTTTGTCCTGTTCATTCGATTCGACTTCACTCTTCTTCAATTCCGATCCGTAGATCGCCAGAATGGACCATTGCGCCCCGCCAGAACTCACTGGATCGGGGTGAATCAACTGAACGCCCGGCTTTCCAAGATCCGCAAAGTCGCGAATCCCTTTGGGGTTTCCCTTCCGCACGATAATTATGAAAGGGGTCTTGTTGACAAATCCTCGACTGGGGTACGAGTGCCAGTCGCTTGTTGTAAAGCCGCCAGTCTTCAGTCGCTGCGCATCACGCTCGATCGAAAGTATCGCAACCTCGGCAGGCGCGCCCTGCAAAATCTGGTTCGTGACTGTTTCCGATCCTGCGAATGAAGACTGAAAGCGAACTTCCTGGCCGTGAAGTTGTTTCCACCGGGCCGCGAAACCGGGGATGATCGCCTTCTCCAGCGACTCTTTCATGATCGAAAAGCCGTAGAGCGTGATCGTGACGTCGCCGCCTTCAGCCGGTGGTTTGGGCAGGCAACTCGCCGCCACGAACGCCGCACACAAACACGCTGTAATAACGAACGCGCCGCTTTGGGGTGTAGTCTTCCTCATGAGGGTTCTCGGGGACGACCTCTCATTCGTTTGACAGCCCAAATCCCGCTGCCGTTAAACAGTTAGCTATCGGGGGTTGCTCGTCTATACCACAGATTTGGGGTTTTGAAAATCAGTGAATCCTTAGCGGACAAGCCAGCGATTCTGGGTATGCGTTTTAAATAGGGACATTATCCGGCGAGACAGTCTTGCATTCAAATCTTACCTGCGTAAGATGACCAACCTTCGATTACACCGGTAAGTCGATATCAAAACCCGGGAGAAGCCTCACGGAGAGACTGATGTTGCTGGACGGAAGGAAATGAGTGTTTGAGAGTAGCCCGCAGAGTTGTTTGAAAAGTAATCCGCTTCGGCGAATGTACCTGTTTCATTGAAGTCGTTGAGTCCAACGTCGGTCCTAGCGCTTGGGCTTCTTGGATGTCTCCTTAACTAAGCTAGCTGAGTGGTTGGGATCACCGACAGGTAGTCCTGGATGAATCGGTCGATTTCGCTGGCGACTTGCCGCCGTATCATCGGGATTTCAAGTTTAGGCCCGCCGACGCCATCCAGGTACCAAGTCACGGCATCTGTCTCTATAGACGTATCCCGCGCCAACCGAACTCACTGCATGAGCTTCACTTCAGTCACCAGTGGATAAACAAACCCGTTTGGAACGTCGTTTGACTCAGGCCTTGACCTCGCTGAACATTTTGGACTTTACGGGAACGAAAGGAAGGCGCGTCGAAGGCGAAACATTGAAGCGCTAAAAGACTAAGAAGTGAGAAATGTGCGGCTACTTTTTTCATCGGGCCTCCAAGGGCTAGCGAGGTTGAAAGGCTTCTGAAGGCCGAATGCTGAGAAGTGAATGGCCCGGCCTCAGAGACTTGGCAGTCTTGCGACCATTCGGGTGGCACGATAGTGCCGGTCCTTGCTCTTGTCAACAATTCTTTGTGAGTCAGTGAATCCTTAACCCTTTCGTAGTACTATGCTGCCGCAATGCGTAGTTTCCTCGTGCGGAGAGCAATCACTTTACTGCTCGCCCAGTCGTTGTTACTGACGGTTACCGTCGGCCAGCAGGAAACGCGGCCGCGGCGAACACAGCCCTCATGGCCGGCACCCCAGGCTTCCGCTCCCATCGTACCTACGCCTAACCTGGCAGTTCTTACCGGACCAGAACCAACGATCCGGGTCGCGCTGACGACCAGCGCGCGTTCCGCGGTGATCTCGACGGCGGGCCAACTGATGAATGCCAGTGGCGGCGGTTCGAAACTGGTTGCGCTCGATACGTCGCGTGTGCGCGTCGACGCGCGGCTGCTTTCGCCAAAGCCGGCTAACAATGATGACGGTTTGTATCGCGTGGTAGTCGCCCGGGCGGCGTCGCGCGAAGAAGCGGAGGAGAACGAAAAGGAAATCCAGAAGATCAGCGGCGACGACGCGCACGTCGCTTACGACACCCAAACTAAAACGTGGTCAATGTTCCTCGAAAACAAACTTCCGCGCGAAGAAGCGGAAGAGATGATCGCGCGACTTGAGTCAGCCGGTATCGACGCGACCATCGAAGGTTCACCTTCGTCTCCCGAAAAGAACGCACAGATCGCGGGTTCCTCGTCATCTTCCAGCGGAAACAACGTGCGGCTCACTTCATCCTCGCGAATGCCGTCGCGCGAAGTCCTCGCATCGTCGTCCAGTGGACCGACGTTCAGTTCCAGCGCACCAGTCTCGTTTGCTTCCGACGACGAAACTAAGTCGCCGGTGCGTTTCAACGATCGGCCCTATCGCGGACGAATCGAAGTTTTCACAAACTTGCGCGGCTCTTTGACGGTCGTAAACGAGCTGGGTCTCGAGGATTACGTACGCGGCGTTGTCGCTAACGAACTGTCAGCCGGTGGTTTTCCGGCCATCGAAGCCCACAAAGCTCAGGCGATCGCCGCGCGCACGTACGCGTTGAAGAATCGCGGCCAATTCATGTCGCAGGGTTTCGACATCCTGCCAACCACGCGATCGCAGGTTTACCGTGGTCTCAGTTCGGAGAATCCGTTGTCGACTCGCGCGGTCGACGAAACGCGCGGCATCGTCGCGACTTACGAGGGCGAACCAATAAACGCGCTTTACACGTCGACGTGCGGCGGCCGAACTGAAGACTCCGAAAACATTTTCAACCAGGCGGTTCCCTATTTACGCGGACGTGAGTGTGCGGGTCAACACCTTTCAACCCCCGAGCAATTCGTGTTGAAGACGACGCGCGCCGTCGCGGAGTTACGCGACGACAGCAACGTTACGCTCGTGCGAGATGTTGCGCTGCTCGCAACGCAAAACGTTGGGTCACTGCCGGCACGAGTTTCGGATGCGTGGCTGGCGGCTGAGGCTTCGGCACCCGAAGTGCGCAACTGGATCACGCACGCAGCACGAATCGCACGCCAACCCGCGCCCCAGACCGGTGACGACGTAAATCGTCCACCCGCTTTTGCGACCGCACTGGCCACAGCGGTGCTGGGTGATAGTCGAACCAGCACGCTCTTAAACGACGCGGATGCCAGTTATTTTCTTGCGGTCCGCGACGCGGAAGCTGTGCCTGAAGTGAACCGGGCGGACCTCGGAATGCTCGTGCGCGACGGTCACCTGACGGTCTATCCCGACGCGACATTGCGACCTCGCGAGCCGTTGAATCGGGCTCGCGTGATACACGCCATTTCTCGACTCCTCGAGGCGCGCAACCTATTGCAACTCCAAAAGGGGAGCGCGCGCCTCTCGGGTATGGGCCAGGTTGTTCTTCGTCCCGCGAAAGGTAAAGACCAGACGCTCAAACTCAACGACGATGCGTTTCTTTTTCGTCATATCGGCGAGCGCGCGTATGCAGTTTCGTCGCTGGTGCTGATGAGTGGCGAGCCGGTTACTTATCACGTCGCGCAGAATGGACAGATCGATTACCTGGAAGTTAAACCCGCACCGAACGGAGCCGCCGCCGATCGTTTCTCGCCGTTTTCAAATTGGACCAAGACCATGAGCGTTGGTCAGGTGCAGGGACGTTTGGCGCGTGCGGCGCGAGGCATTGGACCAATCGTCGATCTGCGCGTCGTTTCCCGTGGATCTTCACATCGCGTGACCGACCTGGAGATCGTGGGCGCTAATGGCACCGCTCACGTGCGTGGCGGCCGCATCCGTTCCGTGCTTGGCTTACGTGAACAACTCTTCGTCATCGATCGCGAGTACGACGCGACGGGTCGCGTTACCGAATTTAATTTCGTCGGCCGCGGTTGGGGCCACGGCGTCGGCATGTGCCAGGTCGGCGCGTACGGTCTCGCCAAACAGGGCTGGTCCGCGGAACAAATCCTAAAGGCCTACTACTCCAATATCGAGTTAACACGGATTTATTGAATCTTTCGCGTAATCAAATCCTCGGGGGCCTGATACTGCTCATCCTCATCTGGGTGGTCGCGCTTTTTCGCATGCTATGACTCCTGTCATCGCGATTGTTGGTCCAACCGCGTCAGGCAAGAGCACGCTCGGAATCGAAGTCGCGCTCGCACTCGACGGCGAGATCATCAACTGCGACTCCGTTCAGGTCTATCAGGAAATCCAGATCGCCACGGCGAAAGTGCCACTCGAGGAACGCAAAGGCGTTCCGCATCACTTGATCGACTTCGTATCACCTGCGATCAACTACACGGCTGTCGAATGGGCGCAGGAAGCAGCTCGCAAAATCGAAGAGATTGAAAGTCGCGGCCGCGTTCCGTTGCTCGTCGGTGGTACGGGTTTCTACCTGCGTGCGCTACGACAACCGTTCTTCGTCAGTCCACAAACCGACGAAACATTGCGCCAGCGGCTCAACTCGATCCGCGACCGTCACGGCGCCGAATATCTTCATCGCGTACTCCGTCGCCTCGATCCAAAAGCCGGTACTGAGTTTTACCCTCGTGATTGGCCGCGCGTGCAGCGCGCCATCGAAGTCTACCTGCAAACTGGCCGCTCGATCATGGACCAAAAGCACGAACGTCCGGACCCACACGAAAGCTCGCGTCGCCTGCGTACTCTTGCTCTCAACCCGCCCCGGTCCGAACTTTACCGCCGCATCAACCAGCGCACCGAAGCCCACTTTAAGGCCGGGCTTGTGGCCGAAGTGCAACAACTCCTAGACCGCGGCCTTTCACCGCGCTCGAACGCGCTGGGCGCCCACGGTTACCGGCGAGTCGTCGAGTATCTTCAGGGCCAACGCGACCTTGACAGCGCGGTGGAACAGACGAAGCTCGACGTACGTCACTACGCCAAACGCCAGTTGACATGGTTTCGCCATGAAGCGGGGGTCGAATGGTTCGACGGTTTTGGTGAAGAAAACGACACTTTGCAATCGGTATTGGCGGCCCTTGCTACCGGGCCGCGGTCCAAATAATCATCTTTCCGTCACATCTTTTCCTATCTCTTGTCCAGTCGCTTGATCCGTGTTGTAATCACATTGCAAACCGCGCGCTTTCTTTCCGGGTTCAGCACCATGTCCGACGGCAAACAGGCACCGCAGAATATCCAGGACGCTTTTCTAAACACCGTCCGTCGGGAGAAGACCGCCGTCGTCGTCTACCTCCTCAACGGGGCCAAACTAACGGGACGGATTCGGAGTTTCGACAAATTTTCGGTGCTACTGGAATCGGGACCGCAGGAACAACTCATCTTCAAACACGCCATTTCAACGATCTCTCAGTCACGGCGGGGCACCGGTGAACTCCATCCACAGACCAGCGCCGAAGCCCATGCCCGAGAGGTTCGCGATGCCAACTCGCCTGAGGCGTGACATTCGTTTAAACTCTCGCGGACATTTTTCAGACAAACTCAGGGGAATTTCGTGCCTGGAACTTTCATTACCTTCGAAGGTATTGACGGCAGTGGGAAATCTACACAACTGCGGTTACTCAACAACTTCCTGCGGGCCAATGGCTTTAACCCGCTCATAACTCGCGAACCCGGCGGCACGCCCGTCGGCCTGCGACTTCGCGCCGCGCTGCTCGATGCAACGGAAGAGGTCGATCCACTTACAGAACTACTCGTCTTCGCCGCCGACCGTGCACAACACGTGCGCCGCGTTATACGGCCGGCGCTAGAGTCTGGACAGGTCGTGATTTCGGATCGCTACGCCGATGCGACAGTCGCTTACCAGGGAGCGGGACGCGGTTTTTCGCCGGAGTTGATAGCCGAGATTGTTCAACTGGCAACGGAAGGTTTGAAGCCGGATCTGACAGTGCTTTTCGACGTCGAAATCGAAGAATCAACCAATCGCACCACACGACGATCGACGGGCAAGAGTTCATCAACCAAAACAGGCCGCGACCGGCTCGACATCGAAGATGCTGAGTTTCACACACGCGTGCGAGATGCATACCTTGAGCTCGCGCGCGGCGAACCGGAGCGGATAAAGATCGTCGATGCGAGTGGCCCAGTCGAACACACACAGGAACGCGTGAAAGAAGTGGTTGTTTCTTTCTTGAAAAGTCGTGGACACCTTTGAGCTTTGTTCTTTGTGCTTTGTTAAGACCCCTTAGAACAGCAAACAAAGTACAAAGATCAAAGCCCAACGCTCCAAACTTATGTTCGATCAAATCGCGGGAAACGCACGAGTCAAAGAAGTTCTGAAACGAATGCTGGAATCGGGCCGGCTTCCGGGTGCATTGCTGTTTGCCGGCGAAGAAGGCGTCGGTAAGAAACTCTTCGCGCAGGAAGTCGCACGCTCGTTGAACTGCCGCACGCCACGAAATAACGAGGCTTGCGGCGAATGCTCCGCCTGCAAGCGCATCACGAAAATCAACTATCCCGAACGAGACGACGCCGACGAATGGAACCAGATACTCTGGACGGACCATCCTGACGTCGGACTGGTCGTCGCACCAAGGCGAGTGCTGCGTGTCGAACAAATGCGACAGATCGAAAAGGAAGCGAACTTCCGCCCGTTCGAGGGCAAAGCGCGCGTGTTTCTGATCGACGAAGCTGACAAGCTCAACGACGCGTCAGCCAACGCTTTGTTGAAAGTTCTCGAAGAACCACCGCGTACCTCGCACCTGATCCTGATCACCGCGCGGCCGGCGATGTTGTTACCGACCATTCTCTCGCGTTGCCAGATGATTCGCTTCGCGCCGTTATCGCCGGACGAGATTGAAACTCACTTGACGAAAAACAAACTCGTCGATAACAAGACCGCTCGCATTCGAGCACGCGCCGCAGGCGGCAGCATGGGCCGCGCGCTGTCAGGCGATCTCGTGACGTTCACATCGCAACGAAAAGCGATGCTCAAAGTGCTCAACGCTCTGGTCCTGAGTGGCAATCGCGCTGATCTGCTTCGCTCCGCGGAACAACTCAACGAGGCGCAGTACAAAGACGAGTTTGAAGAGCGGTTGGACGTGCTGGAGACGTTGATTCGCGACGCGTGGATGTTGTCGCTCGGCGTGAAACCGTCGCAGTTAGTGAATGAAGATTTGCTGGCGGAACTTCAACCGATCAGCGACAAACTCGATTCGAGCCGGGCCGGCAATTGGATCCTGCAAATTGAAGACTTGCGCGAACAGTTAATCGTCAACGTCAACCGTAAGGTGACCACGGATGCGCTGTTTTTGACGATGGCGGGTGACGTTGCGGCCACTAAACGACCGAAGGTGCGCTAAAAAGGCTGAATCACAGTTTTCCTTTGCGTCTTTGCGCCTTTGCGCCTTTGCGCGAGACTAATTGATCCCGCAAAGACGCAAGGGCGCAAAGACAAAAGATTCTACTTGCTAATGGTGACGAGTTCGGGTTCGGCGTTGATGGGCTTCGCTGAGGCGCCTTCCGCGAGCAGTTTTTCAGTTTCCATTACGAAAGCGTCGACGATGTTCTCACCCGCGACTTTCCGCATCGGCACGCCGTCTTTAAAGATCATTCCCACACCACGACCAAACGTGATGCCGAGTTGAGAATCGTGCGCTTCGCCTGGTCCATTAACAGCGCAGCCCATGATCGAAAGATGTAACGGCTCTTCAATGTGGGCCAAACGTCGTTCGATCTCAGTAACGATCTCGACGAAGTTATCAACGTCGAGTCTCCCGCAGGTCGGACATGCAACAACGGTAACTCCGCGCGTACGCAAGCCGAGCGACTTCACAATCTCCCACGCAACTCGCACTTCTTCCTGCGGCTCCGCGGCGAGTGAAACACGGATCGTGTCGCCGATTCCTTCGTGAAGCAGAATGCCTAAACCGATGGACGACTTAACGGTGCCGCTAAACGAGGTGCCGGCCTCAGTCACGCCGAGATGAAATGGATAATCGACCTTTTGGGCCAGCAAGCGATACGCGGCCACGGTGCGATGAACGTCGGAAGCTTTCAGCGAAATGATGATATCGGTAAAGTCGAGATCTTCAAGGATCCGAATGTGACGCAGCGCGGACTCGACCATCGCTTCAGGAGTCGCAGTGCCGTATTTTTTCAGCAAGTCCTTTTCGAGCGAACCGCCATTCACACCGATGCGAATCGGGACTTTCTGCGCTTGCGCCGCCAGCACCACCTGTCGGATACGATCATGCGCGCCGATGTTGCCCGGATTAAGCCGGAGCTTGTCGATGCCGGCTTCCAACGCTATCAACGCTAGTTTGTAGTGGAAATGAATATCGGCGACGAGGGGTACGTCAGGTACGCGTTTGCGGATCTCTTTTAGCGCGACAGCCGCGTCGTTATCTGGAACGGCGAGCCGCACGATCTCACAACCGGCACGCACCATCTCTTCGATCTGCGCGACGGTTGCACCGACGTCGGCAGTGTCCGTCTTCGTCATCGACTGAATCGAGACGGGTGCACCTCCGCCGATCTGAACGTGCTTGACCTGGACTGGACGAGACTGGCGCATTGCCATTTACTTAGTGGCAGGCGCCGGTGAAGACGCCGCCGGAGGTGATCGCTCCGGTTGCTGCTTGCTACCTCCAAACATCTTCACGAAGTCGTTGCCGATCACAAAGACCATCAACAACAACACCATCACGAATCCCACCTGCTGTATACGATCGCGAATGGCCGCCGAGATCGATAAACCTACCAGCGACAGCAGCCCTTCAATCAGCAGCAGGAAAATCGCGCCTCCATCAAGTACCGGAATCGGGAGCAAATTGAAGATGCCGAGGTTCAGGCTCAGAAATCCAAGCATGCCGAACACGCCGTCCCAACCGAGGCGTTCCACCGAAGTTTTTGCGGCTTGATAAATGCCGATTGGACCGGAAAGCGTGTTTCGTACGGACCGTTGTCCGGTAAAGACCTGTCCAAGCGCCTTACCTGTCAAGCGAAGAATCTGGATGTTTGTATCCCAGGCGTACTTGAACGCGGAAACGACCGTCGCAGCGTGAAGCGGGAACTGTTCCCCGATGCCAACTCCCAACTTGCCGGTATCCAGTCGCCGTTCCGGGGACGTGAGCTGCACTGTCTGGCCATCTCGCTGGACGGTAATTGGGATTTGCCCGGTGTGACTGCGAATGTACTCGGTCACCTGCGCGGCGCTCTTTACGTCTTCGTTTCCGACCTTCAAAAGCCTGTCGCCGCCCTTAAGACCGGATTCCTCCGCAGGAGAACCCGCAACGATATCGCCGACCATAACCGGCAACCCGCCATAGTCAGGCAGAAAATCCAAGGTCCCGGCTTGCTCTCCGTTTTCAACTCGAACGCTGGGCGTGATTGTTAACGAAATCTCAGCGCCGTTGCGATTGACGACCAACGGCATCGCTTTACCTGGGCCGAGCAGTGCGTCGCCGTTGATGCTGTCCCACGAAGGATGCTCTACGCCGTTGAACGAAATGATCCGATCGCCCGGTTGCAGACCTGCCTGAGCCGCGGCGCCTCCCGGTCGAACGTCATAAACGACTGGCGCTGGTGTCGCCGGAACGCCGTACATCATCGCGCCGACAAAAGGGACTGCGAGAGCCGTAATGATGTTCATCACCGGTCCGGCAAGAGCGACAAGTATCCGCTGCCATCGCGGTCGGAGATTGAACATTTCTTCCGGCGGAATATCCTGTGCGCTGTTGCCTTCAAGTGGCGCGTTTGATTCGTCGCCGCCGAGTTTTACGTAACCGCCGAGCGGAATCGCAGACACGCGGTAATCAGTGTGGCCCCATTTTCTGCCGAACAGACGTGGACCAAAACCGACGGAGAAGGTCTCCACTCGAATCCGAAAGAGTTTGGCAACGAGAAAATGGCCAAATTCGTGAAGAACAACGGCGGATCCTAGTATGAAAATGAAAGCGAGCGGAACGATTAAAAAATCCATTAACGACCTTTTCCCAAAGAATTAGCCCGAAACAACCACGATTAGACTCACGGCGGAAGAGCCGGGTTGCACCCCCGAGTTTACGCGCCGCGTTGTAGTCCGTCAAACAAATCGTCTTGCAAGAAAGTAGTTACTCTTTTCAACGTGAGGTCTCCCGCAAAGGTGCAAAGACGCTAAGAAAACCTCCGACCTTTGCGTCTTTGCGCCTTTGCGGGAAACTTCATCACCCATCGATTAAACTGTCGCTTTTGTTCGTTTTTCGATTTCTGTCAGCGCCAGAAGACGCGCTGCTCGGTCGGCTTCAAGGATAGTTTCGATATCGCCTGCCTGTTGGTTAGTGTGCGCATCCATCACGGACTCGATAACGAGCGGAATCTCCGTCAAACAAATGCGCTCGTCAATAAAAGCGCAAACAGCCTCTTCGTTTGCCGCATTCATCGCGGCGGGCAACGTGCCGCCTTCTCGCAGGGCGCGATAAGCCAGCGCGATGCACGGGAAACGATCCAAATCGGGTGCTTCAAAGTGCAAGCCTGAGATCGACGTCAGATCGAGTGGAGGCAACTGACATTCGTGGCGCTCAGGATACGTGAGGGCGTATTGAATTGCGTGCCGCATGTCAGTCACACCCATCTGCGCGATCACCGATCCATCGATCATCTCAATCATAGAGTGCACTACCGACTCGGGATGCACGAGGATATCGATCTGTTCAGGACCAAAACCAAACAACCAATGCGCTTCAATAACTTCGAGGCCCTTGTTCATGAGCGTCGCCGAATCGATCGTGATCTTCGCGCCCATGGTCCATGTTGGGTGGCGCATGGCTTCGGCAACCGTTGCTTGCTTCATTTCGACTTTGTTCTTAGTTCGGAACGGCCCGCCGGAAGCAGTTAGGACGATGCGTCTAACTTCTTCCGGTCGTTCGCCCCGCAAACACTGGTGTAACGCATTGTGTTCCGAGTCGATGGGCAGGAGCTCGGCGCCTGATTTTTGAGCCGCGCTCGTCATCAACTCTCCCGCCATCACCAACGTTTCCTTATTCGCGAGTGCGACCCGCTTCCCTGCTTCGAGCGCCCGTAACGTCGGCACGAAACCAACTGCGCCGACAGTCGCGGAGATCACGCAGTCGGCCTGTGGATGCGTCGCGATTTCAACCAGTCCCGCCTCACCTGTAATGATCCGTGGCAGATCGATGTCTCGTTCGAAAAGCCGTGCGCGAAGATCGTGCGCCGCCGTTTCGCTGTCGACGGAAACGACTTCGGGCAGGTGCGTGGCGATCTGATCCGCGAGCCGTTCGACGTTGCTACCCGCGGCTAGTCCAACCACGCGCATGCGTCGTTCACTCAACGATTCGATGACGCGGAGACTGTTGCAGCCGATGGAACCGGTTGAGCCAAGGATGGCGACGCCTGTGCTTTGCATGCAGACTATTAAGCGATCAGGAGCGGGACAGGTATTTTTGTATCGTAGGGGTCGAGGAGATCGATCGTTTCACCGTGTTTGTTGACATAAGACGCACTGGTGACGCGCCAGTCACCGCGATTGATGTAAACAAGATTAACAGAAGCATTGACGGTCTCTTCCGCACCGATGACCTTCAGATTCAAAGTCGCCTGACCATTGGCGTCAGACACGTTAACACTGCCGGTGATAATACTGCCAAAGTCTTTTACTTCGCCGATGTCCTGTTTCAACTTTACGCTGGTGCGGAGGAAGTCTTTAGCTTTCTCCGCCGCTTCGCTATTGCCAACACTATACAGCGCGAGGCCGACGATGCCGCCGACAAACAGAGCGACAACCAGTCCGAGCGCTATAACCACGCCGCCAACTATAAGAAGGATCTTTTTCGTGGTCATCGGCTTTTGCGTTAGCCGTTCAGAACGTTGAAATAAAAGATGGCGAAATAGTAGAGGAGCGGTGCATTGAAGAGCAAGCTATCCAACCGGTCGAGTAAACCGCCATGACCAGGCAGGATATTCGCCGCATCTTTTGCTGACGCACTTCGTTTCAACGCGCTTTCCACGAGGTCGCCGAAGATGCCGGCAATGCTCATCGTCAACGCTAAAGGCAGCATCCATTTCAGTGGCAATTCACGAAAGAACCAGTAATGTGCGAGCACGGCCATCCCGAGCGCTGCCGCGATCCCGCCGGCCACACCTTCCCAAGTTTTGCCGGGACTAATCGACGGCGCAAGTTTGTGTTTTCCGATCGCGCGGCCAACGTAGTAAGCACCGGAATCCGAACCCATCAGCACCAGGAAAAAGAAACTTAGCAAGTGGGCGGACAATTGCGGCTCGAATCCCGTGCGAATCAAAACCAGGTGCGTACCGAGCAGCGCGACGTAAAGGACGCCGAGAATCGTCGCGCCTGTCGAGGCGATCATCTTGTCAAACGGAGCGCCACGCAACATTGCGTTGATGAGCGTCGCAATGACGAGCACGATGATGACTAACAGGAACAGCAGTAGATTGAGCGCCGGTTGGTTTTGGATTGAGATCGTGATCAGCGCGGCGCCTGCGACGAAGCCGGGCACGGGATCAGGTTTGAGCTGGAGCCGCTTGGCGAGGAGGTAAAACTCCCAGAGCGCCAGGACCATCGACGCCGCCGCCATCAGTACGAATAACCACCATAACCAGGAAACTAAAATGGATGCGATCAGAAAAGGAAGGACGATGACCGCCGTTAGGATCCGTTTCATCCGTGGTCCCTGTTAACCACGAGTTTCAAACCACCAAACCTACGGTCTCTTCTTTGATAATCGACGACTGCTTCCAGCAGATGCATGCGACGGAAGTCGGGCCAGAGCGTCTCCGTGACGTAAATCTCAGCGTACGCACTTTGCCACAGCAGAAAATTTGAAATTCGCAGCTCACCGCTGGTTCGAACCAGCAGATCAAGCTCGGGCAAGTTTCGTGTGTAAAGTTCGTTCGCGATTCGTTCTTCAGTTATTTCATCAGGACGAATGCCTTCATCGAGCAAACGTCTGATCGCGGCGCGAGTTGCATCGACGATCTCCGCGCGTCCGCCGTAGTTGAGCGCGACGGTAAGAATCATTCCTTTGTTGCGTGCGGTTTGCTCGGTTGCGCGTTGGATCTCTTTTCGGACGTTGTCAGGGAGCGCGCCAATGCGTCCGATGGTTTGAAACTTGATGTTCTGCCGGTCGATCTCGTCGAGTTCGAGACGCAGGTAACGACGCAACATGCGCATCAGCGCATCGACTTCGAAACGTGGGCGTTTCCAGTTCTCGGTGGAAAAGGCGAAAAGGGTAAGTCCGCCTAAACCAAGTCTCGCGCCGGTGTCTACCGCTGCACGAACGGCTTCGACGCCTGCCTTGTGACCCGCGATGCGCGGCTGCCCGCGTTGCGCCGCCCAGCGACCATTGCCGTCCATGATAACGGCGACGTGTCGCGGCAGCCGGTCCCAGGCCACAGCAGCCAGTAGCGCTTCTTCGCGCGTTCCCTTCTGAATTACTCCTGTGAAATCAGCCAGCATAAGAAAACTTGCTCATTCTACCTTATTAATAGCGCACGGAGACCAGTGTTAAGCCACACGCAGGAGCGGTGGTGGCAGGCAGTGGGCGGCGGCCTGTCGAGATTGCCTCCGAGATGGAATCGTTGTCGAGTTCGTTTCGCGCAGCAGCCATCAGTGTTCCGGCGATGGTCCGCACCATATAGCGCAGAAATCCATTCGCGGTAACACGAACCTCTATGATCGGCCCGCAAGCGCGAGTATCGTGAATCTCACGGATATCCAGGTCCTTTATTGTTCGCACGCGATCTTCAACGTCAGATTGCGCTGCGGAGAAAGCCGTCCAGTCGTGCTCGCCCAGGAACAACTGCGCGGCCGAACGCATACGGTCGAGATCGAGATTGCGCGCCTCCTGATACGTGTAGCGTGACCAAAACGGCGAGACTACGTGGGCATTGACGATCCGGTAAACGTAAGTCTTCTCGACTGCTGAATAGCGCGCGTGAAACTCGGGATCGACGAGCTCAACGTTCAATACTCTGACGTCCCTGCCTGTGTTCGCATTAACGGCGGCCCGCAACTTCTCCGGCGTGATCTCGCGCTGAATCTCGCAACTCGCCACCTGTCCCTCAGCGTGAACACCCGCATCGGTTCGCCCCGAACCATGAACACTGACGCTTCGCCCGTCGATCAAACTGAGCGCACTCGTTAACTCCCCTTGCACGGTCCGCAGATTTTCCTGAATCTGCCAGCCATGAAAATCAGTGCCGTCGTACTGTAGGAGCAACTTGTAGTTCCTAACATTTGTCATTTTCCATTTACCATTTGTCATTTTTCATTTACCTCTAAATGGAAAATGAAAAATGGAAAATGACAAACGGAAAATACTATTTCTTCCGACTTCCCGGCTTCACCACCGGTTCTCCCAGTTTGCACGCATCACAAACGTCAGCTTCCACTGACGCTACTTTCAGCGACGCCAAAGTGGTTCGCGGCACACCGACATCCGCTACTCCTGCCGATCGATCGATGATCGATGCAGCCGCAACAACGTCCGCGCCCGCCGCTACCAAAGCATCGATCGTTTCGCGAGTTGAACCGCCAGTCGTAATTACATCCTCGACAACCAGCGTCTTCCCAACAGGCTTAACAGTAAATCCGCGACGCAACGTCATGTGACCTGCTTCGCGCTCGGTCCAGATAAACCGCGCTCCCAACGCACGCGCGACTTCATGCCCGATAACGATCCCGCCAATCGCAGGCGAGGCCACGAGCTCAATTCCCTGCCCGGCAAACTGGCGCGCAATAGCTTCACCAAACGCCGCGGCCCGTTCCGGAAACTGAAGCACGAGCGCACACTGGAGATAGACCGTGCTATGCAAACCACTCGAGAGTTGAAAGTGGCCTTCCAGCAACGCGCCCGTCTCTTTGAATTGATTAATCACTTCATCAGCGTTCAATTGTTCACCTCGTTGGCGGGAGGCATGCTACAATTCGAGCCCGAATGCCGCCTTACGCCAATTTAGTTTCTGACTCGACGCTCGTTCAAGACACAATCGATCTTCTTACCGGTTCAGGTGGACGCGCCGCCGCCACCGAGATTGTTGACGCAGTCTTCAAACTGTCTCACGTCGACGACGAACTGGCTGGTCTACTCGTCGCCGATCTGATCCGAAACGATCGCCGTTTCAAAATCGAGAATTACACCGTCGAACTGTTGCAGGACGATCGACAGGCGCGCCTTTTAAAAGACCTTGATTTCGTCGTCGTAGACGTTGAAGCGACCGGCGCTAAAACGCCGCCAAATCGTCTCATCGAACTCGGCGCATATCGCATTCGCGACGGACGCATAGTCGATAAGTTTCTCTCGTTGGTCAATCCCGAAATTCCGATTCCGCGTTTCGTAGTATCGCTGACTGGTATCTCAAACGATATGGTGAAACGAGCGCCGATGTTTGCCGACTTGGCGCCGCGATGGCTCGACTTCGTGAGCGATTCGGTGCTGATTGCGCACAACTCAAACTTCGACACCAGCTTTCTCAACCACGAGATCTCGCGCGTCTATCCCGGGCATCGCATGGTTAACCCACATCTGTGCACGGTAAAACTCTGTCGCCGCGTGTTACCGGAACTGCTCAACCACCGCCTCGACACAATCGCCGAGCATTTCTCGATCCCAATCGTCAGCAGACATCGCGCCGGTTGCGACGCACTCGCCACTGCCGAGATTTTCATTCAACTGCTGCCGAAACTCGAAGTGACTCACGGCGTCAAAGATCTCGCCGATCTGTGTTTTCTTAACGACTTCGAAGACACCCAGATCAAAATCGCAAACGCCAGTCCCAATCCAATCCAGGGATAATAACGGGCCAGTATTTCCTTCGCCTGGTCGCCAAAACGCACCGCGAAATATCCTTCCAGCAAAAACCGAAATGCGCGACCTACAACGATCGCGATCATGAACCGCACGAGACTGAAACGAAACACGCCCGCGGTAACGACGAACAATTTGAATGGAAACGGCGGCGGCAGCAACGTTGCGACCAACACCGCTGCCATGTCGTAACGTTCAATCAACTCCTTAACGCGTTTCTGTTTTGCTTCCGAGAACCGTCGAAGGGCGCGTGCTCCAGCGCGTCGCGAAATTAAATACAGGATCCAGCAACCAAGCGCGGATCCGGCCGTCGCCATGAATGCGTAAAGCAACATCCAGCGTGGATGTGCAGCCGTCAGCAGCAGCATCAATGCGTCCGCACTGCTCGGTAACGGCACGAACGTCGAATCAAGCAAGGCAACGGCAAACAAGCCAAACGCTCCGAATGTGATCAGGTATTCGGACACACGTGTGAGGCCTTTTGTTACAGGATCAAGAAAAGATTTCAATCAACCGACCCTTTCGGAGGAATCAACGGGTTCTTCAACGTCGCTTTCCTCATCCGCCACGCGCCCCAGTCTCCGGTTGCGGCGATTAACTATCAGATAAACAATCAGGGCGACAAGCACAAGCGACCCGACGATGCTGACAATCACCAACCCGTTATCTTTCATAAAGAGCAACACTCTGCGGCCATAGAACACCGCGAGTATGCCTTCGACGTAATAACGGAACGACCGCGCGATCATCACCGTCAACAAAAACTTCCAACGCGGATACTCGAGCGCTCCCGCAGTGGCGACGAATATCTTGAACGGCAACGGCGGCGGCAGTATCGCCGGAATTCCGATGGCGAGAAATCCAAACCGTTCGTACGCTCTTTCGACGCGCTTGATCTGACTCAGCTTGAAACGCTTGCGCAGCACGGCTTGTCCCCCGCGCCGCACAATCGTGTAAAGCAGATTGCAACCGATCACGGATCCGGCAGCGGCGAACAGTGGAAAGTAAAAAGCGGCAGACGGGTATTTATAACAACGGCCGACGACGAGATAGTCGTTGATTTCAGGTAGCGAGAGGAGCGACGAGTCAAGCGCGCCAATGATCACCATCGCGGGCGCCGCGATGTATAAAGGCATACTAATGACGTTTACTTCCAGCCATTGTGCCACCCGCCATAACCAGTCGACCATATAATTCCTGGTTACTTAACGGGCGCGAAGACAGCCGGTGTGTCGTAAGTAACGCCAACCGTGAATCCCGAGTTTGGACTAAAGCTGGTGAGACCCTTAATGCCCGCAAAATCAAAACGCAGGCCTGACGCGCGAATCTGCATACCTAGCCGCGCTTCTGACATCGACTCGGTGCCGAGTGGACCATTTCCGGGACGCGTGTTAGCGCGTCCGTTGACCTCGCCCGCAATGCTGAACTGGTTGTTGATGCGATAAATTCCCGCGAGCCCGTAGGTGACCACGTCGTTTTGCGAGAACAGTTCGGTCGGCGCGGTAAGAATCGCCACGCCGAGGTTTCCGAACGTATTGAAACGACCATCGTGACCAAACTTCTTGCCGACGAGTATCGATCCGAAAGCGTTCGTCTGGTTGAGTCCGATGCCGCGGCCCTGGCTCGAATTTGGTAGTTCCACTCCGAAGCGAAAGCCGAGTGATGGACCACGCCGCGTCTCGTTACGGAGTTTGAATTTGGCTGAGAGAGTGAAATCACCCGTATCGTTTGTTGAATTCGCGCCTGGCAGAAATTCCAGTGGAATCGCTGACGGCCCGCGCGAATTAATGCTGACGTAATTCTGCGCGACTCCTTCGATCTGAAACTCGACGTTCGGGCCCATGCCGAAGCTGATTCCAATAACGCCGACGCGCGTCAGATCGCCGCGTATGCCGGACACGGGAAATTTCGCGCCCTGCATGAAGTCGATACCGGCTTCGATCCGGATCGAACCGGGCGGGATGATGTCGACGTCTTCAGTGATCAGTGGCCGCTGCTGAGCGGTCGCAATCGAGCTGAAGAACAAGACGGCGATACAGGCGAAACGAATCATCGGGCGCGATTCTAAGTCGCGAGGTTGCAAAGCGTCAATGTGTTAGTATTTCGCCCACTATGCGACCCATCCTAATCTTTCTCTTCATTTGTGTTTCGGCGTTCGTTCCCCTTCAGGAACCACAGAAAATCCAACTTCAAGGGATTAAGACAACCGTCACGATCAGACGTGACGAACGTGGTATTCCTTACGTCGAAGCGCAGAACGATGAGGATCTCTATTTCGGACAAGGCTATGCCACCGCTGCCGATCGACTGTGGCAAATGGATCTGTTTCGTCGTACCGCTCGCGGCGAGCTGGCCGAGGTGTTGGGCGCTGGACCAAACAACTTTGCCCTGGACCAGGACAAACTTCACCGCACGTATGGCTTCATTCAGACTGTCGAAGCAGAATACGCCGACTCGTCACCACGGTGGCGTGCGGTGCTTGAAGCCTATGCTCGCGGTGTAAACGCTTATGCTTCGTCGCTCGACGCCAAAACGCGTCCACCCGAGTTTCAGATTCTCAATTACGACTTTCGTCCCTGGACGCCGCAGGATTCATTGGTCGTCATCAAGCTGTTTTTCGAAGCACTGTCAGATTCATGGCGGCTCGATCTCATGCGGCAGAATCTCGCGTCGTTGCCCGTAGAAAGACAAGCGGCGCTCATGCCCGTGACGTCGCCGCTCGACGTGCTGGTGGTCGGAAAAGACGTTCCAGTGCGAGCGACGCCTACGAGATCAACCGGCGCGGTTACAACTCCACTCTCTTCCGAATCGCAAAAAGCCCTCGCTCACAACGCCTCGATCGCTGCTGACGCGCTCGCCCGCGTCGGACTGTACGCCGAGGCCCTCGCCGCCAGTAATAACTGGGTAATCAGCGGCAAACGGACGGTTTCCGGTAAACCGCTGCTCGCAAACGATCCGCACCTGCCTCCCAGCGCACCCTCGATTTGGTACATGGTCCATCTCAGCGCTCCCGGTGTTCGTATGGCGGGTGTGACCTCAGGCGGACTTCCCGGTGTGGTCATTGGTCATAACGAACATATCGCCTGGGGAATGACCAACGTTGGACCAGACGTCCAGGACCTCTACCTCGAAAAATTTGATCCCGCTAATGCGAAACGTTATCAAACGCCTTCCGGCTGGCAGGATGCGACGATTCGTCGCGAAGAGATCAAGGTCCGAAAGGGTTTGGCGAGCGCCGAACACGACGTCGTTACGCATGACGTGACCGTTACACGTCATGGTCCAATCATCTTCGAGGGCGACGGCAAACGTTATGCTCTTCGTTGGACCGCGTTTGATAGCAAGCGACTCATGGGCGAGCTCAACTACGCCTTGAACCGCGCGCGGAACTGGAACGAGTTCAAAGTCGCGCTTCAGTCGTTCACGGGGCCGACGCAGAACGTCGTCTACGCTGACGTCAACGGCCACATCGGCTACCACGCTGCCGGTATTGTTCCGATTCGAAAATCCGGCGACGGTAGTTTGCCGTACGACGGTTCCACAGACGCCGGCGAGTGGGTCGGTTACATCCCTATCTCGAAGCTGCCGAACCTCTACGATCCGCCATCGGGAATGATCGTGACTGCGAACCAACGCATCGTCGGAACGGATTATCCGTACCATCTCTCACATTCGTGGGCGCAACCGTATCGCGCGCGCCGCATATTCGACCTGCTGAGTGAAAAACCAAAACACACAGCGGAAGACTTTCGCCGGATCATCGGCGATGTGTACACAATCGCCGGGGTGTCGTTTGCCCAGGCGGCGGTCAAAACTCTGCGGCCGAAGTTGACTCCTGCTGACGACAGGCTGCGTGCAACTCTCGATGCATTTGAAAAATGGGATGGGAGAGTCAACGCCGAATCCACCGTAGCGCCGCTCGTGAGCCGGATGCGACTCGCTTTCAGATCGAAGATTCTCACCGCCGCCCTTGGGCCAGATCTCGTGCGCGGTTTTGGGTGGAGTAACTTCGACACGACTCTCGATCGCATCATCAAGGACCAGCCCGCCGACTGGTTGCCGAAGGAATATGCAAGTTACGCCGATGTAATGCGTGCAGCGTATGACGAGGCACGCCAGTCGTTGACGCGAAACCTCGGGGCTGACGAATCGAAATGGATGTGGGGCGAGTATTCCAAAGCCCGTTTCCCGCATCCGCTTTCTGCGGCGCCGTTGATCGGGGTGCAATTCACTGTGCCACCATTTCCGCAAAATGGGACACCCGGGCTCGTCGGGGCCACCGTCAACGTCGGCGCTGGGGTGTCGATGAGGTTGATCGCCGATCCTGGCGATTGGGACAAGACGCAAATGGGCATCGCGCTCGGCGAGTCGGGTTTGCACAAGAGCCCGCACTGGACCGATCAACTCGCGGACTGGCGCGCGGTTACGCCACGTGAGTTTCCGTTTACACCTGCCGCAGTTGCGAAGGCGACGAAGTCAACCCTCGTGCTGGAACCAGCAAAATGAGTGACGAGTGGCGTACGTTCTGTGCGATCGAACTCTCGCATGAGGTGCAAGAACGCCTTGCAGAACACGCTCAGCAACTGCGACAGAAGAATCCGGAGGCAAGCGCGAGTTGGAGCAAGCCTGAGAACGTTCATCTTACGCTGAAGTTTTTCGGCAACGTTCCGACGCAGAACCTCGCAAAGATTTCCACTGCTGCTTCGCGTGTAGCTAAGGACTTCTCATCATTTCAGATCAGAATCGGTAGTACGGGAGTGTTTCCGAGACGTAGCCGACCGCAGGTGTTATGGATCGGTGTCGAAGATTCATCTGGCCGCCTGTCAGATTTGCAACTTCGACTGGAAGAAGAATTCGCGCGCGAGGGTTTCGCAAAAGAAGATCGCGGATACCGGCCACACCTCACGATTGCTCGTCTTCGCAGACCGGAAGACGCTCGACAACTCGCCGAAGCTCACATTCAAACGAAGTTTAGTTTTATTGAGGTCCCGGTAAACGAGTTCGTGCTGTTTCGCAGCGAGTTATCTCCAAAGGGATCTACTTACACGGTCATTTCAAAACACGGATTCATCTAGGCAGCTCGCGTGGGCGCGGCGGCGGTGGTGGCGTCTTGTCGTCACCCGTTTCGCCGGTCTGCGAAAGCACTTCCTTAATCGCCCCAAGGCTCGACAACATCGCCGACGTCTCAACCGGCATGAAGATCACTTTCGAATTATTGGTCCGCGTCATGTCGCGCAGGCTGTCGATGTAGCGTACCGTGATGAGGTATTGACCGGGATCGCCACCGGGGATCGAGCGAGCAATTCGATCGATCGCTTCCGACTCAGCTTCCGCATTGCGTAAGCGTGCCTGGGCGGCTCCCTCCGCAGCAAGAATTGCCGATTGCTTTTCGCCCTCGGCGCGAGTGACCGCGGCCTGTTTCTCACCTTCCGCGCGCGTGATCGCGGCCTGACGATCGCCTTCCGCCTGCAATACCAGGGCGCGCCGGTTGCGTTCGGCGGTCATCTGCTTCTCCATCGTGATGCGCACGTCTTCAGGCGGATTGATGTTCTTGACGTCGACGCGAGTGACCTTCACGCCCCACTTATCCGTTGCTTCGTCAAGAATCAATCGTAGCTTGGAGTTGATCTGATCGCGCTGGGAGAGTGTATGGTCGAGATCCATGTCGCCCATGACGGCGCGCATGCCGGTAATCGTCAACTGCACGATGCCGCCAACCAAATCGTTCATCTCGTACACTGCTTTTATCGGGTCCGTCACTTGCCAGTAGACAACTGAGTCGACGTGTATCGTCACGTTGTCGCGCGTGATCACGGGCTGCGGCGGCAGATCGATGTACTGTTCCCTCAGATCGATCGACGTCATGCCCGGTCGCGAATTGGTCCAGTAGACGGCTCTTGGTTTGTCCAGAAACGGCACCAGGATGTTGAGGCCGCTCGAGGCGACCTTGTCGAACTTTCCGAGACGCTCGACCAGCATTACCGTCGCCTGCGGAACGATGCGGATCGTTTTCACCGCAATCACCAGCAGCACGATGGCGACAAAGCCGAAGAACAGAAAAGCCAGAACTGAAGTAAATGGTTCCATTAGCCACTCCTACTCTTGACGAAAGATTACGCTGGAAAGCGCTTGTTCGACAATCTCCGCAACCGCCAAAACCATTTCTTCTTCATGCGGGCGGCCCACAATCTGCACGCCGATCGGTAAACCGTCAGCCGACCGGCCCGCCGGGACTGTCACTACAGGCAAATCAAAAACGTTGAACGTTTGCGCGTAACTGAACGCGCGAAATGTTCCCATTGTTTCACCGCGCACCGTGATCTTAAGCGTGTCGTGTTCGTAGGCAGGCGTTGCGCCGACCGGAGCGATGATGATGGGCGTCGTCTCCATCCAGCGCAGCAACTCCTCGCGCAGACGATCGCGTTCCATCCAACTAGCGATGTACTCGTCTAACGTCGGTGGCGGCGTTTGATCCGCAGTTGCGAGCCGCCAACTGACGAACGAACCGCCTTCATTCTCGCGACCGGCGTAGATCTGCCGCAGTTGGACCACCGACGCGCGGGAAAACAGTTTCAACCAAAGCTCGTTTCCGCGTTGGACATGGGGAGGGCGACGTTCTTCAACAACCAATCCGGCATCCGCTACAACACGCGCTGCTGCTTGAACCGCCGCCGAAGTCTCCTCAGTAACTGGAACAACACCATCATCGCAATACCAGGCAACACGGATCCCTTTCGGTCGCGGTTCCGATCCGTGGTCCCCACTTAACACTCGAAACAATAATCGTAAATCCCCAACGTTGCGCGCCATTGGTCCAATGACTGCGCCAAGCCCGTATGGACCAGTGCTCGGCGGAAACTGTCCTTCGCCCGGCACGCGTCCCGTCGTCGGCTTCAACCCAGCGACACCGCAGAAGTGCGCGGGAATGCGGACCGATCCCGCGAGATCGCTACCAAGGCCACCCGGCGACATTCCCGTCGCGATCGCCACCGCTTCTCCGCCACTCGATCCGCCCGGAGTCAGTTTTGGATCGTGCGGATGATTGGTACGGCCAAACACCGGATTGTCCGCGGTGTAGTCCATCGCCATCTCCGCCGCGTTTGTCTTTCCGAGAACAATCGCGCCGGCCGCTTTTAAACGTGCCACTGCGGGAGCATCAGTGGTCGGAACAAAGTCGGCACGAATTTTCGAGCCGCTGGTGATGCGAAGTCCCGCCGTTTCAATCGTGTCTTTGATCGTAACCGGAACACCATGCAACGCCCCGGCGGCGTCGCCGCGCATCAACACCGTTTCTGCCGCTCGCGCGCGTTCGAGCACGTCAGGAGCAACGGTCACAATCGCATTCAACGCTGGATTCAATTGTGAGATCCGCTCAAGATACGTTTGCGCTACTTCAACCGCCGAGACTTCGCGCGCGACGATCGCTCTAACTAACTCTTTGAGATTTAGGTCCATTCTGAGATTCGTCTTACTTGATCTATACTTACAAGCGATGACCCTCAAGTTTCTTAATAAAGGAGCGCATTCTTGGCTATCCGTTTGAGCAGGACTTTCGTCCTGCGCAAGCTCCACCAGCTTTCCGGCATCTTTCCACTTGGTATTTTTCTTTTAGAACACTTTTACACGAACTCAAAGGCGTTGTCGGGGGCGGCCGATTTTAACAACGCGGTACGCGATCTCCAGTCGATCCCCTACATTATCTTTGTCGAGATCGGCGGCATCTTTATACCGCTCATCTATCACGCAGTCTATGGTCTGGTGATCACGATGGAAGCGCGGCCCAATAATCTGGCCTATCCGTATCCGCGCAACTGGTTTTATCTGGTTCAACGAATCACGGGCGTGATCTTGTTCTTCTTTATCCTTTTCCACGTGCTGAACTTCAGGTTCGGCATGGTTCCCGGCTTGAACACGACCTCCGTTGCGCACGCTCCGGATCAGGCCTTCCAGATCGTTTCGCGCGAGTTCAACATGTGGTGGATATTCCTGATTTACATGGTGGGAATCACCGCCACTGTCTGGCACCTCGCGAATGGCATCTGGCTATTTCTCGTCGACTGGGGCATCACGATCGGAGAACGCGCTCAACGACTGACCGGATACGCGTGTATCGCTTTTGGCGCGTTGCTGCTGTTGGTTGGCATTAACGCCGCGGTTGCTTTCATCCGTCCGGGCGGACTCTTAGGGGGACTCATTCATTAATGGCGAGTAACGGTCTGAAGATCGCGGTTGTCGGCGGCGGCCTTGCCGGACTCGCGGCGGCAATGAAGATCGCCGAAGCCGGCCACGCGGTCGATCTCTTTTCAGTCGTGCCAGTGAAACGGTCGCATTCGGTGTGCGCGCAGGGCGGCATCAACGGCGCCGTCAACACGAAAGGCGAAGGCGATTCGACCTGGGAACACTTCGACGACACGGTTTACGGTGGCGACTTTCTCGCCAATCAACCTCCCGCTAAAGCGATGTGTGAAATGGCGCCCGCGATCATCTACCTGTTCGATCGCATGGGCGTTCCGTTCTCGCGGACTAAAGAAGGCCTGCTGGACTTCCGCCGCTTCGGTGGGACCAAGCACCATCGGACCGCATTT